>Ga0209415_10016480_pt1 | contig 11872 bp, 11 predicted proteins | sample PeaSoiSIISIP2007_FD_187696 | JGI IMG/M metagenome (GOLD analysis project Ga0209415, IMG submission 187696) | Peat soil microbial communities from Weissenstadt, Germany - SII-SIP-2007 (SPAdes) (version 2) | ecosystem: Environmental > Terrestrial > Soil > Wetlands > Peat | place: Germany... | reverse complement strand
CGAGCTTCTTGGCCTGTTTTACGGGAACATCCAGATAGATCGTGAGATCTGGGCGCGGCAGATGGAAATAGTCGTACTCGATCGCGGACAGCCACTTGAAGAACTCGGCCCGCGCTTCGGGAAGTAGCTTTGCCCCCTGATGAGCGAGATTGGAGGAGACGTAGCGGTCCGACACGACCATCGAATTGCCTTTGAGCGCCTCCAGGATCGCCTCTCGTCCCGCAAATCGGTCTCCCGCGTACAGCATCGAGGCCAGCTTGGGGTGTACGTCGCGTACTCCCCCGAAATCCCCGTTCAGGTATTCGGCGACGGCTTCTGCGAACGGATTGCGGCCGTATTGTGGGAAGGCGAGCTTGGCCGCCGCGTACCCTTCTCGCACGGCTCGTTGATAGAGCAAGTTGGCTTGGGTCGCCTTACCGGATCCATCAATCCCTTCGAGAACTACAAACATCCAGACTCTTCGAGTCCCTCCCTTAAGGTCACGAGCCCAGTCTACAGCAAGGAAGCCGGGCTTGGGCGGCTTGCCCCCAAGAAGAGGGGTCTCCCAAAGGCAACGGTACACTTACTGGCATCCGCATGCGCGGCTCCCGTAAATATCGCTATGCGATAAACCTGTCGACTCCCTTATGTCGACTCAGCCAGTAATCACCGATGCTTGAAGTCAAACCCGGCCAGGAAACGGCAGTCAAGACCCGCGAGCGGCGCAGGCACGTGCTCCACCGGGTTTCGCGCCGGACGATTCTCCTGTACTCGGCGGTCGTCGGCATTTTCGCGGGCATTCTTGCGGTCTTGTTTCAGCAGGCCGTCCTGAAAGCGGAGACCTTTGCGGCTTCGATGGGCAAGCTAGTCGGCCACTCCGTTCTGCTCTCCGTCGGATTCGCCTGCGCGGCCGGGCTTTTCGCAAGCATCGCAACGACTCTCATCGGGAAGTATGCGCCCGAAGTCGCGGGCAGCGGCATTCCCCACATCAAGGCGGCTCTTCTTCACCTGCGCATCATCCGACCGGTCCGGATTATCGTTGCCAAGTTCGCCGGCGGCCTCGCCGCCCTCTCGGTCGGCATGTCGCTCGGACGGGAAGGTCCCACCGTGCAGATGGGAGCCAGCGTTGGCAAGTTCATCGGAGACGGTCTGCGCGCGCCGCGGCGCTCTCGGGGCACGCTCGTCTCGGCAGGCGCCGGCGCGGGATTGGCGGCGGCCTTCAACGCGCCTCTCGCCGGCTTCATCTTCGTAATGGAGGAGTTGAAGCGGGAGATGTCAGCCCTGACCTACGGGACCGCCCTCATCGCATCCGTGTGCGCGGTCGGCGTCACGCGCTACCTCGAAGGCGAACATCCCTCCTTCAATCTGACCAGCCCCGGTGTGCCGCCTCTGTCCATTCTCCCCCTCGCCGCCCTGCTCGGGATCGTTTCCGGAGTGGGCGGCGTGCTCTTCAACCGCACCCTTCTCTTCGCGATGGACATCCGGCAGAAGTACCACGCCCCTCGATGGGCGTATGGCGCGGTCGTCGGTTTCGCGAGTGCGATGAGCCTCGTCTACTTCCTTCCCATCGCGGGAAGCGGGCACAAGAGCGCGGAGACGTTGCTCTCCGGACACTTCGTCGCGAATCCTCTCCTCGGCGTCGTGCTCTTCGTTTTCGTTGGCAAGCTGCTTCTGACCGCTTCGAGCTATGGCACCGGGCTCCCGGGCGGGATCTTCGCGCCAATCCTCGTAATGGGGTCTTACCTCGGCTTCGCCTTCGGCCTGGTCAGTCACCACGTCGCTCCCGGCCTCACCTTTAGCGTCGAAGGGTTCGCGACCCTTGGCATGGCCGGCTTGCTCGCCGGATCAGTCCGCACGCCCTTGACCGGTGTCGTATTGATCGTCGAGATGACGGCTGAGTATGGCCTTCTCTATTCTCTGCTCGTGACCGCGTTCATGGCCTACCTCACCGCCGAGGCACTTCGCGACAAGCCGGTCTACGACGAGTTGATGGAGCGGAGCCTTCGAGTCGACGGGGTCGAAGTGCATTCCGAGGAGGAGCCGCTCCTGCTCGAGATCCTCGTCGAACCTCAGTCAACCATGGACGGGAGGCGCATCAAGAATCTCGGATTGCCCGCGGGAGCGATCGTAGCGACGCTCGAGCGCGGATCCCGCCACCTCGTGCCCGGCGGGAGCACCGTGATTACCGCGGGCGACATGATCACGGTGATGATCGAGGGCGACAAACCCGAGCTAAGCCACCAGATACACGAAGCGGCTCGCGGGCCGAGCTGAGGGCGAGGGTAGGTACGGGTGAAGACGCGGTAATCACGAGGGTGAGGACAGCGGTGGGACCAAGATCGGCTACAGGTGCCGCTAGTGACTTCTAGGCATAAAGCCGTGCCTGCTATTGATTAACCTATGTCTTGATCCGCGTCCTCACCCGCGCCTTCACCCCTGTCCTAACCCGTGTCTTCACCCTCGCCCTACCCTGGGGCCTCACGCCTACCGCGAAGCCAGTCCCTGAACCGAAAGCGGCAGACCCGTGATCATCGCGATCGGCGTAAGCGAGCCGTCGGAGTGGACGCGGAACTCCGCGATCGATCCGTTCCCGTCCGCGAGAACGTAGAGGAAGTTGCCGCCGTCGCCGAAGCCCATGTCGACTGGGTGCGTGCCCGCACCGATGGTCGCGGTCAAGCCTCCGGGAGTCAGCAGGCTCAGCGATCCGTCGTGAGCGATGACGTAACCGCTCACCGTTCCGTTGCCCGCGTTCGCCGTATACGCGTAACGGCCGTTCGGCGAGACCGTCAGCCAGCAGGCCGCCGCCTGCATGTTGGCGATCGAGCCGCTGACCACGGACCAGCCGGTTTGGCCGAGTTCATAGGACGAGGCTGCGCTGGCCGCCGCTTCCGAGACGATCAGGTGCCCGCGGTTGTCGAAGTCAAAGCCGAACGGGGCCGCACCGTTCGACGGGTTCGTGTAGAGAAAGCCAGGGCGATCGCCGAACATCGGCCACGTGTCGATCGTGTTAGTGCCCTTCTCCATCACGACGAGAGCGTCGCCCCACGGGTCGAACTGAATCTGAACCGCGCCTGCGCTCGTGCTGCTCAACGGCCGCGAGGATAGCGTAATCGGGGTGAGCTCGCCGTGGTCGGAGGCACGGAATCCGGCGATGTTGCCAGTCCCGCCCGCATTCAAGACGTAGACCAAGTGGTCGTTCTCGGTGACGCTGATCGGGTTCGTCCCACCCGACGCATAGTCGCCGACCAAGTGTAGAGTATGACCGTCGACCCGGAAGACGGCGAGGTCGTTGCTGCCCGCATCGACCGCGAACAGGAGCTGGCCGTCCTCGCTAAGGGCAAGCGCCCCCTGTGAGCTGAGCCCGGCGCCGGTGCCTTGGCCGCCGGTCGCGTAGGATGCGGCAAGGCTAAGCACGCCGTCTTCGCCATGCGTATAAACCAATATCTGATTGTTGGCGGCGTCGTTGGTCTCGATAAAGACCGCGCGGCTGTCCGCGCCCGCCAAAGCAGCGACGGCGCCGAGCGCCGCTAACGATAGAGCCATCTTGAATACATGCATCTGATCTCTCCTTTGCCCCCGCCGTCTAGGATCGGCGGGGCCTCGAAACGCCAACAAACGGAGCGGCTCGCGAAGTTTCGTGAAATCGCGGAACTTTTGGAGCCCGCCCAAACCTGCTCCGAGTCGCTGATGAGCAGTTCTTTGGCGAAGGCCACGGCATGGAGGTTCGCCTCGACTGAGTCCGCCCAATAATGGGTGTCTATAAGGGCGGGCTCTCGGGACCTGCGGAAAAGATCAGCGCCAGGAGACAAGTCTGCCGGTCCGAGCGTCAATGGTCACTTCCGAGGCGCCGTTTCTAGCCAGGTTGTTCCCGGAGGCGTCGTAGATCGCGGGAATCTGTCCACGGTAAGTGATCTGTCCGTTCTTTGCCTGGGGCGAGCCCTGCATAATGAGCGGAATCGTGTTGCCGACCTTGCCGGTTGTGCCGTCGAAGGACACCAAGACCTGAGGAACCGAGGGCGTCGAAGTCACAGCGGGCAGATAGTAGCCGTTCGTATAGGACAGCCCTGTGATGCTGTCGGCCTTCAGGAGGAAAACCAACGCGCCGCCGCTCGTGGTTTGGGGGGTGATCGTGGCTTGGGCTGCGGTCCTCCCCGTGAAAGAAAGGAAGCTCGCGAACGAGGTTCCATTTTCACCGAAAAGGAATCCGGAGGACGTGGTTGCCATGGTCCCCGCGGTAACGTTTGTGCCGCCCGCCCCGATGAATTTCTGGTTCGCAAGGAAATGGGACCAGCGTGGATTGGACGGGTTGTCGCCGTTCGCGTTCGTTCCGATCAGCCTGTTCACGGAGTCGAGCCCGACCATCTGCGAAGTATAGAGCCCTTCGCCGGTTTGTGTTTGCCGGACGAAGGCGTATTGGGACATGTCCGGCGCCACGACAGGCGTGACATCGTTGTCTCCGGCGGGAGGGGAGGTCATGCCCACATCTTGTCCCGATCCGCTGGCATCGAAGGAAAAGATCGCGTTTTGACCGCCAAGGTTGATCGATACGAGGATCGACTTGCTGTCCGGAGTCCAGGCAGGCTGGAAGCACTGGTAGCTCTGGAAAGACCCGGAGTTGATCAGGGTTTCCGAACCTCCGCTCGCGGGAATCGTATCGATCTGGCCCTCGGTGTTCGCGTCTTCGAAGGCGATCCTCGTCCCGTCCGGTGAATAGACGGGATTCACACCTTGTTGGCCGAGAGCGATTTCCGCTCCGCCGGAACTTGGCACCGTCTTAAGCGGCCCACCCAGGTCAGGACCGGCCACAAAGACGATCTTGCTATTGTCGGGGGACCAATCCGGCGATTCGTGCTCGGTGTTGGTCGTTGAGATCTTCACCAAGTGCGAGCCGTCCGAACAGCAGGTGAAGATCTGGTTGTGCTGGGTGACGGTGTCGAAGGCGATGAAGGCGATCCTCCCATCGCCCGATATGGCTGGGTCTGAGACGATCTGGAACGACGTCGGGAGGACGGAGAACGCCCCACTGCCGACCGAGTACATCTCGATGGCGTTGCCCATCTGAAACACGATCATGGTGTCGTTGATATTCGGTGTGGGGTTGAAGGTGATGGTCGAGAATCCGGCCCCAGCCAATCCGGCAACGGTGATGCTGCCCGAGGACCCGCTGACGGCCGGCTGCGGTTGACCGGTATAGACGACGCTCATCTGACCGACAGTCGTCGATCCTCCGGCGCCGCCGGAACCACCGCTCCCTCCACAACCGGCGGCAAGCAAGACGATCGAAAGGGCGAGCACGGAAGACTTTTTGGGAGACATGGCATGACCTGTTTTATGGCAATAAGCCATTGTACAGCAGCTTTCCGGTAATTGCATGGATCCGAACACAGGCCAGGCGTGGTCTGGGCAACCCGCCCTATGTGTCTCACGGACGGCTCGACCGAGGAATTCCCATGATCCTCGGCAGTTGACTCAATGAGGCGCCGTCCGGGCTTATACTCGGGACATGGGCGCTCTCGAGCCGACGCATGTCCTTCTCCTGCTAGCCGCGCTCCTCTGCGTCGTTGCCGTGCCAATCGCCGTGATAGTCCTCATCGTGCAGTTGGTCGTCAAGTCCAATCGCCGCCCGTGGTTTGGCCCGCTCGCGCTATTTCCCAACCTCGTTGCCCTGGCGTCTGCGGTATCGGCCCGGAGAGGATGGAGATCAAAGGCCCAGGCGGGACCCGATCCTCCACCAGGCCTGCTGATGCCACGGGCGGCTGCCCGAGTACAAATTATCCCGAGCGAGCCAGGTAGGCGATGGCCGAAGCGAGCAGACACGCCGCCTCAAATGATCCGACAATCCATCGCCGCCCCATGGCCACACCCGCCCAGCCCTCGGCGATTGCGGCGCTTCTTTTTGGGAGCCCATCCTGCGGATTTCGGGACCAGCGGACCGATAAATATAACAGGCCATTCGACACCGTCGAATTGCGCTGAACGGGGAATTAGTAAAAGTGAACGCATACAAGCGCCTGGGCGAGCTGATGATGGCCAAGGGCCTGTTGACCGAGAAGCAGATCGACGAGGTCGCCAAGTTAGGATGTCTATCCAAGCTCCGGTTTGGCCAGATCCTCGTCCTGCATGGCTACATGAGTGACACCGTCGTGGCCTCGTGCCTGGCTGAGCAGTTCGATCTGCCGATGGTGGACCCGATGCGCCTGAAGGTGAATCCGGAAGCGCTCGCCCTGGTCTCCCACGACGAGGCGATCAAGAACCTGTTTCTTCCCGTGGACCTGACCGACGAAGTCCTCGCGGTCGCCGTCTCCGATCCGATCGATCTGGAATTGACCGACAAGATCGCGAAGAAGACCGGTCGTCGGCTGATGCTCGCGATCGCGGCGCCCACCACCCTCCAAGCCGCGATCGACCACTTCTACGGCAAGAGCGGCCTAGTCGGCGTTACGTCGAAGAAAGTCTGGGCCGCGTAACGGATGATGGGCTGAATGGGCTGATGGGCTGATTGGCCCGGCGAGTCGGCCGGTTCCAAAGCGCGAACGAGCTCTCGCGCTCCACGCCAACTCAGTGAACGGCGCCTAAGTATTCCTGGTCCGTGGCAGCAGGCGAAATCCCCGCAATACAATGGAACGAATTGCGTTGGCTCGCGTGTTGTGCACGCAGCACGATGGAGAGCATTTTGACGTGGGCCTGGAAACAGCCGAAGTCTAAGGAGGGGTTGAGCCTTGCCGAGAAGCGCGAACGCTTCGGCGAAATCGCCCATCAGCATCAATCGACCCTTCTGCGCATCGCCCGCAACTACTGCCAGGGAAACGACGCCCTCGCCCAGGACCTCGTCCAGGACGCGCTCGTCAACGGCTATAGGGCCTACCTCGACGGAGGGTTCCAGGAGGGCACGAACGCCAAAGCCTGGCTCGTTCGCATCCTCACCAACGGCTTCCTCAACGACTATCGCCGGCGGAAGAAATGGGACTCGAACAAAGATATCGAGGAGGGTTCCGACATCGCCGCGCCCCAGACTTACGAGCCGGATCATGGGATCCTCGATCAGATCCTAGACGGGCCGATCGAGGAAGCGCTCGCCCGGCTGCCCGAGGCTCAGCGGATGTGCGTTACCCTTGTCGATATCGAGGGTCTCGACTACAATGAGGCCGCAATGGCGCTTGGATGTCCGGTCGGTACGATCCGATCCCGCCTGGCAAGAGGAAGGACCGCGCTTTACGAAGACCTGGTCGACTACGGCCGATCGAGAGGAGTTGTACGATGAACGCCGCCGCACCCGCGATTAACCCCTGCTGGCACATGCGAAACCTCGTCCACCGTTTGGCGGAGGGGACGCTTGCCGGCGCGATGCTGAAGTACGCGCGCTACCACGCCACCCATTGCACCCGTTGCCGCCAAGCGGTCGAGGCGATTCGCGCGACCCTTGGCCGCCTCAGGACGCTGAAGGAGAAAGCCCCCGAACTTCCCGCCGACCGCTGGGCTTCCATCGAAGCGGCTTGGCGCGAGCATGAGCAGACCGAGCCGCCCTCTTAGGGATGTAGCTTGTGGCTTGTGGCTTGTGGCTTGTGGCTTGCCTGCAACGCGGTAGCGCGTTCGTAACCTGGTGAGCCAGCCTAACGTCCTCTTATCAGTAACTCTGATATGCGCAAGCTGCTGGCGTATGGGCTGGTCGGAGCCGTTGTGGGAATCGTCGCGGCTGTCGTCGGCAATTTGCTGATGCCATCCGAGACGTTCGGCGACCGGATGGATTTCTCCGTGCGGCTGGGCAGTTGCCGGCTGCGGGTGGGAGCCGGGAAGTGAAGCCGCTGCGGCTGGCTTTGGCGGGGGCGTTGGGAGCGCTTCTCGCTTGGCTGGTTTCCGAGCCTTACGCGGGGACGGCGGAAACTCATGGCACGAGGGCCGGGTCCATGATGTTCACCCTCGGCTCCTTTTACGGCTGGTTCGCCCATGCCATGCTCGGCGCGCTCATCGTCGGTTTCATCACGATCGCCGTTAACGTCGAACGGGCGCGGGTTCTTCGGATTGCGATCACGACGGTGATAGGGTTCGGACTCGGCGGATTCCTGGGCTGGATCTCGGACGCGACGTCGGATCGCCTGATGATCCGCATGATCGAAAGCAACGACTCCTTCGCCCAGATGTTCGTCGCACCTCTCTTTTGGAATTTCGCCGTCGCGATGAGCATGGCGCTGGGCGTGGCCCTCTGCTGCTATCCGACTTGGGCGCGCTTTGCTCGGGTGATGTTGGGAGGGCTTGCCGCCGCCATCCTCGGCTTCATTACCCGTATGGTCCTCGAGCCGATATTCGCCGTAATCGCGGTCGCGCACGCGGGGATGAACGGGGCAGCCGTGCAGGTCTGGCGGCCCTACGATCCCTCGCGGCTCGCCGACGATGCCGTGATGGGAATCGTGCTCGGCCTGTCGATTGGATTCGCCGAGGTGCTGATGACCTCAGGCTCTCTTCGGCTGGTGCTTGGGCGCAACGAGGGGCGCGACTTCAGGCTTGGATCGGGTGCGAACCGGATCGGGTCGGCGGAAGGGATCGAGGTGCCGATCTTCGATCGCGCGCTGGCGCCCGTGCATGCGATCGTGTGGCGTCGCGGGGGCCAATTCAGCTTCGAAGACGTCAGCAGGCAGGGCGGCGCGTTCGTCAACGGATATCCGGCCGGCCGGGCCGCGCTGAGGCCGGGCGATGTCATTCAGATCGCCGGCCACTGCCTCGTCTTCTCACCCGGCGGCCAAGCGCCATATGAGTACGTGTCGGTGAATCCGGAGTCGGCGCGGCGGATGGCGATGCCGGCTGCCGCTCCGCCTCCCCCTCCCGCGACCCTCTCGCTGGAAGATTCCATGGGCGAGTTTCATACGCTGGCGCCGGGCGCGACGATCATCGGCCGCGACGCTGCCGCCGACATCGCGCTCACCTGGGAACCGACGATTTCTCGACGCCACGCGGAGATCGTGGTCAGCGACGCCGGCTGCTCGGTGACCGATCTCGGATCCTCGAACGGGACGTTTGTGAACGGGGTTGCACTGACGGGCCGGCAGCCGCTGCAGGCTGGCGACGAACTGCGGCTCGGGAAGTGCGTGCTGCGAGTCCGGTAGAGCCCCCCCGCTCCTGGATTCTGACAAACTCAGAATCCCTTGCATCACGTCCCGCGTATGCAGATTCGTGACGCAAGGCGATGTCGTTCAGATCGTGGAGGAGGTGGCTCGCGGCTTGGGGGTCCCGAAACCAAGAATCGTGGTGCGCAAGCCGCAGCGGGTCTCCGAATGCGGCGGGCATCCGGCGATCCTTGCCGTCGGCGGAAGAGCCCTGAGGATTGTGCCACTGGCCCTTGAAGAGCTTACACCCGAGGAGTTTCGATTTGGCGTTGCGGAGTCGCTGGCCGGACGTTTCTCGTTGATGGTTGGGCTTGCGTTCGCAACCATGGGCCTTGGCGTGTTGGCTGGAACCGGCGGGTTCTGGCTGATGGTCGCGAAGCTCGCGACTCATCCGCTGCTCGGTTGCATTTTCGGCCTCTTCGTTGCCTTGGCCGCGTTCGTGGTGGCCTTGATGCTTTCCTTCTCGGTATTCGCCCGCTGGGAAACCGATCGTCGTATCGCCAGAGCTTTGGCGCTAACCAAGGACCTGGGGGCGGCGCGGTCGTACACTTTCAAACGCTACGAAAACGACTGGTCCGGCGACGTTCTGAAGCACTCTCGGGTTCGCGCCTGGCACTGGCTGCACGAACGGGACCGGATCGCAGAGCAGGCTGGGATCGGGTAGCCGCTTCAGCCGCGACGCTCCGACACGCCCCGTGACCCGCGGCTATCGTTGGGGCATCACCCAAATCCCCCGGATTCGCCGATTGAAAATCGGCGACACCTATGTGCCGTGGATTTCGAATCCACGGATTGGGAAAGCCTCGACGACCATCATCACCTATTACAGACTAGATTCGTGATGATCGTCGCGGGCGCGCGCCGCACGTCTGGGCGAAGCTAACAATGCGCCGAATCAGGGCATTGTAAGCGGCGTGGGCGCCCCCTGGGTTTTCGGCTTCGATCAGGGAATAGAGCGCGTGCTCGTACGGCTCTGGCACCTCGGGCGGGATAGGGATGGAAAAGCCGAGCCCGGTAAGGCGAGGGCCGGCGACGAGTACAAGAAGCGCCTCTTGCGAGTAAACGCGCCTGGAAAGATCGGCCAGGCCCTTGGCAACCAGGTCTCCTCCCGGATAGATGCTTAGATCCTCGCTAGCCACTAAGGCCCTCCAGAAACGCGACGACCCTCTTCTCGAAGTCGATCGCATCGACGGCGGGATAACGGATGATCTCCGGTTTGATCTCCCCAAAGAAGGTCAGCAGCTTTTTCGGTTCGACCTTGCCGAGCCGCACGAGCGCCTCGGCATCGGAAAGGTCGGTCCGATGCCCGCGCAGGATTTTGGCCAGCGCTTGGCCATAGAAATCGTATTGGTAGAAATCGACCGGTCCGCTACGCAGAATGAACTCGCTTCGATCCTGCCAGCCCGGAATCGCGGGCATGAAATGGTCCGGCGACGCGATCTCCACGTTGATGGACAGCCTGTCCTTCAGGTCGGCGATTGCCTCGAAGATGCCCCTGGGCTCGGGATCTGGTTTGATATCGACGTCGATGGTTTGGCTTCGGATGCCGAGAAGCAGTGCGGTCGATCCGCCGACGATGTAGATACGCCCCGGCCCCTTCGCCGCCTCTCCGAGCGCCTTCATAAAAGCAATTAGCCGCTCAACATCGACGCTTGCGCGCATGCTCTTATTGTGACTGGGTTAGGATAGAGGCATGGTGCTTTCAATCCTTGCCGCCCTGGCCTTGGCGCAATCCTCGATCAATGGCCAAACCCTGCGGCCGCAATACCGCTGGGTTTACGTGGGAACCAATCTCCAGGTCGCGGAGAACGTGGACAAGCTGATCGCTTTGATGAAACGGGCCAAGGCCGACGGCTACAACGGCCTTGTCATCGCGGACACCAAGATGCAGCGGCTTGGCTTGGTCCCCGACTTCTACTTCACCAACGCCAAGAAGCTGATCGACGCCTGCAAGACCGACCACATGGATCTGATCCCGGCCGTGTTTCCCGTCGGATACGCCGATGGCATGCTCGGCAACGATCCCAATTTGGTGGAGGGCCAGCCGGTGAGGAACGCGCCGTTCCTGATGCACGACGGCTTCGCCAACCTCGTGCCCAATCCGGCCGAGACTTACAAGAACGGCGGCATGGAGCAGGCGAACGGAAACGCGATCGCTTCGATGGGATTCCAGGATGCACCCAGCACGAGCTCCTTCGTCGATACGCAGGTCAAGCATGGCGGGAACCAGTCGCTTCGCTTTTCCAACATGAGCCCCGGCTCGAATTACCGGATCGAGCAGGACGTGCCGGTGACGCCGCACCGGCAATACCACGTCGAGGCGTGGGTGAAGACGGACGGGATCGACCGGCCGGGGAACTTCGCGATGAAGGTCTTCGACGCCAACATGCATCTCCTGGAATCCCAGGACGTGCAGATCAAGCCGACCCAGGATTGGACGCGCGAAGAAGTGACGTTCAACAGCGCGGACTCGAACGTGGCGAAGGTCTACATCGGGCTTTGGGATGGGAACAAAGGAACGTTCTGGCTCGACGACGTAGCCCTTCAGGAAATGGGGCTGATGAATGTGATCCGGCGCGACTCGTGTCCGGTGAAGGTACGAGGCGAGGACGGGACGGTGTATGCGGAAGGAGTGGACTACGCGACGATCGTCGACCCTCGCATGGGCAACGTCCCTTGGCCGGGGGCCTTCGAGATCTACCACGCGCCGCCTCCGATCAAGCGGCTGCCGGGTTCGCGGATCAAGGAGGGCGAAAAGCTGCTCGTCGATTTCGACGCGGCCCTCATCACGACCG
>Ga0209415_10016479_pt1 | contig 11872 bp, 8 predicted proteins | sample PeaSoiSIISIP2007_FD_187696 | JGI IMG/M metagenome (GOLD analysis project Ga0209415, IMG submission 187696) | Peat soil microbial communities from Weissenstadt, Germany - SII-SIP-2007 (SPAdes) (version 2) | ecosystem: Environmental > Terrestrial > Soil > Wetlands > Peat | place: Germany... | reverse complement strand
TCCAGGTAGTTGCGCACGACGGTGGCTTCCGCCGACATCGGCGACATCTGGCGCAGCTTCTTGAGCTCGTGGGTGGCCTTGTCGCGGGCCTCCTTCGAGAGCTTGGTCTTCTTGATCTTGTCATCGAGCTCGGCGAGCTCGTCGCGGCCTTCCTCGTCGCCGAGCTCCTTCTGGATCGCCTTCATCTGCTCGTTGAGGTAGTACTCGCGCTGAGTCTTCTCCATCTGCCGCTTGACCCGGGTGCGGATGCGCTTTTCCACCTGCAGCACGGAGATCTCGCTCTCCATCAGGCCGAGCACCTTCTCCAGCCGCTCGGTGACCGAGATGGTCTCCAGCACCTGCTGCTTGTCGAGGATCTTCACCGCCAGGTGCGACGCCACGGTGTCGGCGATCCGCCCGTAGTCGTCGATCTGCTGGACCACGCCGACGACTTCCGGCGAGACCTTCTTGTTGAGCTTCACGTAGCCTTCGAACTCGGTGACGACCGATCGCGCCAGCGCCTCCGCCTCGACGCGCTCGGCGGCCTGATCGGGCAGCAGCACGGCCTCGGCCTCGTAGTATTCGGCCCGCGCGGTATATTTCTGGATCTTGGCGCGCTCGGCGCCCTCGACCAGCACCTTCACGGTGCCGTCGGGCAGCTTGAGCAGTTGCAGGACGCTCGCGAGCGTGCCGACCTCGAAGATCGCGCCGGTCGCCGGGTCGTCGTCGGAAGCGTTCTTCTGGGTCGCCAGCAACACGAAGGTGTCGCCCCGCATCACCTCTTCCAGCGCCTTGATCGACTTCTCGCGGCCGACGAACAGCGGCACGATGTTGTGGGGAAACACCACGATGTCGCGCAGCGGCAACACCGGGTAGGCTCGGATCTCGCCGGGAGCGGGAAGCGGGCGCGGTTTCGCGGGCGAAGAGGATGTCATGGCCGGAATTCCTTATTGTTGCGCCCCTCCGCCGCGCCCGCCTCATGGCGCGATCGCAACGGAGTGCTGTGGCCGGGAGGGAGCACGGATGCTCTGCGGCTGGCCCGCAGGCAACGCGCGGTTACGACACCCCTGCCCGGAATCATTCGGTCTCTAGCGTTTCATCGACAATAGGTGGGCCGGGATCCGGGGGGTGTCAAGTAAGGCACCCGCCCGCCCCACGGCGCGCAGGTAACGCGCTACGCGGCAGCCTGTCGGACGCACCGGCGGCGGCGAAATTCGTCAACGGCCAAAGGCACATGCGACGATTCCCGGAGCCGCCGGAACCGGCTTCACTTATGCGCGAGCAACTCAGCTCTGCAACTTAAAGATACTACGCGCTGGCGCCGGCGTCGCCGGCCCGATCGGCGTAGATGTAGAGCGGCCGGGCGGTCCCCTCGACGACCTCGCGGGAGATCACGACCTCCTCGACCCCCTCCAGGCTCGGCAGATCGAACATGGTGTCGAGCAGGATGCTCTCCATGATCGAGCGCAGCCCACGAGCGCCGGTCTTGCGCTCGATCGCCTTCTTGGCGATGCCGCCCAGGGCTTCCTCGGCAAGCGTCAAATCGACGCTCTCCATCTCGAACAGCCGCTGATACTGCTTCACCAGGGCATTCTTCGGCTCGGTGAGGATCTTCTTCAGCGCCGACTCGTCGAGGTCCTCGAGCGTGGCGACCACCGGCAGCCGCCCGACGAACTCCGGGATCAGGCCGTACTTCAACAGGTCCTCGGGCTCGACGTCACGGAAGATCTCGCCGGTGCGCCGGTCTTCCGGCGCGATCACCTTGGCGCCGAAGCCGATCGAGCTCGACCGGCCGCGGGCCGAGATGATCTTCTCCAGGCCGGAGAACGCGCCGCCGCAAACGAACAGGATGTTGGTGGTGTCGACCTGGAGGAACTCCTGCTGCGGGTGCTTGCGTCCGCCCTGGGGCGGCACCGAGGCGATGGTGCCCTCCATGATCTTCAAGAGCGCCTGCTGCACGCCCTCGCCGGACACGTCGCGGGTGATCGACGGGTTGTCGGACTTGCGGCTGATCTTGTCGATCTCATCGATATAGACGATGCCGCGCTGCGCCCGCTCGACATTGTAGTCGGCCGACTGCAGCAGCTTCAGGATGATGTTCTCGACGTCCTCGCCGACATAGCCGGCCTCGGTCAGCGTCGTGGCGTCCGCCATGGTGAACGGCACGTCGAGGATGCGGGCGAGCGTCTGCGCGAGCAGCGTCTTGCCCGAGCCGGTCGGCCCGATCAGCAGGATGTTGGACTTGGCCAGTTCGACGTCGTTGTGCTTGGTCTGATGGTTGAGCCGCTTGTAGTGGTTGTGCACCGCAACCGACAGCACCTTCTTGGCGTGATCCTGGCCGATCACGTAGTCGTCGAGGACCTTGCGGATCTCCTTCGGCGTCGGAATCCCGTCCCGCGACTTCACCAGGGAAGACTTGTTCTCCTCGCGGATGATGTCCATGCACAGCTCGACGCACTCGTCGCAGATGAAGACCGTCGGCCCGGCGATCAGCTTGCGCACCTCGTGCTGGCTCTTCCCGCAGAACGAGCAATAAAGCGTGTTCTTGGATTCGCCGCCGCCGACCTTGCTCATCCGTGCTCTCCGTCAACCTCGAACGCCGCGGGCGTTCCTACCTGTCTTACCAGTATGCACGCTAAGAAACAGTAGCTCCGATCCCATACTCCGGGGGGCACCCGTGCACCCCCGGCAACACTGCAGCCCCCCGCACCTTATCCCCTCCAGCCGCTAGCGAAGCATGGTAGCGGACCGTGGATCAAGAATTGATTAACGATACGATCCGCCGGGATACCTAGATTCTCCACTGGTGGTTTCCCGCGAAGGTAGATTTACGTATAGGAAGCACGTACCATGACGCGAAACGGGCGCGACCGCGGAGTCGGCCGCAGTCACGGCTTGCCGCCCGGATCGTCGACCGGCCGGCGCTCGATCACCCGGTCGATCAGCCCGAAATCCTTGGCCATCTCGGCGGTCAGGAACATGTCGCGCTCGAGCGCGTCCTCGATCTTCTTCAGCGACTGGCCGGTGTGCTTCACGTAGATTTCATTGAGCCGCTTCTTCAGGTTCAGGATCTCCTGGGCGTGCAGCATGATGTCGGTAGCCTGTCCCTGGAAGCCGCCGGAGGGCTGGTGAACCATGACCCGGGCGTTGGGCAGGGCAAATCGCAGGTCCTTTGCGCCCGCCGCGAGCAGCAGCGAGGCCATCGAGGCCGCCTGCCCGATGCACAGCGTGGACACCGCCGGACGCACGAACTGCATGGTGTCGTAGATCGCCAGGCCCGACGACACCACGCCGCCCGGCGAGTTGATGTACATGTTGATCTCTTTTTTCGGATTGTCGGCTTCCAGGAACAGCAGTTGCGCCACCACCAGGGTCGCCATGTGGTCCTCGATCGGACCGGTGATGAACACGATGCGCTCCTTGAGCAGCCGCGAAAAAATGTCGTAGGCGCGCTCGCCGCGATTGGTCTGCTCGACCACCATCGGGACGAGCTGCATGTACGTCTCAACCGGATCTTTCATGTCCTACTTCCTCCCCCACGGCCGACGCCGGGGATGCGACGACTCACGGGAGTCATGTTAGCGGAAACGAGCCGCAACGACGTTCCCGGCGATCGCTTTCGCCGGAGATGCTTTATGCCGGCCGGGGTGCTCGTAGCCCGGATGGAGCCATGTGGGCTACGGGACTTCCCCTTCCTATGCCGGTACCTTGGTCTCTTCCTCGTCCTCCCGCGTGAGCTCCTCGAGCGACACCTTCTTCTCCGTCACCTTGACGAGCTCAAGCAGGAAGTCGACGACCTTCTCCTCGTAGATCGGCGCGCGCAGGCTGGCGGCGGCTGCCGGTGTCTTGCGGTAGTAGTCCCAGATCTGCTGCTCCTGGCCCGGAAACTGGCGGGTGCGCTCGACCAGCGCCCGGCTCATTTCCTCGTCGGTAACCTTTATGTCGTTATTGGCACCGATTTCCGCAATGACCAGGCCGAGCCGCACCCGGCGCTCGGCAATGCGGCGATATTCCGCCCTGGCGGCTTCCTCGGTGGTGCCTTCGTCGGCGAACGAACGGCCCTGGCCTTCCAGATCGCCGAGCACGGTTCGCCACACGTTGTCGAACTCCTCCTCCACCAGGGTCGGCGGCAGCTCGAACTTGTGGCGCTCGTCGAGCGCATCGAGCAGCGCCCGCTTGACCTTCTGCCGCGTCGCCATCGCGTGCTCGCGCGTCAGCCGGTCCTTCAGCGCGTCCTCGAGCACCTGCAACGACTCCATGCCGAGCGACTTTGCCAGCTCATCGCCGGCCGCGACCACGCCCGGCGCCTCGACGGATTTCGCCGTGACCTCGAACACCGCCTCCTTGCCGGCGACCATCTTCGACGGGTAGGTCGCCGGGAACGTCGACGTGATGGTGCGGCTCTCGCCGGCCGCAATCCCGATCAGCTGCTCCTCGAAGCCGGGGATGAAGCTCGCCGAGCCGATGACGACCGCGATGTCCTCGCCGCTGCCGCCCTCGAACGGCGCGCCGTCGATGGTCCCGGTGAACGACACCGTCACCTTGTCGCCGGTCAGCGCCGTGCCGCCCGCGGATCTCGCGACGAACGGACGGTTCTGCTCGGCGATCCGGTCGAGCGCCTTGGCCACCTCGGCGTCGGTCACCTCGGCGACCAGCTTTTCCAGCTCGATCGACTTGAAGTCGGCGAGCTCGATCTTGGGCAGGATCTCCATCGCGACCGAATAGGCGAGATCGGCCTTGCCGGCGATCAGCTCGGTGACCTCGTTCTCGGCGGTCGGCAAGGTGATCTTCGGCTCCATGGCGAGCTTGAGCCCATGGTCGGCCACGATGCTGGCGGTCGCTTCCCGCACCGCCGCATCGATCACCTCCGCCATCGCCGACTTGCCGTAGAGGCGCCTGAGGTGCGCCACCGGTACCTTGCCGGGACGGAAGCCGTTGATGCGCACCTTGTCCTTGATCTCGACCAGGCGCTCGTTGACCTTGGCGTCGAGATCGGTGGCCGGGACGACGACCCGGAATTCGCGCTTGAGGCCCTCGGCCAGGGTTTCGGTTACCTGCATGGTGGTGTCTCGTCGTTGGCTGGTTTCGGTCTTTCGATCAATTCCGGACGCATCCGCCGGCCGAATCGGTCGCAGCAGCCCGACGCGTGCGTGGTGCGGGCGGAGGGACTCGAACCCCCACGACTTTCGCCACGGGAACCTAAATCCCGCGCGTCTACCAATTCCGCCACGCCCGCAAACGGCATCCCGCTGCTACCAAGGGCCGCGCACGATGGCCTTGACCGTGTCTCTCGAACTGGTCAAGGCCATCATGCAGCGGTAGAAAACTCGCAGGATCTCCAAGACATCCCACACGGGCATGAGCTTCGAAGGCGGGAGGTCCGGGTACGGGCGGCGCGGCTTATATCATGGTGGCGCCGACGCGCACCACAAAAATAGGGCGCGCGGCGCGGCCGCGTCGGCGTTGCGGCACTCGTGCGTTGCGTGGATCGAGGGTGTGAATTGAGATTCCCGTCCCGGCCGCCGCTGCGACTGCCGACCACCCGCCGCACCTTCCTGGGCGGAGCCGCGTTCGCCGCCGGCGCCGTCGCCCTCGGCGGCGCCCGCGGGCAGCCGCTGCCCGACCGCAAGACCATCGCCGAAGGATTTCGCGTGATCCGCGCGAGCACCGGCATGGTGCCGCTGCGCGGACCGGGCCAGGGGCCGACCCCGATCTGGGGCTACAACGGGACGATTCCCGGCCCCACCATCCGCGCCGGACGCGGCGAGGAGATCAGGGTGCGCCTCGTCAACGATCTCGACGTGCCGACCACCGTGCATTGGCACGGGGTGCGGCTCGCCAATTCCATGGACGGTGTTGCGGAGCTCACCCAGCCGCCGATCGCGCCGGGCGCGAGCTTCGACTACCGCTTCGTCGCGCCGGATGCCGGGACGTTCTGGTACCACGCCCAGGTCAACGCGCCGAGACAGCAGGCCCGCGGACTCTACGGCGCGCTGATCATCGACGAGGCCGAGCCGGTCGACGTCGACCGCGACGTCACGCTGGTGTTCGGGGACTGGCGGCTGGGGACCGCCGGGACCATCGTGGACACCGGCGCGACCGAGCCCGCCGACGGCGACCGCGGGCAGCCGTACCTCACTGTCAATGGCCTGCCGAGCCTCGATATCCCGGTCAAGGCCAACGAGCGCATGCGGCTGCGTGTCATCAATGCGGCGACCGCGCGGGTGCTGTCGTTCCGCCTCGACCGGCACCGGGCGATCGTGATGGCGATCGACGGCGAGCCGGCCGAGCCGTTCGAGGCCCAGGACAGCCGGTTCACGCTGGGCCCGGGCAACCGCATCGACGTCTTCCTCGACGCGAGCCTCGAGCCCGGCTCCGGCGCGGCGCTGACCGTGAGCGACGCCGGTCGCGAAAGCTCGATCGTCCGCATCGCCTATGAGGCGGGCCCCCCCGGCCGCCCGGAGCTGCGCAGCGGTCTCACGGCGCTGCCGGCGAACCCGCTCCCCGAGCGCATGGATTTCGAGCATGCATTCAAGCTCGACCTCGAGATCGGGACGTCGGGCAGCGGCGCGGCGCTGTTCACGGTCAAGCGCGGACGCGCCGTGATGCTCGGCTTCGTCAATCGTTCGCCGGCGTCCTACGCCATGCACCTGCACGGCCACCATTTCCGCCTGCTCGAGCGGCTCGACGACGGCTGGAAGCCGTTCTGGCTCGACACGCTGGTGGTCCCGGCGGGCCAGACCATGCGCATCGCCTTCGTCGCCGACAACGCCGGCAAGTGGCTGCTCCAGGGCATCGCGCTCGACGAGCGCGCCGCGCCGATGGCGCAATGGTTCGAGGTCACCGCGTAGCCCAGCGTCGAGGCCGTCCCCGGATTTCATCGGGGCTACAAAAGCCGCCGTAGCCCAGCCGTAGCCCGGATAAAGCGAAGCGTAATCCGGTCCCGCCGTGCCGCGTCGGGGCGGCCCCGGATTTCACCCGGGCTACGAGTCGAGGAGCGCCGCCAGAACCTTCGGCAGCACGTCGGGAAGGTCCTCGGCGATCATCCCGGGGCCGGCGAGCGTGCCGGATTCGCCGTGGAGCCACACCGCCGCGCAGGCGGCCTCGAAGGCCGGCATCCGCTGGGCCGTCAGCCCGGCGATCATCCCGGCGAGCACATCGCCGGATCCGGCCGTGGCGAGCCACGGCGAGGCGTTGTCGGCGATCGCGGCGCGACCGTCGGGCGCCGCCACCACGGTATCCGCGCCCTTGATCAGCACCACCGCCCGGCTGACCGCGGCGGCGATCCGGGCGCGATCGAGTTTCGACGATTGCGCATGGGCTTGTGCGGATGCACTGAAAATCCGTGCGAACTCGCCCTCGTGCGGCGTCAGGATGGTCGGCGCGGCCGGCCTCGCCGCGATCGCCGCGAACAGCGCGGGCGGATCGTCGGCGAAGCTCGTCAGCGCATCGGCATCGAGCACCACGGCGCGCTCGCCGGACAGCGCCGCCGCCACCAGGTCACGCATCCCGGCGCCGACCCCGCCCCCCGGGCCGAGCACGACCGCGTTCACCCTTCGATCGGACAGCACGTCCGCGAGCCCGCGCGCGCCGTCCGCCGGACGCACCATCACGGCAAGGCTGGCCGCCGCATTGACCGCGAGGGCATCGGGCGGCGACGCGATGGTGACCAGGCCGGCTCCCGCCCTGAGCGCGGCACGCGCCGCCAGCCGCGCCGCACCGGTCCGCCACATCGGGCCGGACATGACGACCGCGTGCCCGCGCGAATACTTGTGTCCGTCGATCCGCGGGACCGGAAACAGGTCACGCCACAGCTCGGTGCGGTTGACGAAGGTGCGCGGAGCGATCGTCTCGAGCACGCCGGCGCGGATGCCGATGTCGGCGATCCGCACCTTGCCGCAGTGGAGCCGTCCCGGCAGCAGCAGGTGACCGGGCTTGGACCGGAAGAACGTCACGCTCTCGCGCGCCGTGACCGCCGCGCCCATCACGGCGCCGGTGGTTCCGTTGATGCCGCTCGGCAGATCGACGGCGACGACCGGCGCGCCGCACCCGTTCATCGCCTCGATCATGGCGCGCGGCAGTCCGCTGACCGGCCGGTCGAGCCCGGCGCCGAACAGCGCATCGACGACGACGCCGGAGCCCGCCAGCTTGTCGGGCGCCGCCGGCTCGGCGTCGCCCTGGAAGCGTCGCGCCGCCTCGGCGGCATCCCCCTTCAGGCCCGCCGCATCGCCGACCAGCAGCAGGCGGACCCGATAGCCCCGCTCGGCGAGGCAGCGCGCCGCCACGAAGCCGTCGCCGCCGTTGTTGCCGGGCCCGGCCACTACGGTGACCCGGGTGCCGAGCGGCGCCTTGGCGGCGACCGCGTCGGCCACCGCGCGGCCGGCGCTCTCCATCAGCGTCATCCCGGCGACCCCCGACGCGATCGTCAGGCGGTCGGCCTCGGCCATCTCGGCATTGCTGAGAAGCTCGATCATCGCGCCGGCGACAGTACCGTCGCGGCTGCCGATCCACAACGCTCCGGCATGCCCGGCTACCGCAACATGCGCCCAAGTGCGCCGGCATGTGCCCAACGCGCAAGCGGGTCGCGGCGGGCGGCGTCGGCTTCGTGCACACGAAATAATCACACTGTCTACATTTTAATCACTTCATCCCGGGCGACCCGGGACGCGATCACGGGGCCGGCGGTCAACCTACTGGAAAGCAGAGCCTTTTCGCCGTTTCGCCAGCTTGGCACGGGACCTGCTATCCGGCGTGGTTGTCGTCGTGCCGCAATTGCCTCGATGATCGGGGGGAGAAGTCAGCAGATGAAGAAAATCGAGGCGATCATCAAGCCGTTCAAACTCGATGAGGTGAAGGAGGCGTTGCAGGAAGTCGGTCTCCAGGGAATCACGGTGACCGAGGCCAAGGGCTTCGGCCGGCAGAAAGGGCATACCGAGCTCTATCGCGGCGCCGAGTACGTGGTGGATTTCCTCCCCAAGGTCAAAATCGAAATTGTGCTCGGCGATGACATGGTCGAAAAAGCCGTCGAGGCGATCCGCCGTGCCGCCCAGACCGGGCGGATCGGCGATGGAAAGATTTTCGTCTCCAACGTCGAAGAAGCCATCCGCATCCGCACGGGGGAATCTGGACTGGATGCCATTTGAACCGCGTATCCCGCCTGACGTCTCCCCTTACGTCCAGTCTCGAGAAAGAGGTTTGAGCCGATGACGACCGCCAAAGATGTCCTGAAAATGATCAAGGACAACGACGTCAAGTACGTCGACTTCCGCTTCACCGATCCGCGCGGCAAGTGGCAGCATGTCACTTTCGACGTCAGCCTGATCGAAGAGGACACCTTCGCCGAGGGCCAGATGTTCGACGGCTCCTCGATCGCCGGCTGGAAGGCGATCAACGAGTCCGACATGAACCTGATGCCGGATCCGCAGACCGCCTGCATCGATCCGTTCTTCGCCGAGACCACGCTGGTGCTGGTGTGCGACGTGCTCGAGCCGCTGACCGGCGAGCCCTACAACCGCGATCCGCGCGGCATCGCCAAGAAGGCGGAAGGGCTGGTCAAGGCCTGGGGCATCGGCGACACCGTGTACTTCGGCCCCGAGGCCGAGTTCTTCGTGTTCGACGACGTGCGCTACAAGGCCGACCCCTACAATACCGGGTTCAAGCTCGACTCGATCGAGCTTCCGACCAACTCCGACACCGACTACGAGGGCGGCAATCTCGGCCACCGCATCCGCACCAAGGCCGGCTACTTCCCCGTGCCCCCCATGGACAGCGCCCAGGACATGCGCTCGGAGATGCTCGGCGCCATGGCGCGCATGGGCGCCAAGGTGGAGAAGCACCATCACGAGGTGGCGTCGGCCCAGCACGAGCTCGGGCTGAAATTCTCGCCGCTCACCTACATGGCCGACATGATGCAGATCTACAAGTACTGCATCCACCAGGTCGCCAACATCTACGGCAAGACCGCGACCTTCATGCCCAAGCCGGTCTACGGCGACAACGGCTCCGGCATGCACTGCCACCAGTCGATCTGGCGCGACGGCAAGCCGGTCTTCGCGGGCGACAAGTATGCGGGCCTGTCGGAGACGTGCCTGAGCTACATCGCCGGGATCATCAAGCACGCCCGCGCGATCAACGCCTTCTCCAACCCGACCACCAACTCCTACAAGCGGCTGGTCCCGGGCTTCGAGGCGCCGGTGCTGCTCGCCTATTCGGTGCGCAACCGCTCGGCGTCGTGCCGCATTCCGCTGGCGTCGTCCCCCAAGGCCAAACGCGTCGAGGTCCGCTTCCCCGACCCGCTCGCCAATCCCTACCTGGCGTTCGCCGCCATGCTGATGGCCGGCCTCGACGGCATCAAGAACAAGCTGCATCCGGGCGACGCCGTCGACAAGGACCTCTACGACCTGCCGCCGGCCGAGCTCAAGGAGATCCCGACGGTGTGCGGCTCACTGCGCGAGGCGCTCGGCTATCTCGACTCCGATCGCGAGTTCCTCAAAGCCGGCGGCGTGTTCGACGACGATTTCATCGACAGCTACATCGACCTCAAGATGACCGAGGTCATCCGCTTCGAGCACACCCCGCACCCGGTGGAATTCGACATGTACTATTCGTCCTGAGGTTCCTCCCGAGTCGCGTCAGAACGCGGCCACCTTGGGGGCGCTCTGCGGAGCGCCCCCTTTTGTTTGTCACAACAGCAGGAGCGCAAGACCGAGGGCGAGCGTGCCGAGGGCCGACCACAGGACGCGGCGGAGGCGGCGGCTCACGCCATCGGCTCGTCGGCGGCGCCGGGCGGCGATGACGGCGGTCTCGAACTCGTCGCAGGTCGAGAACAGGCACGCCAGGGCGGTTCCGGCGCGCTCCGCCGCCGAGCGCAGCGCCATGAGATCGGCTTCGACGTTACGGTGTGCACTCGAACGCGACATGACACGATCCTGCACCAGGAAGGTAAACGAGGGGTTGCGGCCGCGGCACTCGGGCCAGCGATAGCCCTGCAGGAGGACCGGATGGCGAACGCGACCGGGGAGTCCGGGCTCCTCGCGCGGATTCCCGCGGACTGGCTGTCGCCGGAGGAACGGCTCGGCGCGGCGCCGGTCGAGGCCGGCATGAGCGACGCCGCGGTGTTCCGGATCGACGCGTCCGGGCCACCCCGCTACCTCAAGATCGCCGATCGGAAGGCCGCCGAGGCGCTGCGCCAGGAGATCGCGCGCACCAGGTGGCTGAGCCGGCGGGGCGTCCGGGTGCCGCGGCTGCTGCGCACGCTGGAGGCCGCCGACGTGGCCGCCATGCTCACGGCCGAGCTGCCGGGCGTCGCGATCGCGGACTGCGACAGGCCGATCGGCGACATCGTCGACATCATCGCCCGCGCCTTTGCGGGCCTGCATGCACTGCCGGCGGCCGGCTGCCCGTTCGACGAGAGCGTCGCGGTGCGGCTGGAGCGAGCCCGCACGCTGATCGCGCGTGGCGAGGTCGAGCCGGCGCAATTCGAATGGCGCAATCGGCAGCTGACCCCGCAGCAGCTCTACGACCGGACCGCGCCAAGGGCGCCGGCAGGCGGCACGGCGGTGGTCGTGCACGGCGACGCGACATTCGACAACATGCGCATCGACGCGGCCGGAACGCTGGGACTGCTCGACTGCGGCCATGCGGGCCGCGGCGACCGCTACGTCGACCTAGAGCGGATCGCCAGCGAGGTCGAGGAGCACTTCGGCGCGCAATGGATCGCGGCGTTCCGCCGGTCCTACGGAATCGAGACCTGGGACGACGACCGGGCGGCCTTCTTCGCAGATCTCTACGAGCTGTTTTAGCGCACTAGAATCATTAACTTGCTAGTGCACCTTTGGATTCCGAAGTTCGCACCGGAGGATGTCGCGAAGTGATGCGAACTTCGGAATCGGTG
>Ga0209415_10016478_pt1 | contig 11873 bp, 10 predicted proteins | sample PeaSoiSIISIP2007_FD_187696 | JGI IMG/M metagenome (GOLD analysis project Ga0209415, IMG submission 187696) | Peat soil microbial communities from Weissenstadt, Germany - SII-SIP-2007 (SPAdes) (version 2) | ecosystem: Environmental > Terrestrial > Soil > Wetlands > Peat | place: Germany... | reverse complement strand
CCGCCGCGGATCTCCTGCGACGCCCACGCGGCCGGGTACTGGGCCGCCGCCTCCGGGCGCAGCAGGCCGTCCACGCCGACGGGCGACTGGTGCGGTTCCGGGTCGCGCCCGCCCGGCAGCCCCATCCGGATCCGGTCATCCTCGTCGTGCGCGGCCCGCATCTCGCGGTCGACCTCGGTGGTCCACACCTGGAACTTGGCGTGTTCGACTTCGTGGGCCATGATGCCGTCGAGCGTTTCCGGGTCGTCGCCGAAGGCGCCGGCGTGGACCGTGATCTCGTTCGTCCGGGGAGTGTAGTGCGCCGCCTCCTCGAGGCCGTGGTGGTCGCCCACGTCGAAACTCGGCCCCGCCGTCGGGTCGTAGTAGACGTTGCCCTTGAACCCCATCGCGTGCGCGAGGTCCTCGACCTGCTTCTGGCGCTCGGCATACTGGGCGTCGCCGCCGATCATGACCGGGTGACCGGCGATCGTCACCCAGTGTTCGGCGTCGGCCTTGCCGAGCAGCTGCCGCCGACGCCGCGCGAGGTAGTCCGCCCAGGCGAGCAAGACTGCGCCAGTCGCTACTACCCTGCTAGGGACGCGCGCGTTCTTCCGGAGCCGGATCCGGCGCCGGACCTCGAGGTACTTGACGTACCCTGGGAACAGCGCGCTCACGACGTCAGTCGTCGGCGGCCGGTTCGAACTGGTTACAATGGCCGCCGGCGTTCACGGTCCCCTCGGCGCGCGCCAGGAGCGAGCACCACCCCTGACCGCTGCCGTCCTGCGCGTGGTCGGCCTCGTTGTACATCGCGCAGCCGACGCAGATGGTCCGCGGGTCGGTCCCGATCGGCACGTAGCCGACCTCGCGCTTAGTCAGCAGGTGCCGCTTCGTCCCGCGGCCGTCCTTGGCGAGTGGGTCCGCCGCCGCGTGGATCGCCTTCACCTGCTCCGAGCGGTCGCTCGTCAGGCGCGCGACCTCCTGGTCCGTGGCCGGCCGGCCCTCGCCATAGCCGCCAATCGACAGGCCGGTGTACTTCCCGGCCTTGACGTCGCGCCACAGGGCGTTCGAGTTCACCTTGAGGCCCACGACCCAGGTGCCTTTCGGGAGCGCCTGCTGGCCGAGTTTGAGCGCCTGCGGCGTGCAGTAACACTCGATCAGGTCGACGGAGCGGGCCGGGCCCTTGTGCTGCTCGCCGAGCCCGCGTTCCCACTTGCCGCCCTCGATGGTGCGCCAGTTGGCGAGGAAGTCGTGGCACGCCTCCTGGACCATGTCCTCGTCGTAGACGTCGCCCTGGGTGTCGACGAGGCCCGGTTCCATGACGACGCAGTAGATCTCGTGCTTCTCGTCGTCGGCCTTGAGGAACGGCAGGACCCGCTCCGCCGTCGCGGCGCGGTGGATCGCCGCCGTCCGGTGCTCGTAGTCGTCGACCGCCTTCTGCAGCGCCGCGCGGACGTCCTCGGAGGGGATCACCTTGCCCATGACGTCGGGTCCGCAGAGTTCCCGCAGGCTGTCGCGGTAGGTCTTGAGCGCCCGGCCAACGGACTCGCCCACGGCCTTGCGCTGCGGCTGCGTCAGGTGGCCGAGCGCGTACACCGCATCGGCCGATCGGGCGTAGCCGTCGTGCAGGCGGCTCGTCAGGTAGTCGAGCACGGTCGGCCCGCCATCGGCCTTCGCCAGCTCGTCGAGGAACTCGCGCACCGGCGGTGCGATCCGGGTGATGTCCTCGTCCGGGTAGCGACTCAACGGACCGCCGCCCGTGCGCTCGAGGCCGCCGCCGGGTGTCGGCCGCATGTTCGGCCCCAGGCGCGTCGGGAGGTCGTCCTGCTTGCGGCGCCCGCGGCCCAGCAGTTCTTCGGCGCGGCCGACATCGGTCTGGCGGAACGCCTCGGACGGCTCCTCGTAGTGCCACTGCTTGTCGGTACCGGCCTTCTGCGCCCGCGCGGAGCGGAGGTCGGGATGGGCGTCCAGGTAGGCCCGCACCGCATCGGCGGTCCAGGCCGGTTTCGGGAACCGCAGCCCCTCCATGACGGTCGTCTTCTTGCCATGCGGTTTCCCGAACAGCGCGCGGATCGGGTGCGGGTCAGTGGTGATCACGCGCTGCCCCACGATGTCGAGTTTGGACGGGTCCCGCAGCCGCCACCGAAATTCGGCGGCCGTCTCCTCGAGGCCCGGCTTCTCGAGTGCGATCCCGCCCTGGTCGGGCGCGAGCGGGTCGGTCTCGGTGTCGTCCCACCGCATCATGTAGCCGATCGACACCCGCCGGAGCGGGCGGTTGACGTGGACCTCTGCGAGGCCAGGTGCCGACTTGTCCGTCACCTTGAGGTTCCGGACCGGCCCGCCCGGTGCCGGGCCGCGCGGGTACGGCCGCGCCTCCGGCTCCTCGGGGTCGGTGGGCCGGCGGACCGGGAACCGGCCGCCGGCCGCGAGACCGGGCACGGGTTCGAGCGGCTTCTCGTCCCCGTTCCCCGTTGGGTCGGCAGCGTTCGGGTCGTTCGGCGCGAGGTCCTGCGTCGGGGTCGCGGTCTCGGGCCCGCGAAGGAACTCGTGAATCGCGTCCCGGATGTCGGGCGGCACGGACGGCGAGGCCAGGATGGTGCCGAAGTGCGCCTCGAGGTCCGCGACCACATCATCATACGCCGCCTTCGCGATCGCGGTCATACGGTCGCCGTCAAGGTCCAGCAGCTCGCGCTTCCGGATCTCGGCCTCCACGGTCCGGTGGGCGGCCAGCAGGAGCCGGAGCCCGGAGCCGTCGAGCGGACCGAACGGCTGCGCCACGCGCGCCGTGTCCGGCACCCAGACCGTCCGCTGCGCCTCGACCGGCACCGGCGCCTCGAAGGGCAGGGCCTCCAGCACATCGGCGTACTGGGTCCCGTGCCGCCGGCGCGGCCCGCCGAACCCGCCGTCCCCCTTCTCGATCCGGTGCCGGTCCCGGAGGCGGTCGAACTCCAAGAGGTCGATCTCCCGCGCCGGGCCGAGCCGGGCGAGGCCCCACAGCAGGCGCGGGCCCCCGAGGTCGGCGGGGTCGGAGATCACGCCCGCCCATCCCTGGCCCGGCCAGCGGACCGGCCCGCCATTCGCCTTCTTGACAATGCCGGTCTGGTAGCCGTGCGCGACCCAGGCGCCGGTCACGACGCCGTCCAGGCGCAGGCTGTCAACAGCACGCGGGAGCGCTTCCCCGGCCGGCCACGCGACGTGGAGGGCGCGGTGCGCCCGGAGCAGATCGCCGTCGTCGAGTGCCGCGACGTGGGCGGCCTTCTGGAGGTCGTCGAGCGGTTCCGGGCTGAGGCCGGCGAAGTCGAGCCCGCTCCGGGGCGTGTGGTCGCGCCCGCGGCGTTCGAGCGCCCGCACGATCCGGGCGTGGGCCCGGGCGCGCAAGAGGCGGCCCGGACCGCCGGCGCGGTCGATCTCGTGGAGCCGGTCGTGAACGGCCTGCAGGTGGTCGACCGTCTCGTCCGTGAGGTCGCGGGCCGGCGCGAACACCAGGCGCCGCACGCCCGCTTCCTCGAGCGGTGAGGCCGCGCGGCCGCGGTGGCGCGACTCAGCGCCGGCCTTGGCGCGCGCGTGCCGGCGCACCTGCTGCATCAGGTCGTCCGGCAGCATGGGCCGGAGCTGGTCGAGCATGTCCTCGAGGTACACGGTCGAACGCGGCACCGATTCCCCCCTTTACGGCCGGACCGAGACGCGCAGGTATTGGACCGCTTCCTGCGTCGTCGGCGTCGCCGTGTCGACCATGCCGATGAAATACATGCGGTAGAGCCCGGCCGCGAGCCCCGGCAGCGTGTCGACGGTCAGCATCATGCCGGTCGCGTCCGGCGCGAGCGTGGTCGGGTCGCAGGCCGCCGTCGTGACGTCGACGTCGTTCGCGTCGAGCACCTGGACCGTGTGGCCGCTACCGGCCGGAAGCAGCTGCAGGCCCCCGGGCAGGATGATCGTGAAGTCGCAGACAGCGAGCGGCCCCTCCTCGACGAAGCGGTCGGTGTACTGGCGGCCGCGGACCAGCGGGTCGACGCTGTTGCTCATCGGTGGCCGTTCCCCTTCCCCTTCTCGTCCACGCCGCCCATGCCGGGGCCGACGTCGCCGTCGGGGTTCTGCTTCTTGCCCGAGATCGCCTCGAGGACGTCGTGCAGGCCGTACTGCGCATTCCACAAGCGCTTGCGCGGCCGCTTGATCCCGGCGCGCTGCGGGGTCCAGATCCGGCCGGTGCCGGCCTCGCTGTCGAGGATCGTCTCGGGCCGGCCCTGGGTATCTTGCTCCGGCAGGTGCGCGCCCTGTCTGAGGTACGCCTCGAGCGCCGGGTCGGGCGTGATGAGGCCGCTGCCGACCGTCGCCGTCAGGAACGCGGCCAGGTTCGCGAGTTTCGGCTCCCGAACTTCGCCGGCCTGGTAGGTGGGGAAGTCCTCGTGCGCGATACCGTTGAGCGCGCAGAGGCGCGGGATCGCGTAGCGGTTGAACACGTCGGCGATCGCGTACAGCCACCCGGAGATCGCCATCAGGAACAGGTCCTGCTGCGTCTCGCTGAGCGCGAAGCTGCCGACGTTCGTCATGCCGAGCAGGAGGAACTGCGCCAGCACGGACAGGGCCTTGAGCCGGTTATAGCGGTCGATAATCGCGGTCGTGTCCATCTGGCGCGTGCCGCCCGAGCGCAGGAGTTCGAGCGTCCAGTTCGGCGGTTTGAGGATGCCCTCTTGCTCGTCGCGCCGGATGTTGCGGAGAATGTCCTTGACGATATTGACCTCGGCTATGTTGTCCGGGTCGAGGATATCCCACCCCTCGGGCGGGGTCGCGACCGGCAGGCCGGCGAGGTCGCGCTCGACGCCGATCGCCTCGATTTCCTCGATCCTCTTGCAAAAATACCATGCCCGGTAGGCGCGCCGCAGCACCGAGTAGCCCTCGGGGTTATTGCGGTTCGTCCGCGGGCGGAACAGGAGCGACTTCTCGATCGGGATCTGACGCAGCCGGTAGTCGGGTGGGGCGATCTGCCAAAATTCCCGGATGCCGCCCTGCTCGTCGAACTCCCACCGATACAGCGTGTCCTGGCCGCGCAGCGCGATCTTGCGCCACCCGATCAGGCCGTCCTGGAACTGCGAGCGGTAGGCGGGGTCGGCCTCCTCGGGGCCCTTCCGGACCTTGTACGTCGTCTCCATCCAGGCGTAGCCCTGCGGCAGCATGGTCAGGATCTCGTAGAACATGTCCCGCACGGTGTGGGACATGTCGTCGAGGCACTGCTCGACGAACTGCTGCGCCCGGAGCGCGGAGCGGCGCGTCGTGTCGGCCGGTTTGACGCGCCAGGTCGCGCCCGTGATCAGCTGCTCGAACGCAAACAACATGCCGCCCAGCACGGCATCGTTGTCCGACATCTCGCGGTACACGCGGGCGCCGCGGTAGCCCTGGAGGTCGCGGAGATATTCCTCGAACACGAAGCCGCTCACGCGGTGGAGGCCCGAGACGCCGAACTCGGCGGTCAGCGTCCGGATCCCGCCCGGCAGGTCGGCCTGGTGGGGCGTCGTCGCGGTCCCGCCCGGCATCCGGACCGGCGGCACGACGCCGCCCGTGCGGTCGGCGCGGGCGCGTGGATCCGCCGACGGGCGCTGTTTGGAGATCGCGGTCGAGGAACTGCCGCGCTCGGTCGTCAGTTGGCGGATCTCGTGTTCGGTGCGCGGCGGCCGGGTCGGCGGCAACGTCCCCCCCTCGCGCGGTGAGGAGGAGGTTCGCCACGACGCAAAGGAGGCAGCCTCCGCGCCGTGTGCCGAGGCTGCCTCCTCTCCACCGCTAGGGCGCGTTATTCTGCGGGGCGGGCGGTGGTCCCTTTCCGGCGAGTACTGAGCGAGGCCGTAGAACGGTTCGAGGCCGTCACAGGTTTCGTCACAGGTTCCGGCCGGACCGGCAGCGTGGTAGAATCCCGCGATGCGGCGCCACAGGGCCAGGAGCGGGCCGGAAACAGCCCTACGTTGCGTTCCGACGGCGGGTGGGTAGTACGGCCTACCCTCACGGTAGATATTGGAGCGAGACCGCCGTCAGTTCGGGGTCGACGATTTTCGTGCGGTCCAGGAACCATCCGCGCGGCGGACGGTCAATCAGGAGGCCGCGCCGATGCAGGGCGTCGAACGTGTCCTGCCGACACGGGCCGAGGTGGCGCGCGTGCCGTGGACGGTCGGCGGTAGCCGGGGGGCCGAGGATCTCGTACGCCGGTCCCATCGTGATCAGTACGGTCGAGCAGATCGAGGCGCCGGGGTTCTCGGCCAGGATCCGGAGCGCGTCCCGCCACCCGAGCCGCTTCACAGCGGCACCACCGCCCGGGCGTCGATCCGCGCCGGCGGGTCGACCCACCGGAGGCCGAGTTCCCGGAAGGCGTCCTCCTCGGTCGGCGTGGCGATCCCCCGGTGCTCGCAGACCACGATCGGCGAGTCCGTCGCCTGCGTAATGGCCACGTCCTTGGTCACGTAGCCGCCCTCGACCGGCCGGCCCATCGCGCTCGAGCGGGTCACGGCCTCGCGCACGAACGCCGCGCTGCCGGTCCGGATCAGGAGGATGAGACCGTAGTTCGCTGGTGCGGCGATGAATAGGTCGAGGTTCATGGTCGCACCGATACCCAGGTGGCGCCCCGAGACCTGGCCGCGCCAGTACTTCCCGTCCGGCTTCAGCGGCCACGGCACGGCGTCCGGCACGCCGGGCTTGATCCACCGCACGCGCCGGAGCGCGTCCTTCGTAATTCTGCGCCCGCCGTAGACACTCGAGGGCCGCGCGACAGTGGTCCTCTGCCAGCGCGGCCTTGGACTTCGGTTGGTTTATTTAACTGTCCTCCGGCAACGGTTCGTCCTTCTGAGAGTGGCGACAGTAGGGACGCGAAGCGAATTGCCTGTTGCGCCTCAATCTCTCGAAGAACTCCCGCACATCCTTTTCCGATCGAGAAACCAGTTCTTCGATCTCATCGTCGGTCGTGGTCTCGGATACCTCAGAGGACCTTGAATGCACCTTCGCATCTTCGCCCATAGGCGTCGTCTCTCTCACGGGACAAACCCGATATCGAAACCGAACCTCATGTTCATCGCCCCCGCCACGTTAGGTCGTCGCCTGGGGGTCTAGACAAATATACCCCTGGGCTGTAAACTAGACCTTGGGTGGGGTCCCAGTTTAACAACCAGGTCTGTGAGCCCAAGGAATCGCTCGGCTGGAACCGGGCGATTCTGCTTTTTCAGGGCGCTTCGTTTTCCTATTTCTATTATACAGCGTGGTGGCTTGCCCGCCACCTGGACGCGGGCGCAGTAGGGTGCCACCTCGGCCGCGAGGTCCTGGGCGAGCGCGAGCGCGTGGCCGAGGTTCATCGGTGGGCACCCTGCCTCGTGGCGTCGATCCGCGCATCGCGGTTCGCAGCCCAGGACTGCCGTTGCGCTTCGGACAGCCGTCCCCGCGCGTCCGGCACGAAACCATCGTCGCCGTCGGTCCATTGCTCCCATGACAGCGCATCGGCCAGCTCGCCGAGCGCGCGGCGGGTCCGATAGGGGAGCAGGATCCGCGGGCCGAGATAGCCGGGATCGGGTTCAAGCGGAACGGGTTCAAGCGGAACGCCCTGCGGGTGCCGGTCGAGGAAGCGGTGCAGGTCCTCGCGTTCGGCCTGGTCCTGGCAATAGGCGATGTAGCGCGCCTCGAGCACCGACGCCTGGTACACGTAGGCGGAAAAGTAGGCGCCGAGTTCCCGCCTCGCATCCTGCGCGTGCCGGTCCAGGAATCGGTCGCAGCCCGGCCCGAGCAGCAGCCGCATGCCGGCGCGCGAGGTCCACACCGTCCCGTCGGACGTGACGAACACGCGCCCGGCGCGCGCGGCCCGGCGCGCTTCCTTGCCATGTCGCTCGCAGAACGCCAGGACCTTAGCAATACCGTAGGTGAGCGTCGGCTCCGCGAGATGTCGACAGCCCGCCCACTCACAGCGCTCCCGCGGCGGTGGCGGCGGTGGCGGGACGCGAAGGCGCGGCGCCTCCACCGTGGCGACTGAACGGAGCCCGCAGCCGCGCCGGTCGCACAGGACCGGCGCTTCGAATCCCTCGATCCCGCAGCGGTGGCAGCAGTAACGCATCAGCCGAGCCCGAGCCGCAGCTGCCGGTGGCCGTCGAGCCGGTGCCGGGCCAGTTTGCAGTACGCCTCTTTCAGCTCGACGCCGACCGCCGAGCGGCCGAGGCGCGCCGCCACTTCGAGCGTCGTCCCGGAGCCGGCGAACGGGTCGAGCGCGAGGCACGGGACCGTCGCGGCGCCGCAGGCGCAGGTCGGACGCCAGCCGAGGAACTTCGGCGGTTCGTACTCGCGTAGGAACTTTTCGCCCGAGAGTTTCTTGCCGGGGTCATTCCGTTGTCCCTGCACACGATCGGCCACGGGATCGTGATCGTTGTAGGAGCCGTACTCGCGTGCCACCTCTTTCGCCCGCTCCCACGGCGCGCCGCAGACCGCGCAGCAGCCGCGTTCGCTCGTCCCGGCCAGCAGGCACGTCACGACCAGGTCCTCGGGGAAGGTGGCGAAGTGACTGACCCAGGCGTCCGCGCGGCCGCAGCGGCACACCCGGTGCCGGGCATCGGGCGCGAGCGCGAGCGTGTGAAAGTCCGCCGACTCGTAGATTCGGTCGCAGGCCTCGCACATCTCGAGCCCGAACGGCTGCGTGGCGAGCGTCCAGACCGTGCGCTTGTTGCGGCCGAGTGCGGAGAGGCCGGGGTCGTCCCACACCACGCCGGGTTCGAGGCGACGGACGTGCGAGCGGGCCGACTTGCGGGCCGCCTCCGCCTCCGAACGCCCCGGAACGTGGTCGACGTGGAACAGGGACCGCTCACCCGTGCGTTCGCTCGGGAGCTGACCGGGCAGCAGGCCTGCGACCGCCCCGGCGAAATCGGCGTTGGCCCGGATCCCGAGCCCGAGGTCGACGCCGGCGGACTTGGGCGCCACGCCGTAGAAGTCCGCCGCGATCCCCTCGGTGCCGGTCCCGGCGTCACGACCATCGCCAGGGGTTTGCTCACGCCGGCCCTGCGGTCCGTCCGGGAGCCGCCCCGAGGCGACCCGGGCGTGCGTACCGCCAGAGAACGGTTCCCGGATCGCGTCCTGGTCGTAGAAGTAGCGCTCGGAACGGGCGAGCAAAAAAACATACTCATGGGAACCAGTAGGTCGGTCGGTCACCGCCTCGGGGAGCGGATTCTCCTTATGCCAGATGATGTCCCGGCGCAGCCACCAGCCGTCGACCTGCAGGGCCAGCGCGACGCGCCACGGCATGCCGACTAGGTCCTTCGGCTTGAGGCCGGCGAGCGGGTAGCGGTTCGGGCCCACGCCGACCTGGCGCTTACCGCGGTGGCCGCGGCGCGGGTACTCGCCCTTGCCGTGCCCGTCGCGGCCGGCGCCCTCGAATGACGGCGGCGAGAAGTCCGGCGCGCCGCTCGAGCCGCTGGCGTAACAGTCGCCCATATTGAGCCACAGGGTGCCGTCCGGCCGCAGCACGCGCCACACCTCGCGGAAGACCTCGACCAGGTGCGCGACGTAGAGGTCGGGCGTCGGTTCCAGGCCGAGCGCCCCCTGCCAGGCGCCGCAGCGGGAGCAGTTCGCGGCTTCGCGCCAGCGCGCGCGCTTGAGGCGTTCGGCGTTGTCGGGCCCGGGCTCCGAGAACGCCTCCCCGCTCGACCCGCCGGCCGATGCCTCGGTGTACCAGCGCGTCGGTTCCCAAACGTGCCCGGCGGTCCGGCAGGCCGGGTCGGAAAGGCCGCCCCACACCTGCGGCGCGATCCCGTAATCCCTCAAACCCCAATACGGAGGGGACGTACAGACGCACTGCACCGAGGCCTCGGGCAGCTGGCGGAGCGTTTCGCGCACGTCGCCGCAGTAAAGGTCGAGGCGCGTCTCGCCGTTGTCGGACGTCCACCAGGGGTTCAGCCCTTCAGCCATGGGCCGCGAACCACGCCGCGAGGCGGGTGCCGATCCACTCCGCTACGTTCACCGTCACGGCGTTGCCGAGCATCCGATATCTTGGCGAGTCCGCGATGGTCTTCCCGTCCGAATCCTCTGAAGTCCAGCCGTCAGGGAATCCTTGGAGGCGCTCACATTCCGTGGGCGTGAGACGACGCACCAGCATCGTTGGCATGAGCACATTTCCAGGATCACCGTTCCGCGTTGTGATCGGCGGGGCCTCGCCCGTCTCACTGATTCCAAGGTTCGTTGCACCCGCTGTGTTGGCGAACGCCACAATCGGCGTCCCCCGTCCCGTGCCGTCCTCGCTGGCATCCGCGCCTTCGCTGGAGAGCGTGTGAACGACAAGATGCTCCCCTGGCTCTGTCCGAAAGCCTCCGTCGTGTCCGCCGCTGTTCAAGGTCGCAACGACCATCAGGTCCGCTTCGGTGCGCTCGTTCCCTGTGCGACTTGTGCCAGCGCCGCTTGCAGAGATGGTGGGAGCAACCTCCGCAACTAACCCTTGCTCCGTGTCATTGAGCCATCCTCGGCGAGTTTCGCCACCGCTTCTAAGGCTCGCTGCAACGTCGGTGGCAAGGCTCTGCCGCGCCGTTCCGCGCGCCGGAGGATGCCACGGCACGCCGTCGGGCTCAAGGAGTACTTCGACGGGACCTGTCCCGCAGGCTGGAGGACCGCCGACAAGGAACACACGCGCCCGTCGTTGGGCCACGCCGAAATATTGGCTGTCCAGCACGCGCCACGCGACGGTGCGCTTCGGGCCGGCACAGCAGCCAGCTGATCGCCAGCCGTCGTCTGGGACTTCCGGACGGAAGCCGGTAAGTTCCGAGAGGACGACCCCGAAGTCTTGACCGCCTTGGGACGACAAAAGACCAGGGACGTTCTCGACAAGAATCCAAGCGGCAGGTTGGCGATCAGCGAGGCGCACGAACTCGTAGAACAGTCCGGACCGCTCTCCACCCAGGCCCGCGCGGCGTCCCGCCACGGAGACATCCTGGCAGGGGAATCCCCCGCAGACGAGGTCGACGGGAGCAAGGGCATCTGTTCGGACGCGCCCGATGTCGCCATGCCGTTCCACCTCCAGGTAGTGGCGGGCCAGCACCCGCAGGCAGACGGGATCGTTCTCGACCTGCCACGCGCACGTCATGCCAGCGCGTTCGAGGCCAAGGTCGATCCCCGCGATGCCGGTGAACAGGGAGCCGTACTTCACGCCCGCTTCTTCGTCGGTAGCGGCACGATCCCCCCGACGCGCTCGTGCGGATAGGCGCGACCGAAGCTGTAGGCCGCCATCATTCGGTCGGTGGCCCGCACGTCCACCGTGTCGCCGTTCCCGCAGGTGCGCGACTAACGCCCCGAACGCAGGCGGCGATTGCCACATGGACGGTGAAGACCGCTTTCATGTTGGAGCACCTTTATCCAAGCCCGCACACGGTACCAGAATCGGAAAACCATCGCTTCTACACGATACAGCAACCGCCGAACGGGTACCGGGTCTGGTTGGCTCGCCGCAGATTCCTCACAGACAGTGCGGGGCGCGAGTTGTTGGTGGCAGCGGAGAGCGAAGCCATAGGCCGCATCAGCGGCGCGGAGAATGAAGCGGTGGCGCGGCAGACGGTGGATTGGTTCTCGCAACCCGGCAATGCGATGTTCCGCATTACCTTCACCATTGGACACGTTGTTTTCCAAGTATTCGGACACAACGCGCCCATCGGGTTCAGAATCGCGATGCCGCCTATCCGCGTCGTCGATCGAATTTGGCCGATACAGGATCGCGTAACGTGGCCGCCTCCAATCCCGGTCGAAAACATCGGCGGCTACATCGCGCTGCACAAGGCGTTTCAGACACCTCCACAATGAGGTCCATCGGGATGGGATAACCATCGGGAAGAGAGAGTGTTTTGTCGGGTCGTACGGCACGATCTCCCAATGGCCAGTAGTCTGAACATCCTGCCTGTCACGCATGGGTT
>Ga0209415_10016477_pt1 | contig 11873 bp, 11 predicted proteins | sample PeaSoiSIISIP2007_FD_187696 | JGI IMG/M metagenome (GOLD analysis project Ga0209415, IMG submission 187696) | Peat soil microbial communities from Weissenstadt, Germany - SII-SIP-2007 (SPAdes) (version 2) | ecosystem: Environmental > Terrestrial > Soil > Wetlands > Peat | place: Germany... | reverse complement strand
CGGCGGATGTCCTTGACGTCGCCGTCGCCGAAGCGCGCGTCGTAGAGGCGCTGCACCGTGTCGTAGACGTAGAGGCCATCCTGCGCCCGCGTGGTCGACTTGACCGGCCAGTGGATGAGGTCGAGCCCCAGCGACTCGCTGATCGCCTGCGCCAGCAGCGTCTTGCCCGTGCCCGGCTCGCCCTTGACGAGCAGCGGCCGCTCGAGCGCGAGGGCGCAGTTGACGGCCGCCTCGAGCGACTCGTTGGTCAGGTAGGACGCGGTGCCCGAGAAGCGGCGGAATGGGGTCGACACGGTTCGAGGCTAGATAGCACGCGGGCGACGTCGCTTCAGGTAGACGAGGGCGCCCACGGTCGCCGCCCACACCAGGAGGCCCAGCCACCAGCCGCGCGCCCGGTACCTGAAGCGCACCGTGGTCGTCCCCTGATGCAAGACACCGGCGATCGTGTGCTGGTAGTCCACGGCGTCGGCGCCCGAGACGCTCCAGCCCGGGTCCCAGTTCTGGTCGAGCACGACGTGGTCGCCTGGTCGGGCGTTCTCGACGCGCACCTCGACGGCGTTCGGGCTCCAGTCGGTGATCGTCGCGCGGCCGAACCCTTCGGCCAGGAAGGCCTCGCCGTGGTAGTCGGCGTCGCCGCGCCCGTGCGCACCGAGCTGCGTGGGCCTGCCGTCGTAGCCGGCGATGACCACGCCCATCCCCGCGTAGTTGTCGAGGCCGCGGAACATGCCGCACTCGATGGTGCCCACGTTCGCCATCTCCGCCGAGAGCGACGCGGGCACCGGCTCGCCCGGCTGGTAGTCGAGGGCGGCTGGCAGCTTGGTCTCGGTGACGAACGCGGTCGTCTGCTCGCGGACCGCCGGACCCGGCTCGTGCAGCTCGTCGGCGATCGGTCTGCGCGCGACCTGGGCGATGTCGCCGGCGATCCAGGCGACGAGCACCGCGAGCCCCACCTCGAGCGCCGCCCGCGCGCGCCCCGACCGGGTGAGCAGCCGCTCGATTGCTCCAGCCGTGATGCAGGCGCTGAGCAGCACGGCCGGCTGCAGCCATGACGCCGGCTCGCGTAGCCACGAGAGCACGGGAAGCTCGTGCGCGAGCGTCCACGGCGCGTACTCGTGGAAGCTGCCGAGCGACAGCCCGATGAAGATCACGGCCAGCAGGCGCATGGGCTGCGCGCGCCGTCCGCGCGCGAGCAAGAGGCCGAGCACCAGCAGCGCGACGGCGACGCTGCCCAGATAGATCCCGTATTCGTGCCACCTGTCGTGGTCGATGCCCTCGAACGACGAGCCGAGCACCTGCGTCGGCTCGATGAGCGCCTGCTGCAGGGCGGTCGGGTCGGCTCTCTCCGTCGAATCGATCCGCTGCGGGAACCGCCGCAAGACATCGAGCATCGGCACGAGCTTGGGCGCCGCCAGACCGATGGCCACGGCGCCCGACAGCCCCAGGCCCCCGAGCGGCGCCCACGACCGCGCTGCCACGGCCAGCCAGAGGGCGTACACGGCGAGCACGACCCCGGTCTGCAGCAGCGGGGTGCCGCCGCCCGCGTACAGCATCATCGCGAGGCACGCGCCCGTCCACACGAGGTCACGCGGTCGGCGCGGACCGAGCGATGGCTCCGCAGCCACGGCGCGATCGAAGAAGAAGAGGGCCCAGGGCATCAGCGCGTAGACGAGAAACCAGAGGTCGCCCGCCGCCACCTGCATCGACAGCCGGCCGTTGACTGCGAAGACGACCGCGACGAGCGCCCTGGCGGCGTGCGATCGCGTGAAGCGCGACGCCAGCACCCACGCGCCTGCGGCCGAGAGGACGGCGAACACGACGATCTCGATGTGGGTCGCGACCTGCAGAGGCAGCCCGAGATACAGGGGCAGCAGCGGCGAGACCACGTTGGGGTCCCCATCGGACCCTGCCCACGCGGGGTGGCCTCCGCACGCGTAGGGGTTCCAGTACGGGAACTGGTGGAAGCGCTGCAGCGACTTGACCACCAGGTAGCGGGTGGCCTCGGCGTGGTCCCACTCGTGCCGGCCCATCCCGCGCGAGTGCGCGAGCAGGGGCCAGAGCACCCTCCGGAGGTGCACGGCGACGATCACGAACGCCGAGAGCCCTGTCGCGAGCCACACCCAGCCCAGCGTCGACGCGGGCAGCTTGCCGCGCAGCTTCGCGAGGAGAGGCTCGGTGGAGCGGGACGCCTCTGGCACCGGCCTCTTATACATCGAGACTCCACCCCCCTGGCCCCCCGCCTCGCAAGCAAGGCGGGGGGAGCATGAAGGTGCTCGCGGGGCCCCCGGCTCACGTCCCCCCCGCCCTGCTTGCGGGGCGGGGGGCCAGGGGGGTGGGGTTTTCGGTCCTCAGTTCGATCCCCCGCTGCCGCACCGCGCGTCGCCCGGCGTGCGCACGAACACGTCGTAGTCGCCCAGGGGGGTGGTCCCCGGCACGACGATGCCGCCGGCGTAGGTCCCGTCGTCGCCCGTCGCCAGGGTGCCGAGGAGCGTGGCCTTCTGGGTCTTCGGGTCGCGCAGCCACACCTCGACGGCGACGTGAGCGCACGCCTCGCCGTCGGCGCGGACATCGCCGCTCACGTGCAAGGGAAGCCCGCGGTGTGGATCGGAGTCGGTCACGGCGAGGGTGACGGCCGAGGGAGCGCGGTCGTCCTTGTCGGTGAGCCCGCCGTTCGCGCCCCGCTGGGCGCCGGTGCCCGAGGCGGTCCCTCCATCGGGGCCCTTCGCGTCGCCAGGCGCGCCGTTGCCCGCGGAGGACGCGCCCGGCGGACCACCGGGGGCCGGCGACTGCATCCCGGCCCTCGCGTCGGCGATCATGTCGTCGCCGCGCCGCGAGTTCTGCGGCCACGAGAAGGTGTCGGGCGGCGGCCGGTAGGCGGCGCGATCGGCGAGCGTGCTGCCCGGCGGCGGTGCCATGCGTCCGGCCCCGCCGAGGTCCACGCGACGCCAGAGGGCTCCGTCGTGGATCTCGACCCATGCGTGCGCCTCGTTGAGCACCAGGCGCGTGGGCACGCCCAGGCTCTGCGCCGTCACGAGGAAGGCGAACGCCCTGTGCCTGCACACGCCCTTCTTCGACAGCGCCAGGTCGAGATACACGTTGCCCTGCCCGGTGGGAGGATCGTCCGAGTCGGCGAACCCGCGGAAGTACTGCACCAGCTTGCCGATCGCGTCGCGCGGCCGCATCGACCGGCTCACGCCGATGGCCGCGCGCACCTGGCTTGCGTCGCGCGTGACGTTCTCCGGCAGCGGGGGCACGGCCGGCAGGTCCGACCACGAGGGGTTTCCCATCTCTCCGCCGAAGGCCGCGCGCGGGATCGCCAGCTCCATCACCAGCCGCGCCCGCAGCTTCACGCGCGCGCCCGGCGCCTGCAGGAACCAGTCGTCCGCCCCGTCGCGCACCACGTGGAACGCCACGTCGTCCGCGCCGATCCCCAGGCGCGCGCGCACGATGCGCGCGCCGGGTCCCACGCTCGGGATCCGCACGTTGGTGCCGGGCGACATGTCGACGACGATGTCGGCGTAGAACGCCTCGTCCGCCGGCCCCGGCGGCGCGCCGAGCGACATCTGCACCAGGCGCGTGTCGCGCACGTAGAGCGTGTAGTCCTCGCGCACGGCGTCGAACGCCTCGAGGCGCTTGAACGGCGCCGTCGACGGCGTGAACGGATCGTCGTACGCGCTGACCTCGGGGCGCCGCGTGTCGCGGTCCGGCGAGAAGACGCCGGGATCGGCCTGCGAGCCGTACGACTTGTCCGACGACGACGGCATTGCGCGCGGATCGGGCGCCGACACGACTCCGCTCGGCGTCTGCAGCGCCGCGGGTAGGTCGCCGTCGAGCGACACGTGCATCGCCAGATCCTCGCGCGCGTCGGGCGGGATCGGCTCGTGCAGCGTCGCCCCGCGCTGCGAGGCGGCAGCGTGCGGCCCGCCGGCGAGCACGGCGATCAGCGGCAGCACGAGGAGGAGCACGCCGCGGCGCACCTCATCACCGTAGCTTCGCTACGCCGTTTACACCTAGCGTTGCGGCGTCCACCACGCGCCCGGCTCGTAGAAGTACGAGCCGTCGCGCATCGAGTACTTCGGCGCTCGCCACTGCTGGCCGGGGTGCGGCTGCTCCCAGTGGCCGGGGATCCACGTGTACTGCATCCCCGTCCAGTGCCAGTAGCCCGCGACCCACGTCGATCCGGGCGCGGCGAGTGCGGGCCGGCCCTCCTGCATCGGAGCCGGGGGTGGACCGCTCACGGCGACGCCTGGAGGAGGACCGCCGCCGGCCTCCACCACGCAACCCGCGACGAGCGCGGCATTCGCGATCGCGATGATCGCGATCCACAGCTTCCCCATGTCAGACCCCGTGAGCGAGCTTACCATCGTCTACGCTGGGGGCGACCCGGCGCTTCCTCCCTCCCCACGAGAGGTGCCCACCGTCATGGCCGAAGCCGAGCTACGAGCCGAGGTTGCTTCCCTTCCACGCGAGCTGCGAGATCGCCTCGGCGCGTCCGGCTTCGACGTCGAGCGTCTGGTTGCCCTGGCTCATCCGCTGTGGGCGCGAGCGCGCGGAGAGGCGACCGCCGACCGAGAAGAGCGCAACCGCGTGCGCGGCAAGGTCGATCCGCCGGGTCCCTCCGACGTGCTGGACGCCCCCGCGGCCGGATCGCCCGAGCACGAGCGCCTCTCGGCCGTCGGCATGTCGGCCATCCGCGGCGGGCAGCTGGCGTTCTGCGTGATGGCGGGCGGCATGGCGACGCGCATGGGCGGCGTGGTCAAGGCGCTGGTCGACGCGTTCGACGGCCACACCTTCCTCGACCTGCGCCTGCGCGAGAACCGCACGTGGAGCGAGCGGGCCGGCCGCCCCGTGCCGCTCTGGCTCATGACGAGCGAGGCGACCGAGGGGCCGACGCGGGCAGCGCTGGTGCAGGCGAAGGCGCCGCCGCACGTGGCCACCTTCACGCAGGACCTGGGGCTTCGTCTGACGCGCGAGGGAGCGCTGTTCCGGGGCGACGACGGTCAGCCGTCCACCTACTCGCCCGGGCACGGGGACCTGCCCGATGCGCTGCGCCGCTCGGGGCTGCTCGCGAAGTTCGTCGCCGGCGGGGGCAAGCACGTGTGGATCGCCAACCTCGACAACCTGGGGGCGACCATCGACCCGGCGCTCCTGGGCCTCTTCATCGAGAGAGGCGCCGACGTCATGGTCGAAGCCGCCCCCAAGGAGGCCGGCGACAAGGGCGGCATTCCGGTGTGGGCCGACGCCGAGGGCCCCGACGGAAAGATCACCCGCAGGCTGCAGGTCCTCGAGGAGTTCCGGCTCCCCGGGGGGTTCGACGCGTCGTCGGTGCGCGTCTTCAACACCAATACGTTCCTGGTCGGGGCAGGCCCGCTGCTCGGCGCGCGTATCCGGTGGTCGTGGTTCGAGGTGGAGAAGAAGGTGGGCGACCGCCCGGCGGTACAATTCGAGCGCCTGCTGCAGGAGCTGACGGCGGCGATGCCGGCGGCCTACGTGCGGGTACCCCGCGACGGGTTGGGAGCGCGCTTCCTGCCGGTGAAGGACCACGACGAGCTCGCCCGGCGACGCGACGCGATCCGGGCCATCGCGGCGGCGCGCGGCATGACCTGAAGACCGCGACGGGATACAAATGAGCCAGGATCCCGCGATGAGCAGCAAGGTCGTCCCCCTGCGCCCCGAGGCGCCGCCCAAGGACGACGGCCGGACCAAGCCGCGCATGCTGCCGCGGGTGGTCTCGCACGCGCCGGGCGTGGAGCGCGAGGCCCTCATCGAGGCCTGCAAGGAGCAGGAGCGCCTCATCCTCGAGTACGAGCCCAGGCTCACCGCGTTCGTCGCCAAGATCATCGTCGACCACCTGCCGGCCGTCGAACAGTGGGTGGCCGCCGTGCTGACCTCGCCCGCCGGTGACGCTGGCGACACTGGCGACAAGAGCGACCCCGACGACGAAGGAGACCTGGTCGAGGTCGCGCCGCGCGAGCAGGCCATCGAGATCGCCGAGCCCTGGCCGTCGATCCACTCGGGGCTTAAGGAGCCGCCGCTGCCGGACCGTCTCGACATCGTGGTCGAGGCCCAGGGGGTCATCGGCCTGGTGTCGCTCGACGTGGAGCCCGCCCTGCCGGTCACGCGCAAGCAGGCCGAGGCGGCCAACCTGCCTGCCCACCTGCTGTTCGCCCGGGGCGACGCCTTCGCGTCGCTGGTCGAGGAGCCCGCCGACGACAAGGCCCTCAAGGCGGCCTTCGAGGAGCACCGCAAGCTGGTCGACGAGAACTCCGAGGAGCTGCTCGATCACCTGCGCATGCTGTCGGCGCGCACCCCCCTCAAGGACTGCGCCGGGGTGGTGCTGGCGCTGGGACCCGACGGCAACGCCGTGTCCGCCGTGACCCGCGAGCAGTCGCGCAAGCTGGTGGCCGAAAAGCCGTTCCTCGCCCGCAAGCTCGACCGCGGCAGCGTCTCGGGCAAGATGCGCGACGGGCGGGACATCCTCTGCATCCCCATCATCGTCTGGGCCAAGGGACACGTGTCGATCCAGACGAGGGAGGTGGTCGAGGCGAAGTGATCGGTTATCCTCGGCGTCCCCGCCCGTGCGCTTCGAGATCACCCACGAGTTCGACATCCCCATGGATGCCCTGGAGCTGGCGGTGATCTCCCCCGACCTCGTGAGCAAGTTCGGCGCGCAGGTGCAGGCGCAGCACGTGGGGATCCAGACGGTGACCGAGCGAAGCCGCAGCCTCCGCAACGGCACGCTGGAGCGCGTGTGGCACTACCAGGCGCACATCCGCTTGCCGAAGTTCGCCCGCGGGTACGTCACGCCGGAGATGACGGCCTGGGACGAGCAGAGCGTCTACGAGACCAAGTCCCACAAGGGCAAGTGGACGATCGTGCCGAACGTGAAGCCCGAGTGGCGACAATACTTCTCGGCCACCGGCACGTACACCGTGGAGCCCCTGGGCGACGGGCGTTCCCGCCGCACCGTGAAGGGGGAGCTGGAGCTACGCGTCCGGGTGGTGCGCCAGGTGGCCGAGAGGCTGATCCTGGGCGAGGTACGCAAGGCGTTCGAGGCAGAGGCGGCGACGCTGCGAGACATGGCGACGCTCGTTTGACGCGGGGCCAGGAGCGAGGCGAAAAGCATGCGGCTCACACGAGTTCAACGATGGCACGGTGCGCTCGGGCTCGTCGCGGGCCTGGCCGCCGCACGGGCCGCCCATGCCGACCCGCTTCCGGCGAGCGCCGAGCACGTCGTGTCCGGCGGGCGCAGCATCGTCACCGACGACACGTCCGAGGCGCTCGTCCTCAACCCTGCCAACCTCGCCTGGCTGCCCGCGCCCGAGCTGCGGTTCGACTGGGTCGGCTGCCAGGGCAACACGGTAAAGGTCGGCTGCGGCGAGTCGCTCGGCGTCGCGACGCCCCTGTTCCTCGGGCTGTCGACCGCGCTGCGGCTCGAGCTCGTCTCGCCTCCCAACCCGGACAGCGGCTCGCCCGGCGCGGGCTTCCCCTACAGCGGCTACCAGTACGTGTGGCTCTCGTGGGGGCTCGCCGCGCGCCTCGGCGACCGCGCCTCGTTCGGCATGTCGCTCGACCACACGTACTCGAACGACTCGTACCTCGACTCGCTCACGGCGCTGACCGCCGCGCTGTCCTTCCGGCCCAACACCCACTTCGGGTTCGCGGCCATCGCGCGCAACTTCAACCGGCCCAGCCAGGAGCCCATCCCCCAGCAGGGCGGCGCCCCGGTGCTCGACGGGCAGTACGCCCTCGGCATGGTGCTGCGCCCCACCGGGCGCCGAGTCTTCGAGCTCGGGGGCGAGGTGCAGTACCGGCAAGGGTCCGACCTGTGGACCCAGCGCGGGACCATCGGCCTCGACATCCCGGGCTTCGGGCGCGCCTTCGGCGCCGTGGAGCTGGCGAACCTGGGCAACGACACGCACCGCGCGGTCATCGGCACCGCGGGGCTCGAGCTGCACTGGGGTGGCCTCAGCGCCGGAGGGGGCGCCCTCTTCGGCAGCGGCCTCGGGCAGAGCTCGAGCGTCGCCGAGTTCGCCACGGTCGCCGTCTCCGGGTACACGCAGCCCGGCATCCCCATCCCGGCGCACGCCGTGTGGCTGCGCCTCGAGAGCACGCCGTCGGCGCGCGATCACGTCGCGCTGCTGCGCAAGCTGTGGCGCATCGCCGACGACGGGGACATCGACGCGGTCACGCTGGTGCTGCGCGCCGAGCCGGCCGAGTCGTTCGCGCACGCCGAGGAGCTGGCCGACGCCCTTCGCCTGCTGCGAGCGCACCACAAGAAGGTCCTCTGCTCGCTCGAGGACGCCGGGTCGCGCGCGCTCTACGTGTGCGCGAACGCGAACCGCACCGTCGTGACGCCCGCGGGCGGCGTGCGCTACGCGGGGCTCAAGGCGCAGTACATCTACCTCAAGGGCCTGCTCGACAAGATCGGCGTGAAGGCCGACATGGTCCGCATCGGCCCGCACAAGACGGCGCCCGAGCAGTTCACCAACGAGCACGGCGGCCCGGTCGCCGTGCAAGACCACGAGGAGCTGCTGCGCCAGCAGGAGGCCATCTTCGTCCGCAACATGTCGCTCTACCGGCACATGGACGAGGCGCACATCCGCGAGGTCACCGCGCGCGGCCCCTTCGTCGCGTCCGAGGCCAAGGAGGCGGGCCTGGTCGACGGGTTCGCGTTCGACGACGAGGTCGAGCGCGCGACCAAGGAGCTCGTGGGCCGCGAGGTCGGCTACTCGGAGTACGAGGACGAGGTCAAGGCGCCGTCGACGTTCGCCGGCCGCGACAAGGTGGCCCTGCTGTACATGGAAGGGGACATCGTCGACGGCCGGTCGCAGCACATCCCGCTGGTCGACCTGAAGCTCATCGGCTCGTACTCGATGCAGGAGCAGATCAAGAAGCTGCGCGAGGATCCCACGGTGCGTGCGGTCGTGATGCGCATCGAGAGCCCCGGCGGCTCGTCGCTCGCGAGCGACGTCATGTGGCGCGAGCTGTCGCTGCTCGCGAAGGTCAAGCCGCTCGTGGTCTCGATGGGGACCGTCGCGGCGAGCGGCGGTTACTACATCGCCGCGGCGAGCAAGAACATCTACGCGCTGCCGCTGACCATCACGGGATCAATCGGCGTCTTCTACGGCAAGGCCGACCTGAGCGGGCTGATGGCCAAGCTCGGCATCACGGTCGACACCATCAAGACCGCCCCTCGCGCCGACGCCGAATCGATGTTCCGCGGGTTCACGCCCGAGGAGCGCAAGGAGCTCGAGCACAAGGTCGATCAGTTCTACGACACGTTCGTCGATCGGATCTCCACCGGACGCGGCATGTCCAAGGCCGACATCGAAGCCGTGGGCGCCGGGAAGGTGTGGACGGGGCAGCAGGCGTTCGAGCGGCACCTGGTGGATCACCTCGGCGGGCTGCGCGAGGCGCTGGCAGACGCGCGCGCCTCGGCCGGGCTGACCGACGACGCGCCGATCGTGGAGTATCCGCCGGCGAGCACCTCGCTGCTCGAGTGGGCGCTCAAGCTGGCCGGCGGCGGACACGCGTCGGAGGGCGGCGGTTCGGCGATGGACGCGCTGCCGCCGGCGATCAAGAGCGTCGCGCGGGCCGTGGCGCCGATGATGATCTACCGGTCCGACGAGCCGCTCGCGCGGATCGAGTGGGTCGAGGCGCCGGAGTAGACCCCACCCGCCTGGCCGTTGGTCGCGGTCGCGGTCGTGGTCGCGGTCGTGGTCGCGGTCGTGGTCGTGGTCGCGGTCGCGGTCGCGGTCGTGGTCGTGGTCGTGGTCGTGGTCGCGGTCGCGGTCGCGGTCGTGGTCGTGGTCGCGGTCGCGGTCGTGGTCGTGGTCGACCACCGAAGCAGCCTCGCGCCGCCGCTACGCGGCGTCACTGCGGCTGCAGACACGAGGTGCCGCTCGCTGGTCCCTTGTCCTGGGCGCAGCATGGTCGGCTCGCTCCTTTCAGCGGGGTGAAAGGAGCGAGCCAACCATGCATTCACTACCGCATCACAAGCTCAAGGCGTACGGGGTGGCAGTCCAGCTGCTCGAGGCGGTGAGGGCCGCGAGGATACGGGACGCGCATCTGCGGGATCAGGCGATGCGAAGCGCGAAGAGCGCGTGTCTCAACGCCGCGGAGGGCGCGGGGCGGGTCACACGGGCGGACAAGGTGCGTGCGTTCACCATCGCGCGGGGCGAAGCCTGCGAGGCCGCAGCAGCGGTCGAGGTCGCGGTACGTGCCGGCGATGCCGAGGCCAGCGCGCTCGCGCCGGTGCTCGAGCATGCCGATCACTTCATCGCGATGATGACCGCGCTCATCCGCTGAGCACCGGGGGCGGCGGGCGCGTCGCGGCGCCCGCCGCCCGCCGCTTCACCGCGGCAGCCGCCGGATCATCGACTTGATGCGGCACGCGAGTGCGAGGATCTCGCTCGCGGCCTGAGCCTCGACGACCCCGATGACGCTCGCGAGGTCGACGGCGCCGATGACCTCGTGCAGCGAGTTGTTCGCGATCTCGAAGTGCCGCCGCCGCACCCCCGCGCTGTCGCTCGGGAGCCCCTCGCACAGCCCCAAGAACGTACTCTTGCTCGCCCGCGTCGCCTGATCCCTGAGCTCGGCGTCGCGTATCTGCGCCTCGTGCACCTGCCGGGCGAGCTGCCTACTCGCCACGTAAACATCGAGCTTCTGAAACGGAAGAAGATTGTCGTTCATGTTTGCGGCTCCATGCCCCCCCCAGCGGAAGAACCGTGACGGCGGACGTTGGGGCCCTCGCAACGTGCGGACGCCGGCGCGGTTCTTCCGCGCCCGGGCATGGAGCCGCAAACATGAACGATCTCGGTCGAGGTCGAGGTCGAGGTCGTGGTCGCGGTCGCGGTCGTGGTCGTGGTCGTGGTCGTGGTCGTGGTCGCGCTCGTGGTCGCTTCGACGCAGGCGAAGACCACCCTCTTCGGCCTGCCCGTAGGCACCAGCGTTCACTTCCGGTTCCGCGCCCTCACGCCCAAAGGCCAGGGCGACTGGAGCCAGCCGATCGCGCTCATCGTGAAGTGACCGAAACGACGGCGTTTTCGCCCGGCCCGTCCGCGCGTTGACCCGGGACGACCGCTCGGGATCACGAGCGTACGCCTCGTGATGCCGACACGACCGCTCGGAATCATGTGCGTATGTCTCATGATGCCGACACGACCGCTCAGAATCATGAGCGTACGCCCCATGCTGCCGACACGACCGCTCGGGATCACGAGCGTACGCCCCATGATGCCGACACGACCGCTCGGGATCATGTGCGTACGTCCCATGATGCCGACACGACCGCTCGGGATCATCTGCGTACGTCTCATGATGCCGACACGACCGCTCGGGATCATGTGCGTACGTCTCGTGATGCCGACACGACCGATCGGAATCATGTGCGTACGCCGCGTGATGCCGACACGACCGATCGGGAACACGTGCGTACGCCGCGTGATGCCGACACGACCGATCGGAATCATGTGCGTACGCCGCGTGATGCCGACACGACCGATCGGGATCATCTGCGGTCTTCCCGTGAAGCCGAGCGGCATCTACCCCGCCCGCAGCACCAGGATCGTCACCTCGGGCGCCACTCCCAGGCGAAACGGCGGTCCCGTCGTGCCGAGGCCGGGGTGTACATAGAGCGTCGCTCGTCCGCGGCGGTAGAACCCGAGCGTGTACTTGTAGCCAAACCGCGCCAGGTTCAGCGTCCGCGCCAGCAGCGGCACCGCCACCTGCCCGCCGTGCGTGTGCCCGCTGAGCACCAGGTTCGCCCCCGCGTCGGCCGCCGCGTCGAAGCTCTTCGGATCGTGCGCCATCAGCACCGTGGCGACGCCCTCGGGGCGACCCGCCATCGCGCGCCCCAGGTCGTCGCGCCGCGT
>Ga0209415_10016476_pt1 | contig 11874 bp, 11 predicted proteins | sample PeaSoiSIISIP2007_FD_187696 | JGI IMG/M metagenome (GOLD analysis project Ga0209415, IMG submission 187696) | Peat soil microbial communities from Weissenstadt, Germany - SII-SIP-2007 (SPAdes) (version 2) | ecosystem: Environmental > Terrestrial > Soil > Wetlands > Peat | place: Germany... | reverse complement strand
CAAAATCGCGGACCTGGTAGAGGGCATTCCAAGCAGGCAGCGCGACCACCACCTCGCTTCCCCGCACCGGAACGGTCATGGTCACATGAAACAGGTGCTTCTCGGGATGATCGAACGATACCGAGTAGCGGATTGCCGCGGGCGCCGGCCGAACCGCGATAACCAACAACGCCAATACTATGGCCGACCGAACCACCAATTTCGACTTCATTCGCGAACGCCCTCGCGCGCCTTCATTTTTTCCAGAAACTTCGCGGTCAAGCCGTCAAATCCGCCATTGGACATAATTAAGACCAGGTCGCCCGAATTAGCCCTCCCAGCCAGATGGTCGGCTATCTCATCCGCAGAGGCAAACGCCTTCGCCGTGCAGCCGCGAGCTTGCAGCGCCTCGCAGATCATTTCGGGCGACAAGCGGTCGGCTTCCGCGAGCAGTTGCGCGCGATTCACGGGCCCGAACAGCACTACATCGGCCAGCGCCAGAGCATCCACCAATTCGTTCTGAAAGATTCTTCTGCGCATGGTATTTGAGCGCGGCTCGACAGCGGACCAAATCTTGCGGCCGGGCCAGCGGGTGCGAGCGGCTTCCAGCGTCAACCGGATTGCGGTGGGATGGTGTGCAAAATCCTCGACCACCAACACGCCGCCTGCTTCGCCCTTGATTTCCATCCTCTTTCGGACGCTTTGAAATGTGGCCATGGCGCGTTCGATCGCATCGCATTCCACTCCACGGCCGTAGGCGAGCGCGATCGCCGCGAGCGCGTCGAGGATGTTGTGCCGCCCGGCCACGGGAATCCGGATGCGCGCGATTTCGTTGCCGCGGTAGGCCACCCGGAATTCGGTGGCCTCATCGTGCCACTGTATGTCTCCCGCGCACCAATCGCATTCGGGGGTGAGTCCGAAGGTTTCTACGGGGCAGAAGGCCTTTGCGGTGACTTCCTTCAGTTCGAGGCTTTCGCCCCAGATCAGGATGCGGCCGCGGCGCGGCACGAGATTGACGAGACGCCGAAACTGAAGCGCGATGGATGCAAGGTCCGGATAAATATCCGCGTGATCGAATTCGAGCGACGTGAGAATCAGCTCGATCGGATGATAGTGGAGAAATTTCGGCCCCTTGTCGAAGAAGGCCGTGTCGTATTCGTCGCCCTCGATGATGAACTCTTCCCCGCCCCCGAGGCCGTAGCTGCGGTCGCCGAAATTCGGCGCGACGCCGCCAATCAAGAAATCGGGCCGCCGCCCGGCGGTCTGAAAAATCCATGCGAGCATGGCCGTGGTGGTCGTCTTGCCGTGCGTCCCCGCGACAACGATGGACGTGCGCCCCGGCAGAAAATATTCCTCAAGCAGCTGCGGCATCGAGTAGTAAGGGATTCGATCGTCGAGGATGCGCTCCACTTCCGGATTGCCGCGCGAAATCGCGTTGCCGATCACGGCGAGGTCCGGCATCGGCTTCAGATTCTCCTCCCGGTAGCCTTCGTTCCAGGGAATTCCCAGCGAAGTAAGCAGCGTCGAAGCGGGCGGATAGACGTTCACGTCCGAACCGGACACGTGAAATCCGCGCTCTTTGAGCATCCCGGCAACCGGCGCCATGGCGGCTCCTGCGATGCCAAGGAGATGGATGTGGCGGACGGCCAGTTTGTTGTTTCCGCCGCTCATGGCGCACACGCCGGTTCAAGAATGCGCAGGACGCCAGGCCCGGTCGCCGAAAGCTCGGCGCGAAGGCCCAGAGGCAGCGTCAACATGGCGCGCGATGTGTGTCCGATCGCCGCGCCCCAAATCATCGGCACATTCCGCGATCCAAGAATCCGGAGCGCGACATCCACCACTGTTTCCGAGCCCACCGGGGCATCGCATTCCGGGAAGTCACCGAGAATAATTCCCGCGATGCCTTCAAATTTGCCCGCCTGCCGCAGATGAGTGAGCGCTCGATCCACCTGGTAGGGCTTCATGCCGCGGTCCTCCAGGACCAAGATCGCCCCGCGCGTGTCAATCTCCCACGGTGTGCCAAGCGTGGATTCCACGAGCGTCAGACAGCCTCCAAGAAGCACACCGGTGCCTGTTCCGGGCGCAAGCGGCTCTCCAGAGAGATCGAGGTGCCAGCCCTGTTTCGTTTCCGTCACCGCGCGCGCAAAGCTCGCGCGATCGTAACCCTGCGGCGCTCCCGCGCCACGATCGAAATTCGACGCGACCATGGGGCCGTAGAAAGTCACCCAGCGGAATTTCTGCCATAGGAAGATCTGGAGCGCAGTGATGTCGCTCGATCCCAGCAAAATCTTGGGTGTAGCCTGCGCGGCCGTCAGGCCCTCGAGCAGGTAGCTCGAACCATATCCACCACGCGAGCAGAATATCGCGCGGGTCGAGGTTTCGGCCAAGGCTTCCTTCAGCGCAGATAAACGATTGGCAGCAGAACCCGCGAAGAACCCTTCGCTCGCCAGCACGCTTGCCCGGTCGGTTTCCGGCGCGTACCCCAGGCGCACGAGTTCTTCGCACCCCTTCTGCAGATGGTCAATCTGTACGGGGCTTGCCAGCGAAAGGACTCGAATTCCGTCGCCGGGGCGAAGTGCAGGTGGCTTGAGAGGTGGCGGCATCTGATGCAATTGAGAATAAGGAATTTGAGGAGATGAGTCTAGCCGCAGGAACGATGGCGGCGGTTAAGAGTTAAGAGATGAAATCCAGAACCTAGCTCCAGAACTCAGTTGATCGTGAACATCGTGGGCGACGAGGTACCCCCGCCGGGCGCCGGATTTGTCACGGTGACGGTTGCCGATCCCATGGTCGCGATCTCCGCCGCTGGAATGTATGCGACGAGCTGCGAAGAACTGATAAATGCCGTCGCGATAAATCCTCCGTTCCACTCCACAAAAGCATTTGGCCCGAATCCCGATCCGTTCAACCGCATCTCAAAATCGCCGCCACCGTGAGCCGCGCTCGACGGTGAAAGTGAAGAAAGCGACGGGGTCGGATTACTGGGCCCAGTAATCGGAAAACTGAGCGACGGCGTCGCAACCACCTGATTGGGTAGACTGACCGCGACGCCGGCCGTGCCAATAGTAGCGATGTCGTTACTAGTGATCGCGGCTGTCGCCACGGTAGTGTTCATCGGTGCAATCGTGGTTACGCGCGGACTCCCGTTCCAGAGGACCACGTCGGTCGTAGCAAAGCCCGTTCCGTTTACCGTGAGCGAGAAATCCGCGCCCCCGGCCGTCGCGCTCGTGGGATCGAGTGATGCAATCGTCAAACCAGCTTGCGGCTGTACGATCGTAAAGATGTCGGTGGGAGGATTCACCGGCGACGTCCCGCCACCCGGCACCGGATTCGTGGCCGTGATTCCAACCGTATTCGCCGTGGCGACGTCGGACGCGAAGATCTGTACCGAAAGCTCGCCCGTGGCATCGTTGAATGTCGTCGAGCGCGGAGATCCATTCCAATTGACGAACGTCACCCCCTGAGAATTGGACTGAAAGCCAGTTCCGGACACAACCATCGTGAAACCCTGGCTACCGGCGGTAATGTTTGAAGGGAAAAACCCCGAAACAGTCGGCGTCGCATTGAATTGAGGAATTTTCTGGCCGCCGCCGCAGCTACCCAGCAGCATCAGTGTCACTGCAACCGACGTGGACGCAACCCAGCGCGAACGCTTCAAAGCCAGCCTCCTAGAAAGTTTCAAACGGGGATCCCGAAGCCGCTCGGCGCCAGCAGCCGGGAACGCGGTACGAGGAACACTACAGACTGTCTGAAAATCCCCTGCTAATTAAGCACGATTGATAGCACCCCGACCCGCGACACGTCAACTCGGATTCCGGAACGATACGAATGGTTGGCTTCCAAAAGCCCGGCCATCACCGTAGGTGATGCGCCTCGCAATGGGCGTGCAGTTCACCCAATTTCGAGAGCAATTCACGCTCCTTCGGGATGGTCACGTCCGCATCGAATTCAACGACGAACCCGTCCGAAGACTTGTGACTCTGCCACCGCCGAAGCTCGATGCCCATTTGCGAGGCGATATCGTGCACGCGCCCGATCGTGCCGGGCTGCTCGGCCGCGGTGATGCGAAAGGTCGTGAGCTGGCTGTGGGGGCCGAAACGCTCCTCGGCAATGCCAAGCAGGACCAGAGCCACCAGGAGCAATAGCGTGGTAAAGACCGCTGTGGCCGGCATCCCCGCGCCGCACGCCATGCCGATGGCAGCGATCACGAAGATGGTGGCGGCGCTCGTGATCCCCAGCGCGGCGCCGCGCTCGCGAATCACCACGCCTGCGCCGATGAATCCGATACCCGTAACGATCTGCGCCGCGATGCGCGTGTGGTCTCCGCCGGCAATGTTGGCCATCTGCCAGGAAATGACCGTGAAGAGAGCGGCGCCCAGCGAAATGAGCATGTTCGTGCGCAGCCCGGCTGGTTTGTGGCTAAGCTCGCGCTCGAGGCCGACGACTCCACCCAGGACCGCGGCCAGCAGGAGCCGGCCGACCACGTAAGCATTCAGATCAAAAAGCATGGCGCCCCCTATTGATGCGCTGGGCTCAAACTGGGCCTAAAGCTTAAACGACGTAAGCTTGGAGAAGAGCCGCGCGCGCGCCGTAATCTGTTTCCGCGTCACTTTCGCGAGCCGTTCCACTCCGAATCGTTCGACCGTGAAGCTCGCCAGCACCGAGCCATATACCATGGCGGAGCGAAGAGTCTGCTCGCTGACGCGCCCCTTGCCCGCAAGATAGCCCATGAAGCCGCCAGCGAATGTGTCGCCCGCGCCCGTCGGGTCGCGCACCTCCTCGAGCGGATATGCCGGGACGGAAAACACGAAGTTCTTGTGAACCATGATCGCGCCGTGTTCACCTCGCTTGATGATTAGCGTGCTCGGGCCCATCTTGAAGATCTGCTTCGACGCGCGGAATAGATTGTGCTCGCCGGTCAGCTGGCGGGTCTCGTCGTCGTTGATCGTCAGGATATCAACGCATTTCAGCGTTTCACGCAACTCCGCGTTAAAGTCGCCAATCCAATAGTTCATGGTGTCGAGGCCGACGACTTTCGGCTTGCGTCGAATCTGGTCGAGCACGGAGCGCTGCAGCTTGGGATCGATGTTGCCGAGGAATATGAACGACGAATCAACGTAGGATGCCGGAAGCGTCGGGCGGAAATCGGCGAAAACATTCAGCTCGGTTGTGAGCGTCGTCCGCTCGTTCATGTTTTGGCTGTACCGACCGGCCCAGAAAAACGATTTGCCCTTTGCGTGCTCCAGCCCCGCCAGATCGATCTTTCGGCCACGAAAAACCGCTTCGTCTTTAGCCGTGAAATCCTCGCCAACCACGGCGACGAGCCGTACCGGAGCGAAGTGGCTCGCGGCCAGAGCGAAATAGCTCGCAGCGCCTCCAAGCGTGCGATCAACCTTACCGTGCGGGGTTTCAATGCCATCAAATGCGACCGACCCCACCACCAAAAGCGACATGATCTCTCCCAGTTTTTTAGCAGGCCGCGTTAAGCAGTTCTGCGTTTTGGTGAACAGCAGGCGTCCCGCTGAAGATGGCCACTCGCAAGCGCCCCTACGAGATGTGCTTGCCGAAGTACTTGCCAATGATCGGCGCGAGGCGCTTCTTTGCCGAGACTGGAATCACCTTGCGGTCGGTCACGATCGCGTGCGCGAGCGCTCCGCCGCACTTGCAACCTCGCTCGTCGCTCAACGAACGCACTGCCTCGCGAATCGCGCGCTGCACGTTGTCCGTATTGCGCCCCATGTTGGCGAGGATTTCGTTCAGGGTGACGGCGTCGTGTTGCGGGTGCCAGCAATCGTAATCGGTGATCAAAGCGACGGTAGCGTAGCAGAGTTCCGCTTCACGCGCGAGTTTGGCCTCAGTCACGCCGGTCATACCGATCACGTCGAATCGCAGCTGCCGGTACGTGTGCGATTCCGCGATGGTTGAAAATGCCGGCCCTTCCATACAGACGTACGTGCCTCCGCGATGCGTTTTGATTCCCGTCCGGTCGCACGCCTCAGCCAGATGCGCGGACAGTGCGGGACACGTCGGCTTGTCGAAACCCACATGCGCGACGATGCCTCCCGTGAAAAAGGTGGAAATGCGTCCGCGCGTGCGGTCGAAAAACTGGTCCGGAATCAAGAATTCGAGCGGCGGCAGGTCCTCGCGGAGCGATCCTACCGCGCTCACGGAAATAATCCGCTCGGCTCCCAGCATTTTCAAAGCGCAGATGTTCGCCCGATAGTTGATCTCGCTCGGCGAAAAGCGATGGCCTCGTCCGTGGCGCGATAGAAACGCGACGCGTTTGCCTTCGAGCGTGCCGAAGACGATCGCATCGGAGGGATCGCCAAAAGGTGTTTTTACCCGGACTTCGCGCGTGTCCGTCAGTCCCGCCATCTGATATAGACCGCTGCCGCCGATGATCGCGGTCTTGATCGCCTCTTTTTTTCCGCCTACCCGCGACTTCTTCGCCTTCGTCATTCACGCTCCTGGAATGTGCCGCGCTTAGTCCACTGTCACCGGCTTAGCCTCCCATTGGCCGTTGCGCTCGCGCAAAAACGCGGCAGGACATTGGGCGTCGTGCGCGAACAGCGCCAGCCAGCCCTCGCGAACCACCTCGGGAATCCATCGCTTCTTGTTCTCGAGCGTCGTCATGGGGTAGAGATCGTAACCCATAATCCACGGAAGCGGGAGATGCGCTGTCGTAGGCACGAGGTCCGCGAACAGAAACGCCGTCTTCCCGCCCCCGGTCAATTTTACGCCTTGCATGTGAGCGGTGTGACCGGGAAGGCGAATCACCTCGACGCCTGGAGCGATCTCGCCGTCGTCATCGAGCAGTGAATACTTACCGCCAGCCTCCAGGGGCGCGTAGTTCTCAGGAAAATAACTCGCACGGTCGCGCTCGTTCGGATTCATGGCGTGCTCGAATTCACCGCGCTGCACGATGTAGCGCGCATTCGGAAACGCGGGCACGACCGTGTCCTTCTCGACGCGCGTGTTCCCTCCGCAATGATCGAAATGAAGGTGCGTGTTCAGGACGATGTCAATATCTTCCGGCTGCAAGCCGTAGCTTCGCAACCCACCCTCAAGAAACGGACCATCGAGACCGTAGATTTCCCGCACCTTCGGGTTCATCTTGTCGCCCGCCCCGGTCTCGACCAGAATCCGTTTGCCGCCCGCGTGAATTACCAAACAGTTCATCGAAAGCGTGATTCGGTTGCGCGCGTCCGGCTGCATTTTCTTTTCCCACAGCGGGCGCGGGATCACGCCAAACATCGCCCCGCCATCCAGCAGCAGGCGCCCTGCCGAAATGACGTGAAATTCCAGCTCGCCGAGCTTCACACGCCGCCCCTTGACAGAATTTCGTTCACAGCGGCGTAGGGGTCTTTTTTTCGCGCGGCCACTTCCGCGGCAAGTTTTTCGAATGCCGCGGAGCTAGCGCGATCGCCGAGCACTCGCTCAACCAGCCGCGCCTCAACCAGCCGCAGCAGCCACTCCTTCCAATACGCAAGTTCCCGCGCCGGCCGTTCCTGCGCCTTGTTCACGTGCTCGCGAAACAAAGCGATCTGCCGCGCGAGTTCGCCAACGCCCTGACCCTCAGTGGCCACCGTGCGAAGCACAGGCGGCCGCCAGCCGCCGCGATCCGGAACAATCTGCAGAATAGCGCCGAGCTGTTCCTCGAAACGTCCCGCGCCTTCGCGGTCGGATTTATTGATCACGAAAATATCCGCGATCTCCATCAGGCCTGCCTTCAGACTCTGCACGTCATCACCCATGCCGGGCACCAGGACCACAACCGTGCAATCCGCCAGCCGCACGATTTCAATCTCGCCCTGCCCGACCCCCACGGTCTCGACCAGGATCATGTCCTTGCCCGCGGCGTCCAGCAGCAGCGCGGTATCGCCTGTGGATTGCGCGAGGCCGCCGAGATATCCGCGCGTGGCCATGGACCGGATGAAAATCCCCTCGTCGCCCGCGTGGCCCTGCATGCGGACCCGATCACCCAAAATCGCGCCGCCGGTGAACGGGCTTGAGGGATCAACAGCGATAATGCCGACGCTTTTCTTCTCGCCGCGATAGTGCGCCGCGAGCCGATCCACCAGCGTGCTCTTCCCCGTGCCGGGCGCGCCGGTCACGCCCACGCGCCAAGCGCGGCCCGTGTACGCAAAAAGCTCCCGCAGCAGCGCCTCGGCTTCGCTCGTGCGATTTTCGATCGCCGAAACGGCGCGGGAAATCGCGCGCACGTCTCCGGCGCGGACTTGCGCGGCCCAGTTTTCAAGAGTTGTAGTCATACTCGAGCGCTGCAGGCGCCGTGAAGCGCCAAAGGAAAGTGGGATTTTACCCTGAGTGGCTATTCGCGGGACCGATTTTCGCCGGGCGGATTGGCGCCGGCAGCACGCGCGGGGCGCCCCGACTTCGCTCCGCCTCCGTGGGCGCCGGTGTGTTCCTCGTACGCCTTGATGATCCGTTGCACCAGGTTATGACGGACCACGTCGCGCTCATCGAAATAGACAAACGAGATGCCTTCGATGTCGCCGACCACGTCAATCGCTTCCACGAGTCCCGATTTGCGCGAATCCGGCAGGTCAATCTGCGTAACGTCGCCGGTAATCACCGCCTTGGAATTGAATCCCAGGCGCGTGAGGAACATCTTCATCTGTTCGCTGGTCGTGTTCTGCGCTTCGTCGAGAATCACAAACGAATCGTTCAGCGTCCGGCCGCGCATGAAGGCCAGCGGCGCGACTTCGATGATTCCCTTCTCGAGGAAACTTTCGAGCTTGTCCGCCTCAAGCAGGTCGTGAAGCGCGTCGTAGAGCGGGCGCATGTACGGATCAACTTTTTCCTGAAGCGTCCCGGGAAGGAAGCCGAGCCGCTCGCCTGCTTCGACGGCGGGCCGCGCGAGGATAATTCGGTTCACCTGTTTCGACATCAGCGCGGACACTGCCAGCGCGACGGCAAGATATGTTTTTCCAGTCCCGCCCGGGCCGATCGCGAAAACCATGTCGTAAGTTTCCAGCGCTTCGATATAGCGTTTCTGGTTCGCGCTCTTGGGAACCACGCTTTTCTTGCCGAGAGCGCGTTTGTGCGACGGCGAGAATGCGCCGTGTAGCGTCGAGACGGGCTGATCCGAGGCCGTGCGAAGCAACGCCTTCACTTCCTGGCTCGTAGGAATGCGCCCTCCGAGAACGCGCTCGTTGTACGCGCCCAGCAGGCGCGCAGCGCGCTCCACCTGCGCCGGCTCGCCTTCGATCTCCATGTCGTGGTCATTCAGATTCGTGGTGACGCGCAGCGTGGATTCGAGGAATTTTAGGTTTTCATCGAGCGTGCCGAAGAGCTCATTGATTCCTCCGGCGATTCGTACGGTTTGCTTCATCAAGTTTGGCGACCGGGAAATAGCCTAGCGCGCCGCACCAACCGCGGTCAAGCCGCCGCGCACCCCGATAGCAGGGCGTTTGCGACTCCCCGAACCGATGTGATGCACATCACACGGTAGAGTGATGAGGGCCGCGGCATTCAGGGCAACCTTTGGGTCACATTCACAGAGGCGGAGTGGAATGACTTCCTCCGTTGTGCTGCGCGGAAGACGGGAGGATCAAGATGTTCAATTCCGGAATTGATCTATTCAAGGGGGCTGTTTGGGCCGGCCATCCTGCCACTGCTGCGGAGTTGCATCCTTTGAGCATCGCGAAGGCAGAAGAAACCTTCCTGAAAGGGATGCTCGAGACGCCCTGGAAGCAGGGACGCCGGAGTCCGGCCGAGTGGGCGCTATCGATTCTTGTGCATGTCATAGTGGTAGGCGCCGTGGTTTTGGCGCCGCTCTTATTTACGCAAGTGATCGACCTTCGGGGTTTACAAGCAGTGTTTCTGGTCGCGCCAAGACCTCCCGCAGCCGCACCCCCACCCGCGATGGCGGCACAGAGAGTGGCGAAAGCGGTAGTTCATTTGCTCCAACCCAACACGCTGATGGCTCCCACAATGATTCCTAAAAAGATCGAGGTCGCGCGGGACGATCTGGTGCCGCCCGATCTGGGGGTGGTCGGCGGCGTACCGGGTGGAGACTCAGGCGGTGCATTAGGTGGAATCATCGGCGGAATCGCTGGAGGTGGGAAGCTGGCGCTGCCTCCGCCTCCGGCAAAGACGGGGAGGGTCGTGCGTGTCGGCGGGGACTTCAAGGCACCGCGGGAACTCTACAAGCCGGAGCCGGTTTACTCGCCAATCGCCCGCACCGCACGCGTCGAAGGGGTGGTCACCATCGATGCGCTCATCGATGAGCACGGCAATGTTGTGCAAGCGCGAGCCATTGACGGGCCCGGACTACTCATTCCCTCGGCGCTCGCAGCCGTGATGCAATGGAAATACGAACCGACCTACCTGGATGGGGAGCCGGTTTCGATCAAGATGCACGTAGAGGTCAGTTTTAGGCTGCGCTGATCCGCCGGTGCGAACCAATGCATTTGCCGATGGCCGGGTCTTCCAAATCGCCAGGGTGCGCACCATGATCCCAATGAGCGCGCCGCATGACGTTCCGACTCACTGCCGATTCGGCGGTGGAAACTGGACCTTCGGCACTGCTCGCGAAGCTTCCGTTGCCGCGAAGTACGCGTCGTTGCGCTGGAATCCGGACATCCCGGCGATGATGTTGTTCGGGAAAAGCGTGATGTACGTGTTGTACGCCTGGATGGCATCGTCGTACCGCTTGCGCTCGACCGCGATGCGATTCTCGGTCCCCGCAAGTTCGTCCTGCAGCTTCAGAAAATTCTCGTTCGACTTGAGTTGCGGGTAATTCTCGACGATCAGTAGCAGCCGGCTCAGCGCGCCATCGAGCTGACCGTTCGCGGCGATCTTGTCCTTCGGAGTCTGCGCGCCGCCGAGGGCTGCCCGTGCCTGGGCGATGTCGTTGTATACGGTCTCTTCGTGCGCGGCAAACCCCTTCACCGTCTCCACGAGATTCGGAATCAGGTCGGAGCGGCGCTGCAGGACCACATCCACCTGCGCCCAATCGGACTTGACCGACTCATTCAGCGTGACCATCTGATTGCGGCGTGAGATGTACATGCCACCCAAAAGCAACGCGATGATCAACAGAACCGCGACAATTCCGAGAAATATCTTCATGAGTAGCCTCCGCCAAAAAATTATCACTGCACAAGAGACGACAGTTCCACCATCTCTAACTGAATACGCCGCACGGCCTTAGGAAGTTTCGAGCCGCCGGTCCACTTCGTTGGCCACGACTTCGACAAATTCGAGGTACGTGTGCAGCGCCGCTTCAATATCAATTTCCTTCTCTTTGCGCTTCCCCGCGCGGAATTCCAGAATGCTGTGAAATCCGGACGCATCCGCTCCGATTAGAGCGGCCACGCCATCCACAGCTTCCTTTTTGCTATGCGCCGCCGGTTGGCCGAGCGCGATCAGTGCGTGGCGGAATAGCGCGCAAAACACCGCCACGGATGCCAGCATGATGCCGAGATGCGCCTTCTTTTTCGGCGCCGCCGCGAGGATCGCTTGGCGCAGGCGCAGCCAATTGGTCCGCAGTTCGCGCTCGACCTGCAGCCCATGCAGTCGAAGGGGGACTTCCATCTGTTCGAGAAAATCCGCGCCAAACAGCATCCGGTGATGGTGTTTCATGTCCAGCATCTCGATAGCAAACACATCAGCCGACCGCACCAGCTCGTCGAGCGTGAAAATCAGCGGCGCGGGATTTTTCTTGCCCATCCACCATTCCGCAATGGGGTGAAGCCGCTCGAGCTCCACCAGCGTAGCGCGCTCGACCACGCACAGTGTGTTCAGATCGGAGTGCTTCTCCTGGAATTCGCCGGTGACGGCCGAACCGTAGAGCACCACCGCCTTCAAATTGTCGCCCGCCGCCGATTTCAGCCGCGCCACCAACTCACTAAGTCTCGTTTCCATGTGCTG
>Ga0209415_10016475_pt1 | contig 11874 bp, 10 predicted proteins | sample PeaSoiSIISIP2007_FD_187696 | JGI IMG/M metagenome (GOLD analysis project Ga0209415, IMG submission 187696) | Peat soil microbial communities from Weissenstadt, Germany - SII-SIP-2007 (SPAdes) (version 2) | ecosystem: Environmental > Terrestrial > Soil > Wetlands > Peat | place: Germany... | reverse complement strand
GTGCCGGTCTTGTCCGTGCAGAGGATGTCGATGGCGCCGAAGTTCTGGATGGAGGGGAGCCTCTTGATGATCACCTTCTTGGCCGCCATGGTGAGCGCACCCTTGGCCAGGTTGACGGTGACGATCATGGGGAGCATCTCGGGGGTGAGACCTACGGCGACCGAAAGCCCGAAGAGCAGGGCCTCCATCCAGTTTCCCTTGGTGATGCCGACGATCATGAACACGGCGGAGGTCATCACCATCATGAAACGGATCATCAGCCAGGTGAAGGAGCGGGTCCCCTTGTCGAAGCTGGTCTCCTCCCCCTTTTCGGCGAGCGAAGCGGAGATCGACCCGAACAGGGTGCTCATGCCGGTGTTGATCACCACCGCGCGCGCGGTGCCGCTGTTGACCGAGGAGCCGAGGTAGCAGGCGTTGGCGAGTTCCCAGGCGCTGTGCCCGGCGTCGGAAACGCTGTCGGCAACGGCGGTCTTTTCCACCGGCATCGACTCGCCGGTCAGGGCCGATTGGCTGACGAAGAAGTCCTTGGCCGTGAGGAGGCGCACGTCGGCCGGGATGATGGAACCGGCGAAGAGGAGCACCACGTCGCCGGGCACGACCTCCGAGATCCGGATCTCCTTTTCCTCGCCGTCCCTGACCACCAGGGTGCGCGACTGCACGCGCTTGCCGAGGGTTTCCACGGCCTGGCTCGACCTGCGGTCGAGGATGAAAGAGAGGCCGACGGAAAGCACGATCATGGCGGCGACGATCAGCGAAGACTCGATGTCTCCCATCACCGCCGAGATCAGGGAGATCACCAGAAGCTGGATCACCAGAGGGCTCTTGCAGCGCAGGTAGATGTCGGCGAGGATGCTCAGCTGTTTCGTGTGCGCCAGCTCGTTGGGGCCGAACTCGTCCAGCCGCCGCTCGGCCTCCTCGGCGGTGAGACCTTCCTTCGTCTTGGTATCCAGTTCCTTGAGCGCGTCGCGCACCGAAACCGAGCAGAGCTCGACCAGGCGGCGCTCGCTTTCGCCCCGTCCCGCCGGCTGCGGTCTGACCGGCTTTTTGCCGGCATGCTCGGATGATTTTTTGGAAAACATAGCCATCGTACGACTCTCCTATCGATTACTTTCCTTTTCGGCGGGCGGCATTCAAGCGGGGCGGCGCGCAGCGCAGAGGACTCGTGCAGGCGGCCTGTGCGCGGCTGTGATCCGTACCGGTTTCCCGTGCAGGCGGAAAGCGGACGTGCCGGTCCCTAAAGCGTTCCGCCGCGACAGCCAGGCTGCCGGCAGAAAAGGACGTGTTGATGTAGGTCAGAGTGGGAGAGGCTGTATGAACAGAACTCCCTGCACCTTGGGTTCCCGTTTCCGACGAAACGGCACCACCCGAAGCCAGGAAGAAGAGGGGGCTTGGGGGGGATTATCGTTCCGGAAACGGGATGGGTAACGGATATTCACTACTGTGACTGTCCAATTTGTAGAACCACCACCTTTCTTATTGAGGTTTATTACCCCCCTTCGCAAAAGGGGACCGGGGGGATTTGCCGTCGACGTGGTCGTCTGAAAACGCAAAAAGGCCACGGAGAACCGTGGCCGGACGAAAGCGTGCCAGAGATTCCCCACTCGTAGGTTTTCAGCAGTGCACAACGTAGGTCGATGGACCAGCTACCTTAAGTAGAGCCTTAATCCGGCAATACCTGGTCTACCCATTGGCGTCTTTCGACGTTTCCGGGCAGTAGCCTGTGTTTGTGCAAACGCCTCATGCTAACGAGGAATGCCTTCCCTATACGTTTATTATGGCTAAATGTCAAGGACTTTCGCTCGAAAGCGCGCACGATTTCCGGCGCTTGACCCGGACTTTGCGCCTGCCGCTGGTGGAAAGTATCGCCACCGGTTTCAGCCAGTGTGCGACCCGGGCGGCCCAGTTGGCCGCCTGCGCGCGCGGGCTGGAGCAGACCCTGCGTCAGTTCAGGATTCACTAGGGACGATCCGTCAAATCCGTGTGCCGGTTTTGGGTTTTAGGATGCCTTTTCGCCCGGAATGGTATATATGGGACGGTGTCTCCATTTAGGGGACGAACGCCCGCCCGAGGATTCCCCATGCTATCACTTGCCAGCGCCGACTACGATGCCATCCGCCTCTCCGTCAAGGTCGCGCTCACCGCTACCGTTTTGAGCCTTCCTTTCGGCTTTCTCTTCGCCTACCTGATGACCTTCGTCAGGTTCCGCGGCAAGGCGTTTCTGGAGGTGCTGGTGAACCTCCCGCTGACGCTGCCGCCGGTGGTGATCGGCTATCTCCTCCTGCTCTCGCTGGGGAAAAACGGCTGGCTGGGGCCGCTTTTCGACCGGCTCGGCATCCAGCTCATCTTCACCTGGAAGGCGGCGGTGATCGCCTCGGCGGTGGTCGGCTTCCCGCTTCTGGTGCGCTCGATCCGCATCGGCATGGAGTCGATCGACCGGCAACTGATCCACGCCTCCCGCACGCTGGGCGCGGGCGGGCTCGACACCCTCTTCACCGTGGTGCTGCCGCTGTCGCGCCACGGCATCGTCGCCGGCTCCTCGCTCATGCTCGCCCGCAGCCTGGGCGAATTCGGCGCCACCATCATCGTCGCCGGCAACATCCCCGGCGTCACCCAGACCATCCCGCTCGCCATCTACGACTACGCCGGTTCACCTCAAGGGGAGTCGGCGGCGCTCGCGCTTTGCCTGGTCGCCATCGTCATTTCCGTCGTGGTGCTTACCTGCCACGAGCTCTTGAGCCGCAGGCTCACCAGGAGGGACTGAGATGGAACTTAAGATGGCGGTCGAGAAGACTCACGGCGACTTCAACCTTCAGACCGATTTCACGCTGACCGGCGAGCATATCGGCATCTTCGGCTCCTCCGGTTCCGGCAAATCGACCCTGGTTGGGCTTTTGGCCGGATTGGCGACGCCCGACCGGGGCGAGATCAGCCTCGACGGCGAGTGCCTGTTCAGCAGCAGCCGGCACATCGACCTGCCTCCGCAGCGGCGCCGGATCGGCATCGTCTTCCAGCAGGCCTTCCTCTTCCCGCACCTAAGCGTGGAGGCCAATCTCTTCTACGGATACAAGCGCTGCGATCCCAAGTACCGCACCATCGATCCGCAAGCGCTGATCTCGGTACTGAGGCTGGAGGGGCTTTTGAAACGGGGGGTGAACAACCTTTCGGGGGGAGAGAAACAGCGGGTGGCGCTGGGGCGGGCCATCCTCTCCAATCCGCGCCTGCTACTGATGGACGAGCCGCTCTCGGCGCTGGACGACACGCTGAAGTTCCAGATCGTGGACTACCTGCGCGCCGCTAGCGAGCGCTTCCACATCCCGTACCTGTTCATTTCCCACTCGCTTTTGGAGATCCGGCTGATGACCGAGCGGGTATTATCCGTCGCGCAGGGGAGGGTTGTCGGGCTGGCGACGCCGGAAGAGCTGGCGCGTCAGCGCATGGGGCACAGCCAGGTAGGGTACATCAACCTCCTTAAGGTCGAACCGCTGCGCAAGCTCGGGGGGATGACCGTCTACCGCTGGGGGACGAGCGAACTGTTCGTCTCGGGCGGCGACGACAGGCCCGATGCCATGTTCGAGCTCTCCTCGCGCGACATCATCCTCGTCAAGAAACATCCGGAGGCGGTGAGCGCCCGCAACCTGCTCAAATGCACGGTGGTCGACACCTTCCCCTCGGGAAACAAGGTCGGCGTGGAGCTTGCCTGCGGCAGCGAAACGCTGATCGCCGAGGTGGTGATGCAGGCCGCCGACGACCTGGCGATCCAGGCGCAGACCGAGATCTACGCCGTGGTCAAGGCGTCGTCGTTCAGAAGGCTTGGGTAACTAAGCGGCTGAGGTAACAACCGGGCGCGGCTACTCTATCCACCCGCCGCCGATCACGCGCGGGCCGTCGTACAAAACCACGGCCTGCCCCGGCGTCACCGCCTGCTGCGGGGTCGCGAAGTCGACCTTTAGCCTGCCGTCCGCGAGCACCGTTGCCCGGCAGGGAACCGGGCGCTGACGGTAGCGTATCGAACAGGAGCAGTCGAAACTGCCGGCCGGCACCTCGCCGGTCCAGGTCAGTTCGCTTGCCACCAGCGACTCTCTGGCCAACTCCGCTTTCGGCCCCACGATCACCCGCGAATTTCCCCGCTCGATCCCCGTGACGTACAAGGGCTCCCGCCAGGCGATTCCCAACCCGCGCCGCTGCCCGACCGTGTAGCGATGGATGCCGTCGTGGCTTCCCAGCCGGTTGCCGGCGGCGTCGACGATCTCGCCGGCCGACGGTGCGACGCCGCTCTCCTCCAGGAACCGGACGTAGTCGTTGTCCGGGATGAAGCAGATCTCCTGGCTTTCCTGCTTCTGGGCCACCGGCAGGTTGTACTTTTCCGCCAGCTCCCGCACCCGTGGCTTCTCCAGGCCGCCCACCGGAAACATCACCCGCGACAACTGCTTTTGGTTCATGCCGAACAGGAAATAACTCTGGTCCTTGGCGGGGTCGAGCCCCTTGAGTAACTGATACCTCCCCTCGGCGTCCCGCTCGATGCGGGCGTAATGCCCGGTGGCGAGCGTGTCGGCGCCCAGAGACGGCGCCAGATCCAAAAGCAGCCCGAACTTGATCCGCTCGTTGCAGCGGGCGCAGGGGTTGGGGGTGCGTCCCGCGGCGTACTGGGCGGCGAAGTCGTCGATCACCAGCTCCCGGAAGCGCTCCCTTAAGTCGATCACCTCGAAGGGGATGCCGAGCCTCTTGGCCACCCGGCCGGCGTCGAGCACGTCGGTCAAAGAGCAGCAGGTCTTGCCCCCCTGGCGTGCCGCTTCCGGCCGCTCGTACAACTGCAGGGAGACGCCGATCACCTCGTGCCCCTGTTCCTTCAACAGTGCGGCGCTCACCGAGGAATCGACCCCGCCGCTCATCGCCATCAACACGCGTCTTTTTGCCGTTGCTTCTGTCATGGAAACCTTTCGACTCCTTTGCTGCTTTTGATCGGGTGGGCAACAAATCCTGTAGGAGCGTCTTCAGGCGCGAAAATTATCGCGGGCAAAGCCCGCTCCTACGGGGTCACGTCGCCGGGTCGCAGACCGGCAGCGCGTCCACTTCGTCCTTAAGGTAGGTGATGGTCGGATTGGTCCCGCAGATCGGGCACTCCGGGTTCTTCCTGATCGGTATCTCGCGAAAGCGCATGCGGAGCGCGTTGTAGGTCAAAAGCCTGCCGGTCAGCAACTCGCCCGTTCCCAAAAGGTACTTGATCGCCTCGGTGGCCTGCAGGGTGCCGATGATGCCTGGGAGCACGCCGAGCACCCCGGCCCGCGAACAGGGGAGGATCAGGTCCTTGGGAGGCGGCTCCGGGAAGATGCAGCGGTAACAGGGGGACTGTCCCGGCTGCACCGTCATGGTCTGGCCATCGAACTTAAGGATGCCGCCGTGGGAAAACGGCTTGCCCGCCAGTACGCAGGCATCGTTGATCAGGAACTTGGCGGCGAAATTGTCGGTGCCGTCGATGACGAAGTCGTAGTCGGCCACCATCCCCGCGACGTTTTTCGCCGTCACCCGGGTCTGGTAGGGGATCACGGTCACGTCCGGGTTGATCGCCTCCATCTTTTCCTTGGCGGAGACGACCTTGGGCCTGCCGAGGTCCGGGGTGGCGTGGATCACCTGGCGCTGCAGGTTGGAAAGATCGACCGTGTCCGCGTCGGCGATGCCGATCGTGCCGACTCCGGCGGCAGCCAGGTAGAGGGCGATCGGCGAGCCGAGCCCGCCGGTGCCGATCAAAAGCACCCTGCCGTCCAAAAGTCTACGCTGCCCTTTGCTCCCCACTTCGTTCAAAAGGATATGCCGGGAATAGCGGGTGGTCTGCTCTTCGCTGAGACTCACAAGGTACCTCCAACCATGAATTGCCAAGGTTAGTACCATATTGTCATCCCGAGCGCCAGAGAAGGATCTGCTTTTGCTTTTCGGGTGCGTCGAGCGAGGGTAATTTGTCTCAGCGTGTCTGTCAAGAAATAAACCGTGGGTAGTACATAGGAATACTCATAAATGCCTAACGACCCGCATCGGCACGGGCCCCGGCCTGTGCGAGCGCTACGGTTCCCCGGCATGGCGTCGTAAGCGGCTGATTTTTGTTGCTCATGAGAGACTGGAATAGGAAGATCAGGAAATTCTTGACAGGAAAGACGAGCCAATGTTATAAGCTAGTCTACTTAATTGATGGGGTGTTTTAAATGATCTCGAAAAAGACGAAGTACGGACTGAAAGCACTCATCTACCTCGCCCGGCAGTACGACCAGGGGCCGATCCTGATTGCCGATCTGGCCAGAGACGAGAGGATACCCAAGAAATTCCTGGAGGCGATCCTTTTGGCCCTGAAGAATAATGGCATCCTGCACAGCAAGAAGGGGAAGGGGGGCGGCTACTACCTCGCCCGGCATCCCAAGAGCATCACCTTCGGGCAGGCCATCAGGGTCATGGAAGGGCCGCTGGCCCCGGTTCCCTGTGTCAGCGAAACCTCGTACGCAACCTGTACCGAGTGCGACAACGAGGCGACCTGCGGCATCAGGCTGGTGATGAAGGACGTGCGCAACGCCATGGCCGACATTCTGGACGGCACCTCGCTGCAGGATGCGCTAGAGAGGATCGATCACGCCAAGGAAGCCGAAAAGGGCGTCCTGAATTTCTGCATTTAACCCCCTGTTCCAGGTTCATTTGGGCAGCCTGTCATCCTGAGCGTCAGCGAAGGATCTGCTTTCCTGGCAGCGAAGAAAAAGCAGATCCTTCGCTTCGCTCAGGACGACAATCGGAAGTTTTTTAATGCCGGAGGGCATGATGATAAAGAACGTTATTGCCGCTATACTGTTGGCTGCTGCGGCACTGTCACCGGTCACCGTCTTTGCCAAAACAGAGTTGTTGAACGTCTCTTACGACCCCACCCGCGAGTTCTATCAGGATTTCAACAAGGCATTTGCCAGGCAGTGGAAACTGAAAACGTCTCGGGATTTGAACGTGAAACAGTCCCACGGCGGTTCCGGCAAGCAGGCCCGCGCGGTCATCGACGGATTGGATGCCGATGTAGTAACGCTGGCGCTCGCCTATGACATTGACGAGATCGCCGAGAGAGCAAAACTCCTTCCCCGTGACTGGCAGAAGCGGTTGCCGGGCAACAGCTCTCCTTACACCTCCACCGTCGTTTTCCTGGTGCGCAAGGGCAATCCCAAGAAGATCAAGGATTGGAACGACCTGGTGCGGCCGGGTGTGAAGGTGATCACCCCGAACCCCAAGACCTCCGGCGGCGCCCGCTGGAACTACCTCGCCGCCTGGGCCTACGCTCTGCGGCAAAAAGGGGGCAGCGAGGCCAGTGCGCGGGATTTCGTCGGCAGGCTCTTCAAGAACGTGCCGGTGCTCGATTCCGGTGCCCGCGGCGCCACCACGACCTTCGTGCAGCGCGGCCAGGGCGACGTGCTGATCGCCTGGGAGAACGAGGCCTTTTTGGCCGTGAACGAGTTGGGCAAGGACCGTTTCGAGATCGTGATTCCGTCAGTAAGCATCCTTGCCGAGCCGCCGGTTGCCGTGGTCGACAAGGTGGTGGATCGCAAGGGGACGCGCAAGTTGGCCGAGGAATATCTCAAGTACCTGTACTCCCCGGAAGGGCAGGAGATCGCCGCCCGGCACTACTACCGCCCGCACGACAAGAAGGTCGCCGACAAGTACGCCAGACGGTTCCCCAAGCTGAATCTTGTTACCATCGACAACACCTTCGGCGGCTGGCAGAAGGCCCAGAAAACGCACTTTGCCGACGGCGGCATCTTCGATCAGATTTACGGGGCGAAGTAGGCAACTACCGACAAAGTAGGCAACTTCCGACAAAGTAGGCAACTAACACTCCTTTAGACACATCTCTTCCCTCAGGCAGGCAAATCCCCCCTCCCCTGGAGGGAGGGGGCGAGGGGGTGGGGGAAGCCACTTGAGGGGAGGGGGAGTCGGTCGGGCCATCGCATTGAAGTCAGTGAAGGAGGGCTTGTGGGCTCGTTCAAAAAACAGTCGGTGCTTCCCGGTTTCGGGCCCGCGCTCGGCTATACCGTTTTCTATCTCAGCATCGTCGTGCTGATCCCTTTGTCGGCGCTCTTTTTCAAGACGGCGACTCTCACCTGGGACGATTTCATTGCGGCCGTCACCGCCCCGCGGGTGCTCGCCTCCTACCGCATCACCTTCGGAGCCGCGCTCTTCGCGGCCGCGGTCAATTCCGTGTTCGGCGTGCTCACCGCCTGGGTACTGGTCCGTTACCGCTTTCCCGGCAGAAAGCTGATCGACGCGCTGGTCGATCTCCCCTTCGCGCTACCCACTGCCGTCGCCGGTATCACCCTGGCGAGCGTCTATTCCGCCAACGGCTGGATCGGCCGCATCCTGGAGCCGTGCGGCATCAAGATCGCCTTCACCCCGCTCGGCATCGTGGTGGCCATGATCTTCATAGGGCTTCCCTTCGTCGTCAGGACCGTGCAGCCGGTACTCGAGGAACTCGACCTGGAGGTGGAGGAAGCCGCCACCTGCCTGGGCGCAAACCGGCTGCAGACCTTCTGCCGGGTGATTTTCCCGACCATGCTGCCGGCCATTCTTACCGGCTTCGCCCTGTCCTTTGCCCGGGCCGTCGGGGAATACGGCTCCATCATCTTCATCGCCGGCAACATGCCGATGGTCTCCGAGATCACGCCGCTTCTGATCATCACCAAGCTGGAACAGTACGATTACGCCGGAGCGACGGCCATAGCCACCGTCATGCTGGTCGCCTCATTCATATTGCTGCTGTCCATCAACCTGCTGCAGAGATGGAGCAGAAGGTTCGCGGAATAAAGTAGGTCGCGTTGAGGTACGAAGCGCGACAACCGCGATGCTGGCACCGGGCGGATGTGTTGCGTTTCACGATGAACCCGCTCAACGCAACCTACAAATGCCGCATCCTTTGCTTCCAAGAGGAAAAACACCGAATGCACGTTGCCAATGCTCTACATAAATCGGGAGGGAAGGGCGCCTCCAGGGTAACCGAGCCCCCCTTGATCCGTTACCTGCTCCTGGCGGCGGCCTTCGCCTTCCTGGCACTGTTCCTTGTGCTGCCGCTGGCCGCGGTCTTCGTTCAGGCGCTGGAAAAGGGATGGGAGGCATACTTCTCCGCCCTGAAAGAACCCGACACCCTGTCCGCCATCCGCCTCACCCTGATCACCGCCGCCTGCTGCGTGCCGCTCAACCTCTTCTTCGGCATCGTCGCCGCCTGGGCCATCGCCAAATTCACCTTTCCCGGCAAGAGCCTTTTGGTGACGCTGATCGATCTTCCCTTTTCCGTGTCGCCGGTGGTCTCCGGCCTGATCTACGTGCTGATCTTCGGCCTGCAGGGGTGGCTTGGACCGTGGCTGCAGGAGCACGGCATCAAGATCATCTTCGCCGTACCCGGCATCGTGCTGGCCACCATCTTCGTCACCTTCCCCTTCGTGGCACGGGAACTGATCCCGCTCATGCAGTCGCAGGGGCGAGACGAGGAAGAGGCCGCGCTCACCCTGGGGGCGGGCGGGCTGCAGACCTTCTTCCGGGTGACCTTTCCGAACATCAAGTGGGGGGTGCTCTACGGGGTCATCCTCTGTAACGCCCGCGCCATGGGAGAATTCGGTGCCGTTTCCGTCGTCTCCGGACATATCCGCGGCTCGACCAATACGGTCCCCCTGCAGGTCGAGATCCTCTACAACGAATACAGCTACGCCGCGGCGTTCGCCGTCGCCTCGCTCTTGGCCCTTTTGGCACTGGTTACCCTGGCCGTGAAGACGATGGCCGAGTGGAAAATCCGCCAGGGACTGAGCAGCACCTGGGAAAGGTAAACCTGCATGAGTATCGACATCGAGAACATCACCAAGACCTTCGGGCAGTTCTCCGCCCTCAAAGACGTCAACCTCAAGATCCCCACCGGAGAACTGGTGGCGCTCTTGGGCCCGTCCGGCTGCGGCAAGACCACGCTTTTGCGCATCATCGCGGGTCTTGAGACGCCGGACAGCGGCCGCATCCTCTTCGACGGGGAAGAGGCCACCAGGCGCAACGTCAAGGATCGCAACGTCGGCTTCGTCTTCCAGCATTACGCGCTCTTTAAGCACATGACCGTGTTCGACAACATCGCCTTCGGCCTCACCGTGAAACCGAAGGCGATCCGTCCGGCCAAGGCGGTGATCCGCGACAAGGTCAACGACCTGCTCAAGCTGATTCAACTGGAGCACGTGGCGAAAAGCTACCCAGCCCAGCTCTCCGGCGGGCAGCGGCAGCGGGTCGCGTTGGCGCGCGCCTTGGCGGTGGAGCCGCAGGTGCTCCTCCTGGACGAGCCGTTCGGCGCCCTGGACGCGAAGGTCCGCCTGGAGCTCAGGCGCTGGCTCAGGCGCCTGCACGACGAGATCCACGTCACCAGCGTCTTCGTGACCCACGACCAGGAAGAGGCGCTGGAAGTCGCGGACCGCATCGTGGTCATGGACAAGGGAAAGGTCGAACAGGTAGGCACGCCCACCGAGGTCTACGACCGCCCGGCCACGCCGTTCGTTTTCGATTTTTTAGGCAACGTCAATCTCTTCCAGGGGAGGGTGGACAAGGGTACGGCCAGGATGGGGGGGCTGGAAGTCTCTGCGCCGGAGCACGCCGGCAGCAACGACCTCCCCGCGATAGGCTACGTCCGCTCCCACGACATCGAAGTCGAACGCACCCCCTTCGACGACAGCTCCATCGCAGCGCAGGTCCGTTTCATCGTGGCGGTGGGACCGCTGGTGCGGGTGGAATTGGCGCTGACGGACAGGCAGGAATCGGTAGAGGTCGACTTGGCCCGGGACGTCGCCGATCGCCTCGAACTGCGCGTCGGTGAACGGGTTTACGCGCGGCCGCGCAAGATGCACGTCTTCGTCGAGGACTACCAGATTTAAAAGTACGGCGGTTGGCTCAACAATGGTTGTAAAAAATAGTTGACAAACCCGCCCGATAAATATAAACCTAATCCTACTCTACAACAACAGGCAAGTACCAGTGAAAGGAGAGTTACCGCCATGTCCCGCATCTACCTAGACAACTCGCAGTCCATCGGCAACACACCGCTTGTGCGGCTGAACCACGTGACCAAAGGAGCCAAGGCTACCGTCCTGGCGAAGGTGGAGGGGCGTAACCCCGCCTACTCGGTCAAATGCCGCATCGGGGCCAACATGATCTGGGACGCCGAAGAGCGCGGCGTGCTGAAGCCGGGCGTGGAGATCATCGAGCCGACCAGCGGCAACACCGGTATCGCACTTGCCTACGTGGCCGCGGCGCGCGGTTACAAGCTGACGCTGACCATGCCGGAAACCATGAGCATCGAGCGCCGCCGGGTGCTGGCCGCCTTGGGCGCCAACCTGATCCTCACCCCCGGCGCCGCCGGCATGAAAGGGGCCATCGCCAAGGCCGAAGAGATCGCCGCCTCCGAGCCGGCGCGCTACTTCCTGCCGCAGCAGTTCACCAACCCGGCGAACCCGGCGATCCACGAGAAGACCACCGGCCCCGAGATCTGGAACGACACCGACGGCGCAGTGGACGTGATCGTTTCCGGCATCGGCACCGGCGGCACCATTACCGGCATCACCCGCTACCTGAAGCTGACCCGGAAGAAAAACATCATCTCCGTGGCGGTCGAGCCCAAGGAAAGCCCGGTGATTACCCAGAAACTCGCGGGGCAGGAGCTCAAGCCCGGTCCGCACAAGATCCAGGGGATCGGCGCCGGTTTCATCCCGGAGATCCTCGACCTCTCCCTGATCGACCGAGTCGAGCAGGTAGAGAGCAACGAGGCGATCGAGTTCGCCCGCAGGCTCACCAAGGAAGAAGGCCTTCTGGTTGGCATCTCCAGCGGCGCCGCCGCAGCAGCCGCCG
>Ga0209415_10016474_pt1 | contig 11874 bp, 12 predicted proteins | sample PeaSoiSIISIP2007_FD_187696 | JGI IMG/M metagenome (GOLD analysis project Ga0209415, IMG submission 187696) | Peat soil microbial communities from Weissenstadt, Germany - SII-SIP-2007 (SPAdes) (version 2) | ecosystem: Environmental > Terrestrial > Soil > Wetlands > Peat | place: Germany... | reverse complement strand
AGCGCCACCGCCCCCAGCCCCGGCCCGCACCAGATCATCAGCAGCGGCGCGATCGCGACGATCGGCACGGTCTGAAAAAACACCGTGTACGGATAAATCGCCCGCCGCACCAGCGAGCTGGCCGAAAGGATCATCCCCACCGCAATGCCGCCGACGACGCTGGCGAAAAACCCGATCAGCGCCGCCTCGGTCGTGGTCCACAGCGATGCCAGCAATTCGTCGCGGCGGTCGAACATGACCTTCGCCACGGCCGAAGGAAGCGGCAGCAAAAACGGCTCGTTCAGCAGACTGGCCGCAAAATGCATCGCCACGACCGCCGCGACCAGAACAATTGCCGGAGGCCAAAGCGATGCCAGAATCGTCCGCCGAGTCTTCATGCCATGGAGTTTCATGCTCCGCCTCGCTCCAGGGCGTCGTAGATTTGCCGCGTCATCTCCGTGAACTGCGGCGACGAGCGCACCGATGCCACCCGCCTCTCGGGCAAATCCACCGGCAAATCGGCAACGGCCCGCGCCGGCCGGCTCGACAGCACCACCGCCCGGTTCGCCAGGAACGTCGCCTCGCTCGTGGAATGCGTGACGAACACCACCGTCATCCGATGCCGCTGCCAAAGCGCGCGCAACTGCTCGTCCAGCTTTTGGCGGTTGATCTCATCCAAGGCCGCGAACGGCTCGTCGAGCAGCAGGAAATCCGGCCGGGTCACCAGTGCCCGCGCCAGCGAAACCCGCATCTTCATTCCCCCCGAAAGCTCCGCCGGGTAACGCCGCACCGAATCCGCCAACCCCACCTGCTCCAGCGCTTCTCTCGCCGCCGCCAGCCGTTCCGCCCGCCCCTTCCCCATCAATTCCAGCGGCAGCGCCGCGTTCCCCAGCACGTTTCGCCACGGCAGCAGATGGGCGTCCTGAAACACGTACGCGATCCGGCCCTCTCCGATTTCCACGGCTCCGGAGCTCGGCCGCTCCAGTCCCGCGATGATTCTCAGCAGCGTCGATTTCCCGCATCCCGACGGTCCAAGGACGGCGACAAATTCCCCGCGCCCGATCTCCAGCGAGAGTTTCTCAATCGCGACGACGTCGTTGTCGAAAACCTTGTGCAGGGCGGCGATGCGCATGGCACCCGCGATGATAGCAGAAAAAAAGGACTTGCATGGAGTACGGAAGGTAAGCCAAATTCGAAACTCGAAATTCGAATGACGAATCAAATTCGAAATTCGAATGACTAAAACACTGGTTTCGAATTTCGAGTTTCGAATTTGGGTTCTCTTACCCCCTCGTGTTACAATTCAATCTCATTAGCGGAGACCTCATGCAGAACGTCATCACCGGCAAAGCCTACGTCCTGGGCGACAACGTCGATACCGACCAGATCATTCCCGCGCAATATCTCTCGTATAATCCGAGCATTCCCGAGGAGCGCAAATACTTCGGCATGTACGCCATGAGTAGCGTTCCGGAGGGCCAGGCCGGCCTGCCGGACGGCCATTTGCGTTTTGTCCGCCCCAACGAATTCAAGAGCGATTACCAAATCGTGATCGGCGGCAAGAATTTCGGCAGCGGCTCCAGCCGCGAACACGCCCCCCTGGCCCTGGCCGAGGCCGGCTGTCATTGCGTCATCGCCGAGTTCTACGCCCGCATCTTCTTCCGCAACAGCGTCAACGGCGGATACCTGATTCCCCTGGAATCCAAGGAACGCCTGGTCGAGAAAATCCGCACCGGCGATGAACTGGAAATTCACCTGGACCAGGGCATCGTCATCAACAAGACCCGGAACCAGCGTCACGAGCTTCGGCCGCTGGGCGACGTGCTGCCAATCATCGAGGCGGGAGGCCTTTTCCCCTATGCCAAGAAGGCTGGAATGCTCAAATAACCTGAGAAGGTCGAAACGGTTCAGGGCTGTCGTTTTCTGCACCGCTGCCGCGGTATTGATTGCGATGGCGGTCCTGGCAGTCACTCGTGCGCATCATCCGCGATTTCACAGGCTGGCCCAAAAGGTTTTCCATCTGAAAGACGGCCGGTTTTGTTACAGGCAACGCGATTCGTCGAGCAATAGCGACACTTGGTATTGGCTGTGCAATTCCAGCACCGGCAACTACTACACCAGCCCTAAATCGCTCGGCGACCGCATGCCTGGCAGAAGCGCCTGGATGTCATCCCGGACTCAGCCCAACTTGGAAGGAAGGCCAAATCCGGACGAAGAGGATCAAATCGCGGAGGAAGACGTCGGTAAAGCGTCCGGCGCGACGGAAGAACTGGTTGCTGAAAATGATAGCGGCGAACCGGCCAGCGCAGACGAAGGCGGCGCCAGCGCATCCAGCGATGATTCCTCCGGCGGCGGATCCGATTCCGGCGGCGACGACGGCGGGGGCGGTGGCGGGGGCGATGATTGATCGGATTGAATCGAGCCCCAATTTTTCAGTTTGGTCGCGTCGCCGGAGCGTGATTGGCTTCAAGGTCGTCGATGGTGGATATGGTGATAAGTTCCGTCTGTTTCCGGACGCGCTTTTTGAGCGTTCTGTCATACGCCATGATTTCAGTGGGCTCGGTGACATAGCCTAGTTTCCCGTCCCCGGCCTGGTCCAGGATGAAATAGAGTACGCTTGAAAACTCGGCGTCGTGAATGGTGAGGGAAATCGGGGTGTTCCTGTCGATACCGGCGGCTGCCAGGGGTTTCCATTTCACGTTAATTGGGACGCCGGTGAGGTCGCGCACGAGGTCGGTGGCATCTTTCAGTGAAACCTGGGGCAGTTGAACGGACGCGATGTGTTTTTCCAACACGGCGGCGTCGTTCCGGGAATCGGAGAGTTCAGCCAGGTAGGGACCCTTTTGCGTTTTTCGGTCGGCGAAATTGAGTTTTGTTGAAACCACGATCGTGCTGCGCATGACGTAGATTTCCAACGAACTCGAGCCGGTGCCTTCTAGGATTGTTCGGAAAGTCTCACGAATGGTTATGTGGGTCGCTGACACCGTTACGGGGGAATGTTTGGTGACCCCGGCGAGTTCCAGCGCCTTCCAATCCACATAGATATTTTCGCCGGTGACATCGCGTATGAAGTCTATGGCATCGGATAGCTTCACTCCGGGGAGTTGCACCGAAGGGAGATGCCGATCGAGCAGGTCTTCGATCTTCTGGTTTTCGGGAGAGACTGCTGGTGGAATCGCCTCAAGGTCGGGCTGCGACGTTGGCGCAGCCAATGATCGTCCCAGGAAAAGGGTTGCGAATATCAATGCCGCCGCCGCGAAGTGCCCGATCCGCATCATTTGACCTCCGGAAATGAAGACGCATTATATCCGACTGCCATTGAAAAGTGGTTGTCCCTCATATATCCGGTGCCGAAGAACGGCCGGGGGACCGGCCGGCTCACATTCGAAATTGAGCCGGCTGGTCCTCCGGCCGCTCTGGCGTTCGCCAAGAAATCCGCGACAATATCTTTGCCGCGATCTTCGGAAAGGGACCGATTGACGATGCAATTGCAGAACGTCGTTCTCATCGATCATCCGGTCATCCAGACCAAGCTGACCGAATTGCGCGACTACACCGCCGATCACCGCAAGTTCAGGGCCTTGCTCAACGAGATCGCGTCGCTGATGGTTTACGAAGTGACACGGGATTGGCCCACGACGCCCAGGCCCGTCCAGACCCCGATGGAGCGGATGACAGGCCGGGTGCTGGCCCGCCGAGTGACCCTCGTGCCGATCCTGCGCGCCGGGCTGGGAATGGCCGAAGGCGTCCTGCGGCTGCTTCCCGACGCCCGACTCGGGCACCTCGGCGTTTATCGCGATGAAAAAACCCTCGAGCCGGTCTCCTATTACCAGAAGCTTCCCCCGGATATCGCGGCCACGGAGGTGCTGCTCATCGATCCAATGCTGGCGACCGGCGGCAGCGCGTTGGCGGCCGTGCACGTTCTGAAGAACTCCGGCGTCACCAGCCTGAAATTCGTCTGTCTCGTCGCCGCCCCGGAGGGCATCGCCGCGCTGCATCGCCAGTATCCGGAAGTCCCCATCTTCTGCGCCGCCGTTGACCGTCAGTTGAACGAGAAGGGCTACATCCTTCCCGGCCTGGGCGATGCCGGGGATCGCTTGTTCGGAACCTAAAATCAAATGTTTGGTCAAACCTTTGCTCCAGGCGATTTGGCAACCGTCGCCTTTCTGGTCGTGCTCGAGGGCCTGCTTTCCATCGACAACGCCCTGGTCCTGGGCGTGCTCGCCCAACGCATCGAGCCGCCCTTGCGGATAAAGGCCTTGTCCTACGGGCTGATCGGCGGACTTCTTCTGCGCCTTCTCGCCATCGCGGCCGCCGCCATCCTCCTGCGGTTTTCGATCCTCAAACTGCTTGGCGGGATCTATCTTCTGTGGATATCCCTCGATTATTTCTTGCGAAAGAAAACAGAGGCGCCTTCGAACGATTCGCCGGCTCTTACGAGCCGGGGGTTTTGGCGCACCATCGCCGCCATCGAACTGACCGACCTGGCATTCGCGGCCGACTCGATCCTGGCCGCCGTTGCGTTGATCGGCCCGGCGCCGCCCGGATCGAACGCCACGCTCCACCCCAAATTCTGGGTGATCGCCGTCGGGGGAATGCTTGGCATCGTCATCATGCGTTTCGCCGCCGCCGCCATCGCGAAAATCCTCGGCCGCTTTCCCCGCCTTCATCGCAGCGCGTATCTGCTCGTCTTGCTCATCGGCATAAAGCTGCTGATCGACTGGGCCGCCAACAATGCCAGCCATCCCCATCGCGTCGATTTTCAGGACCCGGCCCGGATCGAACTTTGGCTTTTCTGGCTTTGTGCCGTCATTGCCCTGGCGGCGGGCCTGACCGGCAAGAGGGCGCGGTGAAGGGGTGTAACGGCCAATTGTCACCTCCATGGGCCGATTGCCGATTGCCAATTGCCGATTGAAAGAAGAGGCGATGGCGGATTGTCGTTCTTCCAATTGGCAATTGGCAATTGGCAATTGGCAATCGGCAATCACCGCGATTTGTCCGCCACAAGCGAGCGTAACACCACGGTGAATCATTTCAGCCGTGAATCATTGCTTCGCTGGTTGGCCATCGGTACGATTCCCCCTTCGCGCCGAAACCGCCGGCGCGGGGTCTCTGGCAGCCCGGCTTGTCTCTCAGTACCGGAGTTTTGAAATGCGTTTGACCGAGATTCTCAAGGCCCAGAACATCCTCATGCCGATGTTGGCCACGACCAAGAACCAGGCCATCGGCGAATTAGTCGCCCTGCTGGCAAAGAACGGGGAGATTCAGGATGCCAGCGCCGTTCTCAATGCCGTGCTCGAGCGGGAAATGACGCGCACCACGGGAATCGGCAACGGCCTGGCCATCCCGCACGGAAAATCCTCCGGCACTTCGCAGCTGGTGATGGCGATCGGCAAGATGGCGGTGCCGATTGATTTCCAGGCCATCGATGGCAGGCCGGTGAACCTGATCTGGCTTCTGACCTCCCCGCCAGACAAGACCGGACCGCACATCCACGCCCTGGCCCGGATCAGCCGCCTCATGACCAGCGACAAATTCCGTCAAGCCCTCACCCAGGCCAAATCCGCCCAGGAAATTTACGACGTCATCGTGCAGCAGGAAAATGCGCTGTAGGCGGGATATTCACCGCAAAGAACGCCCAGCGCGGCGTGGCCGCAACCAAAACATATTACCGCGAAGGAGCGGAGCAGCGAAGTTGCGCGAAGAAGAAACAGAAGTCAGATTGATAATTCTTCGCGCAACTTCGCCGCTTCGTTCCTTCGCGGTAACGCATTTGACCACAACCGATCGAGCGGCAAAGCGGTGTGATCTTAGAAAATCTTCGCGGTGAATAATCCGGGTTAGCCGTCAGCAGGCGACTTTGATCGTTCCCAACCTTGCCATCCGCAACGCCCGACGCTGAAGTTCCCCGACGATCCGCACCAGTTGGGCCATCTTCTGCCGGCCTTCCAGATCGTCCTGCAATTTTTTGAATTGAATTCCGGTGACGATCTTGTCGCCTCGCGGCGCCGGGTTGGGCGAGCGCATCCAGCCTTCGAGAACCATGGCTTGCCCGTCGTATTTCAACTCTACTCGAAGCCGGTCCTCCGCGCAGATTTTGGGCGATTCCCCGTCCTGCCCAATCAGCGTCACGCCCGCTCCGCCCAAGCTGAGGTCGCGGATTTCGGCTTTCACTTCCGTCGCCGCCGAGGGCTCCGTCTTGAGAAGATCGCACGGACCCAGTCTCCAGACCCGAAGGGAAATCTCGGTTTCCCGCGGAATCTCGACCCGATAGGCGGAGCGCTTTTGCTCCGCTTTGATCTGCTCGGGAAATTCCAGCAGCAGGGCATCGACGAACAAGTCGTCGTTGATTTTCCAGCCGAGTTCAACGCGGCGGACGGGGGAGGCGAATACCACCTTCATCACCCCGCTCCGAAACGAAACGCCGCAAGGCGTCTGGTTCCGCATCAATTCGCCGATCAGCGGCGCTTCGTTCGCGGGCGCTTGGACAAGGATTCCGCCTTCCAGGTCCCCGACGAGCCGCGATTTATAATTCCGCAGCATCCCCGCCGACGGCAACGACAGGATTGCCGGCAAGTTTCGTGCAACGGCTTCGGCCAGAATTTCCGCGTTGTTATCGGCCATGGTGCGAAGGCTTACAAATTGCGGCGACTCTGAAAAATCGGCGAATCCGCCCCGGCAATTTAGTTCAAAAGTATTATTCGCCAAAAGTCCCATTCCACGTATAGTAGCGGCCTAGTTGAGCTCGCCATGACCCATCCGAACGAAAACGAAACTCCCCCGATCGAACCCGGCCAACCCCCCAACGATCGCCCGCGGCCGCCCCTCTTCAAGCGGCCTCTGGCCGTCACGGTGTTGCTTGTGCTCGTCATCGGCGCCCTAATCGCCGGGCTGACTTACTGGCTGCACGCACGCCAATTCGAATCGACCGATGACGCGTTTATTGAAGGCGACGTGATTGCCGTCAGTCCCAAGGTGTCGGCGATCGTTCAGCGCGTCTACATCGACGACAATTCTCGGGTCAAGAGGGGAGATCTGCTCGTCGAACTGGATTCGCGCGATTATGCCGCCGCGCTCGCACAGGCCCAGGGCAATGAAGCCTCCGCCCAAGGCAAATTGCGCGAAGCACAGGCGCAGGTGTCCATTAGCCAAACCGACATCGATCAGGCCCAGGCCCAGCTTCACGTCGCCGAAGCCAACGCCCAAAACGCCCAGAGCGATTTCGACCGCTTGTTGTCCCTGGACGCCCAGGCCCGCTCCAAACAGCAACTCGACAACGCAACCGCCGCCCAGCGCTCCACCGCCGCCCTGGTGGAGGATGCCAAGGCCAAAATCGCCGCCGCGCAGGCCCAGCTTGTCGATGCGCAGATGGCCGTCCTGACCGCCGAGGGAAATCTCCAGGCCGCCCAGGCCGCGCTCCAGCAGGCCCGCATCAACCTCGGTTATTGCAAAATCTCCGCCGAATCCGACGGCGTCATCACCCGCAAAGACGTCGAGCCCGGCTCGTATGTCCAGGTCGGCCAGCCCATGTTTTCCATCGTCGAGTACGACGTCTGGGTTGTCGCCAACTACAAGGAAACTCAGTTGGCCGATATCGTTCCCGGCCAGCCCGCCGACATCAGCGTCGATGCCTATCCCGGCCGGCACATCACCGGCAAGGTGCAGAGCATTCAAAACGGCACCGGCTCCCGTTTCACGCTCCTTCCGCCGGAGAACGCAACCGGCAACTACGTCAAGATCATCCAGCGCGTTCCGGTCAAGATCGAACTGGATCCCAATCAAAACGATGATCCCGACCACCTGCTCTCCCCCGGCATGTCGGTCGAACCCAGCATCAAGGTCAGGTGAACTTGATGCTCGACTCCCGCCCCCCCGTGAATCCCTGGCTCATCGCCGTCATCGTCTCCATGGCCACCTTCATGGAGGTGCTCGACACCAGCATCGCCAACGTCTCCCTCGTCCACATCGCCGGCGGCATGGCCGCCAGCCCTGACGAAGCCACCTGGGTCCTCACCAGCTACCTCGTCAGCAACGCCATTGTCCTGCCCATCAGCGGCTGGCTTGTTTCCGTCGTCGGTCGCAAGCGCTTCTACATGCTCTGCGTTGCCCTGTTCACCGGCAGCTCCCTGCTCTGCGGACTTGCTCCCAGCTTGGGCTGGCTGATTTTCTTCCGCGTCCTCCAGGGCATGGGTGGCGGGGGGCTTCAGCCCAGCGAGCAGGCCATCCTCACCGACACCTTCCCTCCGCGCCAGCGCGGCCAGGCCTTCGCCGTCTACGGCATCGCCGTCGTCGTCGCTCCCGCCATCGGCCCAACCCTCGGCGGTTGGATCACCGACAACATTTCCTGGCGATGGATTTTCTTCATTAATATCCCCGTCGGAATCCTCAGCCTCGTACTTGTCTCTTTCCTCCTGCGCGAATCCGCCGAAGCCATCGCCCAGAAAAAAGAGGCCCTCAAACACGGACTCAAGGTGGACTATCTCGGCTTCGGATTGGTCGCCATCGGACTTGGCTCCCTGCAAGTCGTTCTGGACAAGGGCCAGGAGAACGATTGGTTCTCCTCCAATTTCATTCTCTTCTTTTCAACCCTCACCGTCGTTGGCGTCCTCGGCGCCATCATCTGGGAATTCATCACCCCCGATCCCATGGTGGACCTTCCGCTCTACAAGAAATTCAATTTCGCCTTCACCAACCTCGCCATGTTCGCGGTCGGTTTCATCCTTTTCGGGACCACCCAGCTCCTGCCCCAATACACCCAAACCCTCTTGGGATACACCGCAACCGAAGCCGGACTGGTGATCTCACCCGGCGGGTTCGCCGTCATGCTCATGATGCCCCTCGTCGGATTCCTCGTCTCCCATTATCAGCCCAAATGGCTCATCGCCCTCGGAATGTGCATCGAAGGCTGCTCCTTGTTGTTAATGACCCACTTCGACACTCAGGCCCCATTCTGGACCCTGGCCGGCGCCCGCGTCCTCCAGGCAGCGGGCCTGGCTTTTCTCTTCGTTCCCATCAACACCATCGCCTACGTCGGTTTGCCCAAAGGCAAGACCAACAACGCATCCGCCCTGATCAATCTCGCCCGCAACCTCGGCGGCAGCTTCGGCGTCGCCCTCGCCAACACCATGCTCATTCGCCGATCCCAGTTCCACCAAAGCCGACTGTTAGGTTCCTCGACGTTCACCAACAGAAACTATCACACCGCCGTCAATTCCATTGCCGCCCAACTCGTTCATCACGGCCTGAATCCCGCGATCGCCGCCCATCGTGCCGTCGCCGTCCTGTACGAGGCCGTCCAAACCCAGGCCACGATGCTCTCCTATATTGACGTTTTCAAGGCATTAGGAATCGGCGCGTTCCTGATGATCGGCCTCGTGATCTTCCTCAAGCGCATCCCGATTGGCCATCACGCCTCCGCGACACATTGACAATTCGTGTGGCGGGCGAGCTTGCACGCCGTATGTCTGCTACGCAAAAGCCGCGCATAATGAAGGGGGCAACATCCCCGCCGTCCTTCAAAACATTATTTCCAACAAATCCCCGCCTTCCCAAAATGACGCCCAAAGCTCTCACCTTCCGGCCATAGATATGGCAATAACATAGTTGCCGACGCAACCGGGTCCGGGTCTAATTCCGGGGTATGACTGCAACCGAGAAAGTTGCGAAATATAAATTGGACGAACTGGCGAAATTGCAGCGCGATTTTCCGAAGTTGCCAACTCCAAAGGATTATCCGTTCGTTGCAGGCATACTGGATGCATTCAACGTGAATATGAAAAGAGTCCACGGAATCCTCTTCAATGGGCCTTATAACCTACAGTTTGGTGTGCTCGGCGGCATAGCTTCGTGCTCCTCGGCCGGGGAATCCACGAATTACCGGAATATCCTCTGGTGGGATACGGAAAATCCAGACAGTCTGACTCCCCCGCAGCTTCAACTGGCGCACAAAAACTTCTCGGTCCACTACGATAAGATTAGGAATTTTTCCCAAACGCCACAGGGACAACAGGCGTTCGGAGTGCTATCCAACATACTATTTGCGAATTTGCTTTCTGTTGATGACCAACCGGCTGCCCACGGGTTCGAGGCGGCAATGGCGGCGGCGTTAATTGGTGGGTGGACGGCGTTTGAGGTTCTGGCCGGGGATCTGTGGGAGCATGTCGTAAATCAACGGCTTGTTTTGGCATTCATCGCCCTGGACGCTGAGCCGAACCGGAGGGATAGCATTGAGATTCGCGACAAAAAGCTGAAGACGACAATTGATCTTTTGCTTCATAAGGTAAAGGACCCCAACTTTGATGTCAGGTCGCAGATGGGCACGCTATTGCGCCAAAGCAGGAATATTGGTTTCTTAAGGCGAAGCGACGCCAGGGACTCTTTCATAAAAATATTTCCGAATTCAAAACAGAAGATCAAGGAAATTTTCGATGCGCGTACCGTCCGTTGGTTGGCAGCAACACGGAATGTATTCGTGCACAAGGGGGGAATTGTGGACACAGAATTTCGCAACCTTGTTAGGGACCATCCAGAATTACGGAAACAAAGAAATGGCGCCCTCACGGTTAACTGTGGGATCGTAAGGGATTTTGTAACGGCAATTATAGCCAAGAGCGTAGAGCTGTTGACTCTCGTCAGTGATTGGATGAAGAATCATCCGGTTAAAAATGTCTCTCGCAAGAAACACCCATCATCTTGAGATTCTCTGTCCCTGTTGAAAGGGAACCGGGTGCGAGACGGGACATGGGGGAGTAAAGGGGACATTCAAGATTTCGTTGGCTTGGCTCATTTTTCATGAATATTGAATGCTCGCTTTTATGGCCTCCCTCCATACGGCCCCGGTAGTGAGCGATGCGCTAACCCTCCGTTTTGAATCGCTGCGGCCCAGCCTGGCTTTCGCCCATTCCCCCCACCTCCCCGCTCCCCGTCAAAAAATTATTTCCAAAAAATCCCCGCGTTTCCCAAAAAGGTGAGTAGCGCGGGGGAATTTCACCCCAGCGCTCGTGGCGAGCGCGCGTCGCGGCTCGACTGAGCTCGGCGAAGTCAAGCGACGCGGCTAAGGCAGATTCAGGTGGTTTGTAGCGTTCGAAGACCGGGGGATTGCCATCCCCCGGCTTTGGGCGGGAGACGGAACGCTACGAAGCAATTGATACTGGTCTAACCGGTGGGAACGTTACGCTGTTTATTCATGAAAATCGTCTCATCCGACTTTTGGCTCCAGTTCCGGCTCGGGGCGGCGGGGTGGGAGCGGGGTGAGAAGCGGGGGATCGGGATAGGGGGGTAATGAGAAGGGGTCGGACTCGGCCGGGGGTTTGAAACGAGCGGCGGCCTGGAGGAGAAGCTGGGCGGCACGCATGCGGTTTTTGTCGGCGGGGTCGTCGAGAAATCTGGCCAGGACGGAGGCGGCGCGGGTGGCGAAAGTGTGGCAACGTTCGATGGCCAAAGCGTGACGCTCGGCACGGGCGTCGGCCAGGGCTTGGCAAAAGGTACGGTCCTGGGTCTTCCAGCGCCAGAGGGTCTTGCGGCTGAGTTTGAGGATTTGGGCGATTTGGGATGTGCGCAAGCCGTCGAGGGCAAGCTCGATGGCGCGGCATTGGACGTTGTTGAGGCGGTAATTGGGATCGATGTCCCCAAATGTCCCCAAATGTGCGCTTTCTGACGAATAATTTTCCGGGTCCTCGGGGGATGGAGTTGGCGAGGAAGGTGCGAGATCGGTCGACACGGAGCCCTCCGGGCTAGAGCAGTAGAACAGTGGAGCAGTGGAATAGTAGAAGGAAGAAAAAAGTAGGTCCCTCTACATAATGGCGCTGCGGGTGAAGGTTTAGAGCATCTTCACCTCATTCGTAGCGCATTTGCAGAACCTTGCGCTTGCGCGATGCGCTGCACGGTCATATTCTC
>Ga0209415_10016473_pt1 | contig 11874 bp, 10 predicted proteins | sample PeaSoiSIISIP2007_FD_187696 | JGI IMG/M metagenome (GOLD analysis project Ga0209415, IMG submission 187696) | Peat soil microbial communities from Weissenstadt, Germany - SII-SIP-2007 (SPAdes) (version 2) | ecosystem: Environmental > Terrestrial > Soil > Wetlands > Peat | place: Germany... | reverse complement strand
CTGCATGCTCAAAGTGGATGCGCCCTGCACCTTCCCGCCGGACTCAATGTCGCGGTACGCCGCGCCCACGATGCGCCAGAAGTTGATCCCGGAATGCCGGTAGAAGTCCTTGTCTTCGATAGAAACCAGCGCATCCCGCAGGACCGGCGCAAAATCGTCGTAGCCGGCCACTACCCGCCGCTGCAGGGCAAACGATCCAATCACCCGCCCATGGTCGTCATATAACTCGGTAATCGAACTGGGGCGGTACGCTTCCAGAGCTTCGACCTGTGGCAAATCTGTGGTGTAGACCAGCAAAAGCCCCGTGGTCGCTCCCACCAGGGCAGAAACCAGCACCAGCAGGCCAAATAACACCCTGCCGACAAGCCTCCGTCCGGCGATCTCCACCGGCGGAAGATCTTCATAGAGCGACTTCATAGCGAGATGGGTTCAGAATAGCAGGGCGTCGTTCACCCCGGTAGTCGCAAGCGCAGGATCGCAGGTGAAAATCCGCTGCCGGCAAAAAAGATTCGACGACAAAAGAAATCGCGCACCTAGCGGTGCGCGATGACATCCTCAGAGGCAAGAACAGCGCCTAGCTCGTGCGGCTCTTCAGCACTTCGACAGCTTTGTGCAACTGATCGTCCGGCGTGTTCTTGGGCTTAGCTTCTGGCTCCCTAGCGGCAGGCTCCTGGTCGTCATCGTCGGAGATTACGTTGTCGGTGTCGTCAGCCACCAGCACGTTGGGGGTTACTGCCGTTTCCTGAATCGCCTTCCCGCTCGGCGAATAGTATTTCGCCACTGAGAGAATCAGCGCGCCCCCGTCGGGCAGATCGATCGTTTTCTGCACCGATCCGTCGCCGAAGGTCTTGTCGCCCACCACATCGCCGCGGGCATTTTCGAGAAGGGCTGCCGCCACTATCTCAGCCGCTCCCGCCGTCCCCTTGTTCACCAGCACCGCGACCGGAAGCGTAGTCACGGCTTTCGCAGCGTCCGCATTGAACGCCTCTCGCGGGAACTTCTGTCCCTGCAGATAAGTAATCGTGCCGTGGTTCAGGAAGAGATTGGCCGTGGCTACTCCTTCGCTCTCTTCACCTTCCGACGTGTTCCGCAAATCCAGAACCAGCTTCTTCGCTCCTGACCTCTCCAGCGACTTGATCTTCCCAGCAATCTCCTGCGCTTTGCCCTTGGTTAGTGCGTCCACTTTTATGTAGCCGATGCCGTCTTCCAGCATCTTGTCAGAGACCGGCGGAATGCTCACTACATCCCGCGTGATCGCCACCTTCTGCGGCTCTGCTCTCCGTGCCCGTACTACCGAAACATTCACGGTCGAGCCCGGTGTGCCCGCCAGCGCGCTGCGAATCTCAGGCAGCGACATGTCCCGCGTGCTCTGGCCTTCAATCGATTCGAAGATGTCCGTCGCTTCTATTCCTGCCTTCTCTGCAGGCGATCCCGGTAATACCGAAACCACATCCGCATATCCGAAACGCTTGGAAACGGTCGCCCCGATCTCACCTTTAGCCTCAACCTTGTGGGCCTTGTATGCCTTGTAGGCTGCCGCCGTGAGGTAGCTGGAGTTCGCATCCAGCGACTCCACCAGACCGTGCAGCGCTCCATCTGTCACTTTGGGAATGTTCGGATCTTCCACGTACTCGCTCTGCACGCGTGACAATACTTCGCTATAAACCTGCATCTGCCGGTAGGAGCCGTCGTTGGAGGAGGCATGCACGCCCCCAAAGGAACCAACTACGACAAACAACAGCACGGCAAAGGACGAAACCAGGACCGCAGCTTTAATTTTCATCGACATCCGATTCTTCTTCTGGAAAGGAGTCACTTCCCGAGGAGCTATTTCTCATTATATCTTGTAGATGCCGCTTTTTCTCTCCGGGCTGCTCCGGCTCGATCCCCTTCGGTAACTTCACCGGAATTCGCGGCTTCCGACAACAACTAAGACGCCCCAGCGCCAGATTTGTCACCCAGCCGCTAAGCCGGTGGTTTGAAGTTCAAGGTAATGACGCTCTGCACCGATACAGCGCGCCCGTTCATGGAATAAGGCTTGAATCGCCACTGCTTCACGGCATCAATCGCGGCCCGTGCAAACACCAGCGATCCCTGCAAAAACTTGGCATCCTGCACCGCACCATCTCGCCCGATAAGCACTTGCAGGACAACGCTGCCCTTCTGACCGCTGGCTTTCGCTGCGTCGGGATAGACCGGATCAACCGGTTGAGCCAATAGTCCCCACGCCGTAGACTCCGGCAGATTCACCGGCTCAATCGATGACATCGCGGCCTCGGCTGGCATGGCACCGCTGGACTCCGGAGTCGAGGAAGCTATCTGCGATTTCAAGCTCGATGGAATGCCCGCGCTGTTTCCCGCCGGAACCGTCTGCGGCGCAGAGCTCTGCGGCGGCGGGGCGACTGGGCGCGGCGGCGCCACCGGCTGGGCAGCTGGAACATTCGTCTGTGCCGATGTAGCGGTCGGTGCAGCGGTCGGTGCCGGGCCAGGCAACGCTTCCGCCGTATTCCCTGGCAGCACGCTGACGCTCGCCGGAGCCGGATCCTTAACCTGGTTTTGAGCAGATTGGTTTGGATCCGTCTGGGTTGGATTCGTCGGAGTCTGATCAGTGGGATTGTTATCGCCGTTCTCGTTGGCTAGCGCCTGCCCACCGTTCGCGTCCGCACCTTTCTGCGGTTTCGCCGTGGGGTCAACCACCGGAAGCACCCGAATCTGGGAAGGATCCGTTGTCGCATCCGGTATATTCGCCACCGTCGGAAGGTTGTATTCGTCACCCGACTGGCCGAAACTGTCATGTTGTGGCGCACCCTGCGGAACTGGTGCGGGCGGTGGGTTCAGCCAGCTCCCTCCCGCGCGCACGGCATTCCGATAGACGATCCGCAAACTCCGGCGTGTTCGGGGTACCACAGCCAGAGCCACACACGCCGCCAATATCCCCACCAGCAAGATTTTGCCGAACTTCGGGCGCGATCCTTGCGTCGGCGGCAAACTCTCTTCCGGTTCACGCGATATGTAAGCGAAAAGCGCGGCTTCCGGTGCTGATTCCTGGTGCGACTCCTCTTTTGCGGGTTTCTTGCTTTCTTCGGTCGCGGGGGCCGTCGGCTTCGCCACGTGGGAGGGCGTTTCCCCGTAGGACAGCAATTCACTCTTCGTCGGAGCGGCATCCTCCGGTGGCGGCGGCGCTGCCTTCGTCAACCGCGCCTGTAACGCTGCCCATCCCGTCACCGGCTCCTGCGGTTCAAGCTGCGGCACCGGAGCAGCCTCCACCGCTGCAGCCATCGGCTCCAGTTCCGTGAGCGCGTCAACCTCCGCAGCTCCGGTCTGCTCCATCGACTTATGAACTTCACTCTCAGTGTCAAACTGCGCTCCGGGCGTGGAACTCGCCGACTGCAGAAATTCTCCTGCACGAAAGGTTTTCTCTGGCGCCTGGGTTACCGTGGGAGGCACAGGAGCCGTGCCCGCCGGCGCCGCAGCCGCGAAAGCCGCTGCTTCCGGCGCTTCCCGTTGGGCCACGGGCGCGGGCTGCAGCGTTCCCGGTTGCTGCTTCGCCCGAAGCAACTCGCACGCCGTGCTCATCGTGTCGCGCACCTGTTCCGTGCGAATCGGTTTCACCAGAACCGAATTAGCCCCCGCCTGCAACGCCTCCGGCAGACGGGCGTCATCGCTCACAATCGCCAGAGTCAGCGGGCGCTGCGCCGCTTTCAATTCCCGCGCCGTCTTGAGCAGAAATCCCGCTTCGGGTTGATCGTCCCAATCGGTGATCACGATCTGGAACACTTGGGTGGTAACCTTCTCGACCGCATCCACGGCGTTCTTGCAGTACTCTCCCTCGATCCCGAGGTCGGCGAGCACCTGCCAGATCGGCCGGATCATCTCTTCATCGGATGAAAACAGGAGGCAGCGTAAGGGCATACTAGTCCAGACTAGGCAGGCCGGGTAACCGCAGCAAGTTACCGAGGTCGAAGTAACTCGCACCTCCAGGATCTTCGAATACCCCAGAAGTACATGTCCTTCCGGAATACGAAGTGGATCCAGCCGCATCCCGTTCTTCCGCATCCCGTTACAAGATGCTCAGCGCGGGTGCGCTAGAATGCTGGGTCGTTCCCGATCGGCAAGTTTATGCAGACTGCGGATGTTGTCATCATCGGAGGAGGAATCGTCGGCTCCAGCATCGCCTATCACCTTACGGCGAGCGGATGCCCCGACGTTATGGTCATCGAGCGCGAATCCGCGCAGGGCAAGGGGTCCACCGGAAAGAGCATGGGCGGAGTGCGCGCTCAATTTTCTACTCCGGTCAGCATCCAGATGTCGCTCTACTCGATCCCTTTCTACGCCAGCTTCGAGGAGCGCCTCGGCAACCCGTGCGACTACCGGCCGCAAGGCTATCTGTTCTGCGCCACTAGCGATAAACAGATGGCGTATCTGCGTACGAACTACGCCCAGCAGGTGAAGATGGGATTGAAGAACGTCCGCTTGATTGCGGCCGATGAAATCCGCAGCATGTTTCCGGAGCTGCGCGCCGACGACATTGTCGGCGGAAGTTTCTGCTCCACCGACGGCTTCGTCGATCCCTATAGCGCCATGAATGGATTCATGGCCTGGGCGGCCGATCACGGTGCTACATTGTGGAAGAACGCAGTAGTTACCGGCCTCACACAGGACGCAACCGGGATTGCATCAGTCGAGACCACGCACGGTTCTGTATCCACTCGCAAAGTGGTGAACTGCGCCGGCGCCTGGGCCGCGAGCGTAGCCAAGCTAGCCGACGTGACGTTGCCAGTCGAACCTCTGCGCCGCATGCTGGTGCCCAGCGAACCCTTCGACGAATTCCCCCGCACCGCGCCCATGATCGTTGACATGTCGAATGGATTTCATTTCCGCCCCGAAGCTCGCGGATTTCTCCTGGCCTGGAACGACCCTGAAGAAACACCCGGCTTCAAAACGGATTTCGACCCCGCCTTTGTCGAGAAGATCCTGACCCGGGCGGCCGATCGCGTGCCCTGCTTCGCCAATCTCCCGGTGAATCCCAAGCGGGCGTGGGCTGGCCTGTACGAGATGACGCCCGACCACCATCCAATTCTGGGTGAGGCTCCGGGCGTGCCAGGTTTTTTCCTAGCCAACGGTTTCAGCGGACACGGCGTGATGCACGCCCCGGCAACAGGAAAGATTCTCAGCGACTTGATTCTCACCGGAAAAACGGACCTGATCGACGCGTCGCTGCTGAGTCTTACGCGCTTCGCCGAAGGCCGTCTGATCCACGAAACTGCCGTTCTCTAAGGGCAAACATGGCACTGCAAGAACACAACTACTGGCTCACGACCGCGGACTTTCCTAAGATAGAAGCCCTTCCTCTGCCGGACCGTGTCGATGTTGCCGTAATCGGCGCCGGGTTCACCGGACTTTCCGCCGCCCGCACTCTGGCCCAGCGCGGTGCCAAGGTCGCCGTCCTCGAAACTCAAACCATCGGCTGGGGAGCCAGTTCCCGCAATGGCGGCATGGTGCTCACGGGAATGAAGCTGGGCGTGAACCAACTCATCTCCATGTACGGACGTGATCTCACCCGCCGCATGTACGCCGCATCGCTTAAGACCATCGATTGCGTCGAGCAGATTGTCCGGGAAGAAGCCATTGACTGCGACTTCTGCCGTTGCGGCCACCTTGAAGTGGCTTGTAAGCAGAAACATTTCGACGATTACGCGCGGCAGGTGGATGTGATCGCAAGCGAGTTCAATCACCAACTGCGCGTAGTGCAGAGAAATGAGTTGAGCGCAGAAATCGGGTCAAACATTTACTACGGTGGCATGGTCGATGAAGTCAGCGCCGGACTAAATCCAGCGCGTTACGTAGCTGGACTAGGCCGCGCCGCGACAAAAGCCGGTGCGGAAATCTTCGAGCACACGCGTGTCGAAGACCTGCAGCCTGAATCCCGCCGGGGCGAATCGGGCTGGAAGATCAAGACTTCGCGCGGCCAGCTGTGGGCGCACGAAGTCTTCGCCGCAACCAGCGGCTACACCAGCAAAACAACTCCCGCTCTGCAAAAGAAACTCATCCCTATCGGCTCGTTTATTATCACAACCGAGGTCCTGCCGGAAGCGCTGGCCCACGAACTTAGCCCGCGCAACCGCATGATCTACGACTCCAAGAATTATCTTTACTACTACCGCCTCACGCCCGACCGCCGCATGCTGTTCGGCGGCCGCGCCGCATTCTTCCCCGAGACCGACCAGACCATCCGACGCAGCGCCGAAATCCTGCGCCGCGGCATGATCGAGGTCTACCCCCAACTGCACGATGCCAAAATCGACTACGTCTGGGGAGGCACGCTCGACTTCGCTTTCGACATCATGCCCCACGCCGGCCAGCTCGACGGCATGTACTATGCCGTAGGCTATGCCGGCCACGGCGTAGCCATGGCCACGTATCAAGGCCAGAAGATGGCGGAGTTGATATCAGGCGACAAGCCCGAGAATCCCTTCGTAGGTATTCCGTTCCCCGGCGCACCCCTCGGCCTGTACAATGGCAGCCCGTGGTTCCTGCCGTTCGCGGGAATGTGGTACAAGTTTCTGGATTGGGTGAGCTAGCACGTGTGGGGCGGACACTCCTGTCCGCCTGTTCGCCAGGAAGATATACATAGGAAGCTGTATATCTAGCGCGAACGGAAAGCAACAACTCCATACACCACCGGCCCCAGCGCCATCGCGATCGCTCCGCCGATTGCCGCGTAGCGGTCGCTTCCGAGCAGCGCGGCCAGACTCATTACCACCGGCGCCGCCACCACATAAATTAATCCCACACGTCCGCCAGGAATCACAAACGCGCGCGGCATCTCCGGCCGCGTCCGCCGCAGCTTCCACGCCGAGAGCACAGTTAGCACCGTAGTCGCCGAGCGCAGCCAGATGTAAACCGAGATAAGTTGCCCAAGGCTCTGCCACGCCAGCAGCGCATAAATAATCGCCGAGGCCACAATCGCCAGCCACGGCGTGCCGTACCGCGAATGCTTGCGCGTGAGCGCTGCGGGAAGGTATCCGTCTTCGGCCATGGCAAAAGGCATGCGCGTTGTCGTGAGGACGGTGCTGTTCAGCAGCGCCACAAAGCCCACCATCGCCGCCAGCGTCATCCACGTTCCCAGCCAACCTCCGCCAATCATCTTCGCCGCGTCCGAGAAGAATCCGGTATGCCAGTTCTGCCACTCTCCCGCCGACCCCAGCCCTGCAAGCGTAGGCAAAAAGTACGCCGCAATTGAAAGCGGCACCACCAGCGCCAGCGCTCGCGGGTAGGCCCGCTGCGGGTTCTCCACTTCCTCAGCCACGGTCGAAAGTTGCTCGTACCCCGAATACAGCCAGAGACCCAGCGCCAGACCGACGCCGAAGATTTTGAACGTCGGCTGGTGCGGCGGAATCCACGGGACAAACGGATTGTGATGCCAGTTGATGAAGGCGATCACAATCATCGTCATCACCGGCAAGAAGATGAAGATTTCAAGCGCAGTTGCAACCTGCCCGACCATCTGAATGCCGCGCACGTTGATCCACGTAATCACGGCGATCAGCGCCACAGAGACGAGGTAATGTTTCCAGCCTGTAATCCCGGGAAAGTAGTACACCAGATAATCGGTGAAGAGAACGGCGTAGGCTCCGCCCAATAAGAACGACGCCGACCAGTTCCACCAGCCCCCGAGAAATCCCCAGAAGTCTCCGAAGGCGGCGCGAGTCCATCGGTAGAAGCCGCCCTCGACGGGCATGGCGGTAGTCAGTTCTGCCGAGACTAGCGAGACCGGAATACACCACAGAAATGGCAGCACCAGCAGATAGATCAGCGTCATCCCCGGACCCGAAGTGGTCACCATGTCTTCGAGTCCGAAGGGCCCGCCCGTGGTGTAGGAAAACATCACGAAGACGAGATAGAAGAGTCCAGCCTTGCGAAGACCGGATGCGTTGCCGTTAGAGGAGGTCAATTGTTTCTCGCCGCGGGCTATGCGGCCAGCGTTCCCGTCAGCGCGCCTTCCAGCTCCAGCAGCTTTCGTTTCACGTCGAGCCCGCCACCGTAGCCACAGAGCGTGCCATCGGAGGCGATCACGCGATGGCAAGGAACCACGATCGCGATCGGATTGCGATTGTTGGCCATGCCCACGGCACGAAACGCGTTCGGCTTGCCCACTGCGCGGGCAATGTCGGCGTAGCTGCGCGTCTCTCCATATGGAATCGCCAGCAGCGCCCGCCAGCAGGCGAGCTGGAAATCCGTGCCGCGAAGATCGAGCGGGAAGGCGAACTCACGCCGCTTGCCAGCGAGATACTCTTCGAGTTCACGGACGTAAGACCGCATCGCGCGAGCCGATTCCTCAAACCGGAAGCCCTTGGTTTCTTCGCGAAGATGCCGTGGGTTGGGGCGAATCGATTGCTGTCCCGGCAACCGGGCGTCGAATTCCAGGGCGACCAGCCCATGGCTGGAAGCTGCTAGAAACAAAGGGCCAATCGCCGAGTTTATGTTGGTGCAGTCAAGGGTTTCCATGCCATTCGATCCTCCGGCAGCACACAACGATACCAGACCATCAGTCAGTTGCGCTCTAAAGATGCTGTTCAGCCAATCTTCAGAAGCCAGCCTTAGCGATCCCAGGAGTTGACAGAAACCGGTTTTTGGCCCAAAGTGTGTGCGGCGTGCTTATGGCCTTACCTCCATCTCCACTGAAGAAGGGCCTTTTCATCATCTTTGCCGTGGTGCTGGCCCCAGTCCTGCTCGTGGGATTGGTCGCGCTGGCTGCGGGAGACTGGCGGCAGATCGGCGCTACTCCCGGCGGCGATCAGGTGCTGGTCAGTTCGGTCACCGCTCAGAAGAACGGGCTGCGCACCGCCTGGATCCGAGTCGAATACAAAGAACCGACCAAACTTCCGCAGGGCGGTCCCTTTGTGGAACTGCGGGCGCGGGTTCGCTTCAACTGCGCCAGCGGTAGCACTCTGCCCAGCGTTGTTGCGAACTCGGAATGGTTCTACTCGCGCGACCGTGGCGGCAAACTTGTCGTCAGCAAGAAGGCTCATCACGATGATCAATTCGGCCAGACGGCGGAAGGCGACTTCGGCGAGATCGCCCGGGACTTTGTCTGTAAGCAGAAATAGGAGGCAGTGGCCGGTGATCAGTAGCCAGTGGTCAGTAAAGACGAATCGATGCCGTGCTTTCGCTGGCCACTGATCACTGGACACTGGCCACTGCCGTCAGATTTCCACAGGCTGGCACCTCGGTAACTCCCCACCCACTTCCGCAGACGCTGCTTCCGTCATATGCTGATAACGAAACCGCAGTTGGCAGCATGCGACTGCAGCGTTACTCCCTTGTATGGATTCATTGCGTCTCTATTCGCTCGTGGCTGCGGGAAGCGCCGTTGCCCTAAGCGCGTACGCCCTCTTGCGGCGCAAGCCCAAGGGGCCGGCAGAGCTCGAACGCGAACGCCGCACATGGCTGGACGGCATCGGGCGCATCACCGACGGCACCGTCATCGATGTGCAGGAATTACCGGTCAGCAACGGCCATCACGCCGCCGTGCTCCTCATCTACAAATATGACGTCGCGGGTGTTTCCTACGAATGCTCGCAGGACGTTACCTACCTGCGCCAGTGGATTAACCTGCACTCCTGCCGCTTGGGCCTGCCCACGTCGGTGAAGTACGATCCGCACAATCCCGGCAACTCGCTGGTGGTCTCGGAAAGCTGGATGGGGCTAAGGCAGTAGAGCAGTGGTCAGTGTCCAGTGATCAGTGTCCAGTGAAACCAAGCTCGGCTGACTCGTGCTCGCTGGCCACTGACCACTGGCCATTGCCTTTCAGATCTGGTAGTCATCCTGAAACAGCTCTTGCGGAGAGATATTCGGCGTCGCCGTCCCCTCGTCGATCGTGAGGTTCGGCTCCGCGCCGAGCGCTTCATGCGAGTGTTGCTGAAACTTCTCGCGCAGCTCGTGCACTTCCGCGGCCAGTTTGATGATTACATCCGACAGCGGGTCGCGGATGTCCTTGGGATCGGTAATGATCACGCGTTTGCCGTCGCGCAGCACAATGTGTCCGGGCACGCCTACAATCGTGGAATTCGCCGGTACGCTCCGCAGCACGACCGAACCCGCGCCCACCCGGCAGTTGTCACCAATCGTGATGTTCCCCAGCAGCTTTGCCCCGGAGCCGATCGATACATTGTTGCCGACAGTGGGATGCCTTTTGCCTTTCTCTTTGCCGGTTCCACCGAGGGTCACACCCTGGTAAAGCGTGACATCGTCGCCGACGATAGCCGTCTCACCGATCACCGTGCCCATGCCGTGGTCGATGAACAAACGCCGTCCAATCTCCGCGCCGGGGTGAATCTCAATTCCCGTGAGCAGGCGCGCCACCTGCGAGACGAATCTCGCCAGGAAGCGCATGCGGTGGCGCCACAGCCAGTGGCTCAAGTGGTGCGCCCATACAGCGTGCAGACCGGGATAGCAGACGAGCACCTCGAAGTAGGAACGAGCGGCAGGGTCCGACTCGAAGACTGCCGCAACGTCCTCGCGGGCTGAGCGGAAGAAGCTGATCATGGGGCAGTTCTCGGGAACTTTCTTTCTTCTTCCTGATGAACGTAGCCCAGCGAGAGAAAGAGTGCAAGGGAAGGAAGCTGAGAGCCGAAAGCTGGGTTCCTAGCTGCCGGTCTCGAAGCCGCCGCTTTGGGCCACCGTCATGCGGAGGTATTTATAGGGATTGACCGGAGTGTCGTTGATGCGGACTTCGTAGTGAAGGTGCGGTCCTGTGGAGCGTCCACTGGAGCCCACATAACCGATGGTGTCGCCGCGATGAACTTGCTGTCCGGAGGTGACCGCGAAGCCGGAAAGGTGGCCGTAACGGGTGGAAATCCCGTGCCCGTGATCCAGCATGATGGCCTTGCCGTATCCGCCAAGGAAGTCCGCGAAGATGACTACGCCGTCGGCGGGAGCGACCACCGCGTGGCCGTAAGTGCTGCCAATATCCACCCCGCTGTGAAACGCGCCTTCCCCGTTGAACGGGTCGATGCGCTCCCCGAAGCTGGCCGTGACCTGGCCTTCAACCGGCCAGAGGTTAGGCGCGGAGTTCGCCCGGAACCAGTCGGCCGTGGTGGCGTTACGGGTCATGCCCAGGCTGATGCCGACCGTGGTGGCGCCGGTGAGGGCCGAAGTGCGGAGAACGCCGAGCTGATCCAGCGAAGAACTGACGTCAGCGTCTTGGATTTGTTGTTGTGAGGCTGTGACCAGCGCGGGTTGCGATTTCAACCCGTAAAGAGCCGATACTTCGCTGGCGATCGAGCCCAGAGAAGCCACCTGAACGTCGCGCTCTTTGGCCACTTGTTCCAGCTGGGAATAACGATCCTTGAGCTGCTCTTTTTCGGTGCGCAGTTCGTTATAGCGCGAGACCTTCAGCAGCATGCGCGCGTAGGAGCTGGCGATACCGGTCAGGCTGAGGAATCCAATGGCGGCGCCGACGACAAATACATACAGGTAATGGACCGGGATGGGGATCTTGCGCAACTGCCCGTCATCCCCCCGAGCCACAAAAAGTATGTAGAAGCGCTTTCGCAAATGCCTTCCTTCTTTCGCTCGAAATGTTCTTCCGCGTTTAGCGATCAGGGCCGGAACTCCAGGCAAAGTTCTGAGGTTGCAGAAAGCCTGTGCGAACACCTGATCTTCTCGGGCCACGCTTCCCCTTTTGGGAACGGAGACTTCCAACGTGCCCTTCTCCTACCGGAACCGGGGACCTAGCCGAAATCCTCTTGTCTGCAATTCCCACGGGATGCAGAACTTACAGCTTGCCCCAAGGTTACTGCTTTGCTCGGCCCAAGGTCTTGTGAATGACTGGTAAAAGGTAACAAACTGGGTTCCCCCTGTCAACGACGC
>Ga0209415_10016472_pt1 | contig 11874 bp, 15 predicted proteins | sample PeaSoiSIISIP2007_FD_187696 | JGI IMG/M metagenome (GOLD analysis project Ga0209415, IMG submission 187696) | Peat soil microbial communities from Weissenstadt, Germany - SII-SIP-2007 (SPAdes) (version 2) | ecosystem: Environmental > Terrestrial > Soil > Wetlands > Peat | place: Germany... | reverse complement strand
CGAGGGTCTGGGCTTCAGCAAGAAAGACTTGGACCATCTGTTTGCCGACGACAAGCCGATCGAGGTTCGAGAAGTACCAACGTCCGAGGTGCAGGACCGCTTTTGGATAGCGATCAGAGGGCCTCTCAAGGATCAAGCTGCGGCGCTGCGTGCCCTCGACGTCGCTATGAAGCCGTTTCCAGAAGTCGAGGTCGAACTTGGCACAATCGCAATCGAGTAACCGGCAACCGCGATCGCATCTTACCTATCGCGCGATCCGACGGGCGCGAGCCCGAGAGCTGAGGATGATCTGGCGGGCAATGCCGCGGACCACGCATAACAACGGCGCGATGATCGTTGTCGTGCCGATCATTCACGCGCCGAACGTCGTGAAAGGGCGCGCGCTGCACTAATGGGCTATTTCCCAACAGAGCTCGCCAAGGCGAGTGACGCTTCGAAGGCGCACAACGCGCCTGCGGCCAGGAATGCAAAGATAGAAATTCGCGAGCGCGTGTTCAATGCATTTAGGCTGGTGGGGCCAGTGCATGTCTTCGACGCCTTCGCTGGCGGCGGCGAAATGTATCGCGCTGTTTGGAATAATGCGGCCAGCTATGTAGGCTGCGATAAGGAACGCCAACGCGACGAGCGCACGATGTTTTGCGCGGACAACCGGCGCGTCATGCGCTCGATCGACCTGCGCGCCTTCAACGTATTCGATCTTGATGCCTTCGGTTCGCCGTTCGAACAAGCGACGATCCTCGCCGCAAGGCGCGTCCTGAAGCCTGGCGAGCTTGTGGGATTGGTTCTAACGGACGGCTCGAGTCTGACGATGAAGATGGGCGCCCTGCCGAACGCGATGATGGCGCTGACGAACATTCGCTCGCATATGGCCGGATTTATGCGCTGGCGCGACGACATTCTCGGCCAGGCCTTGCTCTCGATCTGCAAGCACATGAACGCGAAGATTGCGCACCGATGGGAGGCCCAAGGGAAAACCGGCGCCATGGTGCGCTACGTTGGGCTTGTCTTGGAGGGGCTTTGATGCGCGCGCTCGCGACGGCGATCGGATTCGTTGCATTGATCGACGCCTGCCAAGGTCAAGAGTGTATGCAGTTTCGCCAGCCCTCAGACGCGGACAACGAGACCGGATGTGCGACGAGCATAATGCAAGTGTTGCCTCCGTGGGTGGATGCGCATCCGGGCTGGCAGATCGTGTCGTTTAGGTGTGCACGGGATGACGAGCGGGGCGCTTAGACCTCTGGCTGGCCCGGCGAGAGAGGCGATGCGGCGCGCCCGGCTTGGTTCGCGGGCATGGTCACGGAAGTAGCTTCTGCAGGAACACCTGCAGACGAATCAGCGTCGCGTCCATTTGAATCACTCCAAATGACGTCTTCGGTTCGCGACCATCTTGGAACCCGATCAGCCAATAATATCGGCTAAGAACAATTCGGTCGAGAAGCGATCTGATTTCGCCTTCGGTAACTTGCTTCTGTTTCCGTTTCACCTATAGACGACAGACCCGACACTTCATGTCGTTGATCGGGTCGCGCGTGTCGCGCGGAATCCATCCAGTTTCGAATTTGGCGCGGAGGTCTCTCAGCGAGGTCGGTTGTGTGTCCCGCCCTGGTGAGCGGAATGTAAATCCGGTTTGAATTTCCCACGCCTCGCCTTCAAGATAGGCGTCTAGGTGGTCGCGCCAAAGCTCATACCACTCGATAAGGCGCTGGAAAAAGCAGACCATACAGTCAGTGCGTCGCGGAATCTTGATCTGCCGCTCGGCGTTGAATTGCAGGACTTCGGCGAGCCCCATTCCTGCCTCGCGCAGCGGAAAAACCATTTCGACGTTCGGAACGTTTTGGTAGTCTCCACCTTCCCGCCGTTCCTCATCGGCTCGCAGTCCGACGTAGAACACCGCTGGCGAATGTTGCATTAGATAGGCCGCAAACGGTTCAATCTTAAGGACGCGCGTGCACCACCGCTGCCGCCAATTTGGCAGCGCGTTCCATTGCTTAATCAGGCCGCCGAGTCCGCCCGGAACCATGATCGGCACAATCGGCCCAATACGTTCCCGCAGCGCTCGCATATGCTCAAACCACTCCGGCGACTCGTTGCCGGTAGGCGTGCAAACCCAAGTGAAATTGATCTCTGGGTGTGTTTCGGTCAGCAGGACTGCCATCGCCACACTGTCCTTGCCGCCGGAGATCGCGCCGATGTGGTTCATCAGTCCTCCTCGTGGTTCTCGGCGATCAGGCTGCAGATGCGCTCGGCCTCGGCGTCGGTGAGATCGACGTGTTCGAGACGCTCGAGAATCCCGCTCTGTCCGCTTGCGCGCGGCCTAAGTACGGTCCGCCAGACATGCTCGATCGTGATCTCGGCCGGATAGCCGGGATCCCAGCCGCCGGGGCCGCCGCGCGATCTGTCATAGGTGTCGGACGCGCCGGCAACGTATGAATAGTCGACGATGACGTCGAACTCGTCATCGATCGAATCGCCGTCGGCGTCGTTGCCGGCGCTGCGGCAGAGCGTCGTCGAGAAGCTGAAGGTGCGGATCATTGCAGCACCGCCAGTGCGGCCTTAGCGGCGCGCGCGTCATAGTCAATGCCTAGCCGATCGCAGCAAGATATCGCCTTGGTGATCAGATTGATCACGCGCGACTTCACGGTGCGGTAAGGCGTGGCGCGCTTGTCGAACACGAAGCGGTCGACGCTGATCTCTTGTAGCGTTGGCGCATTGAACAGGCGGACGGCCTTCGGTCCGATCTCAACAACGACAAACGGGCGATAGCCGCAGCCGATCTTCGAGTCGTCGATATAGAGATGGACAAGCTCGGCCTCGACGGGCGACGGGCTGGTGACGCCGTTGCGGCGGGCCTCGAGCTCTTGGCGAGCGGCCTCTAGGGCCCGGCGCGTCTCATGGGCGCGATGGGCGGCATTGAGCTGAACGACCTGGCCGGCGAGCGGCGAAACGCGCTCGACCTTGGGGCGCGCAGCTTTAGCGGGCTGGCTGGCGATAGCGGCTGCGGCGGCGCGCGCGCGGCGCGTCTCCCAGGCCTTTTGAGCGGCATTGAGGGCCATAGCGGGGCTCCAAAACAGGGCGATTCCTGCAAGCCCAATATAAGCCGTCTGGCAACGGTAATCAAGGCCAGTCGATCGTCCAAAACCTCTGCGCGCCGCGGGCTGGGACGGGCGGATCGACGGGCTCGATCGCCGATAGGGGCCAGCCAAAGCGCGAATGTTGCGCGCGCGTTTCGTTCAAGGCGCCGCCTTCCGTGCATGTCGATCGCAATAGACCGCCGCGCCGCTGGCCGCCCCGCAATAGAATTTCTTGTCGACGTTCAGGTTCGTCGCATCGTGCTTCCACAACGGCCAACGGCAAGTCGTGATGTCCGCCATGTTTTTGCTTTTAGGTCGCAGGTCGAAGATTGTTACGGCGTAATTGCCCTTCGGCTCGGCAGCCGGCAGCGGGAGCGGTTCTGGCCGAAGATGCGGCGCCAATTGCCGCGGAATAAAGCGCGGCTTTGGCCTGAGCGCCGCCTGGCCCGCAGCCCAAGGCGCTGGCCGAGCTGGACGCGGCTTTGAGTCTACGGGCGTCGCAGCCAGTTCGCCGCGCTTGCGATTGTTGGTAAGTCTCAGGCGTGTGCACTTCCCGATGATCGTATTGCGCGATGGCGCGCGCATCGCCTCACAAATTTGCTGATTGCTATAGCCTAGTCCGCTCAGCCGTCGGAGCTCGGCGACGCGCTCGTCGGTCCAGGTCCAGCCTAGAGAGATCGTGACTGCTCCCCGCCCTAAAGGACGGGGCTTCTTATGCCCTTCCTTCATGGCGCGGCTCCTAGACGTAGCGTGTCCAGCCCGACACGGCGTATGTTGCGCGCGGCGTTCGTGTCCCGGCAGTGATCCGTTCCGCAATCGTCGCAGCGCCACGCACGCTTACCCAAGTCTGCGATACCTTTCGGCCTCGACGGCGGCATTGCGCCGCACGCCGAACAGACTTGCGAACTAAATCGCTCGGAAACTTCAAGCGTCCTGCCCCCATTCCTAATGGACTTGTAGGACAGGAAACGCTTGAAGTCCGACCATCCGGCATCGAGCACGCTCTTTGCCATGTTGGTCTTAGCGATCTTCGACGGGCTCACGTCGCCGATGACGATAAGCCCGAATTCCTTGGCGATCTTCGCCGACGCCTTGTGCAGGAAGTCTCTGCGGCGATTGGCGACCTTCGCGTGAATGTTCCTGACGCGCTGCGGCGTCTTGCGTGCGCGCTGCGCTGTCCCTAGCTTTTCCTCGCTTGCACGATACAGGCGCGGCGCTTCGATCTTTTCGCCGGTCGATAGTGTCGCCAGCGTATGCAAGCCAAGGTCGATTCCGACGCTGGAAGCCGGCGCGCTTGTGGCGCACTCGACTTCGACCGGAACGTTTAGAAACCAGTGGCCGCGCGCGTCTTGGTTGAACGATCCGGCCCCTATCTTCACGCCCGACGCAAGGTCGCGCATGTGCATGGTCGAATAGCGGACGCCGCGAAACTTGAATGCCGCTCCGTCGAAGCTGACATGCCCCGTATTGAACGGAACCCAACCAAGTGACTTGCGCCCGCGCCAGCGTAGCCAAGCCTTCTTGTGCGTCTTTCGCGCCTTGTCGTACTCGACGCAAACCCGCTGGATCGTATGGGCGTGGATATTCAGTTCCCCCGCCGCGCCGTTGGTGAGTTTCTGAAGATCGAACGCCGTGAGCCACTTCCGATGCGCGCGGGCGGCCTTCTGCTGCGTCTCGTTGCAATAATTCCAGACGAAATTGACCGCTCGCGCCTGCCGGTTCAATTCGGCTGCGTGCTTATCCTTGAGCCTGAATTTGTACGTTAGCAGCATCTTCTTCTCGAAGGGCTCGCTATCCCCGCCCTGAAGGACGGGGCTTGCGCTCGCTGCTGTCAGGGTCATACGTCAGCCTCCAGTAGTGGAAATCCTCGGCCTTTAGGCCGGGGAAGACGTTAACGCATCCCTCCCCTTAGCCGCATACCGCTAGCCGTGCCGGTAGGGCTGAGATCGAATTCCTTGCGCGTATCCGGGTTTTCCAGCTTGCGCATGATTTCGATAGCGCGCGCTGGCACCGCATATGCGCCGCGCTCCCACCGGCGCAATGTTACCGGATCGGCGTCGATCACGGCGGCCAGGTCTTGTTGCGAGAGGCCGAGCGCCAAGCGCGCGGCTTTCAATTCCGCGCCGGTCATCATCAGTGCCTTATTGGCTCTTCGCCGTCTTTCGAAAATTCCGCGACAAACTGATTATAGATTTGCCGCGCCGCTCGCGCGCCAGCCAAGCAGCTGTCGCAACGACACCGCTCATGGAGAAGCATTTGGTTTCTCAATGCGAGTTGCGCAACCGATTCGAAAATCTCGATCCAGCAGTGCTTGTTGTAATGCAGTTCGCTCAGATCGAATTTGACCGCCAATACGCTGTTTGCCACGGGCGAAATGACGATCGTGATTTCGATGGGTTCGTCGATGCTCGTCTTTACGTTTGGGCTCAAAGCATGGCCTCCTGTTGCGGTTCGACGAATCGAGCGGGCGTGGCGCTCTTGGGGAAGGCGCGCCAGAGAACGCCAAGGAATAGCGCGCCGCCTTTGCCATTGGTCGGCGGATCTCTAGCCATGGCATGCTTGATCGAAAAGCCAAGATCGTGAACGAGCGGATTGCTCGGATAGGCGCCGTGCTGTTTCAAAAAAAACGGAATGTCGGCTACCACGCAGTCAGACATGATTTCGCGAATCCATTCCGGATCGGCCACGCGCGCCCCGGGCCCGCTCTCTCCTCCATAGATCACCCAATCCGGTAGTAGGCCGTAGTCGACGTCCCGAAGGCGAAGCGGGCCGATCGCAGGCTCATAGGAAATAAAACGGATGGCGGCCGGCACTTCGCGAAGGATTGACCACCGGCGCCGGTACTCCTCTTGATTCTCGGTTGTCGTGCCGAGCCAAACGTTCGGCCAGCCGGCGCCCCAATCGGGCGGAAGCATCTTGCCGATGTTCTGCGGCCGCTTGGTCAAGAGCTGCCAATCGAGGTCGGGCGTGCCGTAAATGAGCGCCCATAGTTCGGCGCGCCAGTCGGCCGGAGCTTGGTTGTCGAAGACGTCGGCGAGGCTAGCGCAGAAGACGCGCTGCCGGCGGCCGTGCTCGCGCTGAAAGCGGGCGGCGTCGCGCTGCCACTTGATTGGGTTGTGCCAGGTCGCGGTGCGGCGGCGCGCGCCGTGCGAACCCCATTCGGTCCACCCGCGGCGGTTGTTCATGGCCTCGGCGTAGCAGTGATCGCAGCCGGCCGAGACGTTGGTGCAACCGACCCAGGGATTGAAGGTCGAGTCGGTCCAGGCGATTTCGGTTGTTTCAGCCATGTCGGCATCGCATGATTGAATAGGTCACGGCGGCGACGATCTCGTCCGTACAAAATTGCGCCATTTTGCGGAATCCTCCAAGCCGGCCTACCATAGCGTCAGATCAGCCATATGGCAACGGGTTATCGCAATGAATGAAACAGTTCGCACCCTCGAGCTAGAACCGCTTGCGGAGAAGCCGAAGCGCGCCCCGCGGCCGAGCAATGGCCCGCATCCGGTCTATACCTTCGCGCCAAAGGATTTCGAGCGGTTGCGTCGGCTGAATTGCACTCAAACCGAGGCGGCTGCGACGCTCGACTGCTCGCACCGCACCTTCGCGCGCTTCCTGAAAAAGCGAGAATTCCGCGAGGCATGGGAGCGCGGACTCGAAAAGGCCAAGGTTTCTGTTCGCCGCAACCAATTTCGCCTGATGGAGGGCAACGGCATGCCAGCCGTGCGGATGGTCGAGTTCATGTCGGACATTCTCCTCGGCGAGCGGCCCGGCGTGAACATCAACGTCGATGGCACGATGAAAATCGAAATCGTGATCGACAGCGTCGACGCCAAGTGCTGAATGAATGCGCCGTTTGCAAGACCGCCGTTTCACCTAAACCCGGGCCAGATCCGCGCGAGAGAGCTGTTGGCGGCCGGTCAGCGAAATACAATGCTTGTCGGCGGGTCTCGATCTGGCAAGACGTTTTTGATAATTCGCGCCATCGTTGTGCGCGCGCTTCGTGCGCCTGGAAGTAGGCATCTGCTGACGCGATATCGATTCAACGCAACGCGCGGGAGTCTTTGGTTAGATACGTTTCCTAAAGTGCTCCATACGTGTTTTCCTGGCCTTCGCGCAAAGGACAAGCTAAGCGACAATTTCTCTGTGCTGCCGAACGAATCTGAGATGTGGTTTGGCGGCCTTGACGAAAAAGCGCGCACCGAGAAAATTCTTGGCCTTGAATTTGCGACGACGTTTTTCAACGAGAGCTCGCAAATCCCGTATTCGTCCTACCAGATCGCCAGAACCCGCCTGGCCCAAGTTTGCCAGTGCACTGACGGTTCGGTGCTACCGCAGCGCGAGTACGTGGATTTGAACCCCGGCGGCAGTGGTCATTGGACCTATCGCCTTTTTGTCCAGAAGGTCGATCCAACTGATCGGCGCCCAATTGCTGATCCGGATGAGTACGCCTATGCGCTGCTGAATCCACTTGAAAATGAAGAGAACTTAAGCCCGAAATATATCGAATTTCTCCAGAACCTTCCAGATCGCCAGCGCAAGCGGTTTTTCGAAGGCGTCTATGTGCCAGAGGTCGAGGGCGCGTTGTGGACCTTCGACGTTCTCGCCACTTCTCGCATCGACACCAAAATTACAAACCTGAACGGCGTCGGCGTGAAGGCGCTGCAAGATCGCGGCGTACTGCCGCAAATGTCGCGCGTCGTCGTTGCAATCGATCCGAGCGGGACGCATGGTGAAGAGGACAAGCGCAGCGACGAAGTCGGGATCATCGTCGCTGGCCGTGGCTATGATGGCAAGGCTTACGTGCTCTCCGACAAGTCGTGCAGGCTGCCGCCCGAGGGCTGGGGCCGCGTCGCGCTGAACGCCTATCACGACTTCAAAGCCGATCGGATTGTAATGGAGAAAAACTTCGGCGGCGCGATGTGCGAGTACGTCATTAAGAGCATAGATCCGTTCGTGCCAGTCGTCGAAGTCGATGCAAGCCGCGGCAAGAAGGCCGTGCGCGCCGAGCCCGTGTCGGCGCTGTATGCACAGGATCGAGTGAGGCATGTGGGAGTCTTCCCCACGCTGGAAGACCAATGCCTCAACTGTGCGGCCTCGGGATATCTAGGTGATAGATCGCCGGATCGCATGGATGCGCTTGTGTGGGCGATCACCGATTTGATGCTGACTGAGGCGCCGGCGATGGTGATCAGCGATCAGCTTCTCGATGCGTTGCGGAGCTCGCCTCGCCCGCGCTGGTAAGGGGGAACCGCCCGATGAGCTGGCGCGATATCCTTTCCGGCCTATTCGCTTTCGTCGCGCCCGCAGCTGCGCCGACGCTCAAGCCTGAGCCACTTAAGATCGCAAAGGATGGCAGCGGTCGCTTCGTGATCTCCGACGATCTGCTTGTGCAGTTGCGCAAGACGGAAGCGACGGCCGCTGCGGCGGAGACGCCGTTCAATCCGTTCAAGCTGCCGAAGTTCCCGCCTGGCGTGGCGCCTAAAGATGGGCCGAAGCTGGCCATGGACCAAGCCAGCGGCTTCGAGGCGATGTTTTCTTGGGCATCAAGCGTGATGGGCCTGCTCAGCCAGGGCATGGGCTTTCTAGGCTTTCCTCTGCTTGCGGAAATGTCGCAGCGGCCAGAGTATCGGTCGATCGTCGAGATAATCGCGAGCGAAATGACTCGCAAGTGGATCGAATTCCAGGCGACCGGCAAGGAAGACAAGACCGACAAGATCAAGCAGCTCGAAGACGAGATCAAGCGCTTCAAGGTGCGCGAGCTCTTCAATGCCGTTTCGGCGCATGACGGATTTTTCGGGCGGGCGCATATTTACATCGATACTGGTGATACAGACAATCCTGCAGAATTGAAGACGGCGATCGGGACCGGGCGCGATGCTGAAAGCAAAAATAAGCTCGCCAAAGACAAGCTGGTCGCCTTCCGAACGGTCGAAGCGTATTGGGTATATCCGCTGAACTACGGCACGCAAGATCCGCTGAAAGACGATTGGTACAAGCCTCAGACTTGGCTCGCGCTCGGCAAGGAAGTGCACCGCACGCGGTTGCTCACGTTCGTCGGCCGCGAAGTACCAGATATGCTGAAGCCGGCCTATGCGTTTGGCGGTCAGTCCATGACGCAGATCATGAAAGAGACTGTCGAGAATTGGCTCGAAACGCGCAAGGGTATAAACAAGATCATCAATTCGTTCTCGACCTTCGTGCTGGCGACCGATATGGCCTCCGCGCTCAATACGATGTCGGCTGATACCGAATTTTTGAAGCGCCTAGATCTGTTCAATCTGGCCCGTGATAATCGCGGCGTGTTCGCCATCAATAAGGCGACCGAGGAATTCACGAACGTCTCGGCGCCGCTCGGCACGCTCGACGGCCTGCAATCGCAGGCGCAGGAGCATATGTGCTCGCTGCCGCGTATTCCGGTCGTCAAGCTGCTTGGCATTCAGCCGTCGGGAATGAACGCAACATCGGAAGGCGAGATCGAGACGTTCGAAGACGCGATCAATGCCGTCCAGGAAACGTTCTATCGACCGCACCTGACCACAATCATCGATTTCATTCAGATCAATCTGTGGGGCAAGATCGATCCGGAGATCACGTTCAAGTTTATGCCGCTCGGCGAAGAGAGCCGGCTCGAGGCGGCGAACCGGCGCAAGGTTGAGGCCGAAACGGCGACAGTGCATATCGCCAACCATGCGCTCACGCCGGAAGAGGAACGCCAGCGCATCGCCGCCGACAAAGACACGCCCTATGACGGGCTCGAGGTCGATAAGGCGCCGCCGCTTCTGCCTGGCGAGAAAGCCGACGTTGCGCAGAAGATCGCCGCAGCCGTGTCTCAGCTTTTCAGCGAGGCGGTATTTTCCAAGCCTGCGGCTTTGAAGACGATCAAGGAGACGAGCGATGTCACCGGCATAGGGCGCCAGATCAGCGCCGAGGATATTTCCGATGCCGAGGCCGAGCCGCCGGCGCCGAGCGCCCGCGAGCTTATGGAGACATCCAAGCAGCAGCCGAACGATGAGGCCGGCCCGGACAAGGGCGGCGCACGAAGAGGCTGAAACGCCGCAGGCTGTCGTCGACCTGCTCGGCTTCGATCCGGCCGAACTCGATGATGATGGCGACCAGGCCGCTGCCGCCGGAGATCGAAGCGGCCTTCGATAAATATTTTAAGCCGGAGGGCTAGCATGCACTCGCTTCGCCGCTTTCTAGAGTCGACAGTATCACCGCTCGGCCTAGCCGCGATGAGCGGTCAATCCGACTATATGGCGGAAGCCAGCACGAATTTCATGACGGGCCAGCAACCGGCGCCGGCGATCGGCAACCGCTTCCTCGCGCTGTTCACCACGGCGCCGACGAGCGACGCCGGCACCGGCGGGACCGAGGTATCGGGGACCGCCTATGCCAGGCAGCAGGTCGCTGGTGCGATCACGGCGGCCGGGGCGATATCGACCGCCGCCTCGACGATCACGATGCCGAACGTCTCGGGCTACCCATGGGTCGTCGCCGGGATGAACGTCTACGATCTGACCAACGCCAAGCAGATCGGCACGGTATTGACCTGGGTCACAACGACACTGACCCTGACAGGCAACGCTTCCAACAACGGCTCCGGCTCGACCGACTCGCTGCAATTCAGCGCATGGCCGGCGGCGTCGGCGTCCAGCGGCAACGAGCCTGCAACGACTCCGGCCAAAGCGACAAACGGCGCGATCATCACTTTCCCGCAGGCTGGCGCGACTTGGGGAACTGTCACTTCCTTCGCCATATATGATGCGCTGACCAGCGGCAACATGCTCGGCTGGGATTATCTCGGCGGCTACAACTGGCTGCCGTTCTCAGGCACCCTCGCCACGCCTTGTGCGCTAACCGTCGGCGATGGCCAAGGCACAGCGTTTGCGACCGGCCTGTCCTGCGTTGTGACTGCGAAGTTCGGCGGCACCCTTCCGACGACGGGCGGTTCGTGGGCGGGTGTGCTTACTATCACCAATATTGGCGTAGATTCCTTCTCGGTCGGCGTGAACTCGACGTCAACCGGCGACGGCCAAGTGCGCCTTGTGCAGACCCAATCGATCCCGCAGGGAATCACTGCCTCGTTCGCGGCGTCGACGCTGACGATCAGCATGGCATGATCAGTGCGCGTAGGCCAGCCGCTGACAGCATGGGGAACGCCGACTAGCCTTGGCACGGCGGAAGGCGCCAGCGGGGTTAACCCGACGCTGAGCATAACCGTGCCTGCCGGCGCGCTTATAGTTGTCTGCGTTGCCGAAGGGACAACAACGGTTGGCGTTGGCGCCTGCGCCGACGCGACCAATGGATCATACACGCTCGCCCAATCTGGAGCACAACCAACTGCGGGGTATGCGGGAATCTTTTTCTTTTATAACTCATCGTCGCTCACAGCCAAAACTTTAACATATACCAAGAAGAGCAGCACCGATGTCGCAACGATTTCGGCATTCTATGTCACGGGCGCGTTGGAAACGTCCACTCCGCTTGATCTGGCGACGACGCCGGTCAGCCGCACCAGCAACGATCCTTCGATCACTTCTGGAACGCCGGCAGTGGCCAATGAATTATTTGTTGGAATGGCCTCATTCAAAGTTGCCACGACGACTTTCACTCAGGCCTCAGGCGGATGGTCGACCCCTCCCGTAGCCTACACCGGATTGGCTGCGGCAGATCAAGGCGGCGGATATATGATCAACTCTGGCGCCGGCGCGCTCACTTATGCGCCGACGCTGAATCAGAATGAAGACTGGGTGGCGCTTATCGTGTCGTTCAAACCGGGTTTTGTGAAGATGGCCGGTTCGAT
>Ga0209415_10016471_pt1 | contig 11875 bp, 12 predicted proteins | sample PeaSoiSIISIP2007_FD_187696 | JGI IMG/M metagenome (GOLD analysis project Ga0209415, IMG submission 187696) | Peat soil microbial communities from Weissenstadt, Germany - SII-SIP-2007 (SPAdes) (version 2) | ecosystem: Environmental > Terrestrial > Soil > Wetlands > Peat | place: Germany... | reverse complement strand
GAACAGGTCGATAGTGTACTTGTAGCTGTTCTCCGTGCGGATGGTTTCGCCGCGGCGGAAGTCGAACGCTTTGCCGCACACTCGAACCTTTTGCCGCGCCAGGCTGACGAGATGCATCTCGATGCGGCGCTGTTCCTGATTATAGAAGGCGCGATGGCGGAAAGTCGCAGGATCGAGTTCCCCGCCCAGCTCGTGATTGATCCGCTTGAGCAGATTGAGGTTGAACGCCGCCGTGACGCCGGCGGCATCGTTGTAGGCGGCGGTGAGCACGTCCGGGTCCTTGACGAGATCGACGCCGACAATGAACAGCGCGCCGGGCCCGAGCATGGTGGCGGCGTGGCGCAGCAACGTATTGGCCTCGTGCGGCTCGAAATTCCCGATGGTGGAGCCCGGGAAGAAGCCGACGCGGGGCCGCGCGCCGAGTGCCGCGGGAAGCACGAACGGCTTGGTGAAATCGGCCTCGACCGGCAGCACCCGCAGGTCGGGCATCTCCAGCTGCAGCCGCGCCGTCTCGGCGGCGAGGAATTCACCGGATATGTCGACCGGCACATAGGCGGACACCTGCGGTGCCGCCCGCAACAGGATGCGTGTCTTCGCCGACGAGCCGGCGCCGAATTCCACCATCGCGGCATCGCGGGGAATCAATTTCGCAATGGCGCCCGCATTTGCTTCCAGGATGCCGGCTTCGGTGCGCGTGAGGTAATATTCCGGCAAGGCGGTGATGCGCTGGAACAGTTCCGACCCGGCGTGGTCGTAGAAATATTTCGGCGACAGCCGCTTCGGATCGGCGCCGAGCCCTCCCAGCACATCGTCGGCGAATACGCGCTCGGCGTCGCCGACGGCCGGCACACGCGGCTTCCTGACAACGATGCTCATGCGCTTTCTCCGATCGCGGGGTTGGCGAGATGACGGGGGTTCAGGTGGGAAAGTCGGCGAGCCGCAGCCCGGTGAACTGCCAGCGGGCGGCGGGATAGAAGAAGTTGCGATAGCTCACGCGCGCGTGCGACGGTGACGTCGCAATCGACGACCCGCGCAGCACCATCTGGTTGACCATGAACTTTCCATTGTATTCACCGAGCGCGCCCGCGGCCGGCCGGTAGCCCGGATACGGACAATAGGCGCTGCGCGTCCATTGCCAGACGACGCCGAACGCGTCCTCCAGCTCGCCGGCACGCGCTGCGACCTCCCATTCGGCCTCGCTCGGCAGATGCCTGCCGGCCCAGCGCGCGAACGCGTCGGCTTCGTAGTAACTCACGTGACCGACCGGCAGTTCCTCGTCGATCGGAGATAACCCGCCGAGCGTGAAGCCGTGCCAACGTCCATCGATCTCGCGCCAATGCCCGGGCGCCGTCCAGGCTTCGGCCGCGACCGTGGCCCAGCCGTCCGACAGCCACAACTCGGGGCGCGCATAGCCGCCGTCGCGCATGAACGCGAGCCACTCGCCATTGGTGACGAGATTGCGGGCGAGCCGCACCGGGCCGACGAGGGCGCGATGCGCCGGCGTTTCATTGTCGAAGCAGAAGCCGTGCGCCTGGTGGCCGACCGTGTGGATGCCCTCGGGCAATTCGCACCACTCGCTGCGAGGCGCCGCGCAGCGCGGCCAGCGCCAATCCGGATCATAGGCCGGCGCAGTGGGGTTTTCCGAAAAGGCGTGGAGAATGTCCGTCAGCATCAGCTCCTGATGTTGCTGCTCGTGATTAAGACCGGTCTCCACCAGCGCGATCACGCGATCGAATACATCCGGCGCCGCATCGGCGAGCAGATGTGCGACCGCCTCGTCCACATGAGCGCGATAGCGCGTCACCTCGGCGGCGTCGGGTCGCGTCACCAGCCCGCGCTTCGGTCGCGCGTGGCGCGGACCGGCGGCGACGTAATAGGAATTGAACAGGAAAGCGAAACGCGGATCGTAGCCGCGATAGGACGGCGCGTGCGGCACCAGCACGAACTGCTCGAAGAACCACGTGGTGTGCGCGCGATGCCACTTGATCGGGCTCGCATCGGGCATCGACTGGACGACCTGATCCTCCGGCGACAGCGACGCGGCGCGCCGCTCGGTCTCGGCGCGAACATTGCGATAGGTTTGGATCCACGCTTTGACCCATTCGCTTTGGGCCCATGCGCGCAGCGCACTGGTGTCATGACGTTCGTGCCGCGCATTGGCGTCATGACGTTCCGGCCAGAATCCATCGGATTGACGCAACGGCGCCGGCCCGCGATGTTTCCTGTCGACCTCTGGGTGCATCCTCGGACCGCCAACGGAAATATCGGACAACTCGAATCTTCGGCGCCAATCAACTAGGCTGACGAGATAAGTCTCTGCCTGCCGTTTTGCAATACCTCCAGCGGATGCCCATGGACGCCCTCACGAATCCGCCGCCGCTCACGCATGCGCAGACCCAGCGGATCGTGTACGGGGTCCTGCTGCCGGTGTTCCTCGGCTCGCTCGATTCGACGATTCTCGCGAGCGCCCTGCCGACCATCGGCCGCGAGCTCGGCGACGTCCATCTGCTGCCGTGGCTGATCACCGCCTACCTGATCGCCTCGACGGCGGTAACACCGCTCTACGGCAAGATCAGCGACATCGTCGGACGCCGCGTCACCCTGATGGCGGCGATTGCGATCTATCTCGTCGGCTCGCTCGTCTGCGCGCTGGCGCCGAACCTGCTGGTGCTGATCCTCGGGCGCGTCGTTCATGGCATCGGCGGCGGCGGCCTCACCTCCTTGGGCATGGTGGTGCTCGGCGATCTCGCCGCCCCCAAGGATCGCGGCCGCTACTATGCGTATTTTTCCGCGACCTACACCACCTCGGGCGCCTGCGGCCCCGCGCTCGGCGGATTCATTTCCGACTACGTGCACTGGTCGGCCATCTTCTGGCTCAACATCCCGCTCGGCCTGATCGCGCTCGCCCTGACGTCGGCGCGCCTGCGCGCGCTGCCGCGGCACGACCGGCCGCACCGGCTCGACCTCATCGGGGCGGCGCTGATCATGGTGGCAAGCATCGCCTTCATGATGGCGCTGACGCTCGCCGGCCCGCGCTATCCGTGGCTGTCGGCGCCGATCCTCGCCCTGTTCGCTTTGTCGCTTGTCATCGGGGCTCTGTTCGTTATCCGGCTCATCACGGCGCGCGAGCCGCTGATCCCGGTCTCGATCCTGTCCGATCCGGTGGCGCGCTGCGCGCTCACGCTCAACACGTTCGCGTGGGCGCCGATCGTCGGCCTCAACATCTTCATGCCGATGTATCTGCAGAGCGTGCTCGGCATGTCGGCGACATCGGCGGGCCTGAGCCTGATGGTGATCATGGCGACGCTCAATGCGAGCGCCGGCCTGACCGGACAATTGCTCGGCCGCGTCAAGCACTACAAGCGGCTGCCCGGGCTCGGGTTGCTGATCGCGATCGCGACGCTGATCGTGATGGGTTGGCGGGCGGGCGCGCTCACCACGATGGAGGTCGAGCTGCTGCTCGCGCTGCTCGGCGTCGGCTTCGGGCCGGTGGCACCGCTCGCCATGGTGGCGCTGCAGAACACCGTTGCGGTCCATCATCTCGGCGCCGCGGTCGGCACCCTCGGCTTCACGCGCAACCTGTGCGCCACCATGATGGTGGCGATCTTCGGTGCCATCATTTTGACGGGTTCGTCCGGCGAAACGATGCTGCCGCGCGGCGCCGGGTTGAGCACAATGGCGATCCCGGTGGAAGGGTTCAGCCGCATCTTCTTCGCCGCCGCGCTCAGCATGTCGGTGTCGTTCCTGGCACTGCTGCTGATGGAAGAGAAGCCGTTGCGCACGAGCCGGCCCGTCGGCAGCGAAGCTGCGCCGACGGCATAACGGCGCGGCATTGCGTCGCGAAAAGATATCGGTATGGTCCCGCCCCCTCAAAGGAGATCGATCCAGGATGATTCGCATGACCCCGACCAATCGGCTTACCTCAATGGCGCTCGCCGCGCTGGCCTTCGCCGCGATGACACTGCGTCCCGCGATCGCCGCCGATCCGAACGGCACTTGGCTCACCGAGGCCGGCACCTCGCGCATCCGGATCGCGGACTGCGGCGGCGCCCTGTGCGGCAACATCGTGTGGGTGAAGGAACCGATCGATCCCGACACCGGAAAGCCGCGGGCCGACAAGAATAATCCCGACGCCGCCAAGCGCAGCCGGCCCCTGATGGGCGTCACCATCGTGATCGGCATGAGGCCGTCGGGCGCCGACAAGTGGTCGGGCCAAGTCTACAACGCCGAAGACGGCAAGACCTATTCGGGGTCGATCACCCTGGTGAACGCTGGCGCGCTCAAGCTCGAGGGCTGCGCGCTCGCCGGCCTGCTCTGCAAGGCGCAGACCTGGACGCGCGTGAATTAAAACTCCTCCAATATTCGCCCACACCCGTACACGCGGTCCTCGATCCCGCATTGCCGCAGCGCGTGCCAGTAGGTCACCGCGTTGATGGCCAGCACCGGCTTGCCGAGCCAACGTTCCGCTTCGGCCGCGACCGCGACGGTCGGCAGCGCGGTGCCGACCTGCAGCAGCGCGTCGACGTCCTCGCCGTCGAGGGCCTTGAGGGCGTTGCGGATGTCTGCGAGCGGCACTTGCGCGATCATGCGCGGCGTCGTCACCGCGAGGCCCTTCAGCCGCACAATATCGAGGCCGGCTTCCTTGAGGTACGTGCGCACGATCTCGTCGCCGCGCGGCTGATGCGGGGTGAGCACCGCGATGCGCCGGGCGCCGAACGCCTCAAGGGCGGCGACCGTCGCGGTCGAGCCCATCGAAATGCCGACTCCGGCGCGGGTCGCGAGCTCGGCCTGGAGCTTGTCGGCGGCGGCGACGCCGCCCCAGAAGGTTTCGAGCGCGATGCCGATGATGAGATGGTCGAGGCCCGCCGTCATGATCTGGTCGATCGCGACCGACATGCCCTCGCGCATCATCTCCATGTGCTCGAAGAAGGCTTGCTCGGTGTTGAGCGGCCGCTCCTTGATGGTCGAGCGTCCGGTGTGATTGGTGACGCCGCGCGGCCGCAGCATCTCGCATTCGGGCTGCACCGTGGTGTTGGTCGACGGCACCACGATGCCGATCCGCTTGCGATAACCGAGGGTGTCAGGCAAAGGCGTCTCCCGTAGATGCCCACTTTCGCGGGCTGCCAGCGCTTGCGGGCATGACAAGTCAGTCCGTTTGGTATTGCATGCCCGGCACGCGGCTCTCAAGCTGCCAAGTCGTGCGCATCAGCCGGTCGGCATCGAGTGGTCCGGAGCTTGCTTGAAAGTCCGGTTGGTTCTGGAGATGCTCCCATGATGGATACCAACCGCCGGCAATTCCTCGCCGCACTCGCGACGCTTTCCGCCGCGAACGCCCGGCACGCTGCAGCGCAAACCTCGCCAGCCCAGAGCTGGCCGACCAAGCCGGTGCGCATGATCGTTCCGTTCGCCGCGGGCGGCAACACCGACGGCATCGCGCGCCTGATCGGTCAGCGGCTCGCCGAGACGCTCGGTCAGCAGTTCGTGGTCGAGAACCGCGCCGGCGCCAACGGCATGATCGCGGCCGAGACGGTGGCGCGGGCGGCGCCCGACGGCTACACGCTGTTCCTGGCGGCGCTGCCGCAGATCGCGGTGTTCCCGGCCATGACCAAGGCGTCGTACGATCCGGTCAAGGATTTCGCGCCCATCAGCAATATCGGGGTCAATCCCTTCGTGCTGATGGTGCATCCCGGCTTTCCGGTGACGACGGTCGCGGAGTTCGTCGCCCGCGCGCGCGCCCAGCCGAACATGATCGCCTATGGCAGCGGCGGCCATGGCAGCCTCAGCCACATGACCATGGCGCTTTTCCTCAAGCGCGCCGGCATCGAGATGAATCACGTGCCCTACAAGGGCGGCGGGCCCGCCATGGCGGACACGGTTGCCGGGCACGTGCCGAGCTATTTCGGCAACCTGTCGGAGGCGCTGCCGTTCGCCGCCAACGGCCAGATCCGCATGCTCGGCGTTTCCTCGACCGCGCGCGCTCGGCAGATTCCTCAAGTGCCGACGATCTCGGAATCCGGCTATCCGGGCTTCAACGTCATCACCTGGAACGGTTTGCTGGCGCCGGCCGGCACCCCGAAGGCGATCATCGACCGCCTTGCGAAGGAATGCGCCGCCGCCGTGAAGGACCCATCTGTGGTGCAGCGCTTCGCCACCTACGGCGTCGATCCGCTGGGTGACGGCCCTGCCGAATTCGCCGCCACCATCGCGGCCGACATTCCGGTATGGGCGGAGGCGGTGCGGATCACCGGCGTGACCTTGCAATAACGGAATCACCACGCGAAGGTCATGTGAATCGTCATTTCGGGGCGCGACAAAGTCGCGAGCCCGGAATGACGAGGTTCGAGTTCGGCTAGCGACAACAAGGATCAACCATCGACCATGCCCCACATCACCACCGACGACGGCGTGAAGCTCTTCTACCAGGAAGTCGGCGCCGGCATCCCGATCGTATTCGTGCACGAGTTCGCGGGCGATGTCCGTTCCTGGGAACCCCAGTTCCGCCACTTCGGACGGCGCTACCGCTGCATTGCCTATAACGCGCGCGGCTTTCCGCCCTCCGACGTGCCGGAGGGCGTCGATCGCTACTCCCAGGCGCGCGCCCGCGACGACATCCGCGCCGTGCTCGACGGCTTGAACATCGACAAGGCCCACATCGTCGGCCTGTCCATGGGGGGATTCGCCACGCTGCATTTCGGCTTTGCGTATCAGGACCGGGCGCGCTCGCTCACCATCGGGGGCTGCGGCTATGGGGCGGCGCCGGACCAGCGCAAGAAATTCGCCGAGGAAGCGGAGGCCGCCGCGGCGCGCTTCGAGGACATCGGCATGGCCAAGGCCGCCGAAGCCTATGCGCTCGGGCCGACCCGGGTGCAGTACCAGAACAAGGACCCGCGCGGCTGGCGCGAATTCGCCGACCAGTTGGCGGAGCACTCCAGCAAGGGCTCGGCCCTGACCATGCGCGGCGTGCAAAGCCGCCGGCCGTCCCTGTTCGATCTCACCGACGAGATGAAGAAGATCACGGTGCCGACCCTGATCATGACGGGCGACGAGGACTGGGCTTGCCTCGAGCCCGGCATCCTGATGAAGAAGATGATTTCATCCGCCGCGCTCGTGGTGATGCCGAACTGCGGCCACGCCATCAACCTGGAAGATCCCGGCGAATACAATCGGCAGATCGACGATTTCCTGCACGCGGTCGACCTCGGCAAACGGCCGGTGCGCGACCCGCGGGCGATGTCGTCCGTGACTTTGGGGAGATAGCATCACGAGGCCATCATGCTCGCCGGACAGCTTGCCCTCATCACCGCCGCGCTGTTTGCCGGCGCCGCCATCTACGTCAACGTCGCCGAGCAGCCGGCGCGCCTGCTGCTCGACGACCGCGCGCTGCTGACCGAATGGAAGCCGGCCTATAAGCGCGGCTTCGCCATGCAGGCGCCGCTCGCCGTGATCGGATTTCTGCTGGGCGCACTGGCGGCGTGGCAGAGCGGCAACTGGTGGTGGCTCGCGGGCGGCATCGCGATGCTGGCGAACTGGCCGTTCACGATTTTCGGCATCATGCCGACCAACAACAAGCTCATGGCGATCGACCCAAACGCCGCGACACCCGAGGCCCGCAAGCTGGTTGAGCATTGGGGCTATCTGCACGCGGTGCGCAGCGGGCTGGGCGCCGCGGCGACGCTGATTTTCCTGGTGGCGTCATTGTGATCACATGCCGCTTTGGCATGCTTCTTGCGGGTAACGCCGGCAACCTCTACGCTCCCTGAGGACCGGAGGCGCCCGATGCCCTCGACCAAGCTCCTGATCGATGACGTCAGCATGAAATTCGCGACGCCTGCGGGCGTCTTTCATGCGCTCGATCACGTCAGCCTGTCGGTTCCGCAAGGCTGGTTCGTCAGCCTGATCGGGCCGTCGGGCTGCGGCAAGAGCACCATCTTCAACATCGTGGCCGGCCTGCAGGAGCCGAGCGAGGGCCGCATCCTGATCGATGGGGTCGACGCCACCGGCACCATCGGGCGCGTCGGCTACATGCTGCAGAAGGACCTGCTGCTGCCGTGGCGCACCCTCACCGACAACATCATCCTCGGCATGGAGATTCAGGGCGTAAAGCTTGCCGAGGCCCGCGCGCGGGCGCGGCCCCTGCTGCGGCGCTACGGCCTCGCCGGCTTCGAGAACGCCTATCCGCGCGCGCTGTCGGGTGGCATGCGCCAGCGCGCCGCCCTGCTGCGCACCCTGCTGTTCGACACCGATGTCATCCTGCTCGACGAGCCGTTCGGCGCGCTCGACGCCCAGACCAAGCTGCGCATGCAGGAATGGCTGCTGCAGCTGTGGGGCGATTTCGGCAAGACGGTGGTGTTCGTCACCCATGACGTCGAGGAATCGATCTTCCTGTCGGACGAGGTGCATGTGATGGGCACGCGGCCCGGACGCGTCATCGAGACCATCCCGGTCGCGCTGCCGCGCCCACGCGTGCGCGCCTGCACCACCACGCCGGAGTTCATGGCCCTGAAGGAGCACTGCCTCGAGCTGCTGCACAGCCAGGCCCCATCCATGGAAGACGCGGCCTAGCCATGACGCTCCAGCAGACGCCGGCCAAGGTCGTGACGAACAAGATCCTTGCGGGCCTCGACGCGCGGGCGGATACCGCAGCGGGCGCGGCGCCCGCAAAGCCGGTGCGCCGCCTGCCGGTGCAGAAGGACTGGCCGACCTGGGCGATCCTCGCGGTGCAGATCGGCATCCTGGTCGGCATCATCGCGTTGTGGGAGATCGGCGCCGATACCGGGTTCGTCGACAAGTTCTTCTGGTCGCACCCGAGCGCGATCTACAACACGATGACGATCTTCTTCACCACCGGGGATGCCTTCACGGACATCGCCTTCACGTTCCGCTCCACCATCCTGGGCTTCCTCATCGGCACGTTCGCGGGCTCGGCGCTCGGGCTGTCGTTCTGGTGGTCGAAGAACTACGCCGCCATCGTGCAGCCCTACATCATCTGCTTCGAGTCGCTGCCCAAGCTCGCGCTCGCCCCGCTCATCGTGCTGGTGTTCGGCATCGGCATCGCCTCGAAAGTCGCCATCGCGACCGCCCTGACCCTGGTGGTATCGACGCTCACCACCTTCGCGGGGGTCAAGGCGGTCGACCCCGACGGCGAGAAGCTGTTCTACTCGCTCGGCGCCTCGCGGGTGCAGGTGTTCCGCAAGTTCGTGATCCCGTCCTGCCTGCCCTGGATCATCTCGGTGCTGCGGGTCAACATCGGGCTTGCGCTGACCGGCGCCATCGTGGGCGAGTTCATCGCCTCCCAGCACGGCCTGGGACGTGCCATCATCTATGCGGGCCAGACCTACGACATCGCGCTGGTGTGGGTCGCGGTTTCGGTGCTCTCGGCGCTCGCCATCGTGATGTATGTCACGGTGTCGTGGATCGAGCGCGTGCTGCACAAAGGGGTCAAGGGATAGATCGAAAGCGAACGGATCGAACAGGAGAGCGACATGCACAGACGTCGATTTCTCAAGTCCGCGGCCGCGGCGGCCGGCGCCGCCAGCGTCGGCCGCATCGTTCCGGCGCGGGCGGCGCGCGAGCTCCTGGTGGCGGAGCCCGTCCATTCCACCGGCTATCTGCCGCTCTACATCGCCATGGCGAAGGGCTACTTCGAGGACGTGACGGTGAAGATCGTCACCATCGAGACCGGCAGCGGCCACACCAATGCGGTGCTGTCCGGCCAGGCCTTCGCGTTCATCGGCGGCCCCGAGCACAATGCCTTCGCCAAGGCCAAGGGCGCCGAGCTGCGCGCCATCATCAACTGCGTCGACCGCGGCAACAACTATTTCTGCGCCGCTCCGGGCTTCGAGCCCAAGAACGCCGACTGGCCCAGCTACTTCAAAGGCAAGACCATCGCGGTCGGCCCGCTCGGCGGCACGCCCAATTCGATCCTGCGGTATCTCTTGGGCAAGTGGAAGCTCGACGCCAGGAGAGACGTGACACTGATCGAAACCGGCAACTCCGCGACCATCGCGGTGGTGCGCGCCAAGCAGGCGCAGATCGGCGAGGCGACCGAACCGTTCGTCACCCAGGGCGTGCGCAACAACGTATGGGGCGAGCCGTTCTTCAACGTGCCGAAGGAAATGGGTCCATACGCGTATTCCACCATCAACGTGCGCCTCGAAACCATCCAGAAGGAGCCCGAGCTGGTGCGCGCCTTCGTGCGCGGCATGGCAAAGGGCCTCAAGCTGCTCTACGGCAATCCCGCCGAGGCGGCCGAGATCGCCAAGGCCCAGTTCCCCACCATGCCGATCGAAGATCTGCGCGCCACCCTCGACCGCTCCTTCAAGGACGAGATGTGGAGCCGCGACGGCACCATCAGCCGGCAGTCCTGGGCCACCGCGAGCGCCGTGGTGCGCGAGGCCGGCATCCTCAAGAGCGACATCAAGTACGACGAGATCATCGACATGAGCTTTGTCGAAGCCACAAGGGCGACGCTGTAGGGAGCGCGGGCGTCCCGCCCGGCATGCGCACTCACGAATAGAAACCCCAAGGGAGCAATCCATGACCGAACCGATCTGGAACCAATTCCTCACCGAGCGCGACAAGGCGGTGTTCGCGACCTCCGGCTACGGCGCCCGCCAGGGCTTCGGCAAGCGGCCGGCGCTGCTCATCATCGACGTCAACTATGCGTTCTGCGGCGACAAGCCGGAGCCGATCCTGGAATCGATCAAGAAGTGGCGCAACTCGTGCGGCGAGGACGCCTGGGTGGCGCTGCCCTACATCCGCTCCCTGATCGACAAGGCGCGCGAGAAGGGCCTGCCGGTGATCTACACCACCGGGGTGCGCCGCGGCGACCTGTGGGATTCCGGCAGCTGGACGTGGAAGAACAATCGCTCCGCCGAAGATCTCGCCAACAAGACCGTTATGTCCAACATCGACGGCAATGAGATCATGGCCGAGATCGCGCCCGGCCCGCAGGACATCGTGGTCTACAAGCAGAAGCCGTCGGGCTTCTTCGGCACCAACCTGACGAGCTACCTGACGCTCTTGGGCTGCGACAGCCTCATCGTCACCGGCACCACCACGTCGGGCTGCGTGCGCGCGAGCGTGCTCGACGCCTTCAGCCTCAACTACCGTCTCACCTTGGCGGAGGAAGGCTGCTTCGATCGCTCCCAGGCGAGCCACGCCATCAACCTGTGCGACATGAACGCCAAATACGCCGACGTGGTGAAGACGTCCGAGGTGCTGGCCTTCTTCGACACGCTGCCGAAGGGCATGTTCGAGCTGCCGAAGGGAGTGGTGGCGCCGGAGCCGCACCCGATGCGCAAGGCGGCGGGGTATTGAGTCGTCATTCCTCCGCGATGAAATCGAACGCCGGCCCGGCCGGCGCATAGATCTCGTAGATCACGAGCTCGCGGTCCGACACGTTGCTCAGCGAATGCCGCACTCCGGCCGGAATGAACACCACGTCGTCCGTCACGATGGCGTGGTGCTCGCCGTCGATGGTCAGCAGCCCCTCGCCGGATTTCACGATGTAGACGTTGTCGGACTTCGAATGCCGGTGCGCGCGCCCGCGCGGCCCCTTCGGCTGCAGGATGTTCATGTGCACGTCGAGGCTCTCGACCCCGATGCCGGTGTCGATGAGGCGGATGGACTCGCCACGCCCGGGCTCGAGCGATCGGCGCGGGGCGGTGGAGGGCTTGATGATCCGGAAGGGCATGGGGGCTCCAGTTCTTCTTCTCCCTCCCCGTCTTCGGGGAGGGCCGGGGTGGGGGACACGGGCACAAAGCCTGTGGAAGCGGAACCCCACCCGACCTCGCTTCGCTCGGCCACCCTCCCCGAAGTCGGCTATCGGATTCACACATCTTGGAGCCTGAGGGTAGTGCCGAACTTGATGCCG
>Ga0209415_10016470_pt1 | contig 11875 bp, 14 predicted proteins | sample PeaSoiSIISIP2007_FD_187696 | JGI IMG/M metagenome (GOLD analysis project Ga0209415, IMG submission 187696) | Peat soil microbial communities from Weissenstadt, Germany - SII-SIP-2007 (SPAdes) (version 2) | ecosystem: Environmental > Terrestrial > Soil > Wetlands > Peat | place: Germany... | reverse complement strand
GCCGGGATGCAGGCGAACCAGAAGACGTGGCGGAAATTGCCGGCGAAAAGCCACATCAGGGCAAAGGCCGAGAGCGGCGCTCCCAGCGCACCCAGGGTGTCGAGGGCCTGGCGAAGCCCATAGGCAGCGCCTCGGGATTCCGGCGGCACGATGTCGGCGATCAGGGCGTCGCGAGGCGCGTCGCGCACGCCCTTGCCGATCCGGTCGAGGAAGCGCGCCATGAAGACGGTGCCGAGCCCTTGGGCAAGGGGAAAGAATGGCTTGGAGAGCGCGGCGAGGCCGTAGCCTGCCAGGGCCAAGGCTTTGCGCTTTCCCAACTGATCGCTCACGGCGCCGGAGAGGATCTTGGTGAAGGACGCCGTCGCCTCCGCCATGCCCTCGATGAGCCCGACAACGGCGATGGGCGCCCCCAGCACCGAGACCATGAACAACGGCAACAGGCTCTGGATCAGCTCCGTGCTCATGTCCATGAACAAGGACGTCAGCCCCAGCATCCAGACGGCGCGGGGAACCGGCGCGCGCGGCTTGGGTGCCGGGCTCGTCTCGCTCTCGCTCACCGCCGGCCGAACAGCCGCTCGATATCGGCAAGCTTCAGTTCGACATAGGTCGGACGGCCGTGATTGCACTGGCCGGAATGGGGCGTCGCCTCCATCTGGCGCAGGAGCGCGTCCATCTCGGTCACGCTCAAGCGCCGGCCCGCCCGAACGCTGCCATGGCAGGCAAGGGTACCGCAGACGTCCTCCAGCTTTTCCTTGAGGGAGAGGGCGCCGCCGAATTCGGCGATCTCGTCGGCGAGGTCGGTGACGAGTCCTTTCACGTCCACTTCGCCCAGGAGCGCAGGCACTTCGCGCACCACGACCGCGCCCTGGCCAAAGGCTTCCAGCACCAGGCCGAGCTCGCTGAGCTCGCCGGCCCTGGCGACCAGGCGTTCGGCGGCGGCGGAATCGAGCTCTACGACCTCGGGGATGAGCAGCCCCTGGCGCTCGACGCCGTCGACGGCGATGGCCTGCTTCATGCGCTCGTAGACCAGACGCTCATGGGCCGCATGCTGGTCGACGATGACGATTCCCTCCGCGGTCTGGGCAACGATGTAGGTCTCGTGCAGCTGAGCCCGGGCGGCGCCGAGCGGATATGCGGGCACGGGCTGGCCCTCGCCGGCCGCCTCGGCCGCTTGAGCCTGGGGCCGCTCGAAGCCTTCGAACGGCGCATAGACCGCGGCGACCGCCTCGGCCACCACGCGCGGCAGCGTCGTCGGCGCTCCCGCCCGGCCGAAGCCGGACCAGCCGTGCCGACCGGCCGGTGCCGCACCCGGCCGGAAGCTGCCCAGCGCCGCCACGGCCACCGTGGTCGAGGCCCGATGCCCGGCGCCCGCCAGGGCATGGCGCGCCGCACCGACGATAAGGCCGCGCACCAGGCCGGGATCGCGGAAACGCACCTCCGCCTTGGCCGGATGGACATTCACATCCACGTCCTCGGCGGCGATCTCCAGGAACAGCGCGACAAGGGGATGGCGGTCGCGGGCGAGGAAATCCTGGTAGGCGCCCCGCACCGCGCCATGCAGCAGGCGGTCGCGCACCGGCCGGCCGTTGACGAACAGGAACTGCTGGGTCGAGGTGGCCTTGTTGAGGGTCGGCAGGCCGATGAAACCGGTAAGCCTGACGCCCTCCCGCTCGGCCGCGATGGCGAGCGCATTGTCGGCGAACTCGCGACCCATGACCGCGGCGAGGCGCTCGAGGCGCGCCGCCTCGTCATCGAGCAGCCCGGGCTGGCTGGCGTAGCGCAGCAGCACGCGTTCGCCGTCGGCGAGGCTGAAGGCGATCTCCGGATGGACCATGGCCAGGCGCTGGAACGCATCCTCGGCGTGGCCGAGTTCGCTGCGCATGGACTTGAGGAACTTGAGCCGGGCCGGAGTGGCATAGAAGAGATCGGCCAGCTCGACCCGGGTGCCGGCGGCGAGCCCGACCGGTTCGGGCCTGCCCTTGACGCCGCCCTCCACGGTAATGCGCCAGGCGCTGTCGGCGCCCCGGTGCCGGCTGGCGATGGCGAGCCGGCTTACGGCACCGATGGAAGGCAGGGCCTCGCCGCGGAATCCCAGGGTCGCGATGTGCGTGAGGTCGTCGCCCGCGAGTTTCGACGTCGCATGGCGCTCGACGGCGAGGGAGAGTTCTTCGGCCGTCATCCCGATTCCGTCGTCGACGACCTGGATCAGGGTCCGCCCGCCATCATTCAGCACCACGTCGATGCGCCTGGCGCCAGCGTCGATGGCGTTCTCCACCAGCTCCTTCACAGCCGAAGCCGGCCGCTCCACCACCTCGCCGGCGGCGATGCGGTTGACGATCTCGGGCGGCAGCAGGCGGATGGCCATGAGGACGGAAGCTAGCCCGAGTCGCGCCCCCGGTCCACGCGCGGGTGCCGGTCTTTGTCCGGCTGGGCTAGTTCATGGAGCGCGGATCGATACTCCAGTTTGGGGGCTTGAACATGCCGTCGCGAAGATGTCGACAGCCAAGCAGCACGTTTGCTGTCGGAGTTTGAGCGAGCCTATCGCGGACACAGCCGAACCGACGCGATCGACCCGAAACAGACATTTCCAGAATATCGGCGCCCACAGAAAATAATGTTTGGTCAATAAATTAAAATAGAAGCCGCTTTTAAGTTATTTCTTGCAAAAACCATTACCATTATTTCTTTTATGTGATCAAAAACTATAATACGCACGGCTACTTGCGTCGGCTACTTTCATAACCATGTCTGCTGTCATACAACCCCCTCAAGGAACCGGTCCCATGACCATCCCGCGCCTCTCCCTTTCGCTCGCCGTACTGGCGGGGCTAAGCCTGTTCGGCGCTGCCGGTTGCGTCTTCGAAGGCCGGAGTCACGGCTACGGCGGCTACAACGGCGGCAACGACAACGCATACAACAGCAGCTACCACGACAGCCATATGCCGAACGACAGCGGCTCCTACGAAGGCAATGGCCAATACAAGTGGTACCAATCGAATAGCGGGGGAAACTATGCTGGAAATGGCCATAGTGGTTATGGCGGCTGAGGTGGAATTGGCGGTTCCGGTGCAGGCCATGCCGGACTCCGGCGAGTTCGCCTGGAATCGCCCGTCAGTCGCGGGCCTTGCGACAGGCCACGCAACCCAGCTGGAACGCACTTCCGCAATCCTGTGCTGTTCTGCACTGCCGGTGTTGCGCGAGACTGCTAGTCATGGTGCCGGACAACGCAGGGCTTGACGCGAATCTCTAGCACCCTAGCCGACTCGCTCTCGCCGCCGATGGCGCGCCGCGCCATTCCGGAGAGGCAAGAAATTAAGGAGACAAGATCATGGACAAGGATCGCATCGCCGGCGCGGCGAGGAACCTCAAGGGAATCGTGAAGGAAGCCGTGGGCAAGGCCGTCGGCGACGCTAAACTCCAATCCGACGGCAAGACGGACAAGGCCGCGGGCAAGATACAGAATGCCATCGGCGGCATCAAGGATACGCTGAGAGAATAGCGGCCGCGGCGTCTGCCGCCGACCGTCCGACGCAAGTCAAGCATCAATCATCAGAGGGAACAACGCGATGAAACCACTGGCAATGGCCGGGCTTCTATTGATCGGCCTCGGAATCGCGGGGCTCCTGGTGGGACGGTTCTCCTATACGACGCAAAAGAACGTCATAGACGTAGGGCCGATCACCGCCTCGGTCGACGAGAAGCACAATATCGACGTCCCCGACATGGCAGGCATTGGCGCCATACTCGGCGGCGGGCTTCTTCTGTACCTGGGCCGAAAGAGCGCCTAGCCGCCCGCGGTATGGCAACGCAATTGCAATCGGCAATACAGCATCCGGGGAACCGGATGTTGACGGCCTGAGTGGCTCCAGTGAGCGTAGGTGATCCAAACAAACCGGTGGCATTGGTGCCGCCCGAAGTCGGGACAGCCACCGCGAATACCAGGCGCAAACTATGACCGCCGGCCCGGATATCGAAACCGGGAGCAGTCTCGCGCTGGCGGCAGAACCGGCTGGCCATGCGCCCTCGGAAACAGCCCCTGACGGCGAAAAAGCCGGGCCCTCGCAGGAATCCATCGAGCGGCAGGCTGAGATGCCGTTGCCGCGGGATCTGCAATCGCTTCTATTGATGGGGATTTTCGGACTCCTGGTGCTGTTCGCGCTCTATTTCACCAGCGAAGTCGTGCTGCCGATCATCTTCGCCCTTATCTTGTACCTGGTGCTGCAGCCCGCCATGCGAGGCGCCGCCAGATTGCATGTGCCAAAGACCCTCGCTGCCCTGTTCATAATTCTGATCTTCTTTGGCAGCGTGGGGGGCCTTGGATTCACGCTATCGGGCCCTGCGGCAGACTGGGTCGCGCGAGCGCCCGACAGTCTGCGACGCATCGAGAACCGCCTCTTCATGTTCAAGCGGCCGATCGCCGACTTGCAGAGCCTGGGCAAGCAGGTCGAAACCATAGCCCAGGGCCCGGCAACTGACAGCAAGTCCGTGACAGTCGCGGGCCCTGGCATCAGCGGATTGCTGTTCAGCAGCAGCCGCAGCATGCTGCTGGGCCTGGGTACAACCATGGTCCTGCTGTTCTTCCTGCTCGTCTCGGGCGATCTGTTCCTGCGCCGCTTCGTCGAGATCCTGCCGACCCTCAGCAACAAGAAACAGGCCGTCGAGATATCGCGCGAGATCGAAAGCAACATCTCCAGCTACCTGGCCACCATAACCCTGATGAATCTCGGGGTCGGCGTCCTCACCGGAATGGCAGCCTATCTATGCGGTCTCTCCGACCCGATCCTGTGGGGCACCGTAGCCTTTCTACTCAACTTCGTTCCGATCCTGGGACCGCTCTGCGGCGTGGTCATCCTCTTTCTCGCCGGCCTGCTTAGCTTCGATTCGATCTGGCCGGCGCTGGCGCCGGCGGGCATCTATCTCGCCATCCATGTCGTCGAGGGAGAGACCGTGACCCCGATGCTGCTGGCTCGCCGCTTCATCTTGAATCCGGTACTAGTCATCGTCTCCCTCATCTTCTGGTATTGGATGTGGGGTATCGCGGGCGCGCTACTTGCCGTGCCCTTGCTGGCGACGGTCAAGATCATCTGCGACAGGGTGAGGCCGCTAATGGCACTGGGTCATTTCCTCGGCGCCGAGGCCAGGAGCTGATCGCGGAGCAGTCGGGATTGACGACCGTGGCAGGGGCGGGTGCGGGCGCTCGATCGTGCCAGAGCGAGGCTGCGCCAAGCCGACAATTGCGGCCTTGGATGTACAGCACAGCAGACAAATACTGCCCTGGTCTGCGCATTAATAGTGATACCCAGCTTTAACTGGGCGAGGTTTCTGGCGAGCCGGTCAAATGTCGTCCATCCCGGGCCTGCCAAGAACTATCCCGCTGACGAACCGATCTACCGGTATTGCCGGTAGGTCCCGAGCGCTTTTCTGACAAGGAACATTTCGGCTGAGAGCCCAAAGGCGACTGCCAATACCATGGAACAACTGTGCTGTTCTGAACGCTTGCCGCGCGCGGGATTTGTTATTGATCATCTGTAGGCACTGGGTTTCGCACCAAGGGCCGGCGCCATTCTGGACATTCAGGAGATCCACCATGACCGGCGTATCGCGACGTCTGCTGCTCGCCCTGCCCGTCGCCGCGGTTGCGGCGGCTTCTCTGCGGCCGGCCTTTGCCATGTCCGATCCGCAGCAACTGGTCGAGACGTCGCGCCTCGCATTCCTCGATATGATAACCGACGCCGGCTACGACGAAATGCGCGGCTATGTGAAGCAGGCGCGCGCGATGCTGATATTTCCGCAGCTCGTGAAGGGCGCTTTCATCGTCGGTGGCGAGGGCGGCTCGGGCGTTCTCGTTGCCAGAGGAGCGGGCGGTTGGAGCTATCCGGCCTTCTATACGCTCGCCTCGGGGAGCCTGGGCCTGCAAATCGGAGGTCAGGTCGCCGAAATGGTTCTGACGATCATGAGCGCCAAGGCCCTGGATGCCGTGATCGACAATCAGTTCAAAATCGGCGGCAATATGGATGTCGCCGCCGGCCCTGTTGGGAAAGGCCTCTCCGCCTCCACCACGACCAATTTGAAAGCTGACGCCTACAGCTTTGCCAAGACTCAAGGACTCTATGGCGGCCTGTCCCTCGAGGGTGCGGCATCCTGAGGCGCGACAGTTGGAACCAGGAGTACTACGGCGGCAGGGCAACGCCTGACGGCATCGTCATCGCAGGCAGGAGCAGCAACAAGAACGCGGAGATGCTTCGCAACGCCTTGGCACCCTATTGACCCGCGAATCGACACGGGATCCGGCGACCGGCCCATGATGCGCTTCGTCATTCTATCCTTCGTATCCGTCGCAACCCTTGGAACTGGCCTAGCCGCCGGCGCTTGGATTGCCCAGGACCGGCCCCTATCCGAGCTTCAGGCCGGCCGGCCGGCGCCGGCAACGTCGCCGTCCTCACAGCCGCGACATATACGCAGCCGCCAGGTTTCGATGGTTTCAATCGCACTACCGGAAATACTTCGGGAAAGTATGTGAAATAACTCGAGAAGTACTTTGCCAATACTATGACACAGAAAACTTATCGCATCGTCCCCAAGCGGGGCTCAAGCTATGATGTCGAGGCCACCGAGGAGGGCGGGACCATCGAGGGAACGCGCATCAGAAGCCTGGGGATGGATTGTCGAGCGCCAGCGGGTCACCGAGCTCACGGGAACGTCGGGACGCTCACCCGCTGTTGAATCGCGGGTCATAGCCCAATAGTGACAAGACAAGGCCGGCCAACGCACCGCTTGAAGGTTCCGGCCTCAGATATGCGCCTAGCTATGACCGCCAGCTTCTTTCCATAGTGCTGCCAGGTCCGACCACCCTTTATGCGGCCGCACTTAGTCGTGAACGATGACGTTCAGCAGGCTGCTGTGCACTTTCAGCCCGCCGTTGTATTCGATGAAGCCCAGCTTGCGGAACTTGTTCATGAAAAAGTTGATTCGCGAGCGTGTGGTTCCCACTTTTGCCGCCAGAATCTCCTGGCTGATTCTCGGAATGACCGTCTCCAGCTTTCCTTCCTTGCCGAAATTCGCAAGCAGCAGAAGCATGCGCGCAAGCCGGCGTTCGCTCGAATTGAACAGCTGGTCGATCAAATCCGCCTCGAACTGGATGTTTCGCGACAGCAGGAACGCCATGAACATTTCGGAGAGCGTGGGTTCTGCTTGAAGCACGCAAATCATAGTTTGCTTCTCTATCTTGAAGACCATCGATTCCGCGAGCGTGATCGCCGAGGCCATGTGCAAGGGCTGGCCGGCAAGGCAACCCTCTCCCAGGAAATCGCCGGCAGTCAGGATTCCGACGACGGCCTGCTTGCCGTGTTCCGACACCACGGCAAGCTGGATCTTGCCGCTCTGGACATAGTAGACGGCATCGGCTGGATCGCCCTGGCGGAACACGATCCTCTTCCGCGCGTACTTCACGGCGGTTTTCCCGGTTCCGACCGACGAGAGAAAGGCCTTGGTGTCGAATTTTGGAGTCTTTGACAGCCTGGGCAGCGCCTTCATATGCGGCCGCGATCCGTTGCCCTTGTCCGGGCCTGTGACTTGCATGGTCTACCTTTCGTGAGGCGCCCGGCTGAAAGGCGCATTTTTCACTCTACAGCCACGTCGCCTGTGAAGCGAGCGAATGGTGACGTCTGGACCTCCCGCGCCCACCGGTGGTAGCGCTTGCCTATGAAAGTCGGCCACGTCAGTTCCCACTCGGCATCAAGTGAAATGGTGTGCGCCGCCCAGGATCCCGAAGAACCACAGCACGACCAGCACGACAAGTACTAGGCCGACGACACCGCCCAGGCCGCTGTTGCCATATCGATTGTACCCATAGTAGCCGCCACCCCCGCCAAGCAGCAGGACCAACAGCACGATAACCAGGAGCGTGGCCACGATTCACTTACTCCTTTGGTTTTTCCAGACCCGGCATGAGGCCGAACTGGACCGCGCGCCGAAGCATTCCTAGAGCACTCGCGGCACCCTGGATGTACAAATCGGGACAATTCCTGGTCCGCGAACCGCATCGTCGTCCCCGCGGGTCCGACATGACCGCGCGGCGCAGGCGATTTTTCAAAGGATCGAAGCTAGAGAGCGCTTCCCTCGCGTCCGCCGCGCTATCCATGACCATGTGAAATGCAGGGAAAATACTAGTTCCCTTTAGATCTATGCGGATATTTTGAACAAAATTACTCCTATCTCATGTGTAGTTTTGTACACTTGTAATTATTCAACAGCGACACCATTTATTGATTGTTATAAAATTATTCGCGAAATTCACAACCTGGAAGCAAATCATGAATCGCTTAATCCTCGTCGGCGGCATAGCGCTCCTCGCGCTCAGCGCCTGCGGCAATAGTGCGGGCGATCGTGCGCTCAGCGGCGCCGGAATCGGGGCAGGCGTTGGCCTTGTTGGCGGCGCCCTGGTCGGTGCTCCGCTCGAAGGCGCAGCCATCGGCGGCGCTGTCGGCGCCGGCACCGGCGCGCTCACCAGCTCCAACCAGATCAATCTCGGAAAGCCCATTTGGAAGTAGCGCCTCCAGAGTCATCTGCAGTCTCCTGACTCGGCCCCACCAGCGTTCGCGGCGCCCTTCGAACCCCTCTCGGTCGGGTCCTAGCCCGGCCAGTGCATCAGTCGCGCACTGTACCGCGCAAGATTTAATCAAGTTCGCCGAGACCGTATCGGTTCGGCGCCTGCTTCAGTGCTTCGAAGTGCAATTGCCTCGAAGCCGATCCTTGCAAAGGTAAAAGAAATGACCACAAGTGTGGTGAAGACCCTCAAGCGAATTGGCCTGATGTCGAGCGTGGGACTGATGGCAATATCGGCGTCGGCGTTCGCCAGCCCATCCGCAATGACTCCTGCGCCCGCCGAGAGTGCCCGCCAGCAAGTCGCGCAGAATCAGCAGCAATACCAGCCGACGCTGCAGAAGAATGACAAGCAGGGTCAGAAACAACAGCAGCAGACCCATCAACAGGTTCCGCAACAGCAGAACCAGCAGCAGACCCATCAGCAGGTTCCGCAGCCGCAGAACCAGCAGCAGACCCATCAGCAGGCCCCGCAGCCGCAGAACCAGCAGGGGCATCGCTACGATTGGGCCGCCTATCAGCCGGGCCAGCGCCCGCCGCAGTGGCAGCAATATAACCAGGGCTTCAATCCGCGCCCCTACCAGGTAGACCAGGACTCCGAACGCAGCTATCGCTCACAGCCTTACGAGCGGCCTTATGGCTGGTATCAGCAGCGTTGGGTTTATGGCCAGACCATGCCGGGCGCCTTTTGGGCTCGGGATTACTGGGTGGACAGCTACTGGAGCTTCGGACTGATCGACCCGCCCTACGGCTATGTATGGGTGCGCTACGGCCCGGACGCTTTGCTGGTTAACGTCGAGAGCGGCCTGATTCTCAGCGTCATGTACGGAGTGTTCGTGTAGTGCGGACGCTCGACGTGGGAAAGCGCCCCAGACTGGCCGCATCCATCAGCCTGCAATGAGCGTTTTTCAGTATGCGGCAGAGGCTTACAGACTCCTACTTACGCTGGTCGACCTGATTGTCAGAAGTCTGTTCGAGCCGCTACGCTTTGCGGGTTTGCTGGTGCTGCTGCTCTGTATCGGCGGCGGGCTCTGGCTCTTCATCTTCTCGCTTCGCAGGCGCAATCGGGCCGGTATGACTCCGTGACTTTGAGGTGTGATCGCTACGCAGTAGGCCAATGTCTGCAACAAGAGCATCTCGGAAGTGCCAGCTGCCGCAATGGACAGCCGCTCATTGATCCGAAGCGGACCTAGAGCCTGATCGTCTCAAGTCTGTTCGGCTTGAGACGCGAATCAGGCTCTAAGTCTAACATTTAGAACAAGATTCACGGGTCAGCCTGAATCAGGCTGACCCGATCTTGTTCTAGGCAACCGACCGCAAAGCGCCTCTATGAGTTCACGCCCTAGTTGAAGATGCCTTCCAGCAGGGCCGGCTTCTTGCGCACGATCGTGGGCGTCGGTCCGCCGGCGGTCGGCGGCTGGCCGAGCGCGGCGTCCTGCTGCAGGCGCTGCTGTTCCTTCTGGGGATCGAGGACCGTGCCCGGTTGCGGCGTCGGCCGCCAGAAGATCAGCTTTTCCATAAAGTCAGTGCTGGCCTCGCGCTCGTCCGCAGCGTCCTGGTTCACGGCCGCGCGGATATTGGAATCCGCCTTCTCGGCCCCGGCCGCGGAAAGGATGGCCTGCTCGCCGGGCGAAACGCTGCCGCTGTCCGTGGTGAGCGCGCCGCTGCTGGAATTGGCGAGGAGCGTCGTCTCCGCCGTCGCCGCCGCCGAAAGCTCCTGCGGCCGCGGAGCGCCCGGCTGCGGGGGCACCAGTTCATAGCTCGGCGGCATGGTGAGGGGCGCGTGGGAAACGACCTGGAACTCGTCCGGCGCGGACTTGCCCAGGCCTAGCGCCTGACGCGTAGAATCGCAGCCGCTGACGCCAATGCCGACGGCCAGGATCAAAAACAGGGGCCCATACCGCATCTCAGACCTCCGGACGGGCGGGAGTCTTACTCTTTCCTTGGCCCTCGAACAACCCGTCGAGAACGAGCAGGACGACGCCGAGCGAGAGCGCCGAATCCGCCAGGTTGAAGGCCGGCCAATGATAGCCGCCGACATGGACATCGAGAAAGTCGAACACGGCGCCAAGGCGGATGCGGTCGATCACGTTGCCCAGCGCCCCGCCGATGACGAGACCGAGCCCGACCGCCGGGGTCACGCGGTCCAGGCGGAAAAGCCAGATCAGGAGTGCCGCGGTGATGACGAGCGCCAGGCCGGAGAGAAGATAGGGCCCGAGCGGACCCTGAAGGGTGAGCAGGCTGAAGCCGACACCCTTGTTCCAGGCGCTCACCAAGCTGAAGAAAGGCGCCACCGTCACGTCCCCGCCGGCGAGGTAATCGCGCATCAGGGGCTTGCTCAGCTGGTCGAGGAAGATCACGGCCAGCGCCACGGCGAGCCCCGCAAGGCGAAGCGACTTCACGCCAAGGCCTCCGCGCATCTGGCGCAAAGGCCCGCCTCTCCGCCATGGCCGACCTCGCGCAATACGCGCCAGCAGCGCTCGCATTTTTCGCCCTCGGCGGCGCCGACCACCACGCCGATCTCGGGCAGATCGGGCAGGGTGAAGGCACCGGCGGGCGGCGGCGCCACCTTGAGCGTGGCGACCGAGGTGATGGCAAGCTCGGCCAGGTCGAGGCCGTCGACCGCTTCGGCGTAGGCGGCGGGCGCGAAGACCGTGGGATGGGCCTGGAGGCTCGAGCCGATCCGCTTGGCCGCGCGCTCGAGCTCGATCGCCCCGGTTACCACCCGGCGCAGGTCGCGCAGGCGATTCCAGCGCTCGGCCAAGGCCTCGTCGTGCCAGGAGGCCGGCAGCTCGGGGAAGACCCGCAGATGCACGCTTGCTTCGGGCCCGCCGCCCCGGGTCCACCAGGCCTCCTCGGCGGTGAAGCAGCAGACGGGGGCAAGCCAGGCCGTGAGGCAGGAGAAGAGCTGGTCCAGCACCGTGCGGCAGGCGCGCCGGCGCTTGCTCGTCGCCCGGTCGCAGTAGAGCGCGTCCTTGCGCAGGTCGAAATAGAAAGCCGAGAGATCGACGGCGCAGAAATTGTGCAGCGCCGTGAACAGGCCATGGAAGTCGTAGCTTTCGATGTCCCGTCGCAATGACACGTCAAGTTCCTGCAGGCGATGGAGCACCCAGCGTTCCAGGGGCGGCATCTCGGCGACCGGCAAGCGCTCGGCCTCGGCGAAGCCGTCGAGCGCACCCAAGAGATAGCGCAGCGTATTGCGCAGGCGCCGATAGGCCTCGGCATGATGCTTCAGGACTTCCGGCCCGATCTTCAGATCCTCGGAATAGTCCGA
>Ga0209415_10016469_pt1 | contig 11875 bp, 5 predicted proteins | sample PeaSoiSIISIP2007_FD_187696 | JGI IMG/M metagenome (GOLD analysis project Ga0209415, IMG submission 187696) | Peat soil microbial communities from Weissenstadt, Germany - SII-SIP-2007 (SPAdes) (version 2) | ecosystem: Environmental > Terrestrial > Soil > Wetlands > Peat | place: Germany... | reverse complement strand
ATCATCCCGGCGATCGCCGGGGTGATGGCGGCAGCCCGGGCCGGACCCAGCCCCCCTCCCTCGCCCCCAAACAAGTGAAGGGTTCCAAGGGCCCTGCCCTTGGCGGGGATCCAAGGGGCGAAGCCCCTTGGTGGGGTCCAGGGGCGAAGCCCCTGGCCTTTCCTTCATTCACCCGATTGCCCGGGACCGCCGCCGACCCGGCCTTGCGGCCAGGCTGCCCATGCCCCTACCGTCGCTCCGGGACGGCTTGAACCAACGGAGGCGATCGAATGCGCGGGCGAACCTGGTGGCGGATGGGTGTGGTGGTGGCGGGGCTCGCCTGCGGGATCGTGCCCGCGATGGCGCAGAAATCGGCGGACACGTTGCGCGTCACTTGGCGCGATTCGATTCCGAACGTCGACTTCTACTACAATTCGTTGCGCAACGGCTACATCATCCAGATCCATGCGCAGGATGGGCTGGTCTATCGCGACCCCGACACGTTCCAGATCAAGCCGCTGCTCGCCACGTCGTGGAAGCCGGTCGACGACACCACCATCGACTTCGAGCTGCGCCAGGGCGTCACCTTCCATAACGGCGACCGGTTCAGCGCCGACGACGTGGTCTACACGATCAACGGCCTGCTGAACGACAAGGACCTGTCGGTACCCAGCAACTACCTGTTCCTCGCCGGCGCCGAGAAGCTGGATGACTATCACGTGCGGCTGAAGCTGAAGCGAGTGTTCCCGGCGGCGCTGCAATACATCGCCATGGTGCTGCCGATCTACCCGAAGGCGTATCGCGAGAAGGTCGGGCCCGACGGGTTTTCCAAGGCGCCGATCGGCACCGGCCCCTACAAGATCACCAAGGTGGACGGCGTCACCGAGATCGACATGGAGCGCAACGACGCCTATTTCGCCGACAGCCCAAAGGCCAGGCCGGCGATCCGCTTCATCAAGATCCACGAGGTCGCCGACGCGGCGACCGAGATGGCCGAGCTGCTCGGCGGGCGCGCCGACTGGATCTGGGACTTCAGCCCCGACCAGTTCGATAGCGTCGCCGCGGTGCCGACGCTGACCGCGTTGCGGGCCGAGACGATGCGCGTTGCCTACCTTCAGATCGACGCCGCTGGGCGCACCGGGGCGGGCAACCCGCTGACCAAGGAGAAGGTGCGCCAGGCGATCGCCTACGCGCTCGATCGCACGACGATGGCCCACCAGCTCATGCAGGGCAATTCCCGGCCGCTGGACGCGCCGTGCTTCCCCACCCAGTTCGGCTGCGACCAGGCCGCCGCGGTGCACTACGACTACAACCCGGCGAAGGCGAAGCAGTTGCTGGCCGAGGCCGGCTATCCGAACGGCTTCGACACCGAGCTGATGACCTACCTGCTGCCGCAGTGGAACGGCGCGATCCAGGGCTACCTGCAGGCGGTGGGTGTCCGCGCGCATATCAACCAGTTGCAGGTCTCCGCCGTGATCCAGCAGGTGCAGGCGGGCAAGACGCCGCTGAACGCCGGAAGCTGGGGCAGCTATTCGATCAACGACGTCTCGGCCTTCTTGCCATATTTCTTTACCGGGTCGGTGAACGACTACACGCGGGATCCAACCGTTGAGAAGCTGGTGGCGGACGGCGGCGCGGTGACCGATCCGGATCAGCGGCGCAAGGCCTACAGCGAGGCGATCAAGCTGATCACCGAACAGGCGGCGTTCGTGCCGCTGTTCACCTATGTGAAGACCTACGGCTTCTCGCGCCAGCTCAACTTCAAGGGGTTTCCGGACGAGTTGCCGCGGTTCTACCTGTCGAGCTGGAAGTAATACCAACCGACTTAACGATCGACCGATCGGCACCGCGCCCCCGTCATGCCGGCGCATGCCGGCATCCACGACTTCGCTTGCTGCACGAAGGCAAGTCGTAGATGCCGGCATGCGCCGGCATGACGGGGGTATCGCCGAAGAGTCGATCATACGGATACCTGGTATAAAACCGGTGACAGAACGGGTTGACGTACTTCGGCCACCGACCGTTCCAGCGGTCATGGCCGGCCCCCGGGTCGGGCCATGACCGGGTGGTCACTGGCCGAGCGGACATCGCGCGGTTGTTGCCGCGCAATCCTTGGGAACGGCGGGACTACGCTTCGCCGTTCGCCGAGGCGACGGCTCGCTTGCGGCCGGCGAGAGGCGCGTCATCCAGCGGCGAGCTGCCGACCGGGGCGGGGTCCGCCGCGATTGGATCGATCGGCGGCTGGCCGGGCGGCGTCGCGTCGACCGCGACGGCAGGCTATGGGATCAGTTGCGCAGTCTCGGCGACGTCGCTCTCTGGCTCGGCGAGCGGCGCCTCGTCGATCGGCGCACTGGCGGCGACGGTCGCAGCCTCGGACGGCGGCTCGGTCGGCACTTCGGTCGGCACTTCGGTCGGCGCTTCGGTCGGCGCTTCGGGTGATGCCGCGGGCGACGCCGGCGCCTCGGCCGCGGCGGCTGGCTCCGCGCGAGGCGAGGCGGTTTTGCCGCCAGCCCGCTTTCGCCCGGCGCGCGGCGGGGTGGCGATCGGTGCGCTGTTGGCGACGGTTGCGGCCTCGGCTGGCGGCTGGATCGGTGAGTCGGGCGGCGCTTCAGGCGACACTTCGATTGGGGCTGGTGCCTCGACCGCGACGGGAGGCTCCGGGGTCAGTGGTACAGTTTCGGCAGCGTCACGCTCCAGTTCGGCGCCCGCCGCCTGGACGATCGGCACCTCGGTGATCGGTGCCTCGGCGGTCGGAACCTCGGTGATCGGCACCTCGGTAATCGGCGCGCCGGCGGCGACGGTCGCGTCCTCGGTTGGCGGTTCGATCGGCACGTCGGGCGGCACGTCGGGCGGCACGTCGGGCGGCACGTCGGGCGGTGCGTCGGGCAGCGGTTCGATCGACGCTTCGACCGGCGCTTCGGTTGGCGCCGGCGCCTCGAGCACAGCGGTGGACTCCGGACTCGGCGACGCAGTCTTGCCAGCGCCACGCTTTCGCCCGCCGCGCCGCTTGCCCGCCCCCGCTGGGCTGCCGACCTCGATCGCGCCCTCGGCCGCCCGCTCGATCGGCGGTGGGCTCGGCGCGGCGGTGTCGTAGAGTGGCACGCGGCTGGTGGCGAGCAGGGTCCGACAGACCTGCCACACGCTCGCCGGTTCGAGCTGACGCAGGCAGGCAAGGTTGCGTGGGCAGTCCTCCAGCCGCGAGAGGTAGCAGGGTCCGCAGGTCATGTTGCGGCGCAGTGCCATCGCGCGCTTGCCGATCGGCGCCCATTCGGCCGGATCGACCACGCCGGAATGCACGCCGATCGTCGGCACGCCGATCGCGGCGGCGATATGCTTGGGTCCGCTGTTGTTGCCGACATAGAGCGTGCAACACGCCAGCAGCAGCGATAGCTCGGCGAGCGCGGTCTTGCCCGTTACCGAAACGACGGCATCGCGCCGCGCGACCTTGTCGAGCACCTCCTGGGCCAGCTCGACCTCATCCGGGCCGCCGATCAGCAGGACATTGACCCCGTCGGCTTCGACCAGCAGATCGACCAGGGCGGCGAAATGTTCGGCCGGCCACTGGCGCATCACCGTCCCGACGCCGGGATGCACCGCCACGACCGGTTTGGCGAACAGCGCCCGCGCGTCGGCGTCGAGGAAGCCGGGCAGCGCGGTGGCCGGCCAGGTCGGCGAGGCCAGGCTGGTACGATCCTCCACGGCCGCGGTGCCGACCGCCTCGACCAAGTTGATGAGATCGTCGGTCACGTGGGACCGCTTGCGATACAGGTGCTTGTCGCCTTCCCACTCCAGCGCGATATCGAGGAAGGTGTACTGGCCCATGTAGTCGAAGCCGGCGCGGAAGCGGGCCGGGACGTGGCGCAATACCTCGCGTGTGTCGAGGTGCTTGCGCAGGTCGATCGCCAGGTCGAAGCCGTACGGCACCAGCCGCGCACGCAGCGCGGCGTAATCCTCCTCGGTGAGCGCCTTCTGGCCGAGGCCGGAACGGGCGTGAAAGAACTCGAACTCGATGAAGCCGTCGATGCAGCTCTCGGTCTCGGCGAAGCTGCGCGCGCCGCGGGCCGCCAGCACGTGCAGCGTTGCCGCGGGAAAATGCTGCTTCAGCCGCCGCATCGCCGGCAACGCGGTGATGAAGTCGCCGATGTGGTCGAGCTTCACCACCAGCATCCGCTTGATGTCGTTGCGATGAAACAGCGGATGGCCGGCGTAGACGCCTTCGGCCGGTTCATCGTCCGGCCGGTAGTCGTCGGCGTGGCGCGACAGCAGCGGACTGAAATACGGATCTCCGGCGGTGAACACCGTCTTCCATTGCCGTTCGAAATGACTGGTGTCGAAAACCTCGTCCAACCGGTCGCGGCTGGCCTCCTCGTGGTGGATCAGCCGCGCATAGGGCGTGTAGACGGTGAGCAGCCCGGCCTGGTGCGCGCGCAGACAGAAATCCAGGTCGTTGTTGACGATCTCGTGCGCCTCGTCGAAGCGGCCGACGGCATCGAACACCTCGCGCCGGACCAGCATGCAGGCGCCGGTCACCGCGATGACGTTGCGCTGGGTGAGTGCCAGGCCGAAATAGCCGGGCTCGTCGGCCGCCGCATGGCGGAAGGCGTGGCGGGCGACGCCGATGGTCGCCAGGAACATGCCGGCGTGCTGCACCTTGCCGCCCGGATACAGCAACTGGCCGCCGACGATGCCGACCTCCGGCCGCTGCGCGTGCTCCAGCAGCGCGTCCAGCCATCCGGCGTCGGTGATCTCGATGTCGTCGTTGAGGAACAGCAGATACTCGCCCTCCGCCACCTCCGCCGCGCGGTTGTTGAACCGCGACCAGTTGAACGCCTCCGGCATGTCCACGACCTTGTCGGCATTATCGCGCAGCCAGCGCTTCCAGCCGACCTGGTGGGCCGGGACGTTGTCGATGCAGATGATCTCGAAGTCCTTGTAGGCGGTGTGGTCGCGCAGCGTGCGGATGCAGATCTCGATATGGCCGTGCGCCGCGCAGGTGGGGATGATGATCGACACCTTGCCGGTGGCGCGCCGGAGGCGGCGGAAGCGGAACGTGCTGGAGACGGGGGTTTCCAGCACGTCGGCGCGGATGCCGCGGCGGGTGGCGGCACGGCGCAGGGCGGCGCGGGCGGCACTGTGGCTGTCCAGCGTTTCGCCGCCGCGCCGGCAGAGCAGTTTCGGCACATGACGGATCGCCGCCGCCTGCTCCGTGCAGCGCAGGACGATGTCGTATTCGGCGTCGCGCAACAGCGCCCGCGGGGTGACCTCGGCGCGGGCCAGCAGATCGGGAACGGCGAACCAGGGGCGGCCGATATAATTGGTCGACAGCAGCAGGTCGGGCGAGAAGTCGGGCTTGCAGAACAGCTCGCGCTCGTGCGTGGTCGGGCTGGTGCGGATTTCGTCGGCATAGATGAAGTCGGTGCCCGGCGACTGGCCGCTGGCCAGCGCGATCGCGATGAGGGCGTCACAGGCGAGCTCGTCGCCGGGGCAGAGCAGGCCGAACAGCAGCGGGCCGGTGACGGCATCCGCAGGGGCTGCCCCAGTGGCATCCCCGGGGGCATCCCCGGGGGAGGCCCCAGGGGAGTCAAAGGGGGCGTGCCTGGCGGCTTCATCGGCACCGAACGGCAGGTCGAGCTCGGCGTCGGCCGCGCTCGCATCGGCCACCGTCACGCGATCGGAAAACTCCGCCGGCTGCTCGGCAAGAGCGTCGCGCACCACCGCGGCGCTGTCGCTCTCCTCGGCCAGGACCGTCATGCGCCAGTCGCGATAGGCCTGGCCACGCAGCGAGGCAAAGGTGCGACCGAGTGCCGCCGGATCGATCGGTCCGTTCTGGCGCAACACCAGACGAAACGCGGGATGGTGGTCCAGCCTGGCGAGCGCCTCGGTCAGCAGGTCGACCTCGACCAGGGGCATCCGGCGGCGGATGGTGCCGATGTCGTCGCCGCCTTCGGGCTTGCGCACGTTGATGTGGAAGCTGCGCTCGATCTCGGCGCCGCTCTGCGCGCGCGCGGTGATGGTCACGACATGGCCGCCGTCGCGCAGGCTGCGCGGCGGACAATGGAAGGCGTAGCCGCTGCGCAGCGCGTTCGGCCAGTCCGGGAACGCACTGCCGACATCCTGGCGCGCCAGGCCGTACTGCGCTTCGCCGACCCGCTGGCCGTCGAGCGAGACGTGCATTTCGGTCACGCCCGAGCGCGCCAGGATCCAACCCTCGATCGTGAGGCGTCCGGTGACCGGCGAGACCACCACGCCGTTCACCAGGGGGGGCTGGTCGATCTCGAAGCGAAATTCCTGGGGCGGCTCGGCAGCTTGTGGTGGCTTGGGTCGGTCGATGACCTGGCTCGACACATCGTCCACGGTATCGTCCAGGCCGTTGCGCAGGATGACCCGCAGCCGATGTTCGCCGTCCGGCGGCGGCGGCACCTGGGTGGCGAAGCGAAAGCCCGAGTAGCGGGCCATCGGGATCGACCGGTACTCCTCGCCGACATCATCGCGCGGCAGTCCCAGTTCGGCCTCGCCCAGGCGCTGGCCGTCCAGCCACACCTCGACCGTGGCGATGCCGATCGCGCAGACCGCCCAGCCGTCCACCGTCACCTCGCCATCGGGGGAGAGCGTGGCGGTGTCACAGAAGTAATTGATGACCCGCCGCGGGTCCTGGGATTGCTGCGCGGGCGGGGGCACCGGCGGGAGCGCCGGCAACGGCAACGGCGCCGGCGCCAGGTAGCCGCCGGCCGCGGCGAGTACATCCGGCGACAGATTGAAGCCGGTGACCAGCCGATAGACCGGGTCCTGGCGCGGCAGCGACGGCGAACCGTCGGGTGCGGGCATGGCCTGGCGCGGCGGCTCCGGCGGTGGCGGCGTTGGCGGCGGCGGCGCGATCCGGGCCACCCGCTCCAGCGGCACCACCACTTCGTGCGAGAAACCGTCGGCGCAGATCGCCTGCGCCCGCAGGGTGGTCGCCTGGCGCGCCGTCTCGTTCAGCGCGGCGGCCAGCGTGAAGCCGCCGAGCAGCGCGTTGGGGTAGGACGGATAGGCGCCGGCCACGTCGTCACGGCGCACGCCCAGCTTGGGCGCGCTGATCCGCTCCTCGCCGGCGAACACCTGGACCGCCACCAGGGTGCCGAGCGATATCACCCATCCGGCGAGCTGCAGATAGCCGCTGGCATCGAGCGCGGCGCGTTCGATAAACAGCACCACCGGGGCGAGCTCGCCGGCATAGTCGGCGCTCGATCGGGTCGGCCCGGACTCGACCCGCACCTGCGTGGGCAGCAGCGGGTCGATCATCAGCGAATAGGTTTCGCGCCGGGATTGATTGTTGACGGTGCGCGCCGCTATCGAGACGGTGCAGGGACCGCCCGCTTCGGTGCGTGGCCTGGGCAACGACAGCGTGAAGACATGCCGCGTGACGGCGGTACCGTCCGGCAGCACCACCCGCGCGGTGGGGCCTGGCGGGCCGTAGCGCACCTGGCTGGCGATCGTGTCGCCATGGAACAGGGTGACTTCCTCCACCGGCGCGGTCGCCACCACCCAGCCGCGGAACTCGAGATCGTAGCGCTGGCCGATGAAGCCGGCCGAGATGTTGGGATCGATCTCGATGAGGAGCCGATCCACCGGTCCCCACGCAGTGGCCGCTTGACCGGCGGCGTCGGTGGTTTCCGTGCCGGCGTCGGACTGCGCGCCGGCGTCGATCTGCGTGACGACGCCGGTCTGCGCGACGCCGCCGGTCGACCGCGCGGCAGCTTGCGCGGTGTCGCGGCGCGGCCTGGCGCTCCGTGCCGTGGTGTCTTGCGCTGCATCGGCCGCGACCGATGGGCGGATCGGCCCGGGTTCCTCCCGTACTGACGATGTCGCCGGCGTTTGGGCCGCCGACTTCGGACGGCGAGTCGGCGCTGTGTCGACCGGGGCGCCGGCAGGGTCGCCAATCGGGGCGGGCGCGGCCTTCGGTCCTGCGGCCGGGCGCTTGGACGGCGGCGGCTTCACGCCTGCAGCCTTTCCCGTGCGGCGCATGGCTCGGGTGATCCGATGCCATCCCTCAACGCGACCATACCGGCGGTGTCCATCAATACCCTTTGCCCATCAGTCTCATGCAAGGTGGCCTCCCATCCGACCATCGCGGACCGGACCGGTCGGCACCGTCCAGGTCAGTCTACGAGAGATCGAACGGCAGGCGGCCTTCGCGATAGCCGTCTTCCTGGAAATGCGTCTGCGGCGATGCCACGACCCCGGTGCGGACGCTCTCGGCGACATCAGGGTACGTGGTCTGATACCAGGTGTCATCGACCGTGATGGGGAACGGCAGCCTGCCCTCGAAATAGCCGTCGTCGACGAAGTGCTGCTTGGCGGAAGCGACCTGGCCGTCCCGGATCGCGCGGCCGATATCCTCGTACTGCTCACGGTACCAGGTCTCATCGACGTCGATTCCGGCGATCATCAGGCGGATCAATTTGATGAAATCGTCGTATGACAGGCTCACGCGCAGTTCCCCGCGCACGGTGGAGATCTCCACCGACCGTCGCAACAGATCAAATGGCGGAATGTACTTCACGGTTCCTCCTGTATGCCCTGTGGCGGGGGTATCCTGCCGCGCGCGATCATGCGAGAGCCAGCAAATAACCGCAATCCGCGGGCAGCGGAACCGCGATCTTGCGCCGCGCTTCGATTTGGGTTGCGCGGGCGGTCGGCGCCCACGTCGACTCCCACTGGGCTGCGACAATGCCGACGCACTGTGCTAGTTTGCCGAGGTTTGGCGACCCAGGCGATGACCGGAGCACGGATGGACCAGCACGGATGACCGACAACCCACGGTTGCAGCCCGCGAGGTCCGACCCGTACGCTCCGCCACCGGACTCCGAGTTGGGTACGATCGTACGCAACTTTCGCGCGGCGCGCGTGCTGGTGGTGGGCGACCTGATCCTGGACCGCTACGTGGTCGGTAGCGTGCAGCGCCTGTCGCCGGAAGCGCCGATCCCGGTGCTGCGCCCAAGCCGCCGGCAGGCGACCCTGGGGGGCGCGGCGAACGTCGCGCTGAACATCGCCACGCTCGGCGGCGAGGCCTGGCTGGCCGGCGTGGTCGGCGACGATACCGACGGCGCCGAACTCACGCGGCTGATCGCCGGGGCGGATCGCATCCATTCGGCCCTGGTCACCGCGCCGGGCCGGCCGACCACGGCAAAAACCCGGTTCCTGGCCGGAACCCATCAGCTTCTGCGGCTGGATGAGGAGACCACGGCATCGATCGACGCCGAGGTCACCGAGGCGCTGCTGGCGCGCATCGCCGCGCTGCTCGACACGATCGACGTGATCGTGCTGTCCGACTACGCCAAGGGCGTGCTGAGCGACACCGTGCTGGCGCACGTGCTGGAGCTGGCGGCCACACACCATCGCGTGGTGATTGCCGATCCAAAACGGGCGGATTTCGCCGCCTATCGTGGCGCGACGGTGCTGACGCCAAACGAATCCGAGGTGCGGCTGGGGACGCGGATCGAGGCGGGCGACGATCTGGGCGCCGAACGCGCCGGCCGCGCGGCGCTGGCGGCGACCGGCGGCGATGCGGTGCTGGTGACGCGGTCCGAGAAGGGCCTGACCCTGGTGCGGCGCGAGCAGCCGACGCTGCACCTGCCGACGCGGGCGCGCGCGGTGGCCGATGTGTCGGGCGCCGGCGACACGCTGGTGGCCGCGCTCGCGGTGGCGGTGGCAGCCGGGGCGGCGCTGCCCGAGGCGGCGGCGCTGGCCAATGTCACCGCCGGCATCTCGGTCGGCAAGCCGGGGACCGCCACGGTGTCCGGCGATGAGCTGCTGGGCGTGCTGCACCTGGAGGAGCTGGTGGCGAGCGACCGCAAGGTGGCGGCGAGCTGGGACGAGGCGGCGGCGCGGACGGCGGCCTGGCGGGCGAGCGGGCTGCGCGTGGGGTTTGCCAATGGCTGCTTCGATTTGATCCATCCCGGGCACGTGCACCTGCTGACCCAGGCGCGCGCGGCGTGCGACCGGCTGGTGGTGGCGCTGAACACCGATGCCTCGGTGAAACGGCTGAAGGGGCCGACGCGGCCGGTGCAGAACGAGACAGCGCGGGCGACGGTGATGGCCTCGCTGGCGCCGGTGGATCTGGTGGTGCTGTTCGACGAGCCGACGCCGCTGGAGCTGGTGTGTGCGCTGCGGCCGGACGTGCTGGTGAAGGGGGCGGATTACCAGATCGAGAACGTGGTCGGGGCGGCGGAGGTGCAGAGCTGGGGCGGCCGGGTGGTGCTGGTGGATTTGCAGCAGGGGCACAGCACGACGGGGACGATCCGGCGGATGCGGGAGCCGGAGGCGGCGCAGTAGGGCGGTTTGCGGGAGGGTCGGCGGGTGGGCAGTGGGCGGGTGCGAACGTTTGGCGTTCGCGCAGGCTGAGTGAAAACTTGGTTGCCGGGGCGGCTGCGGCCGTTCGCGTTCGAGGGGATTCACGGCCAGTCGATCTATGTCGATCCGGCGGCGCTGCTGGTGATGGTGCAGACCGCGGAGCGGATGCCGGCGAGGGGCGTGCCGGCGGAGGCGATCGTGCTGTGGAACGCGCTGGTGGCGCGGTATGGCGGGTGATGGCTCGGGGTGACCCTTCTGAGACCTTCCCAGGGGATTGCCGGAAGTCCGGTAGTGGCCGGGAGCTGCCAGACCGGTTCAGGCGATTGCCAGTCCGAAGCGGACATTCGTGTACCCGAAAACAGATGGTTCCAGGTACGGTCAACCTGACCGTAAAAACCACGGTGGAAAGCCAGTTCCCAGCGACCGTCAGCGAGGGGGATTTGCGAACAGTGTCGGATGGTCGCCATCGGGAGTGCATGGGCGACCATCCTGACCGCAGGCATTGGTCGTCTCGCGTTCCTTGCAATCTTGGAAGCAGCAGGTGTGCGCACTGCTCCGTGTACAACCTCAAACACTGCAGTACCTGATCACCTCTTCCCCGAGGAACGTATTGATCTTCTCGACCCTGCGTGCTGGGACGACTTCTATCCTGTGCAGGTAAAACATGCTCCATACCGTCATCGCCGTAGCAAACCTTATCGTTTCTTTCACAAAGTAATATGCTCCGGTGAAATGGCCTTTGAGAAGAGGCCTGAGGGTGTTGTAGCCTCCTTCTGAATAGCAGCACGAAAGGCACAACGCGCGTTGCCTGCCCTCGATAAGGCGAGGGGCCAGTTTCCTTAGCTTGGCAGCGACATCGCGCCATATTATGTTACCACCGACAAGGGAAATTCCCTGCGCGCTCGCGTGAGTAGCCAAGTGAACAAAGCGCAAGCCCGAATATGGGTGCCATGGTGTCGTATTGAAGCTTGCCTTCGAGGTCGCACGAATTGTCTTCGTCTTGGTACCCAGACAACGATTGTGCAGTATCGCGCTTATGACTTGGCATTCAGTTACCAGTCCACCGTCGATTTCGTGATCGCTGGGGAGATCGAGAAGTGCAAAGGTGAATTTCGGTCTTCCTGGGGACATCACGCGTTCCTCGATGAAGGGGTGCCCGGCTACTGTGAAAGGGCGAGGTTCTTCAGCGCCCGACGGCCATCTACGACCTGCCCGGCGAATTCCAGCGTCACCTTTGCCCCGATTTGTGCCCCGATGCATTGGGCGAACCTCTCGCAGAACGCGGCGACGCGCATGTCCAGGAGATGGTCCTCGGCAAGTAGGCGATCGAGGCCAGTCGTCGCGATCCGGGTCCTCCCGTGGACAACTGCCCCATCATCCTTGACCACCGCGATCTTGACAGCCGAGGGCAGTCCAATCCTTCGCTTGGTGTGCGCAATAACGTCAGAGAGGCTGTTGGGCATTGCCATCCTCCGTATGCCGATCTTTTCTAATTGAGGGCATGATTCTGCCTATTACAAGGGGCGCTTAAGTGAATTATCACCGCCGCCCTACAGACGCATGT
>Ga0209415_10016468_pt1 | contig 11876 bp, 8 predicted proteins | sample PeaSoiSIISIP2007_FD_187696 | JGI IMG/M metagenome (GOLD analysis project Ga0209415, IMG submission 187696) | Peat soil microbial communities from Weissenstadt, Germany - SII-SIP-2007 (SPAdes) (version 2) | ecosystem: Environmental > Terrestrial > Soil > Wetlands > Peat | place: Germany... | reverse complement strand
TGCTCGACGGCGTCCATGATCTCCCGGGACCTGGTCCGCAGGTCGCGCTGGGTGATCTCGGGATGAGTGGTCACCTCCTCAGGTTAGCACTTGGTGCTATCAGGTGCTACGCCGAACCGGGCTGCACACAGGTGGCCAGAGCCCTCGCGCTGTCGGATCTGGCCGTAATTCCTTGATCGCCAGCGCGACAGCATCCCCTCAGATTCCCGGCGCGCCGAGCTCTACGGCCCGATCATGCTGGCCTTCGGTCAGTATGTAGTGCCGGGTAACCAGCTCCTGCTGTGGCCCGACCGGGGCACCAGGGTCCCGGCGAATGCCGAGCCTCGCAGCGAAGGCATGCAGCTCATCCTGAGTGTCAGCCGTCAGGCCAAACAAAGGAGGCGGCGGGGCCGTCCTGCCAAAGAGGAGCCGAGCCCGATCTCGCAGTTTATTCACGTACACAGCCATGGCATCCTCCACTCGGTGACCGGGCTGGCCGACGGTTGGGGGTCTCCTCGCCTGCCCCAGGGACGCAAAGAGAGCAGCAGCCACCCCTGCCGGGTGATGCACGCGCTCCCGTGATGCCGCACGATACAACCAGCTGAGAGCCGGGGAAACCTGCGGGAAGGGCCGACGGCGGTGCAGGAGATCACGTACCCGAGCGGCGCCGGGGACGGGCAGTCGCCGTGGCAGTCGCCGTGGCAGCCACCGTGGCAGTCGGCGCGGGGCGGCTGACATGGTGATCGTCTTCGCCCTGCTGGCCGCCCTGTCCAACGCGGTCAATGAGGCCACCCAGCACATTGCCAGTACCGCTGCGCCGCGCCGGTCTTCGGGCTGGCGGCTGGTCGTGTACCTGTTCCGCAATCCGCTGTGGCTTTTCGGCTGGGTGGCCCTGGTGGCGGCGTTCGTGTTCCAGGCCCTGGCCCTGCACAATGGCCTGCTGTCGATCGTGCAGCCGGTGCTGGCTACCGAACTGGTCTTCATGCTCCTGCTGCGCCGGTTCTGGATCCACCAGTCGATCCGCGCGCTCACCTGGGTCGCCGCCGCCGTGACCTGCGTGGGCCTGACCGTATTCGTCGTTGCGGGGCAGCCTGGAGGCGGCCAGCCCACGCCTGCCGGTAAGCACTGGTTCACAGCCGGGCTGGCCTGCTGCGCCTGTTCCGGCATCCTGGCGGTCGTGGCGCGGTGGGGGTCCCCGAGCCTGCGCGCAGCGCTGTATGGCTCGGCCTCGGCGGTCATGTGGGCACTGGTGGCAACGTTCATCAAGGCCACAACCGACACGCTGACCCAGTTCGGCGTGGGCGGGATGTTCACCCACTGGCCCGTCTATGCCCTGGCTGCGGGAAGTGTGGCGGCCCTGTTCCTTATGCAGGCGGCGCTGCACGTCGGGCCGCTGCGGGCCTCTCAGCCCTTTATCGTGATCGTCGATCCGGTCGTCAGCATCGCCCTGAGCGTGTGGCTGTTCAACGAGCACTTCACGTCCGACGGCGCCGTGCTGGCCCTGGCGGCGGCCGGTTTCGCGGTGATGTGCGCCGGTGTCGTCGTCTTGACGCAGACCACACCAGCCACCATGAAGGCCGACAACGATCCGCTCCCAACCCGCACGCATTCCGACGAGCCGGGCTAGTCGTCTTGGCCGTGCTGGCCGGGATTCTCCTGTGGTCCGCTGGTCTCGGCGGCCGTCTGTGCCGCGATGATCCCGACGTCGGCGGGTGTCAGTGGCGCTGACCGGTGCAATCCGACCGCGATGAGGGGAAAGGCCAGGACCGACAGCACGCCCGCGCCGATCAGGGCAGCAGAAGTAGCGGGGAGCATGACCCCATCCCGCTGGCCGATTTCGGCCAGGGCGATCAGCAGCGGCAATGTGGTGGCGGTGATGAACGTCATCTCGGCGCGTTGCCGGGCCGCGAGGGCATGCCGGTAGACCAGCAGCGATGGCAGGCCACGGACGATCAGCAGCAACCCGAAGAAGAGCAGCAGGCGCAGCGGGTCCTGGCTGATCGCCTTCAGGTCCAGGGTCATCCCGGAGGAGATGAAGAAGATCGGGATGAAGATCCCGTAGCCGACCGCGTCAAACTTACGCTCAAGGCCTTCGGTGTCCATGTTGAACCGGCGGGTCCAGGCCCGCAGCACCATCCCGGCCAGCAGGGCGCCGAGCACCACGTCCAGGCCGAACCGGCTGGCGATGGCCAGCAGCAGGAACAGCAGCACCACCGCCCAGCGCAGCGTGGTCTGCCCGGTCGCGTCCTGGCCCTCCCGGATGATCCGCTGCACCGTGCCGCTCCTGGCCAGCCAGGGCGCGGCGGACAGGGCGATGGCGAGCACCCCGACCAGGGCCACCGAGGCCAGCGCGATGAAATGGCCCCGCTGGGTCAGGAAGACCGCGATGACCAGGATCGGGAAGAGTTCCCCGACCGCACCCGCGGCGTACACGTGCTGGCCGAACCGGCCGGTGAGCATGTCATTGTCCCGGAGGATGGGCAGCAGCGTGCCCAGCGCCGTGGTGGTCAGCGCCAGCCCGACCGGCACGTAATCCTTGATGTAGCCGGCCGCGGTCAGCCCCGCTGCCACCCCCACGGCGAGCACGGCCGAGATCAGCCAGCCTGCGATGGCCAGCTTGCCCGGCTGCTGCCGCAGCAACCCTGGATCCAGCTCATAACCAGCCAGCAGGAACAAAAAGCCCAGCCCGATATTGGCCAGCAGCTGGATGTTGGACGTCTCGGCCAGGCCGAGCACATGCGGGCCGATCAGGACGCCACCGAGCAGGAAGATGACAACCTGCGGAATGCGCGGGCCCGGCAGGGCAGCCACCACCAGTGGCGCAAGCGCAGCTACCAGCGCTACGGCCACCAGGTCGACCAGCCCCTGGTTAAGGTTCACGATGGCCGCTTAACGTGGCGTTACCCGGGTCATCGGGCACGTCAGCACCTCCGGCAGATGTGAGACCACGATAAATCAGGTACCCGGGCTGGCGGATACTCAGCCATCCAGAGTTCAAGGACCCGTCCCGATCAAGTAACGCTGGGCTCGCGCGGCGCCAGGTTCGTGGCGGCCGACCACGAACTGCCCTCAGATGACTAGCTCGCCGGGTCCGGCTTCTGTGACGGGAGCGATCTGCCGTCGCTGAGGTAGCGGCGGATGGCGAGGTGCTCGATCCGGTCGATCCGGCGCAGCAGGCCGCGCAGTTCGGTGAGGAAGGCCGCCCGCCGTTTGGGCAGGTCCTCGCCCATGTCGAACAGCCCCCGGTTCCGGGCCAGCTGGAGCGCGGTCTGGAAGAGCAGCACCGAGACCGACTCGGAGCTGCGCAGCCGCTGCTGGGCCACGTACTGGTGGCCGAGCCCCAGCGCCCGCCGGGTCACCTCCGCGTCGTCGGCCAGGCCCGGCCCGCGGGACTCGCTGTCCAGGACGTCGGCGACCAGCCGGTAGGCCTCCACGAACGGCCGCACGATCACCTGCGACACCAGCGGCCGCATCTCCGCCAGCAGGGCGTCCGCGGCGCCGGGACCCGACCGGAGCCGCTCCTCCCAGGCGGGGTCGTGCCGCTCCATCTCCTCGCGCACCTGGCGCCGGTGCTCCTCGCGTTCCCGGAAGTAGAACTCGAACTTCAGCAGGTCACGCAGCCAGGCGATCTCGGCCCAGAACGCCCCGACCGGGTCGGTGGCGTCGTCCCCGGCCCGCAGCACGGCCAGCTCGCACAGCGCGGTATCGAGCAGGAAGTGGATCGCCGAGTTCCGGTAGAACGTGGCGGCGAGCTGATGTGCCGGGTCGATCAGCCAGACCGGCTCGCGGCCGTCGGTCACCGCGGTCACCGGGCCGCCCTGGCTGAGCGCGTCCAGCGTGGTCCGCACCGGCTCGGCGCCGGACAGCGCCCGGGCGCTCGCGGTCCGCGGGATCGCGCGGCTGTCCAGGTAGTCCAGCGCGTCGGTCAGCGCCAGCCGGATCTCCTCGAAGGTCAGGGCGGTCCCGCGGGTGGCCAGCAAGATGGTGGAGATGATCGCCGTGGCCGTGACCGGCATACCCTGGTTGATCCGCCAGGCGACCTCGAAGGCGGTCTTCTGCAGGGCCAGCCGCCGGGCCGCCGGATCGGTGGCGGTCTCGCCGTCCGGCGGGCCGAGGAAGGCGCTCAGCGGGACCGGCTCGCCGAAGCGGACGTAGAGCTTGCCGTAGTGGCGGGCGCCCTGGGCCTTGACGAAGCGGTACAGCCAGCCGAAACCCTCCGGCTTCTTGACCCCGCCGCGGGCGTAGCGGGCGTACTCGGAGATCTCGTGCAGCTGGTCGTAGGTGATGGAGACCGGCAGCAGCAAGATGTCGTCGACCCGTCCTTGCAGGTAGGCGTCGGCGGCGTAGGACAGCAGGCCGAGCCGGGGCGGGAGCATCTTCCCGGTGCGCGAACGGGTGCCCTCGATCGACCAGCTGAGGTTGAACCGCTTCTCCAGGATGTAGCCCACGTACTCGCGCAGCACATACCGGTACAGCGGGTTGTCGCCCGCGGAGCGGCGGATGAAGATCACCCCGCCGCGCCGCAGGACCGCTCCCATCGGCCCGAACGACAGGCCGATGTCGGCGAACACGTGCGCGGGCGGCAGGCCCTTCTCCTGCATGGCCGCGGTCAGCACCAGGTTGTCCAGGTACGACCGGTGCGACCAGAGCAGGATGCCCGGGTGGCGCGCCATGGCCGCGCGCAGCCGCTCGACCTGGGCCTCGTCGTAGTCGATCTGCGGGTCGAAGCCGCGCTGGAAGATCATCCGCCCGACGGTCGGCACGACGTCGATGAGCCGCCGGCTCCAGCCCGCGGCGAGCTCGTCGAGGATCCTGCCCGCCTCCTCCGGCGACGGCGGGTCCTCACCCGGCCCGTGCCGGACGGCGCGCAGCCCGGCCCGGAACCGGCGGGAGGCCAGGATCTCCTCCTTGACCAGGCTCGGCGTCTTGTACCTGGGGCCGCGCAGCCGGTATTCGGCCCGGTCGAGCGCGAGCGTGGCCCGGCGGGCCACGTACGCGCCGAAGTCGGCCCCATCAGTAGTCTCGGCCCAGCGCTGGCGCAGCGAGCCGATCGTGGCGGGCTCGCCGGCCAGCAAAGCGGCCTGACCAGGGTCGCGGGCCAGGATCCGCTGCTGCTGCCGTTCGCTGGGGCGATAGGGGTCGTGTCCGGGCATCAGGCCGGCCAGCCGGCCCGGATGCTCCTCGGCCAGCCAGGCCACCCGCACCGGCAGCAGAGCCGTGTCATCGCCGCGGTCCAGCACCTCGGCGGACACCGCTGCCCCCGGCGGCCCCAGGCTGACCAGGGGCAGCCCCGCGCCGCCGGCCGCGGCGACCCGCTCCCGGATGAGCCGCGTCTCGGTCGGCGTGCCGGCCTGCACCAGCAGTACCGTGTCCCCGGAGCCCAGCAGGCCGGCCAGCTCACTCATGAGGGCGCCTCTCCGTCCAGCGTGGCGGGCCAGTCGGCCAGCAGCTCCAGGTAGTTCCCCCGGACCTGCTCGATCTTGGCCTCCAGGTTGGCCAGCGTCCAGTCCGCGACGCTGACCGGGGGCAGCACCGCGATGTCGACGGTGCCCGGGTGGAGCGTGGTGGCGTTGCGGCCCGCCACCGAGTCCGAGTTCCGGATCACGATCGGGACCACCGGCAGGCCGGTCGCCATGGCGATCCGGAACGCCCCCTTCTTGAACGGGCCTACCCCGGCGACGTCGAGACGGGACCCCTCCGGTGCGACCAGGATCGACAGTCCCTTGCGCGCCGCCTCCTCGACCGGCTCGAGGGCGGCGACGGCCGCCGCGGTGTCGTGCCGGTCGATGAACGCGGCGTCGAGCAGCCTGCCGAGCGTGCCGGCCAGGGGGTTGCCCGCCAGTTCCTTCTTGGCCACGCCGGTCCAGTTGTCCTTGACCAGCGCGGCCACCATGAACACGTCGAAGTTGTTGCGGTGGTTGAACAGGAAGACGGCCGGCCGCTGCGCGGTCAGGTTCTCCTCGCCGATCACGTTCAGCCGCACGCCGTTCAGCGCGAGCACGATCTCGGGCCAGTACCTGGTCAGGAAGTTGACCCCGGCGCGCCTGCTGTGGCTCACGACGCCGATGCCCAGCGCGCCGGCCGCCACCGGCCCCAGTGAGCCGAGCGCGGCCAGGTTCCTGGCCCGGCCGAGCGGCCCGCCGCTGCCGCGGCTGTGCAGCCGCAGGATCGGCCAGCCGCGGCGTTCGGCCACCCGGGTCAGCCTCGGCCCGGGGTTGACCGGCCGCGGGTTCCCCACCAGGTACATGAGGGCGAGGTCCTCGTCGCCGTCGGCGTAGAAGTAGCTCGACCCCAGGTCGACGTCGTGTTCGGCGGCGAACTTCTGCACGCTGGTGGCCTTGGTGTTGCCCCAGATGACCGGCTGCTCGATGGCCCCGGTCAGGACTCCGTGCTCGTCGAGCACGAACCGGTTGCACACCACGTGGTCGATGCCGAGGTAGCGGGCCACCGGCTCGGCCTGCATGCTCAGCGCGGACGAGCTCAGCACCACGGTGTGGCCGCGGCGCTGGTGGGCGCGGACCAGGTCGCGCATCTCCGGGTAGATCCGGTCCGCCACGGACTGCTGGAAGATCCGCTCGCCCATCTCCTCGACGTCCTCGGCCAGCCGCCCCCGGGCCGTGCCGGCCCCGCCTTCGATCAGGGTCTCGATCTCCCGCCGCCCGAGCTTGTACTCCACCGCGAGTTGCGTCAGGCGCAGGAAGTCGCCCGCGCCGACCTGCCGCCGGAGCAGCCGGTCCATGGTGTGCACCGCGGCGGTGAACCCGGCCACCAGCGTTCCGTCCAGATCGAAGAACGCGCCGACCCCCGGGCCTTCCGGGCTGGCGTCGACCTCGGCCACCGACCCCGGCAGGCGCAGCTGCGGCGGCGCGCCGGCGGTCATGCCGGTTCCCGGCCCAGGTCGATGACCTCGTCGAACCCGAGCTGGAGCGATTTCTCGAGCTGATCGGTGTCGGTGAACGAGGCCGTGTCGTAGCGGAAGGTCACCGTGCAGATGCCCGCCCGCGAGATCAGCACGGCCATCATGGCCACCCGGGGCAGCGGCCCCATCCCGTACTGCCGGTCCACCCTGGCCCCGGCCAGGAACGTCTGCTGGCGGTAGCCCGGCACGTTGCTGGCCTGGATGTCCGGCGGAATGATCCGCTCGGTGACCGCCTCCAGCGCCGCGTCCGGCAGCAGGCTCAGGACCGGTGCGATCCGGTCGAGGACGTCGAGGGCCGACTCGCCGCGGCGGGCGATCACTTGCGCGCGGACCAGCTGGATCCGCTCGGCGGGGTCGGGTTCGCCGACCGGCGCGGCGATCGTGACGCCGGTGATCCGGTTGCCGGCGTCCGGGTCGTCGGCGGTGCGCAGGCTGACCGGCAGGGTCAGCGGCAGTTCCGCCACCGGTACGCCCAGCGCCTCGTGGTAGCGGCCGAGACCGCCGCTCAGTGCGGCCAGGTACGCGTCGTTGACCGAACCGCCCGCCGCCTTGGCCGCCGCGCGCAGGTCAGCGAGCGGCACCTCGAGCACGTGCGTGCGGCTGGCCAGGCTGCGCCGGCGCAGCAGCGGCGACGGCGCGGTCGGCGGCGGGCCGAGCACCCGCCGCGCCGAGGCCGCGAAGCCGATCGCCTCCGCCACGGTGGGGCCCGGCGCCGTGATCAGGCGGCAGGCGGTGCCCGCCGCGCGGGTCAGCAGCCTCGCCCCGGACGACAGGGCGGTCCGGGGCAGCTGCCGGAGGCCGTCGCGCAGCAGATCGGTGCCGGTCACGTCGCGGGGAATGGGCACCGGCGGCATGGGACGCGGCGCGGGTTCCCGCTCGGTGTCGTAGACCTGCTCGAACAGCGCGATCCCGCCGAGCCCGTCGGTGATCGCGTGGCTGAACTTGCTCAGCAGCGCCGCTCGATCCCCTTCCAGGCCCTCCACGTACACCGCTTCCCACAAGGCACGGGAGGTGTCCAGCGGCGAGGCCAGGATGACGTCGGCCAGGTCGAGCAGCTGGCGCAGCGTGCCCGGGGCGGGCAGCGCGATCCGGCGCAGGTGGTAGTCCAGGTCGAAGTCGGGGTCGACGACCCACTGCGGCGGCGTGGCCGGGATCGGCGGCACCACCACCTTCTGCCGCATCCGGATGACCACCCGGCTGGCCCGCTCCATCGCCTCCCGCAGCCGGCCCCAGTCGGCCGGGCGGTCGAGGAGCTCCACGCCGAGGAACGCGGACCGGGTGGCCGGATGCGCCTCGCCCCGGTGCATCAGGTAGTCCAGCGGACTGAGCTCGTCCGGCGGTCCTGGCGGCAGTGGCGGATAGGTCACTTGGTCATTATCGTCTTGGGCAGTCGGATCGGAAACCGAGGAAGGTCCCGTGGTGCAACAGCAGCGGCGTGGCCGGGTGATCGCGATGAGCGCCGGGGAGCTGACCTCGTTCCTGGGCGAACAGCGGACCTGCCGGTTCGCCACGGCCGGGCCGGGCGGTCCGCACGTCGCCCCGGTCTGGTTCGTCTGGGACGGGCAGGCGCTGTGGGTCTACTCGCTCACCCGCAGCCAGCGGTGGGCCAACCTGGCCCGTGATCCGCGGGTCGCGGTGGTGGTCGACGACGGCCACCACTATCACGAGCTGCGCGGCGTCGAGATCGAGGGCGAGGCCGCCGCGGTCGGGCCCGTGCCGCGGACCGGCGACCAGGACCCGCCAGATCCCGGCCTCGCCGAGCCCGAGCGCCTCATGGCCGCCAAGTATTTCGGCGGGGCGGAGATGATCCACGACGGCCGGCACGCCTGGCTGCGCGTCACCCCGCTGAAGATCGTCAGCTGGGACTTCCGCAAGCTCGCCGCCCTCCCCGACCGTTTACCATGAAGTCAAATTCCTATTTGTTCTGGGCTTTGCTGGCGGGCCGGCGGGCGCCGGGCCAGTGTGAGCGTTAACAAATTCTTAGGGCTTGCTTTCGGCGGCCCCGCCCCACCCGCATCGGTGATACCTGTACTCACAGGAACCGTACTCCGGTATCTGTAGCGGGAGAGGCGGCTGACCATGGTGCCGGATGCTGGGCTGCTGGCTTGGCCGGGATGTGCCGGATGGGCCGGATGTTCGAGCGTGCTCCCGTGACCGGCCGGGCCGCGGGCCGTCACCGTGTTCCGCCGCGCGGGAGCCAGCGCCGACCGCCCAGCCTGCTGCTCGTGGACTACCCGGCCGGTGACGGGCCGGTCGCCGGCTGCCAGGTCCGCACCTTCGCGCCGGCCGCCGGCCGCCGGGCCGGCCTCAGGTCGGTTGGCCGCGACGGGGCCCTGGCCGTGGCGCTGTCCTGCCTGGCGGCCGCCGTCCTGGTCGGCATCGCGGTGCACTCACCCGGCGCCGCCGCCGGCGGCAACGCCGCCCCCGGCGCGCCGCAACCTGGCGCGCCGCAGCCCGGCCTGCCGCAGCCCGGATCGCTGCTGCCGCAGGTCGGCGCGACCTCTCCCGGCCCGGTCACCTCCCCGGACCGGGCCCACCGGAGCGCCGGGCCGGGCCGCCGCCGCACCGCGACGGTGCAGGCCCGGTCGCAGCCGGTCATCCAGACGCGCCCCCTGGCGGCCGCCCGCCAGCCGTCTGTGGTGGTCAGGTACCTCGTCGCCAGCAAGGGGCCGGCCGGTTTCCAGGGCGAGATCCAGGTCACCAACAACACCGCGCAGCCGATCTGGAGCTGGCAGATCGTCGTGACGCTGTACGACGACGCGGTGACCTCGTTCACGAACGCGGACGGTTTCTTCAGCAACGGCATCCTGGTGCTGAGCCCGGCCAGCCCGGCTCAGGTCGCGCCCCCCGACGGCGGCGTGCTGGACGTCTTCTTCACCGCCGCCGGATTCCAGACGATCCCCCAGGCCTGCGCCTTCGACGGGATCTCGTGCGGATAGCGACCGCCGTGCTGGCCGCCCGGCCCCTCGGCCGGGCATAATTCCGGGATGGAGACGGGATGAGCGACGAGGTACTGGTCGAGCGCCACGGCGCGGTGCAGGTCATCACCATCAACCGGCCGGAGGCCCGCAACGCCCTGAACGGGGCCGTGGCGGCCGGCGTCCGGGACGCGGTCGATGAACTGGATTCAGACGACGAACTGCGGGCCGGGGTGCTCACCGGAGCGGGCGGCACGTTCTCCGCCGGGATGGATCTCAAGGCGTTCCTCAGCGGGGAAGTGCCCTCCTTCCCCGGCCGCGGCCTGTGCGGCATCACCCAGACTCCGCCGCGCAAGCCCCTGGTGGGCGCGGCCGAAGGCTGGGCGCTGGCCGGGGGATTCGAGCTCCTGCTGGCCTGCGACCTGGTGGTGGCGGGCGCGTCGGCGCGCTTCGGCGTCCCCGAGGTCAAGCGCGGGCTGGTGGCCGGGGCGGGCGGGGCGCTGCTGCTGGCCCAGCGGGTGCCGCGCGCCCTGGCCCTGCAGATGCTGCTGACCGGCGACCCGATCGACGCCGCCCGGGGGGCCGAGATCGGGCTGGTCAACCACGTCACCGACGACGGCCAGGCGCTGCAGAAAGCGATCGAACTGGCCGAACGGATCGCGGCCAACGCCCCCCTCGCGCTGATCGCCACCAAGCAGATCGCCCACGGCGGCGGCGACTGGCCCGCCGGGCAGCGCTGGGACCAGATGCTCGCGCTCATGGCGCCGGTGTTCGCCTCCGAGGACGCCAGGGAGGGCGCCCGGGCGTTCGCCGAGAAACGCCCCCCGGTGTGGCGGGGCAGGTAAGTCCGCGGAGTCGTCGAAGTACCCCGGCATCCACCGCAGCACCTCGGCCCGGAACTCCCCTTCGCACTCCAGCTGGCACAGCACGCCGATGCCGGCCGTGGACATGCGGTGGATGAGCACGTAGGACGGGGGCAGGTTGAACTTGCGCGTGATGTTGCTGGTGTTTACGCCGACCACGCGGGCCGTCTCGCCGCGCAGCCACTCGCGGGTGAACTTGAACGAGTCCACCTGGGACGGCTCGGCCAGCGGCGCCAGGAAGGCGCGCAGCGCCTCCAGGTCCACCTCGATGCCCGGCCGCAGGAACCCGTGGGCGCGCAGTTCCCGCTCGACCGCGGAGATGTCCGGCTCGTCCTGGTGCATGAGCCGCAGCAGGCGGCCGAGGAACGGCGGCAGCCCGTCCGGCAGCCGGTCCACCGCGCCGAAGTCGAGCACGCCCAGCCGGCCGTCCTCGAGCAGCCGGAAGTTGCCCGGGTGCGGGTCCGCGTGCAGCAGCCCGGCCCGCGACGGGCCGGAGAACAGGAACCGGGTGAGCAGGACGCCGGCCCGGTCCCGTTCTTCCTTGCTGCCGTCGCTGATGATCCGGGACAGCGGGGTGCCGTCCATCCACTCGGTGACCAGCGCCTGGCCGGTGGCCATCACGACCTCCGGCACGTAGATGTCGGGGTCGCCGGCGTACGCGGACGCGAACGCCTGCTGCGACGAGGCCTCGAGGGAGTAGTCGAGCTCCTCCGCGACCCGGTCCCGCAGCTCGTCGAGCAGCGGCTTGACGTCCAGCCCCGGCATCAGCAGGCCGAACAGCCGCCCGGCCCGGCTGAGCTGCGTGAAGTCGCTGATCAGCGCGCGTCCGGCGCCGGGGTACTGGATCTTCACCGCCACCCGCCGGCCGTCGTGCCAGATCGCCTGGTGGACCTGCCCGATGGACGCCGCGGCCGCGGGCACGTCCTCGAACGAAGCGAAGTTGTCCCGCCAGGCCTCGCCCAGCTCCCGGGTCAGGACCTGGTGCACGGTCCGGGCGGGCAGCGGGGGCGCGGACTCCTGCAGCCTGGTCAGCGTGGCCCGGTACGGCCCGGCGAGCTCCGGCGGCAGCGCCGCCTCGAAGATCGACAGCGCCTGGCCCAGCTTCATGGCGCCGCCCTTGAGCTCACCCAGGACCCGGAAGATCTGGTCGGCGGTGCGCCGCTGGATCTCCTCGGCCACGATCTCGGCGGGCCGCCC
>Ga0209415_10016467_pt1 | contig 11877 bp, 8 predicted proteins | sample PeaSoiSIISIP2007_FD_187696 | JGI IMG/M metagenome (GOLD analysis project Ga0209415, IMG submission 187696) | Peat soil microbial communities from Weissenstadt, Germany - SII-SIP-2007 (SPAdes) (version 2) | ecosystem: Environmental > Terrestrial > Soil > Wetlands > Peat | place: Germany... | reverse complement strand
CTGGCCACAGATCGATGATCAACGGCAACGCTCATTGGTGACGGCTGACGCTCAGACCACGAACACTTCCGAGGCCGCTTACGTCCTGACCGCCGTCAGTACCTGACCGGGGGTGGCCACTCGCCGCTTCCGAGGCCCATCACGGAGTGTGATCAGATGTGCGCGCCCGGGGCTGCGGGGTCCGCGCGAAACGCCGAATCGGTGCTAATCTGCCGACTCCCGGCTAGCGATGCGCATGCGCGCATAATGACTATTCTGGGTAGGTGATGCCATCGACGGCGCTTGCCAGCGCTACACCAGGAACGCGTGCCCACGATTCAATGCCTGGCTCATGACTGGGAATTCCGCGAGCTAGTTGATGAAGTTGATGGCACTTTCTGCCCATGTGCAGAATACTTGCTGAAAACTTACCGGTATAGGCAGGCTAGGAAGGGGGCGATCGGGCTCTATGTGCCACCTGCGCTCTATGTATGAGCAGAGGTCATTGAGTTGCCCGAATGACGTCGGAACTTCATGAATTGTCATTGATTCCACCGTTATTAGCAGTATCACTGCTGCCCCAAGGTAGGTTTCTTCTGTCATCGCCGGATAGGAATCATTAGCTTGATTTGAAACATCCCAATCGTCCGGTGACCAGGCGCTAACTGACCCGATTACCCACGGTGGCTGCGGGTGGGCGAGCAGGTAACGCCCGACGATACCCAGCTCCTCGGCTATTCTGTCCGGGATACAATTAGTCAGAATAGTTCTGATCTTCCACTGCAGTGGCGCAGCATAGCTGACGCAGAACCCGCGACTTGGCGTGCTCGCGACAAAAGCGGATAGGCCGCCGTGCATCTCAAGAGCCTTGTCCAGCTCGATGAGGTCATTGTAATATGCTCCAACTCTAATACCGGTATCGGTCTCCGCTGCGGCTACCAGAGCCTCCGCGTGGGTTGCCTGGTATTCATCTTGGCGTTCCTGCCAGTACGACACCAGCGGGCTGCTGCTGGGCAGGTGGGGGCAGTCGTCATGTACAGTGTTAAGGCTGGTTCTGAGCCAGAAAAGCAAATTGAGGGCGGTCAGGCAAGATCCGGGTTGTTCGGAGTTGATCGTCTCGCTGATCTGCGAGCTAAGCTCGCTGGCAACGAGATCGGAGCAGCTGGCACAACTGGCAAGCAGCCAGCACAGTGGCACGAACAGTTCCGGCTTATCCGGGTCGCCGGTGAAGAAACGGCCAAGGATCTCCTTGCTCAGCTCTCGGACTACGGTCGGGGACGGGTCGACAGATCGCAGGCATCGGGCCAGGAATTGCAAAACCCGGCCCCGGCCCTCGACGCTCCGGTGTCGGCGCTCACGGAGCATTGCCGTGTAGATTCGTCTTGCTCCGCGATTGCTGGTGTTGTTCTTGATCTGCACGGCGAGTTCGCCGACGACCTCCCATTCCTGGCGGGCGATCCGCGGGATCAGCGCGCGTGCTAGCTGCTCAGGGGTGTCGCAGTTGTAGGCGAGGTGAGCTGCGGCGAAGAATTCCAGGAACGTGCGGTGCGTGAAGGAGTAGAGTTCATGGCCGTCCCGGGTTGTGCCGGTGTCGCTGAAGACCCACATCCGGCCCCGGCAGAAAGTGACGAATTCAGCGGCGGCCTCCCGTGCCTCGGCCTCGGCCTCGAACCCGACGCCGAGCAGGAAAGAGGCGGCTTCTGCGACCAGCTCGCGCTCGGTGACGGCCGGCTCAGGCTGGTCCCGGCTGAACAGCCACCATGCCAGATGCCGCAGGGCCGCCTCCAGGTGGTGCCCGGCGCGGAGGTCGGCGTGGATCCGGCGGCGTGCGTCCCACTTGCGGAATAGCAAGATGGCGCACTGCTCGTAAACCTCGGCACGGTTGCGGGGCAAGGAGCCCTCGCCGCGGTACAAGATGCACATCAGGGCCAGCATCAGGGGATTGGCGCGCAGGTCAGAGATTGTGGCACTTTCATCGAGGAACGCGGCGGCCCAGCTGCCGGGGTCGTCGATGCCTTCCTCCTGGGCGAACCACTTGCCGACGTAATCGCCGACGAGCTCGTCAGTGAAGCCGCCGATCCGGTAGCGGGTGAACAGCCTGTCGTCGAGCCGGGCCTGATCGTAGCCAACGAGCCTGGAAGTGACCAGCACCGGGGCAAGCGGGTACTCGGTGCAGAAACGCTCCACCCTGGCGGTCACGTCGGCGCGGCGGGAGGTATCCAAAAGCTCGTCCAAGCCGTCGAAGATCACCACAGCACGGCCGGTCAGAAGCAGCCGGTCGATCAGGCCAGCCGGCGCCGGGCACTGGTAGAAGGCGTCCAACTGGTGCTCGATGTGCCCGGCCACGGATCGCTCAGGCGGATCCTGGGCGGCGAACTCGCGGAGCGTGACCAGGAACGGAACACGCGAAGAAGGATCTGCCGCGTGGTGGTGCATCAGGACGTGGGCAGCCGTCGTCTTGCCGCCCCCGGGGTCACCCAGAAGAACAGTGCGATCCAGCTCGCTGTTCAGCTGCCACAGGTCCAGCTCACGCGGCTTGAGCTCGCCATCGGCCGAGGCCATCTGGATGATGCCCGGTGGCACATACAAGCTGGCGATCGGCAGCCGGCGGCGCCGCTCAAAGTCCGGTGGCTCGATCTTCCCGTGCTGTTCCACCACATGCCGCCGGTACCGGACCAGGAAGTCCGCCTCGGTTCGCAGGTCAGACCGGGATGACAGCGCGGCGACATGGCGCTCGATCGCATGCAAGACAGCGATAAGACGGGCCGACATGGCCTCGCTGCAGATCTCCTGCCAGAACGTCGGCTCGTCGCCCTCCAGCCGGCCCACCAGCGCACAGATCTCATCATCGAAGTAGCCGAACAGCCCCGTCGCCAGGCACTCCAAACCGCCCACCGCCGGAGGGCCTAGGGCCACTAGCGTCAGCTCCAGCGCCGTGCGGAGGCGCTCGATATCAGCCGCCGGGGCCTTCGTCAGACGTGCCGCCAGGAGTTCGTGCAGCACAGCCTGAACCTCGTCAGAGTCCAGATGTGCTGCCAGCCACTCATCAGCCTCCGGGCTCAGATCCGGCAGCGCCAGAACTCGATCGGTCAGCCGGTACGTGTCAAACCACCGCGCGATAGCCGAATCCTCTACGTACCTGCGTCCGCGCATCGCCGACGTTGCGATGCCGATCCGCCGGCCAGCATCGGCAATCACCTCGGCCAGAACTCCGGCCACTACCTCACTGATCATGCCGTCAATCCAATGCACTCGGCCGGGTACTGCCAGGGTCCTCTAGGACCTGACAGATCAGGCGATCATCCCGAATCTCTGCATCTGGATACCACGTCCTCCGCCAACTCCGGGACTGTCTCGAGAATAGCTATCCGCATAAAATATGCCAATGTTCACTCAGCACGATATAACCTGCAACAGTACTCGAACGCCGCCCAGAGCGGCGAATCTCGTGCGAGCAGCGACACCAGTGGCGATCACCGAGTGCGAGCGCGACGGCGAGTTGCTGATTCGGCTATAAGCGACTGCCGAATCCTTATGCGATCAGGCATGCATCGTGATGGCTTCGCCGCAGCATAGGCAGGGATGCTAGCCGCTGATACTGTCGATCGTCAGGTCAGCGCTGCTGACGGCCGTCTGTATCACCTTGCCGGAAATGTGGGTCAAGACGAACGTCGGCCCGCTGGGTGAATGCGACTCCGCTCGGCTGCGGCGGTTGTTGCGGCCCGACGTTTGGCCACGGCTCATCCTGTACCGGGACGTTGAATTGCGCAGCCAGCGCCTGCGCTTTCTCCCGCACGGCGTCGCCCGCTGCGGCAGCTACCACAACCGCTCGCGGGTAGCCGGCAGAGCCGAAGTTGCCGGGCGCCGAAACCTCCACAGCCAGCCAATAGGAATCGTGCTCCGCTACCGGAACCCTGACGATCATCGTCTGAGACATGGTATCGCCGCCTCTCGTAGTTAGCTGCTTCCGGGAGGGTAGCAGGCTAGTCGGGCCACGATGAAGGCGCTTCTACCCGTGGCTCATCCCGCTCCTGCTCTGTACCATCGTGAAAGGCCAAAGGCCGACTCGACCAGCCTGAACGGATCCGATCAGGTCGATTTCAGGCCGCCAGTAGCACAACAGTTAAGCGTCTCATATCGGCCAGATCTGTGCGACTCGCCGGTGGCGCCGTCCAGCCTGCGCGGCGTCCAATCAGGCGGTTCGCGTCGCTGTGCTTTGTGACCGTGGGTGATTTCAGAGACTGGTGACACCCGCCCGGCGGGCGGGTGTCACGCCGGGCGGTCTTTGCTGACGTACGGCGTTTACCGGGCGGCCCCGGCGACGTAGGCCGCGACGATGTACGTAGCGTGCCGGTCCAGGGAGACCCGGGAGTTGTCGTGCCTCATAGTTGTCCTGGGGTCAGCGTGAGAGGCAGCCTTTTGCACGTCGCGCAGCGGCACGCCCGCGTCAAGCGCGGCGGTTATGAACGCGTGCCTGAGCGTGTGAGGGCCGACGGGCTTGGCGATGCCTGCCTGCCGGGCGATCTTGCGGACGATCCGCCCGGCGCCGTGCCGGTCCAGCCGGGTCCCGGCCGTGTTCAGGAGGATCGGTCCTTCACACCGCTCGCCGATGGCCAGGTCGATCGCCCGTGCGGTGCGCGGGGCGAGCGGGATAGTCACCTTCTTGCCGCCCTTGCGGACGATGGCCAGGGTCCGGTGCCCGCGTTCGAGGCCGAGGGCTTCGATGTCGGCGCCGGTGGCCTCGGAGACCCGCAGGCCGTTCAGCGCCAGCAGCGAGATCAGGGCGTGATCGGCGGCGGGTCCGAGCCCGGCGGCGACGAGCAGCGCCCCGATCTCGTTGCGGTCCAGGCCGGTGGCATGGGACTCATAATCCAGGCGGGGCCGGCGGACGTGGACGGCCGGCGAGTGGCCGAGCAGGTCTTCCTCGACCGCGTATCTGTAGAAGCCGGCGATGGTGCAGAGCCGGCGGGTGACGGTCGCCCGGGCCCGGCCCGCTGCTTCGAGGTCCCGGCCGAAGCACTCGATGTCGGCCCGTCGGACATCGAACAGGCGCAGCGACTGCCGGGCGCACCAGGAGGTGAACTGGCGCAGGTCCAGGGCGTACGCCTCGCGGGTCAGGCCGGTGTACCCGGCCAGGAATCCGGCTAATGCCTGGCGTTCCTGATCGCTGAGTACCGGCCTGGCCGGGACGACAGCGGTCGAAGAGATGGTAGTGGTGGTCATCGGGACCTCCCGGTGCCGGCTGAGACCCGGAAGGCTGCTGGGCCAGCCGCGGCCCCAGCAAGGAAACATGACCACTCCACCGTAAGATCGCACCGGCCGTCACGCCAGGTCACCAACAGACTGGCCAGGTCACTGCAGTGAAGGCGTCAGGAAGTGCGCCAGACCGCCGATTACTTGCTGCTTTGCTGGTGGCTTCGCGGCGGGGGTGGTCGGCTCTTCCGCTGGTTCTGGCGCGGCACGCGCGGTTACGCTGGCGACCAGGCTGGCCGCCCGCATCGGCGGATCCGGCGCGGCTCGTGCCCGGCTGACTTCCACCGTTCGTGTGGCCAGTCCGTCGTTGTCCGGCCGTGCGGAGCAGGGCCGGTCGCTGGTGAGGGCTGGGCGAGCCTGATCAGCGGGGTCCGGGTGCGATCGTCCCCATGGCGGCGCCGAGCTGGACAGCGCTGGCCCAGCGGGCGGGGGTGAGGCCGTAGGCCTGCTTGAAGTGGCGTGTCATGTGACTTTGGTCGGCGAACCCGGCCTCGGCGGCGGCTTGTGCCAGCGGTGTTCCGCGTTCGATCGCGGTCCGTGCCAGGTCAAGGCGGCGCCTGGTCCGGTACCGGTCGGGGCTGGTTCCGTAGGCTCGCCGGAAGTGGCGGGTCAGGGTGAACCGGTCGGTTCCGGTGATCTGCTCCAAGGTGGCGGCCGGGACGGGCCGGGGTGCGTGGGCGGCCAGGTACTGGCGGGCTAGCTCCACGGCCCGGATGTCGATCGCGGCGCGGCCCGGGCTGTCCTGGCCGCCGAGCGTGCTGAGCACGTCGGCGGCGGTGACCGCGATCTCGGTGTGCTGCAGCTCGCTGACCGGTTCATCGATGTGCGCCAGGAAGCGGGCGATGCGCCGGGTGGCCGGGGTAAGTGCCTGAACGGGACCGGCCACGAATGGCAGCCGGCGCCCGCCCAGGGCGCCGCGGACCAGTTCGGGTGCGAGGTACGCGATGCGGTACCTCAGGCCCAGGCCGGCCGCGGCGGCGCCGTCGTGGGTTTCGCCGGGGTGCAGGATGTGCAGCTGGCCGGGCAGGCAGAGCCAGCGTTCGCCCCGGTAGCGGAACGCTTGCACGCCAGTGAGCGTGATCCCGATCCCGTAGCTGTCGTGCTGGTGCGGCTGGTAGGCCCACGCCGACAGGCTGATCTCCGCCCGCTGCAGGCCGGGGGCGCCGGCGCCCAGGTGCACCCAGACCGGCGGCCGGCTGCCGGATCGTTCAAGACCGGCCGCGCCGGGCGCCTCTAGCGTCTCCCGCATGATCCGAAGGTACCCCGATGCCGGTGGCTGAGCCGGTGCTGCTCGAGCCGCTCCGCTGGGGTGGCGTGGGGACGCTGCTGGTCACCTCGCTGGCGGTCATGGGCAGCCCCGGCCCGGCCACGATCAGCCTGACCGCCGCGGGCTCGGCCTTCGGGGTACGCCGGTGTGCGGGTTATCTGACCGGGATCATCGCCGGGACCGTTGCCGTGCTTGCCGCGGTGGCAGCCGGGATCACCGCCGCCCTGCTGGCGGTGCCCGCCCTGCGGTCCGTACTGACCGTGATCGCCATCGCCTACATCCTGTGGCTGGCCTATCACATCGCGGTCGCGCCCCCGGCCACCGCAGCAGCGGACGCGGGCAGCCCGCCGTCCCTGACCGGGGGGATGCTACTCGGGGTCGCCAACCCGAAAGCATGGATCGCGATCTCCGCCGTCTACGCCAGCGCCCGCCTGGCGCCCAGCCCGCTCACCGACGCGCTGGCCAAGACCCTCGCGCTGACGCTCATGGCCATCGTCATCTGCACAGCGTGGCTCCTGACCGGCGCCTCACTAGCTCCGGTGCTGCGCAATCCGCGGGCATCGCGGATCATGAACATCACCCTGGCCGTGATCCTGGTGGGCGCCACCGCCGCCACCAGCGTTCACCAGCTCCCACGGTAAGAGGCCTGCCTCTCATCGGTGCCGGGCCTGCTGATCCCCGCGCCCCCGGGCCGGCCGCCGCAGCGCCGAGAGGTCAACCACGGGCCGTAACTCAATCCGCCGACCCCCAGGAAGCTGGCTGCGCCGGATCGCCGATTACGCGCCCGTCGTTCAGAGAACGATCTTGACCGCGACGCCGGGCAGATTATCCAGTTCGGGCGGCCCTGCCGGGTGATCGGTCACACTTGGCGTGGCCAGACGCTGTCAGGGTTGTCGGCGACAATGAGCGGATGCTGGGCCTGATCGTGGTGCCTCACTACGCGCCACGGACCGCGGCGCTGCGACGAGTCGCCCTGCCTGAGACCATGGTCACGGGCCTGGCGGCCGGATTGAGAATCGGTAGAGACCCCGCAGACCGGCGATACAGAGATCGGCGCCTCCGGGAAACCATGCGCAGTCCAAGACATCGCCGTCGACCCGCATCGCCGTAAGGGCTGAGCAGCTACGGCCGTCTGCGGCCCAGATCCGGACCGTCCGCTCGTGGCCGCTGGTGGCGATCCAGGTGCCATCCGGGGAGATCGCCACCGCGAGCACGTTGCCGTTGTGGCCGGTGAGGGTGGAGCGGGGAGTGCCGTCTGCGGCCCAGGTCCGGACCGTCCCGCCGCTGCCGCCGGTGGCGAGCCAGGTGCCGTCCGGGGCGATCGCCACCGCGTACACCCAGCCGCCGTGGGTGAGGGTGACGCGGGGGGTGCCGTCTGCGGCCCAGGTCCGGACAGTCCCGTCGTCGCTGCCGGTGGCGAGCCAGGTCCCGTCCGGGGCGATCGCCACCGTGCGCACATCGCCGTCGTGGCCGGTGAGGGTGGCGCGGGGGAGGCCGCCGGCGGCCCAGATCCGGGCCGTCCCATCGCGGCCGCAGTCTGCGGCCCAGGTCCGGACTGTCTTGTCGTAGCCGCCGGTGGCGAGCCAGGTGCCGTCCGGGGCGATCGCCACCGCGTACACCGGGTCGTCGTGGCCGGGCAGGGTGGCCCGGATCTGGGCCGCCGGCGGCCCAGATCCGGGCCGTCCCGCCGTCGCCGTCGTCGCCGCAGGCGGCGAGCCAGGTGCCGTCCGGGGAGATCGCCACCGCGTTCACCGGGTCGTCGCGGCCGCCGTGGCCGGTGAGGGTGGCGCGGGGGGTGCCGTCGGCCGCCCAGGTCCGGACCGTCCCGTCGACTCCGCAGGTGGCGAGCCAGGTGCCGTCCGGGGCGATCGCCACCGCGTTCACCCAGCGGTAGTGACCGGTGAGGGTGGCGCGGAGGCTGCCGTCGGCCGCCCAGGTCCGGGCCGTCCCGTCGTAGCTGGCGGTGGCGAGCCAGGTGCCGTCCGGGGAGATCGCCACCGCGATCACCCGGTTGTCGTGGCCGGTGAGGGTGGCGCGGGGGGTGCCGTCCGCGGCCCAGATCCGGACCGTCCCGCCGTCACCGTCGTCGCCACAGGCGGCGAGCCAGGTGCCGTCCGGGGAGATCGCCACCGCGCCCACCGGGTCGTCGTTGCCGGTGAGGATGGCGCGGGGGGTGCCGTCGGCGGCCCAGGTCCGGACCGTCCCGTCGACACCGCAGGTGGCGAGCCAGGTGCCGTCCGGGGAGATCGCCACCGCGCCCACCGAGCCGTGGTGGCCGGTGAGGGTGGCGCGGGGAGTGCCGTCGGCGGCCCAGGTCCGGACCTTCCCGTCCCAGCTCTGGCTGGCGACGGCGACCCAGGTGCCGTCCGGGGAGATCGCCACCGCGCCCACCGAGCCGTGGTGGCCGGTGAGGGTGGCGCGGGGGGTGCCGTCGGCGGCCCAGGTCCGGACCGTCCCGTCGATTCCGCCGGTGGCGAGCCAGGTGCCGTCCGGGGAGATCGCCACCCAGCCGCCATGGCCGGTGAGGGTGGCGCGGGGGCTGCCGTCGGCCGCCCAGGTCCGGACCGTCCCGTCGATGCTGGCGGTGGCGAGCCAGCTGCCGTCCGGGGAGATCGCCACCGCCTTCACCGAGTAGGTGTGGCCGGACAGGACGCGGATCAGCGCATCGGATTGGTCCGGCGGCGGCCAGGACGGCCATGCCGTCCAGGCACCCAGGCCGGACCGCAGCGCGGGCAGCTGGCCGGCCAGCTCAGGGATCCCGCCGAGCCGGCTCGTCAAGGTCGTGATCAGAGCACCGGCGGGCTCGATCGGGCCCAGCAGGTGCGCATTCTGCGCGACCACCCGGCGCAGCCGCGCCGCAGCCGGAGACCCGGAGCGGGCCAGGTCAGCCTCGACGGCCGCCGGGCCTGAGTGCCGCAGCCGAACCGCCAGGAACCGCAGATCACCACACACCTGGTCCAGCTCCGCGTCCAGCCCGGCCTTCTGCAGGTGGTAGGTGAGGTACTGCCACAAGTACCCGGAATCGGCGGCCTCCGGCAGCCGCCACCACGACGTGCCGGCCGCCGTGCCATCGCCGCCGCGGCGGGCAGGCTCAACGGCCCCGTCCTGCCCGGCCACCGGCCGGGCAGCGCGAATCAGCGCGGCATGAGCGGCCCGCTGGCCGCCGGAGCCCAGGCGGCTCCGCGCGAAATCGCGGATCACGTCATGGATGACCAGCACCCGCACCTGATCGGCCCATGCCAGGGCCAGCAGCGACAGCCCGTCCAGCCGATCGCACAGCGTCTCCGACTCGGCAGCGCTCAGCCCGGCGGTCCCCTGCCACAACAGGGCGGTCACCGGAACCGGGACCTCGGCATCCTCGGCGAAGATCCCCAGCTCGTAGAACCGGGTCCGGTCAGCGGCATCGAGTGCGTCCAGGCTGTAATCGACAGTGGCGGCCACCGCGGTCTCCCGCTTCCCCGAATCGGTGACATCCAGCGCCGCCCGGCCGTCGTCGCTCAGCCGCCCGGCCGCTGCCGCGGCCGCCGCATCGATGGCCGCGCCGTGTTCCACGTCACCGGCCAGGCGGTGGTTGACCAGGTTCAGCAGCAGCGGCCACCGGCCCGTCAGCCCCAGCAGCTCCCGCTCCATCCGCGCCGCCATCGGCGGCAGCCCCCGCGTCAGCAGCAGCCGGGCCACCGGATCCGGCATCGCATCGACAGTGATCCGGCCCGCGGCAGTATCGGCCAGCACCGCCGGCCGCCTCGTGGTCACCAGCAGCCTGCCCGCCTGCCCGGCCGCCAGGAATGGCTCCAGCTGAGCGGCCGTCCACACATCATCAACGACCAGCAGAGTCCGGCCCCGGCCCGACAGCGTCCCGGCCAGCGCCTGGCCCGCCTGCTCCAGGCTGGCGAACGCCGGCCCGCCGCCGCCAGCATTCGCGATCACCTCGCTGATCCTGGCGGCCAGCCCAGGCCCGGCGGTGTCCCGGCCGACCGTCACCCACACGACCCCGCCGCCGAACCGCCGCAGAACCGCGCGGTCCTGGCACGCCCTCGCCGCCAGCGTGGTCTTGCCGAAACCGCCCGCGCCCACCAGCCCGGTCGTCAGCGCCACCGCCCCCGAACCAGCATCGGTCAGCGCCGACACCACTTCCGCCAGCTCCCCGCGGTCCACCCAGCCCGCCACCGTGGGCGCCTGGGACAGCCGCGAACCCGGCACCCCGCCCGCAGGCCTGGCTGGCCGCTGGTAAGCCGGCAGCAGGTACGGGGCGAAGAGCGCGGCCAGGGCCAGGACGATACCGATCGGGGCGGCGAGCCTGCCCGCCTGGTCCAGGCCGGCCGCGTACATGTACCCGGCCATGCCGATCAGGGCCGCGGCGGCGGCAGCCCGCCCGGCCCAGATCCAGGCGCGGGTCCGACGTGGCATCAGATCCCCCCTTTCTTCCCTCCGATACCGATAGCCTTCCGACCCCGGCTAGATCTGTTCCGGGCTATCACACATACACTTTCTGTGCCAGGGTCATTCGGCATCTGGCCCGGGCCTGGCCCGCCGTAGCCGACGTCGAGGCGGGACATCACGGCCGGGTCCAGCCAGAAGACAGCCCCCAGCCCGGCACCCGGATGCTTCCCCTGCGCACGGCGCCGATCGATGCGCCGAGGAATTCGATCACGCCTCCTACCTGCCGAAACCCGCTACCAGGCCGAGACTCAAAGCGGCGTTCGCGCAGCTCAGAACCGGGAACGGCGTGTCGCGGCTGCCCCGGACTCACACGCTGGCGGTCGCGCCGGGCGAGGCTCGGGGCCGGCTCAGTCCCCGAACCGGGCCGGAGCGCAGATCATCCTTGTCTGCGCTGGCCTGACGAAACAGAGCCCATCTCCTAAGCCGCGCCAGATCGGCGGATCAGGCGCGGCCCGCAAACCCGCCGTCAGTTACAGAGCGGAGCTGCGGCCGACATGGTACTGACACCGCAGACCAGGCATCGGTCAGGTTGGTGCGAGTGACCGTAATGCTCATCGAGCGTTGCCGATCCGTGCTCACGGAGCGCCGCCGCAAGATCGCCAGATAGCGATGTCGGTAACAGCGTGCCGGCCGCCCGGTGCCCTCTTCGTCGGTCGTCGTCACGGTTCCTGTCTCCTGCCCTCGCGCCGCCACGGAGCGGGCAATCGGGTCGGCCGTGCGCCATCAGGCCAGCCGCGCCAGGACTCGGTGCCGACGCAACATCCGTCCGCACCACCAGCCCGGCCGACCGCAGGTCATAGCCGGCGCACGGCCGACCATCCGACCATTGAGTAGTACTCACCCCGCAGGTACGCCTTGATGCCCTCGGCCGTGTAGGGGTATGTCTCGGCTGGCGGCTGGCTGAGCGGCCACCACTGCACGCGGGCGCACTTGTCCGG
>Ga0209415_10016466_pt1 | contig 11877 bp, 13 predicted proteins | sample PeaSoiSIISIP2007_FD_187696 | JGI IMG/M metagenome (GOLD analysis project Ga0209415, IMG submission 187696) | Peat soil microbial communities from Weissenstadt, Germany - SII-SIP-2007 (SPAdes) (version 2) | ecosystem: Environmental > Terrestrial > Soil > Wetlands > Peat | place: Germany... | reverse complement strand
CGGCCCCCGGGGGGCGTCACAAGCGGCAAAGCGCTCGGATCGAGTGAGCGGTCGATGATGCACGCCGCCACGGCGCTCAGCTGGAGGCGGTTGCTGCGGGCATACCCGCGCAGCATGGCGAACGCCTCGTCCATGTCGACCTTCTGGCGCTCGGCGAGGATGCCCTTGGCCTGCTCGATCACGATCCTGGAGGTGAGCGCCCCCTGGAGCTGCTCGGACAGGTCGGTCCGGTTCTTGACAGTCCGCTCCTGGAGGATGCCGATGGTGGCCGCGTCCGCCAACGCCTGGGTCAGGGTCACCTGCGGCAGCGTCATGTCGTGGTGCTCGACGTCGAACACGTTCATCGCACCGATCACATCGTCGCGAAGTCGCAGCGGCAGGGCGTGCACCATCTGGAAGCCGGCATCGCGCGCCATGGGGACGAACTGCGGCCAGCGGTGGCCGACGACGTCGAGGGGCTGGTTGATGATCTGCTGACCCCAGTGCAGGCAGTCGAGGCAGGGTCCCTCCTCGTTCTGCACCTCGAACAACTCCACCACCCGCATGCGCTCCGTCGACGACGCCATCACCTGGAGCCGTCCGCGGCCGTCGGTGAGGACGAGACCGACCTCGACCGTGCCGAGGAGCTCGACGCACCGCTCGGCCAACATCGACAGGAAGTCGATGAGGTCGAAATCGGCGACCAGGGTGTCAGCCAGCTCGACGAAGGTCTGCGCCAACCATTCGTCCCGACTGTCCATCATGCTTCCTTTCCGCCCGCAGGATCCGATCTCCCACACCCCGGTGGACGGCGCTCCGACGCGCAAAGTCTACGGGGCCGGCGCCCGACGGTCCTCTGCCCCGCCGCCCGGGGCGCCGGCGCCCTCACAGGGCATCGAACCGCAGTGCGCCGGCCACGACCTCCTTGACCACATCGTCAAGGGGCCGGTCGGTGCCGAAGGCGTGCCCCCGTATGCGCACGAGCGCCTCCTCCACGCTGCAGTCGAGCTGGACCGAGACCATGCCGGTGGCCTGGTGGACCACGGCGCGGTAGTCCGAGAGGTCGAGCCCCCAGGCCAGGGACTCGGAGGCGGCCTCCGCCTGGAGCTCGAGCACGATATCGGTGACGAGGATGGCGACGAGCCGGGCGAGGCCGAGCTCGTCGGCGCTCAGCCTCCTGGCCTGGTCCCGGTAGAAGAGGAGGGCGCCCAGCTTGACGGCCCCGCGCCGGAGGGGGAAGGCGTACACCGCCTCGACGCCGAGCTTGGCCACGGCCGGGGCGAACTGGGGCCAGCGGTCGCCTGCGTGGCGCACGTCGCCCACGAGCACCGGCGCCCCGTCGGCGCAGGCGTCCGACACCGGGCCCTCGCCCAGGGTGAACTCGAGGTCCTGGACGGCGCCCGCCCGTGGTTCGAACGCGCTGACCACGCTCTGCGTGCGCTGCGGCGCGGTCAAGACGACCGAGGCCCCGGTGATGGGCAGCAAGCCGACGCACGCCTGGGAGATCGTCTCCAGCGTCGGTGGCGAACCGTCCGCCCCGGCGCAGAGCACGGCGCGCACCCGAGCCGCCTCGTCGGTACTCACCGGTCCCCCCCCGACCGAGCTGCCACAGCAACCCACGTGCCCACGGCCATCACCCTCTCGCCTCGCGCAATCATCGACGTGCGACCTGGGTCTGGGGCGACGCTGGCGGAGCCTGTGTCGGAATCGGCGACAGGCTCCGACGCCGCGGGGTTCAGCCCGCGACACGACGAACCCTACACCCCGGTGCGGTTGCCTCGGGGGGCGCCCACCGGGAGACAGCGACACGCCGCAAGGTGCGCGGCCAGCGGGTCGGCGGGCGCTCGGGGAACCGACGGGCCACGAGTAGCGTGCGCCCGTGTGCTTTTCCCCGCAAGCCGACCTCGTCGGCGGTGTGATCATCGGTGGCATCGGGGTCGACGCCGTCCGCCACGTCGACCGTCGCCGCGGCCACATGGCGCTGGCGGCACTGCCGTTGATCCTCGGCGCCCACCAACTCGACGAGGCGTTCGTGTGGTGGTGGCAACAGGGTCACACCACGGCGGCGGCGGGAAGGGTCGCCCTGTGGATCTACCTGTTGATCGCCTTCGTCGTGCTGCCCGTCTTCGTCCCGCTCGCCATCGTGGCCCTGGAACCGACCGGGAGGCGGAGGTGGGCCATGGCGCCGTTCGCGGCGCTCGGTGCCGTCATCAGCACCATCCTGTTCGTCGCCATGCTGCGCGGTCCGATCGAGGTCAGCATCCACCCCCACCATCTCGCCTACAGCATCCGCCTCAACCACGGCCTCGTCGTCATCACGCTCTACGTGGTGGCCGTCTGCGGGGCGCTCATCTTCTCGGGCTACCGCAGCGTCCTCATCTTCGGCCTGGTGAACCTCGTCGCCGTGGCCATCATCGCCAAGCTGACGGTCGACGGGTTCGCTTCGGTGTGGTGCGGATGGGCGGCGATCACCAGCGCCGCCATCGCCTTGCATATGCGCTTCGCCGGGACGCGCCGACCCGTACCTCGCGCCTTGGTGTGACGCCGAAGGACGTCGCCGTCCTGATGCCCACCCTCGCCTGCCCGGCGGCTATGCTCGCAGGTGCCAGGAGTGTCGGTCTGTGCCTACGGGCGGCCGCCCCGCCTGAGCGCAGAACGTCGCCCTGGACCACGGTGACCCATAGGTAGCCAGATCGGCTGGTCGCACACAGAAGGTCGATCAGGTAGGAACGGGGTTGCCGGTGCCTGGAAGCACGCTTGAACTGCCTCTCGTCTCGTCGGCCGTCGATGTACCGGCCGACGATGTCCCGGCGCCGCTCGCCGTCGATCCGCCACGGCGCCCGGCGACGGCCGGGCGTGTCGTGACCGCCTTGCTCGTCGCCGGTCCGGTGGCGGGGCTCGCCATCTTCGTGCCCCTGGGTTGGGCCAGTGCCCCCGGCATCGCCGTGCTCTTGATGATGGCAACCATGTACGTGGTCACGGGTCTCGGGATCGCCGCTGGTTTTCACCGTCTGTTCACGCACCGCAGCTTCCGGGCACGCCGGGGCCTCAAGATCGCGTTGGCCGTCGCCGGGTCGATGGCCCTCGAAGGATCGGTGATCGGCTGGGTGGCGGTGCACCGCCGCCACCACATGTTCAGCGACCAGCCGGGTGATCCCCACTCACCGGCGCGCGTCGACGCCACGTCCGCGGGCACGGCGCGCGGCTTTCTGTGGGCGCATGTGGGCTGGCTGTTCGCCGACGATCCGACCGACACCAAGCGGTTCGCCCCCGATCTGCTCAAGGACCGGGACCTGGTCGTGATCGACCGGCTCTTCCCGGTGCTGGCTGTGGTGTCCCTCCTGATCCCCTTCGGCCTGGGATGGGCGATCTCAGGGACCGTCGCCGGTGCCTTCGCCGCACTGCTGTGGGCGGGCTTGATCCGCATGGCGATCCTCCACCACGTGACATGGAGCATCAACTCCGCCTGCCACGTGTGGGGGCGCCGTCCGTTCGCCACCAAGGACCGCAGCGGCAACATCGCCTCCCTGGCGGTGGTGTCGTTCGGCGAGAGTTGGCACAACTTCCATCATGCCGCCCCGGCATCGGCCCGCCACGGCGTGCTCCCGCACCAGGTGGACGTGGCCGCGGGGTTCATCCGCCTGGTCGAGCGCGTCGGATGGGCGACGAAGGTCCGCTGGCCGACCGGCACCCAGATCGCCGCGGCGCGCCGCGGCGACGGGGGCGGTGCCCCCACCGCCCCCCAGGCCCCGGCGGACAGCATCGAGACGGAGGACCGTCGGCTCGTCGTCTGACCGGCGACGACCAGAGACGCCGAGGTGACCGGCGACGCAGCGATATGCCGAGGTGATCGGCGAGTAGCGTAGAAGCAGCTCAGTTCGAGCAAGAGCACCTCCGCTTACGGAGGAAGGAACGGCGGTCCACATGGGACCCGACGCACGAGGGCAGATCCTCATTTTCCCCGGGGCCCCAGTCGTCTCCGATGCTCCGTTGTGGGACTCCGAAGACGGCACCACGACCACCGATCTTCTGGAGCAGGTCGATGAGGTCTTCCGGGTGCGTGCGCAGCAGCTCCAGGCATCAGCCGAGCAACAGGCTCGGGCGGGCTCGACGCAGGCCCGTCTGCACGACGACGTCGCCGCGCTGTGCACACAAGAGATCCGGCCGGCCATGGAGGCGTTCTTGGTGCGCCTCCGCACGAACGGTGGCGGGGGACTGCTCGAAGAGCGCGCGGGCATCGCCGGGACCGGCGTCGCCCCTCGCATGAGGCTCTGGATGTCGTTGTCCGGGGAGATCCTCGGTCGTCCCCGCCAGGACCGGAACCCCTATCTCCAACTCGACTTCGAGATGACCACCCGACAGATCACCGTGGCCGAGGGCGACATGTGGCAAGGCCACGGGGCAGCCGGCCGGGTGGGCGCGTGGGACGTCTCGGAGGTTACGAACGTCCTGGTGACGCGCGCCCTGCTCGCCGTGCTGCAGAGGGCGGCGCTCTAGCGCACGGGGTGGTCGCCGCTCACGCGACGGGGCGGCGCTCCTGGGCGGTCACGTCGCGGCGATGCCTGGCCGATCGCCGCTGGCGGGCGGCCGCCGACCAGGTGTTGGTCGGCACCGCAAGGGGCGCCGCCGTGGCCGGAGCCGCGGGCGTCCCCGCGTCGCGGGGGGAGACGCGCAGGGAGGGGCACAGGAACGACCCCGGCGGCTGCGCCTGCCCCGCGGCGTCCTGCCACCATCCCACCGGAGCCCGGCCGTACTTCACCGCGACCACCGTGCGCTCGTCCGCTTCTCGTCGCCCAACAGGCGACTCCGACACGGCGGGCACAGCCACCACCGCGGGGAATCGCCCGGGCTGATCGACGGATGCCTCACGAAGTTCAGGCGGCACCGCCCGCACTTGGTGACGGCCTCGGCGTCGAGCTCATCTGATTCCGACTCGACGTCCGCGCCGAGGGGCTCGGCCACCACGAGGGTCATATGCGGGTCTGTAGGGACAACCGACACGACGCGCTCCTTTGCTGAAGCCCAGAAGAGGCGTCCAGCCTGCACGGGGCGACAACCGAGACGGTCGTCCTGCCCAAACGAAGGCGTCACTCCCAAGGGGGATATGTCCCAGGCTACTACGAAACCCACTCGACCCCCGGCGAGCGCGGCGCATCGAACGACGGGCCACGTCCACGGTGCAGTGCCGTCGGCACAAACAGGATCGGCCCGATGATCGCCAACGGCGCCGGCGCCGTCGTGCCCGACGATCGCCGAACGGGGGTCCTCCGAGCCGGGGGGGAACCCCGTCCCCGTGGCCGCGGGCCATGCCCGAATTGCCCGATCGTGCTCGGTACGATTCGCCCATGCGAATCGGCTCGCCCATGCGAATCGGCCTCATCGCCATGGTCGTCGTCGGGGCGACGGGACTGGCGGCGTGCTCCAGCGGCTCGAGCACCCCGACGTCGCAGGGGGCGGCCACGACCACGTCGACGACCGCCGGAGCCACCTCGAGCACCACGTCGACCAGCACCGCCGGCAGCACGACGAGCGCCACCTCGGCGGGGGCACAGAACCTCGTCGTGACCGACGACATCCGGAGCCAGCTCGTGGCCGCCGGCGCCGCCCTGAACAGCATCCCCGCGTCGGACTACACCGGCCTCCAGCCCGGCGAGACGTACTACGCCTACGACCCGGCGACCCAGACCTACTGGGCCGGAGCGGGGCTCGTCCCGAGCCCCGCGTCCATGCAGGCCCAGGTCTCCGTGCAGGACGACGGCGCGTACCTCCTCTTCCAGCGATCCCAGAGCGGGTCGTGGAAGGCCTACGACGTGGGGCTGGCGGGGACCCCCGACGGCACGGCGTGTCCGGTGGCCGTCCCGGCCGCCATCCTCGGTCTGTGGAGCTGGGGGCCCGCGACGTGCCGGCCGCCCACGCTCCGCTGACGCTGCTGCTGCGCTCTCCCGGCGAGACCCGAACCGCCCGGTACCCTCCGTCCCCCGGCGCCCTGGGCCTCCGGCGTCACGCGCCGCCGGGGCGAACGCCCGGTCAGGGAGCCGGCCGGGCCCGCTGCGGCCGGGGCGGCGCGGCTGCTCACGGAGGCACGGTGCCACGCCCGAGCGCGGTGCCCGAAGCTCAAGGCGGCCCTGCCCGCCGCCGATGTGTCACCTGTGACTGTGTCCACTGCGGCCGAGTCCCGATGACTGCGCGCCCCGACCTGGGCCTCGACGGTCAGCCGGAGCTGGTCTTTCAGCCCGCCGTCGACCTGGCCACGGGCAGGCTGCTCGGGTTCGAAGCACTGCTGCGCTGGCGCGACCCCGTGCTCGGCCCCATCCCGCCCGGCGTCCTGATCCCGTGGGCCGAGGCCAACGGCCACATGACCGAACTGAACCAGTGGGTCCTGTCCGAGGCCTGCGCCCGGGCGGTGCGGTGGCGGTCGGATCTCCAGCTGGCCGTCAACTCCTCGGTCTTCCAGCTCCGTGAGAGAGAGACCCTCGAGGCCGCCGTCATCGCGCTGGAGGCGTCGGGGCTCAACCCTGACCGCCTGACCATCGAGATCACCGAGAAGAGCGTCGCCGACGCGCTGGCCGTCGGGGAGCTTGTCGCCATGTCGGAACTCGGCATCCAGCTCACCGTCGACGACATGGGTGCGGACTGCTCGTCCATGGGGCGCCTGCAGCAGCTGTTGGTCAGCACCATCAAGATCGACGGGGCCCTCGTCGAGGGAATCGAGGAGGCCGATTCCCCCCACCGGTCGACGGTGGCGGCGATCATTGGCGCCAGTCACTCGTTCGGCATCTGTGCCGTGGCCAAGGGCGTGGAGACAGCGGCGCAGGTGGCGGTGCTGCAGTCCCTGGGCGCCGACGTGGGCCAGGGGTACTTCTTCGCCCCGCCGCTCGCCGCCGAGGTGGCCCACACGCTGGCCACGACGGACCCTCGCCCCATGTTCGCCCTCCGGGCGGCCTCGAAGGCGGCGGGGGCCGACGGCGACAGGCGCGGCCCGGTCCCCCCCCAACCAGCACCGCCGCATCCGATGAGCACCGCCAAGATGATCGACGCGCTCGGCGCGGTGCGCCACACGAACGCCACGGGCAACGGCGCGGAGAACAGTCTCGCTTTCGTGAGCGCCGGGTTCGTGACCAACGACATCATCCTCGTCTCGCGGCGCAACCGTCTGCCGGCACAACTCCGCAAGGGACGCCACAGCGTCACGCGGACACGTCGCCCGCCTCCCGACGCGCCGGTCGACCCCAGCCCCGCTCCCCCGCCGCACGCCCCGTCGCTCACCGCACCCGCCGGAAACGGGCACGCCGCCGTGCGCGGCGACACCGTCCACCCTGACCTGCAGGCCACAGCGGAGCTGGAGGCCGTGCGCGACTGACCCCGTCCTGGCGACAGCGAAACGGCCCTTCACGGGAGCCGAGCCTGGCGGGTGGGGGTGAGCCGGGAGGGGCCGGTCAGCCGGCGGTCGACGGAGCGGCGCGGTCGATGTCGGCAGCGTCGACGACGGCCGGGGCGGTTGCCGGCGCCTCGTCGCGCCCGCCTTGGACGAGCTGACTGCGGCTCAGCGACACCACCCCGGCGATGAGTGCCGCCAGGGCGGCCGCTTCCACCACGACGTCGATGGGCTGCAATTGGATCTGCTCCTGGAAGATGAAGACGCCGAGGAGGCTGGCGACCAGCGGGTCGACGATGGTGAACCCCGGCTGGGAGGCGGCCAGTGGCCCCGCCTGGAACGCATGGGACGCCAGCAGCATCGAGGCGGCGCCCACCCCCACCAGCACGTACGGCGACCACGTGGTGAAGATCGCGCCGAAGCCTCCGCTCGTGTGGGAGCTGAGCTCCTTGATCACGGCGGCGACGAAACCCCACGAGATCCCCGTGGCCACGCCCAAGGTGGCCGCCCGACGAGCGGGCGACGGGGCGCTTCGCCCCGGGAGGCGGATGTACGCCGCGGCGGCGACGAGCACGGTGAGGCCGAACGCCGAGACGCCGGCGAACCACCACGACGCCGCCGGCGAGTGCAGATGGCCACCGGAGGGGTCGGCGGTGAACAGGAACACACCCAGCCCCGCGGCCATGGCGCCACCGGCCAGCCAGTCCTGGCGCTGGACGCGGTTCGAACCGATCAACGCCATGTAGGCGAAGACGAAGAGCAGCTCGGTGGCCAGGATCGGCTGCACGAGGGCGAGGCTGCCGTAGTGCAGGGCGATGATCTGGAAGACGAACCCCAGGATCATGCTCCCCACGCCGGCGAGCCAGATGGGCTGGCGCACCAGATACACCAAGAGGCGTGCGCTGAACTTGTCCCCGCCCGGTGCGGGTGCGGCCCCGAGGCGCTGGCACATCGACGACGTGGCCGTGCAGAAGCTGGCGGCGACGGCCAGGGCGACCGCTTTCACGGCACGACCCTGGATCCGCTCATCGGGGCCCCCGCGGGAAAATTGGCATTTCCCGCATGCTATTGCCTGGGGCCCGGCGACCCGGCCAGGGCCTGCGGTCGACGGTGCCCGGCCGCAGGCCGCGGTTCAGCAGTCGTGCGCCGCGTGGCCCGGACCGGGGAGGGCCAGCCGGGGACGGATGCCGCTCGCCGGCACCTCGGGGCCCGCCAGGCGCCGGCCCGTCCGGATCAGCAGCTCGCCCAGGAGGCGGGTGACGGGACGGGGGGGGATCGTGGCCCCCGGGGAGCGTCCGCCGTGGTGCGACCCGGACGCGGCGGCGGCGCGGCACAGGTCGTCGGCTCGGGTGCGAGCCAGCTGCTGCATCATCGAGGGGTTCATGGCGCTGTCCGGGGGCTGGTGGTGCGGTTCGGCATGGCCCTTGCAGTGTACCTCGATATAGGTATATAGTCAAATAACTATGCCAATGGTCGACAGTACGGCGGCACCCCTCGGGCCCCGCGTCACGGTCCGCCCATCCGCCGTGGTGGAGCTGTGCTGGTTGCTGCACGCCGCCGAGCGGGAGGACTTCCGCCTGGGCAATCTGGCGCTGCGGGCGTTCTACGACGAGCACCCCGACCTCCTTCGGCGCATCTCCTCGTTCTGGCAGGACGAGGCGTCGGGCGACGTGGGTTTCCTCGAGCTGCTGGTGGTGGCCCACCACGGGCAGCTCTTGTTCGCGTGCGACCTCGCCGCCTTGATCGGCCGCCTGGACGACCTGTGGACGTCGGCACCGACGGACCTCCGCCTGGCATCGGAGAGCCCCGAGGATCAGCGGATCGTGCGCGAGCGCCTGATGCAGCTGCGCCACGCGCCCGAGCGCCGCCGGGCGTACGCCGCGCTCGTGGCCGACACGTGGGAGGCCATGCGGGCGCCGTGGCAGCACACCGGCCTGCGCTGCGCCGAGGCGGAGAGCGCGGTCCTGCGCGACCGCATGGCGCGCGGCACGCCCTGGTCCGAGCTCGTCCTCAGCGAGTGTCGGCTGGGCGACCTGCTGCCCCAGCTCGTCGCCGCGCTCGAACCCGACGGCGAGGTCGCCATCGTCCCCGCCTTCTTCACCCACAAGGGGCTGCTCCTCGACCTACCCGGCCTGGTCCTCGTGGGCATGCGCGCCGACCCGTCGGGGCCACAGGCCCGCGCCCGCACCGAGGGCCTCGCCCGGCGGTTGAAGATGCTCGCCGATCCCACGCGCCTGGCCATCGTCGACCACCTGGTGGCGCGGCCGCGCACCGTCTCGGAGCTGGCGCGCTCCTTCGGGATCGCCCAGCCCACCGTGTCCAACCACGTGAAGCTCCTGCGCGACGCCGGGCTGGTGACCGACGAGCGGATCGCCGGGCGTCGGCAGCTGGTGGTCGACCGCCGCACCGTGACCGAGCTGCTCGAGCACCTCCAGGCGGTGCTGGCGTCGCCGCCGGCCCATTCGGGCCCGTCCACCTGAGGCCGCCGACGCGCCGTCGTCCCCGGAGTCTCCCTTGCCGGGGGAATAAAAGTAGGTAACACTACTTTTATCTACAGTGCGTCGCACGCTGGCACCCGCCAGCCCCGCCACCGAGGAGGAGCGCCATGGCCGTCGCCATCATCACCGGGGCGTCGAGAGGGCTCGGTCGGGCCCTCGCCCGCGAACTCGCCGGTCAGGGGTGGTCCCTCGTCGTCGACGCCCGGGGGGGTCGGGCCCTCGCCCGGGCGGAGGCGGAGATCGGCGACCGCCTGGCGGCGGGGGCGGCGGTCGTCGCCATCCCCGGAGACGTCGCCGATCCCGAGCACCGGCGGGCGCTCGTCGCCGCCGCCGCCGGCCTCGGCGGCATCGATCTCGTCGTCAACAACGCCAGCGCCCTCGGGCCCTCCCCCCTGCCCCGGCTCGACGCCTACCCCCCCGACGCGCTGCGCGGGGTCCTCGAGGCCAACGTCGTGGCGCCCCTCGCCCTGGTGCAGGCCAGCCTCCCCCTCCTGCGGCGCTCCCCGGACCCCCGGATCGTGAACGTCAGCTCGGACGCCGCCGTCGAGGCGTACGAGGGATGGGGCGGGTACGGGTCGTCGAAGGCGGCCCTCGACCACCTGAGCGCGGTGCTGGCGGCGGAGGACCCGGGGCTGCGGGTGTGGGCCGTCGACCCCGGCGACATGCGGACGCAGATGCACCAGGACGCCTTCCCCGGCGAGGACATCTCCGACCGCCCGCCCCCCGAATCGGTCGTCCCCGCCCTGCTGTCGCTCATCGAGGGATCCACGCCGAGCGGGCGCTACCGGCTGCAGGCGCTGCAGCCGGCGCTGGCCGAGACCCCGTGACACTGGCGGCGCCGGCGGCGCAGGCGGCTCGGGGCCTCCCCAGCCTGCCGTCGTTCGCGCTCCCCCCCGAGCTCGAGGCGTCGGTGCCGCCCGAGGCCCGCGGCATCACCCGGGACGCCGTGCGCATGCTCGTGGCCCGACGCCACGACCGCTCGCTCGTGCACACGACGTTCTCCGAGCTCCCCCGCTTCCTCGACGACGGCGACCTCGTCGTGGTGAACACCTCGGGCACCCTGGCGGCGGAGATCAGCGGCGTCGACGGCGCCGGACACAGCCTCGAGGTGCACCTGTCGACCCAGCTGCCGGCCGGGCTGTGGACGGTGGAGCTGCGCCGCGCCGGGGCCCCGTACCTCGACGCCCCGGCGGGTGCCGCCGTGGCCCTCGACGGCGGGGGCACCGTGACCCTGCTCGCCCCCTACGCCCCGCACCCGCTCGGCGTGCGGCTGTGGGTGGCCACGGTCGAGACCCCCGCCCCCCTGCTCACGTACCTGGCGGTCCACGGCCGGCCCATCCGCTACGGCTACGTCCACGGGAGCTGGCCGCTCTCGGCCTACCAGAACGTGTACGCCACCGAGCCGGGCTCGGCCGAGATGCCCAGCGCCGGCCGTCCGTTCACGCCCGAGGTCCTCACCCGCCTGGTCGCCCGAGGGGTGGCCGTCGCCCCGGTGGTGCTGCACACCGGCGTGGCATCGCTCGAGGCGTCGGAGCCGCCGTATCCCGAGTACTACCGCGTGCCGGCGTCGACCGCCCACCGGGTGAACCACACCCGGCGCGAGGGCGGCCGGGTCCTCGCCGTGGGCACCACCGTGGTGCGCTGCCTCGAGACGGTGGTCGACCTCCGGGGCACGGTCCACGCCGGCCACGGGTGGACCGAGACGGTGGTCACCCCCGACCACCCCGTGACCTCGGCGGACGGCCTGCTCACCGGCTGGCACGAGCCCGAGGCCTCGCACTTGGCCATGCTGGAGGCCATCGCCGGCCGACCACTGCTCGAGGAGTCCTACGCCGCCGCCTTGGCCGGTGGGTACCTGTGGCACGAATTCGGCGACGTCCACCTGGTGCTCCCGTGAACGACCGCCGGAGCACGCCGGCACGGACCGCGGGCCCACCGGGCGCTCCCCCACGCGGCGACGCCCCCGCGCCCGGCGCCCCGCCCGATGCACCGCCTGATGCCCCGCCCGGTGCCCCGCCCGGTGCC
>Ga0209415_10016465_pt1 | contig 11877 bp, 8 predicted proteins | sample PeaSoiSIISIP2007_FD_187696 | JGI IMG/M metagenome (GOLD analysis project Ga0209415, IMG submission 187696) | Peat soil microbial communities from Weissenstadt, Germany - SII-SIP-2007 (SPAdes) (version 2) | ecosystem: Environmental > Terrestrial > Soil > Wetlands > Peat | place: Germany... | reverse complement strand
TCGATTGGCATGTATCTGCCGCTGGGAACCACCTCCGCGATGTTCGTGGGCGGCGTGATTCGCTGGCTTACCGATCGCCTGCGCGACAAGCGCAAGCTCAATGACGCGCAAAAAGCGCGCGTGGACAACGCCGGGATCCTGACGGCCTCGGGAATGATCGCCGGCGAGGCTCTCTGTGGACTCGGTGTGGCCGCAGTCATCGCGCGGAGGCTCGCGCATGACCCTCATGCAGACACCAGGTTGGCTCATCTGGCCATGGGAGACTCGGCGGTTGCTCCCTTGATTGCTTTGGCGATGCTCGTGGCTGTCATGATCCTGGTGCCGCTGGCCAACGCCGGGCGCCCCGACGAGCCGGCCCCGCCAACAGCGATGATGTAACGCCGGTTCGCATCCACTTCAGCACGTGCGGGCGCCGTGGAACTCCAGGAGTGCCCGTTCACCGATTCCTCTCCGATGCTGGTGGGCAAGAAAATCCTACAGAACCCTGTGTAGCTGGATCACACGCAGGACACGTGCACTGCTAAGTCCTTCCTTTACAGGTGATTTTTGGTTGTTAGTTCTCTTGACATTAGGGCTACGCATGGTTATCGTGCGGGCAATACCGTATTGAGCTGGTGAACAGGTAGCGAGCGGCGGAACCTGGTCCAAAACTCGTAGAACTTGCAGCGTGTCTGAAAGCTGGCTTGCAGTTGCATACGGGTGTGTGCCCGGTGGAGGCCTGCCTTGACCATACGACGGATGTGTGTTTCCTCTCTTCTGATTCTGCTCCTTTCGACCCTGATTTCTGCCGCTGCTCGGGCCGGTGACGAATGGCAGCCCATCGATCCCGCCGAACTCAGAATGACCAGCGAACCGCTCGCGCCGGGTGCACCGGCGATCTATCTCTACCGTCAGGTGGACCGGAACGATTCCGGACGGACGACGCACACGGAGTTCAACTATGTTCGGATCAAAATCCTGACGGAAGAAGGACGGAAATACGCCAACGTAGAGATTCCCTATTCGAAGGCCGTAACGGGAATCGGCGGCATTCGGGCGCGGACCATTCATGCGGACGGCAGCATTGTGAATTTTGAAGGCAAGATTCTTGAAAATACGATTGTCAAGTCAAAGACGGTGAAATACCTGGCGAAGACGTTCGCGATGCCGGACGCGCAGGTCGGGAGCATCATCGAGTATCGCTACACGTATGATTTTGAAGACTACTATATCTACTGGTCTAAATGGATGCTGAGTGAGGAACTGTTCACGAAGAAGGCGGTCTTTTCGTTGAAGCCATACGAGAGGTTTGCAGTGCAATGGAACTGGCCGGTGGGCTTGCCGGCGGGCACAGAACCCCCAAAGCAAGGACCCGACCTGGTCGTCCGCCTGACGGCCGTGAATGTTCCAGCGTTTCAAGAAGAAGACCACATGCCGCCGGAAAACGAACTGAAGTTTCTTGTAAATTTTGTGTACAGCGAGGACGGATTCGAAAGCGACCCGGTTCGTTTCTGGAAAAAGTACGGGGAAAAGCAGAATAAGCAGACGGAGAAGTTTGTCGATCGGCGCAAGGCGATGGAACAAGCAGTTTCGCAGATTATCTCACCCTCGGATTCCGCGGATACGAAATTAAGGAAAATCTATGCGCGATGCCAGCAGGTGAAGAACCTTAGTTTTGAGAGGAATCAGGACAAGGCAAAGGAGGAAAAGGTCAAGCCGAACGAGAATGTTGAGGACGTCTGGAAACGTGGAGTGGGCTCCGGCCACGACGTCAATCTGCTGTTTCTTGCGTTGGTACGGGCGGCTGGATTTGAGGCGTACTATGTTCGTCTTTCCGGGAGGAGCGAATATTTTTTCAACCAAAAACGCATGAACACCGCACAACTGGATGCGGACACGGTTCTGGTGAAATCGGAAGGGAAGGATCTGTACCTGGATCCGGCCACAAAATTTGCTCCCTATGGGCTGATGCCTTGGCCAGAGACCGGAGTCGCCGGACTGCGCCTTGATAAGCAAGGCGGAACCTGGATACAGACGGAGATCCCTGAGAGTTTCGCCAGCAAAGTGGTGAGGCAGGCGGACTTGAAACTGAGCGAGGAAGGGGGATTGGAAGGCCAGGTAAAAGTGACCTACTGCGGGCTGGAAGCGTTGGACAGACGTTTGGGCCAGAGATTCGGCGACGATACGCAACGCAAGGAGTATCTGGAAAATGCATTGAAAAATGTGATTCCAGCGACCGCCGAGGTGGAATTGAAGAACAAACCGGATTGGGACAGCTCCGGCGAAAAGCTCGTGGCGGAATATGACGTGAAGATTCCCGGATGGGCAAGTCCGGCGGGGAGGCGCGTTGTACTTCCGCTGGGGTTGTTTGCAGGGGCGCAGAAACACGTGTTTGAGCACAGCCAGCGCACGCATGCCATTTATTTTTCGTATATGTTCCAAACGGAAGATCAAGTCAAAATTACGCTTCCCACGGGGTGGAAAGTGGGCAACCTCCCTAAAGAGGTTCACTTGGACGCAAAGGCGGCGGAATACCAAATCCAGGCTGAAAACAAGGAAAACGCCCTTCAAGTGACTCGCACACTGCGAAGCGACATCGTGTTATTGCAGTCTTCCCTGTATCCAGCCCTGCGGGATTTCTATCAGAAGATCCGGTCTGGAGATGAACAAGAGGCAGTGCTGCAGCCGGGAGCGAACAGTGCAGCCAACTAGGAGTCGCGCGAGCAGGTTACACGTATTGTTGGAAATCGGGTTGGCTGCGGTTATTGTCGCCTTCTCTGGGGGTATCGCCCGGGCTTCCTCGGAGGCACCAGCGTGGATGCACGCCCTGACAAGTGTTTCTCTCCCCGAGCATGATGAGAAGACCGAGGCAGTGCTTCTTTACTCCATGGAAGTGTGGACTGTTCAGGCGAATGGTAAGAGCAAACGCTTGATGCGAAAGGTCTACAAGATTCTGCGTCCCGGCGGAAGAGGATATGGCACGGTCATAGCCTATTCCAGCGCGGAGGCGAAAGTTCTGAATATGCACGGCTGGTGCATTCCGGCGCAGGGCAAGGACTTCGAAGTCAAGGATAAGGATGCAGTGGAAACGTCCGCTCCTGGCGTGGCAAGCGGCGAACTTGTCAGTGATCTTCGGGCAAGAATTCTGAAAATCCCCGAGCCAGAACCGGGGAACATCGTGGGCTACGAGATAGAACAGGAAGAGTATCCCTACGTCCTTCAGGATCTGTGGATGTTCCAATCGAGTGTGCCGGTGCGCGAAGCCCATTACACACTGCAACTTCCACCAGGCTGGGAGTATGAGGCGGTGTGGGTCAATGCAACGGAAGCCAAGCCAAATTCAGATGGAAACGGCCAGTGGCAGTGGGTGGTGAACGACATCAAAGGGATTCGCGACGAAGAAGAAATGCCGCCGTGGAAGGGCGTGGCCGGACAAATGATCGTTTCCGTGATTCCGCCCAATGGTTCCAGGAAGGGTTTTGTGAGCTGGGCGGATGTTGGGAAGTGGACTTTCACACTCGCTCAGGGCAGAAGGGATGCCTCGCCCGAAATCAGGCAGAAAGTGACGGAGCTGACGGCCGGCAAGGCGACCACGCTTGCAAAGATGCAGGCGCTGGCGAACTTCGTCCAGCGGGATATTCGTTACGTGGCGATTGAATTGGGGATCGGTGGCTGGCAACCGCATCCGGCGAAAGATATTTACAGCCATCACTATGGCGACTGCAAAGACAAAGCGACGCTGCTGAGCACAATGCTCAAGGAAGCGGGCATGGACTCCTACTATGTTGCCGTGAACACATTTCGGGGCGCCGTGAGAGCCGATACACCGCCACAACAGTACTTCAACCACATGATTCTGGGGCTTCGCCTGCCCGATGATGTGCAGGACGCATCGTTGGAATCCGTCTATGTACATCCAAAGCTGGGGAGGATTCTGATTTTCGATCCGACAGATGAGATGACTCCGCTGGGAAGCCTGCGCGGCCCGCTTCAGGGAAACTACGGCCTTCTGGTGACGCCTGACGGGGGGGATCTGATCGAACTGCCATTGCTTACGCCATCCTCAAGCGGTAACCGCCGGATCGCCAAGCTGCAGCTCTCGCCGGAAGGCACTCTAAGCGGCGACGTCACGGAGATTCGTCAAGGAGACAACGCGGCTTATCAGCGTTACACCCTGCGGACGGCCACCAAGGATGCCGACAGGATTAAGCCTATTGAAGCTCTCCTCTCACGTTCGCTGGGCACGTTCCAGATCACCAAAGCGACCGTGGGCAACCTCGACATTCACGATCAGCCGTTTGAATACATCTATTCGTTTAGCGCCGGAAACTATGCCAAGAGCGCCGGCAATCTCCTGTTGGTGCGTCCGCGGGTCATGGGCAATTGGTCCAGCGACATTCTGGAGAAGAAGGATCCCCGCAAATACCCGGTGGAATTCGAGGGGCCACTGAAGAATGTTGATTCGATCGAAATCAAGCTGCCTGCAGGCTATGAGGTGGACGAACTTCCCCCGGCAGCGGACGCGGAATACTCTTTCGCAAATTACCATAGCCGGTGCGTAGCGAAAGATGGCGCGCTGCAGTACACGCGCACACTCGAGCTGAAGGAGTTGAGCGTGCCAGTGGACAAATTGTCCCAACTCAAGTCGTTCTACCGGATCATCGCGAGCGACGAGCGGAGCACCGCCGTGCTGAAGCCGAAGGGGAACTGAGAGCTTCGCGAATTCACTGGGTTTAGCGAGGGATCACGAACGTGACGGCCGCAGGCGAGCGGAGGGTGCTCCAGCGAAGACGGAGGTTGCGCGGGGCGGCTTCGAGGAGGGCAGCGAGAAGCTGCTGGGCTTGGTCGTAGGGCAGGGAAATGCGGAAGAGATCGGCGCGCCGCGCGTGGGAATATTTCTCGTAGCGGGCAGTATGAGTGGCGATGTTCTGCAGAAGCACCTGCCAGGGCGGAAGCTTTCCCAGAAATTTCTTTTCGGAAGCTTCTTCACGAAGGATTTCAACCACATGGCATTGTGACCCGCCGCCGATTTCCAAGAGCGCCGCGGTTGCTTTGGACGGCTCGAACGGGCGGGTGGGATCGTCATCGGGAAAGGGAACGAGGAGCGCCGCGATCTCCGAAGCTTCGGCGACAATGCCATCCCACCAGTAGCGGTAGCCGTGGTAGACCGCGGTGCCGCTCCGGAAAATTTGCTGCACGCGCGCGGCGTTCTTGCCCGCAATGCTGACGACCAGATCCGCGAGTTCGTGCAGGCGGAACACCTGCTTCACTACCGGGCGCACGCTGACGTAGCCTGCGTCTTCTTCGGTGTAGCGAACGGGAATTTGTAGTGGCAAGGGCATGGAAACCAGGTCAGCCGTGCGGGCAGGCACGGAGGCCTCAACCAAGTTTGGAGAGACGGTCGCGCACGCGGTCACTCAACGCTTTTCCGTCAACCGCCTTCCCTGTCAGAATTTCTTTTGCGGCTTTGACGACGGCGCCCATCTGCTTGACGGAAGCCGCTTTCGTAGCGGCGATGGCTTGGGCGACGGCGGCGTCCATTTCGGCGTCGGAGGCGCCAGCGGGGAGATAGCTTTCGACGACGGCAAGCTGGCGAGTCTCAGTGTCGACAAGGTCCTGGCGGCCGCCTCTGGTGAACTGCTCGATGGACTCCTTGCGCTGCTTGACGAGCGTCTGGAGCAACTGAATGGATTCCGCGTCGTCCAGCTTGCGCAGTTTTTCCACTTCTTTGAGTTGCAGCGCGGATTTCACCATGCGCAGCACGCTCAGGCGCAGTTCGTCCTTGGCCTTCATGGCCGTGACAATATCTTTCTGGATCGTTTCGGAAAGGCTCATGGCAGCTCCCCCATCCAAACTATAACAGACACCTATACCCACCATTTACATTTCTCCATACTGCTTCGATTGACACGCGGCGAGCCGCACAGTACTTTGATTAGTTTTCTATGTTGGGAGGAGACCGCTGGGGAGTACGCCGCGGCTCCTACCCGAAATGAGGAATCATGAAAGTCATCGTTGCGGACAAGATCAGCGAACACGGAGTGGAACTCCTGAAGCAGACCGGCTGGAACATCGTTTTGACGACAAAGGACACGCTCCTGGGCGAACTGGGAGATGCCGATGCCCTGATCGTGCGTAGCGCCACGCGCGTTACGCCGGAACTGCTGCAAAAGGCTCCGCATCTTCGCGTGGTGGGGCGCGCGGGAGTCGGTGTGGATAACATTGACCTGGACGAAGCCACCAAGCGCGGCGTGCTGGTGATGAGCACGCCCGGGGGAAGTACTGTCAGCGTCGCCGAGCATACGTTCGCGCTGCTGCTGGCACTGGTGCGCCAGGTACCAAAGTTCGACGCGGCGCTGCGCGAGGGGAGATGGGAGAAATCCTCATCGGGCGCCGAAGTGCGCGGCAAGACTCTGGGGTTGATCGGCTTGGGGCGCATCGGCAGCGAAGTGGCCAGGCGCGCGGCCGCGTTTGACATGCGGATCGTGGCCTATGATCCGTACATCAGCGAGGCTGCAGCCCGGGAACTGTCGGTGGCGCTGATGCCGCTGGAGAAGTTGCTGGCGGAAAGCGATTTTATTTCTTTGCACACCGCGGCTAGCCCGCAGACGCACAACATGATCAACGCCGCCACCATCGCGCAGATGAAGAAAGGCGTGCGCATTGTGAACGCGGCGCGCGGCGAACTGATCAACGAAGCGGATCTGGCGGCCGCGCTGAAGAGCGGGCAGGTGGCGGGCGCCGCGCTGGACGTGTTCGTCGAAGAGCCGCCCAAGAATTCTCCGCTGATTGGTTTGCCAAACGTAATTTGCACACCGCATGTGGCGGGTTCGACCGCGGAAGCGCAGGAAGAGCTTGGGATTCAGGTTGCCGTAGAGGTGCGGGACTACTTGGCAGAGGGCGTGATTCGCAACGCGGTAAACCTCCCCGCACTATCGCCGGAGCAATATCGCCGCATACGGCCGTACCTTGCGCTTGCCGAACGACTGGGCTCTTTGGTTTCGCAGGCGGCGGCCACGCGACCAGCCCGGATAAGGATTCGCTATGCCGGTGAACTTGCGGAGATTGGGACGCACCTCTTGCGCAGCGCTGTTCTGGCCGGGCTGTTGAACGCCGTTCTGGACGAGAAAGTGAACGTCGTGAATGCTCCAGCGGTTGCAGGCGCCCGCGGACTGATCGTCGAAGAAGAAACGCGACGGCGGGAACACGGCTTTCCTCATACCCTGGAAGTGGCGGCTGTGCCGGATAAGGAAGGCGGGGCGGGGTTCAGCGCGGAAGGCACCGTACTTTATGATGGTTCGCCGCGCGTGATCAACATTGATGGAATTGCGCTGGAAGCCCAATTGGAGGGCACGGTGCTGTACCTGCGCAACCACGACGAACCCGGCGTGATCGGCTTTATCGGTACGACGCTGGGAAAACTTGGCGTAAACATTGCCACATTTGCGCTTGGACGCCGCGAAGCCACGCGGGGGGCCGAAGCCGTCTCCCTGGTGCGGGTGGACGGCGAGGTATCCCCATCAATCTTGGAGCCGATCCGGGCGCTATCCGCCATCACGCAGGCGCGATTGCTGCACTTCGGCAAGAGATGAACGCCCCGCCCGGCCGAGCAGGAATCGCCGCGAGTAGAAAGCAGGCGCGGCATGTGCTTCGCCTTGTGGCGGAGCAATCCCCTGCGGTCCAACTATTTGTAAATCCGTTTCCGGCCATTCACGGAACTTTTCTTGACACAAGGACGAATTTGGCAAAGAATCTGACAATTCTAAGGCATGTCCGTGGTGGAACGGGGTTGCCCGGGTACGCCGAGGTTCGTGTGCGTGTGTTTTCTGACCGGGTAACTCTCGAGAGATAGGTCTCTGAGAGTTTCGCCTCTTCAAATTTACATTGCGGACTCAAGCGGTACATGCAAGGGGTGCTGGCAGCAGAGGTGCTTCTGCTGCCGGCGTTCTGTTTGTATTTTGGATCCGTTCTTCTTGGTGCGAAGGCGCACAGGCAGCAGCTCGTGGGGCGGGAGTCAGAGCATTGTTTGGAGGCAGCGCTGTGAAATATTGGATCGGCATTCTCGGATTTGTTTTTTCATTTGCATTCTTGGTTTGCGGTGCGGTGGTTCAGGCGCAGGATGCCACGGGCCGCATCATTGGCAATGTCAGCGATCCGAGCGGGGCGGCTATCCCCGACGTCAAAGTGACTGTCACGAACGACAAGACATTGATCACCGAGGTAACCACCACCAGCAACGAAGGCTTTTATCAGGTTCTTTCACTGCCCATCGGCAGCTACACCGTGACGGTGGAAAAAGCAGGTTTCCGGCGGCAAGTCTTCGATCATCAGACGCTGCAAATCAGCCAGTCTTTGCGGCTCGATGCGAAGCTGGTCATCGGGCAACAGAGCGAGGTGGTCGAGGTGACCGGCCAAGCGGCTAACGTCGAGACCGTCAGCGAGACGATCGGCAGCAGCGTTATCGGGGAGACCATTCAGCGCGCCCCGCTCAACGGCCGCAACGTCCTGGATCTGGCGGCGCTGCAACCCGGGGTGACGGAAACGAATGCCGACTCCGGAGCGGCGGGAGGCTACAGTATCGCCGGCGGGCGCAGCGATTCCGTGACCTATTTGCTCGACGGGGCAGTGAACAACAATTTGCTGGACAACAGCGTCGTATTCAACCCCAATCCAGACACGGTCGCGGAGTTCCGCGTTCTTGAGAGCAACTATTCCGCGGAATACGGGCGAAATGGTGGGGGCACCATCAGCGTCGTCACCAAGTCGGGAACCAACGAATGGCATGGAAGCGCCTTCGAGTTTCTGCGTAATGACGCCTTCAATGCCAACACCTTCTTCAACAAGATCCAGGGTTTGCCCCGCAATGTGTTGAAGAGAAATCAGTATGGCGGCACTTGTGGCGGGCCCATCAAGCGGGACAAATTCTTTTTCTTTGTTGGTTACCAGGGCCAGCGCCTATCTCAGCAAGAGGTATCCGGAGAGGCTCCGGTTTTCACGCCAGCCGAAATCAAGGGCGATTTTTCGCAGGCAGTCGGCTACCAACAAACCGTGACCGGGCCCGGGAAGTCATCGTTTACCTGCACTGTGGCCGCCGGATGCCCCGATCCAAACGTGGTTGCCTTTCTGGAAGATAACCCTTATTTCGTGGGGACGACAGGCAACGCCGCGCTGGGAATCATGGATCCCTCCAGAATTAACCCGATTACGCAAAAATATTTGGCTACGGGCTTATTTCCAACGGATCCAAGCGGGCAAGCCAATTATCAGGGCACACACACCGACAACAATAACGAACTCACGGCAAAACTGGATTTTGCGATCACGGACAAAGACAAACTCTCGGTCACGGTCGGCGGAGTCAGGAACCCGTTTCTTGATCCATTTAATTACGCAACGGTGCCGGGATTTCCAAATTTGGGCCAAGCCAACAATTATTTCCTGAATGGAACCTATTATCATACTTTCACTACGAATGTCGTGAACGAATTCAGAGCGTACACGCAGCGCAACTGGCGCTTTCAGGACAAAGTGGGAGCCAAGTTGCCCACCGCGGCCGATCTCGGTATAGGCGTTACTCCTGACAATCCAACGGGTCCCCCGAACATCTACTTCGACAATGGTTTTCAGGCGGGTTTCAGTGTGAACGGCCCCACGAGTTTCGCCAACAATACGTTTGGTTTCACGGACACAATTACCTGGATGCGAGGCCGGCACAATTTCAAATTCGGAGGAGGACTATCGGCCTACCAGAACAACACACTCTATGATTTTTATATCAATGGGGAATTTGATTTTTACAGTTCCTACTATGGAGGTGACACTCCGGCTACGGGAAATCCATTTGCGGATTTTCTGCTGGGAGCACCCAGCCAGTTGTTTCAGTCTCCTGCCGCTCCCTCGAATATCCGGAGCAAAGCCACTGCCGCTTTCTTTCAAGACGAATGGCGCCTGACCAAAAGGCTTAGCCTCAATCTGGGGATCCGATACGAATATAACCAGCCTAAGCTTGATACCCAGGGCCGCAGCTTTTCGATCATTCCCGGCCAGCAGTCCACCGTGTTCACGGACGCTCCGGTAGGCATGGTATTCCCGGGCGACAAGGGCGCGCCTGTCGGCACGAATTTCCCGGACAAGAATAACTGGGCTCCACGAATTGGGTTTGCCTGGGATCCAAAGGGAGATGGAAAAACCAGCCTACGCGGTGGCTTTGGGATTTTCTACGACGTTTTGAAAGGGGAAGATAACCTGCAATTCAACGGTCAGCCCCCCTTCTTTGCCGCCGCCGCTCCTTATTTCCCGTCCGTCGGTCCGGGACAATCCACGGATATTCCATTCTTCAGTGATCCCTGGGGTTCAGCGGGCGCAACTAATCCGTTTCCGTCAGAGCCGCCTGCTTCCGATATTAGTTTTCTCGATGCGGGACTATTGCCAATCAATGGCAGCCAGACCGTTTACGTCGTTGACCCGCATCTCAAGACTCCCTACACATATCAATACAATCTTAGCCTACAGCGCGAACTGACGACGAATACAGTGTTTGAAGCGAGCTACGTGGGCAGCAGTTCGCACGGTCTGACTGGATTGCAGGATATCAATCCATTCATTTTGGGCACCACGGACCGCGTGTTGAATCTCACCTCGGGCGATTCGACTTGCGTGGATTACGATGGGAACAGCACTTCTGGGGCCGACTCGAGTTTAACCTGCAGCTTTGGAAGCTTGCCGGAATTCAAGAATATTACCAAGGCCAGCTACAACAGTTTGCAGGTGAGTCTGACGCGGCAAATCTCGGATACGCCATGGTTCGGGAAGACGTATTTCACTTTTGCCTATACACTCGCGCATAGCATCGATAATGTTTCCGGGTTTCGGCAGCGTAATTCTTCGGTACCTTCCTACAATCCCAACCTTTTCCGCGCCTCCAGTGACCAAGACGTCCGAGAGCGGATCACATTGAGCGGTGGCTGGGATTTGCCCATCGAGCATATGTGGAATTCCGGCCCCAAGCGTTTGACTCAGGGTTGGGGCCTCTTTCCCATCTTCACTTGGCGTACCGGGTTTCCGTTTGATGTTTTTGCTAATTTGGGCGAACGGTACTACCCGGGTGCGGAGGGGCCCTCTGGGGCGGGTGATCCGGGAAACGTCCATCCAAACGTTGTCGGAGGTCTTGGGATCCTCGGAGCGTTGAACCCTCGAACAACGCAGGACTTCGGCAATGGCCCGGGAAATTATTGGTTCAATCCGAACGGCCTAACAGCAGCCCAGTGTCCCGATCCACCTGACCCGACCCAACCCCCCTGCGTGCCGGGGCCAACGATGCTTCCTTCCGATGCGCAGGTGGTGCAGAATCCTTCTTTGGCCACCTATGGAACTTTGCCGAGAAACTACTTGCGCGGCCCGGGGTACATCAACCTGGACATGGCTCTCTCGAAGACAACTACCATCACGGAGAGGACGAAGCTCGAGTTTCGCGCCGAATTTTTCAATATTTTTAATCATGCGAACTTTCTGAACCCTGGAGTCACAAACAACAACAATGGTTCCTACACGGGCAGCGGGCCTGGAAGCAACATCAACAGCTCTCTGTTCGGGCAGATCACATCGACGTACGATCCGCGCATCATTCAGTTGGCTTTGCGGCTCTCGTTCTGATCGCCCTTGACTCCATTCCCGCCGGGAGGCGCGAGCTTCCCGGCGGCTTTTCTTTCAGCCGTTGAGGTGATGGGATTGCGCGCGACGGTGGCCTTTACTGGCACCTGGCGGACAAGCTGTGCTAACCTAGAAGCCGAGCCCGGAGTGGTCATCTCACTCCGGGTTATGCGTCGGGGCGTGGCTCAGCCTGGCTAGAGCGCCTGGTTCGGGACCAGGAGGTCGGTGGTTCAAATCCACTCGCCCCGA
>Ga0209415_10016464_pt1 | contig 11877 bp, 8 predicted proteins | sample PeaSoiSIISIP2007_FD_187696 | JGI IMG/M metagenome (GOLD analysis project Ga0209415, IMG submission 187696) | Peat soil microbial communities from Weissenstadt, Germany - SII-SIP-2007 (SPAdes) (version 2) | ecosystem: Environmental > Terrestrial > Soil > Wetlands > Peat | place: Germany... | reverse complement strand
GGCGACTCGCGCAGGTCGTCAATATCTTTCTTATAGGCGACGCCCAGGATCAGAACCTTCGATCCGTTGATGGCCTTCTTCTGACGGTTGAGCGCGGAGATGGTGGAAGCGATTACGTTGTAGGGCATGGCCACGTTGATTTCGCCGGCCAGTTCGATGAAGCGTGTGCGGAAGTCGAACTCCTTCGCTTTCCAGGACAGATAGAACGGATCCACCGGAATGCAGTGTCCGCCGAGACCGGGCCCAGGATAAAACGGGTGAAAGCCAAAGGGCTTGGTGGCGGCGGCGTCGATGATTTCCCAGATATTGAGATCCATGCGCAGACAGAGCATCTTCAATTCGTTGACCAGCGCGATATTGACGCAACGGTAGATGTTCTCGAGCAATTTGGTCATCTCCGCCGCTGCCGGCGAGGAGACGGGAACGGTGCGGCGGAAGATGGACCCATAGAGTGCGGCCGCGATTTCACTGGCCTGGGGATCGAGTCCCCCAATCACTTTTGGAATATCATGACGAGCTACCTGGGTGTTGCCGGGGTCCTCGCGTTCCGGCGAGAACGCCACCCAGAATTCGTTGTCGCTGGCTGCGCCCTTACGAGAAGCTTTCAGGCCGGCCCTATTCTCCTGTTCGAGAATCGGAACCAGGACTTCTTCGGTGGTGCCGGGGTAGGTCGTGCTCTCGAGGATGACGATCTGCCCGGCGCGCAGATATGGCGCCACGGCGTGAGCGGTGTTGGTAATGTAGCTCAAATCGGGCTCGTGATATTCGTTGAGCGGGGTGGGGACGCAGATGATGATGGCATCCATGGCCGTGATCTGCGAATAGTCGGCCGTCGCATGGAAGCCGTTGGCCTGGGCCGCGGCAATTTCCTCGGGCGTGATGCGGAAAATGTAGGTGCCACCGCTGGCCAGCGTGTCGATTTTTCGCTGGTCGATGTCGAACCCGGTGACGGGAAACCTCTTCTCGCTATAGAGCAGGGCGAGCGGCAACCCGACATAGCCGAGGCCAATAATTCCGACCCGCGCCTGGCGCGCGTCGATGCGGCCTTTCACGTCGGTGAGGAGCGAGGAAGCGGTGAGCTGAGTATTCATAAGGGCAGTCATAATTCTAGCATCGCCGTTTAGGCTCGAGCCGTGAACGGTCAAACCGCGGAAGCGTTGCCATAATGATTTTCGCCCGATTGTCATGCGATTCTTATGGGCTTAATTGCGATCTTGATTACCGTCGTAATCGAAAATCGCCCGCGCCGCGCTTTCCTTACTAACGTGCGAATGAAGTACCATGCGGAGGAGATGCGATTCTCTCGGCTGGTCATTGTGTTGTGTGTCGCCGGTGTCCTGGCGGCGCTGGCGAGCGACGCGGCGCGTTTCTTGGTAGTGGACGCACCCGAGCCCTCCGACGCCATCGTGGTGCTGGCTGGGGAAACTAACGCCCGGCCGGCGCGGGCGCTGGAACTGCTGCGCCGGGGAGTGGCGCCCCACGTCTTTTTGAATGTTCAGGCGCGAGATGTCATGTACGATCAGCGACTCATCGACATTGCGCAGAAATACGTGAACGGCCTTCCCGAAGCCAACCGCGTCTCGGTATGTCCGGTCATGGGCCTATCGACCTTCGCTGAGGCTGACGACGCCAATCGCTGCCTGCAATCGCTGGGCGCGCATCGGGTGCTGATCGTGACCTCGGAATTTCATACTCGCCGCGCCTCAACGATCTTTCGCCACCGCCTGCCGCAATATCGGTTCAGCGTGGCCGCGGCCCACAGTCCAGGGAGCTTCGGCGATGCCTGGTGGACGAATCGCGAATGGGCCAAGATCACCTTCGATGAGTGGTCGAAAATATTGTGGTGGGAAGCCGTGGATCGCTGGCGGTAGACGTGATCGCTTCCCGATGATCTCTTCCCTGCGAACCCATCCCCCGATGACCCCACTTTCCTCGCTTTGTCGCTCTACCTGGTGAAAGCCGAATTCAGGCTGAGGTGAGGCCTGAGGTAAGAACAACCGAGGAGAGAACCGAGGAGAGAACTATGAAAAACATCAGCAACAATAGACGGCGGTCGATCGGGATTCTGGCAAGCAGCAGGCTCATCGGTTGCATCCTGCTTTTGTCCCTCGTTTCCGCGGCGGGTGCGCAGCAGAAGACCGCCAAGCCCATCCACCCCCGGCAGCGCACGGTCCATCAGAGGGCGGCCGAAGAAAGCGAGATCGACAGCCTTTCCAAGAAACTGAAGTTAACCGACGCGCAAAAACCGCGTGTGAAAGCGGTCCTGGAAAAAAAGGACGACCAGATAAAGCGGGTAATGGAAAACCCGTCGCTGCAGCGCGTCGACAACCGGTACAAGAAATATCGCAAAATCGCGGAAGTCCACGATAAATACCGTGCCAAGATTCGCAAACTCCTCACCGGCGAACAAAAGGCCAAGTTCGACAAAGTGGACCTGCGAACGTAATGATTCGGAAGAAGCCGGTGCCATCGGAACATCGACTGGAGCGGCTTTTTCCGGGTTTGAATGGACTCAAAGAGTGAAATCGTCAGTGAAATGCGGGAAGTGAAATCGGCGGCGATTACGGGTCTCGAGATGGCTGCTTGCGCTAGCTCTGAACTGGGTACTGGGCACTGGCAACTTTTTCCAGGGTGCGATAGTTTGGAAGCTGGAGGTTTCATGGCGCAAGTCACGATTACGGTGCGCACGAACGGTCCTTTGCGCATAGACGATCCCAACGGCGTTGTCGAAATGGTGGACGCCGATGGCAACAAGTATGATCTGACGGGCAAGACGGCTTTTTCCCTCTGCCGCTGCGGTGCTTCCGCCAACAAACCTTTCTGCGACGGTAGTCACAAGGTCGCCTTCCAGCCGCCCGACACCGCAGTCAAAATCGGATAGCTGCAGCAGTCGTTTTCGCCTGCGGAAACTGAAGAACAAGGGTTTTCCCGGTCTCCGCCGCGAACGGAGGCCCGGCGAGGCGCGTTTCCGCGAAGCAATTGGGCTAGTGTCTAACTGGCAACTGGGACAGCGAAATACCGTGCCCTGGGGCTTTCTCTTCATCTAGCATTAGACTTTGGGCAAGTGTTGGCCGGCCACCGGTAGCAGTTTTCAATACCGCAAAGCTTATGCGCCCGTCGGACAAAACACAGCACGCAATTCGGCGCAGCACCCGCCTGCCCCTTGAGGTTCCGGTGCTGGTAGCCAGCCTCGATCCCGCCCAACCATTCTCCGAGCGCTGCACCACGACTTTGGTGAACGCGCACGGATGTGGCCTGATCGTTCCACGCGCGCTGGCGCTGGGTAGTCAGGTCCGGCTGGAAATTGTTTCGGCAAAACGGCACACCACGGCGCTGGTGGTGGAGGTGGTTCCTTTGGGCGGCGATCCCGAGACTTGGCTGGTGGGCATGGAACTCGGCGTTCCGGGCAACTTCTGGGGGATCGAGTATGCGCCGTCGGATTGGAAGATCGAGGAGTGTTCCGCGCCTGCCGCGGCGCGGCCACCCGCAGATTGTGACGCGAACCCGGCGGCGAAGCCGTCACCCTTGCGACGCTGGCTTCTGACCGACATCAGCGCGGGTGCCTGCTACCTGGAGACGGCTGCGCCATTTCCTGTCGAGACTGCGGTGCTGTTGAGCATTCGGGCTTCCAACGCGGAGTATCTGCTGGACGGAGTGGTGCGTGTGTCGCATCCGCAAACGGGGATGGGAGTGGAGTTCACCGGAGGGCCGGCGCACGATCGAAGGGCGCAGGTGGAGCAACTGATCGGCCGGCTCATGAGCCAGAGTGAGGCGCCGAAAATTTTCGTAGGCCGCAAGGAGCAACAGAAAGCCGCTTCGAAACCTGCGCCTGAAGTGGCAAGGGATGAAGAATCTCGCGACCAACTCCTGCAACTGGTTTGCGAGGGGGCGTCGCTGACTATGCACCAATTTCTGGGTGCGCTACGAGCGCAACGGCTCGCAACCGCCGCCACCCACGGTTGAACCAGCGTCCCTGGCGCTGCTGAGCTTTGGCGCCGATGGTACACTGCCTCGCGTGCAGGCTTTGTGTGGACGACTCGGAGTCATCTCTAGTGAAAAAGGAAAGTGACCGTGCACTGGGAATGGGCGCGAAGATCACGCGCCGTGATTTCTTGAATGGAATCGCGATCACGGCGGGATCGGCCGCCATTCCTCCCATCTTTCGAAGCTTCGTCCCGCCTGAAATGTGGGCGGCGGCAGCCGCCGATCTGGAAGCCCAGGATGCACCGGGTTACTATCCTCCCGGCAAGACCGGCTTGCGCGGAAATCATCCGGGATCGTTTGAAACCATGCACAAAGTTCGCGACGGCGCTTTCTGGGACGACGTTCCCAAGGCCGTGGACACGGGCGAATCTTATGATCTGGTCATCGTCGGCGGAGGCATCAGCGGACTAGCGGCGGCGCACTATTTTCGCAAGGCCGCTGGCGGCAAGGCGCGCGTCCTGATTCTCGAGAACCACGACGACTTCGGCGGGCACGCCAAGCGCAACGAATTCAAGGCGGGCAGCCGCACGCTCCTGGGATTCGGTGGCACCTACTCCATTGAGAGCCCGGCGCCGTACAGCGCAGTCGCAAAAGCCCTGATCGAAGAGCTCGGGATTGATGTGCCTTCCTATCCGAAATACGTCGGCAAAAACCTCTATCGTTCGCTCGGCCTGAGGCCACGCATTTTCTTCGACAAGGAATCGTTTGGGACCGACAAGCTGGTCCTGAATGCGGTGCGTACCGGAGGAGATGAGAGCGGAATCAACGAGGAGGCGGGCCCGGCGGGATTGCAGGAATTTCTGAAAGAAGCTCCGCTCTCGGCGAAGGCCAAGGCGGATTTTCAACGTCTGCTCGCGGACAAGAAGGATTATTTTCCCGGTCTCAGCTCCGACGAAAAGAAGGCGCGGCTGGCTCGTATGAGCTATGCGAACTACCTGACGGATATGGTCGGCGTTAGCGGCGAAATCCTGAAGTTGTTCCAGGCCTTTCCACACCCCCTGTTCGGCGTGGGCTTCGATGCGGTGGCCGCGCAAGACGCCTGGGGTCTGGAAATGCCTGGATTCGATGGCCTCAAACTCGATCCCACACCGGGCAAGGGAATGAACCGCGATTGCATTCGCAACGACGAAGCGGAGAAATACTTTTTTCACTTTCCCGACGGCAATGCTACGATCGCCCGGCTGCTGGTGCGGAAGCTGATCCCAGCGGCGATTCCAGGAAGCTCCGCGACTGACGTGGTGCTGGCGAAGGCGGATTACCGGAAGCTCGACGCGCCCTCCAATTCCACTCGCATCCGGCTGAACAGTACCGTGGTCAAGGTGAATCACCGGGGCGATCCGGCTTCGGCCATGGAAGTGGAAGTCAGTTACTTTACCGGGAAGAAGCTCAAGACGGTTCGGGCCGCGAACTGCATTCTGGCGTGCTGGCATGTGGCGATTCCGTACATCGCGCAAGAGTTGCCGGATGCCCAGAAAGAGGCGCTGGCTTCCGCGCAGAAAGTTCCCTTGCTCTACAACAACGTGCTGGTGCGCAACTGGACCGCCTTCCAGAAGCTCGGCGCCAGTGCCATTTACGCTCCCGGCATGTACCACAGTAGCGTCAGCCTGGACCTTCCGGTGAGCATTGGCGGCTATGAGTGTACGAAAAAGCCGGACGAGCCGATCGTAGTGCACATGATGAAGGCGGCCTGCAAACCGGGACGCCCGGCGCGCGAGCAACATAAGCTGGGCCGCATTCAACTCTATACGACGGCCTTCGAAACCTACGAGCGCAACATTCGCGAACAACTGCTGCGCATACTAGGTCCCGGAGGGTTCGATCCGGCCCATGACATCCTGGAAATCACGGTCAACCGCTGGCCGCACGGCTACGCCTATGAATACAATTCGTTGTTCGACGAGTTTTGGCTGCAGGGCGGCGAGACGCCCTGCCAGGTTGCGCGGAAACCGTTCGGGCGCCTGGCTATCGCCAACTCGGACGCGGATGCATACGCGTACACCGACTGCTCCATCGATCAGGCTTACCGGGCGGTGCAGGAGTTGAAGAGGAATTAGTGTTAGTGTGGCGCGGGCGCCCCGCCCGCGTCGGCCGATGCGAACGCCAGGCATCCCGGGGGAAAAAGAGCAGCACTTAGTTTATCTTGATCGGGTCTGCAATTCCTGGCCCGCGGATCAGCCACTCGCCGCCTTACGCGCGCACTGGAGGGTGTCAAATGGCGATGCGATCTACAATATCGCGACGTCCTGCGAAATCGGAACCTAGGGCGGACCGTCCGTTTGCGCCCGGCTACGGCATTGTCGGCGCCAAAGAGGGCAAAGGTCTGCTGTCGTGGGCATGGGTTGCGAGAAAGATGAACCGCTGCCGGACGTTCTGGCTGGCCACGATTCACGCGCGTCACGCGCGTCCGCACGTGATGCCGGTGTGGGGAGTGTGGCTCGACGATGCTTTCTTTTTCTCCACCGGACGCAAGTGCCGCAAGGGGCAAAACCTCGCCGCCAATCCCGCCTGCACCATCGCGAACGACGATGGCCAGGAGGCGGTAATCGTCGAGGGCTTGGCGGCTCAAGTCGAGGATGCGGCAGCGCTGCAGCGGATCGCAGTCGCCTACAAGAAGAAATACAAGATGGACCCGCGGAGCATGGGCGAGCCGATCTTCCGGGTTCGGCCCAACCTGGTTTTCGGCCTTGTGGAAAAAAGTTTTCCACAGACCGCAACCCGATGGAAACTATGATCCCTAGCCCCTACCCCCAAACCCCCCGTTGGTAACGGGTTTTGCGTTACTGGTGGTGCCGGAAAAAAAGCACGATCGGGTGATTGTCGTCCGGCGGCGGATATGGAAAAATGAGTGCAATTCAAGTTCATTCTTCCCCCCTCTTGAATCGTTCGTAACCGTCATGTGTAACCCAGGTGCGCTGATCGCGGTCTAAGACTGGCGCTTGTACCTCGAGGAATCCGCTGCCGAGGGCGATTTCCACAACCCGATAGGCGTGCGATCAGGAGTATAATGCCACTCCAAGTTGTATCTGCAGTCTTACATAGCCAGCCAGCCAGGAATCGAGTAGGAAACCGAATGCCGCGCCCAGAGCGGATTTCAACGGTCACCGTCATTTTGTTCGCCCTCTGCCTGGGAATTTCTCTCGCTTGGGGTCAGAACGATGTGCTGACTCAACATAATGACGTTACGCGCTCGGGCTTGAATGCGAATGAGACGCTGCTCACCCCTGCCAGCGTCAACGTGAATACTTTCGGAAAACTCTTCACGCAGAACGTCGACGGCGCGATCGCCGGTCAACCGCTCTACGCCAGCCAGGTTTTGATGAGCGACGGCCTCGTCCACAACGTGGTGTACGTTGCCACCCAGAACAACACCGTCTACGCTTTCGATGCCGACAGCACGCAGGGCAATAACGCGAATCCGTTATGGGCGGCGAACCTGGACAATGGCGGGACCCCAGATCCGATTTCCGACTACGGCTGTACCGGGACCCACTACTCCGAGATTGGAATCATGGGCACGCCGGTGATCGATCCCGGCAAGACCACGCTTTACGTGGTGGCCAAGACGATTGTCGGGTCAGGACCGAACGCGGTACGCAACTTCAGTCTGTATGCCCTGGACATCACCTCCGGCAACGTACTATTAGGAGGGCCGGCGATCATTGGCGGCTCAGCGCCCTCCAAGAAGGGAGCGGTGGCGTTCAATCCCGTCTATCAAATGCAGCGTCCCGCGCTGCTGCTGGAAAATGGCGTGCTCTACATCGGATTCGGCGGAAATGGCTGCGACGAATACGCCTACAACGGCTGGCTTTTCGCCTACAACTCGCAAAATCTGCAACAGGAATCCGCGTTCCTGATTACTCCCAATGGGACGCGCGGTTCGCTCTGGCAAGGCGGAAGTGGTCCAGCGGCGGACGCGACCGGCTACATCTATGTGGCCACCGCGAACGGCACGTATGACAGTTCCAGTGACTGGGGCGACTCTGTACTTAAGATGGGATGGAACGGGAATTCTCTGAGCGTAATCGACTTTTTCACGCCTTATAACCAGGCGCAACTTGCGCAGCAGGATCTCGATCTGGGATCCGCTGGCCCCCTCCTTCTGCCCGACCAACCCGGCCTCTACCCTCATGAACTGGTTGCAGGCGGCAAACAGGGCACTCTCTACCTGGTCAACCGCGACAATGAGGGGCAATTCAACTCGAATACCGACAATGTTATCCAGGAAATTCCCAACGCAGTTCCAAGTGAACTGACCGGCGTGCCTACGTACTGGAACGGCAATGTATATGTGGCGGGAGAAGGGGACCACATCAAGCAGTTCTCTTTGGTCAACGGACAGCTCACCCTGCAGCCGGTTTCACAAACCGCGCTCACTTTTACAGGCTTTGGTCCGGCGTCCACCTCGATGACGGCCAATGGAACCACCAACGGAATTCTTTGGGCAATCAAGCACTCCGGCCCGGCCCTGTATGCCTTCGATGCCACCAACCTGGCGAACGAGTTCTGGGACAGCACAAAAGCGGCCAAATCACGAGACAAACTGGTTCCTGTGATGCGCTTCGTAACTCCAACCATTTCCAACGGCAAGGTGTATGTCGGCGGATCGGCTGCCCTCGAGGTGTATGGCCTGTTGCCGAGCCTCGCAGTCGTTGGGGGAAATAACCAGAGCGGCATCGAAAAAGCTGTCTTGCCCGTCCCGTTAACCGTGGAGGCCACCGATGGCTATGCTTCGGGTCCGGTTGCCGGCGTGGTCGTCACCTGCAAAGACGGAAACGCGGGAGGGGTATTTTCCCCAGGCACGACGCAGACCACGAATTCCTCGGGAACGGTCAGCTACAGCTACCAGCTCCCCATCAAGCCCGAAGCCATCACCATCAGTTGTACCAGTTCGGGTTATAACAGCGTTTCGTTCAGCGAGACGTGTACGCCAGGCCCGCCAACGTCCATGGTCATCAGTACCGGAAACAACCAAACGGCGCCTCCGAATGCCCCGCTGGCTCCCTTGGTGGTGAAAGTGAGCGATGCTCACTCTTATGGTGTGCCGGGAGTGACCGTGAACTTCACGGATAACGGCGCGGGCGGGACCTTTGTCGCCACGTCAATCGTTACCGATGTGAACGGAAAGGCTTCCGCACAGTACACCATGGGTCCGAATACGGGGAAGATCAAGATCACTGCTTCGTCGTCGGGACTCAAGAGCGTGGGTTTCTCGGAGTACGCCGTTGTCGGATCGCCCGCTTATGTCGTTGTCGCCGGCGGCAATAATCAGTCCGGCACTGTGGGAACAAAATTGGCTCAGGGTCTCACCGCGCTCGTTACCGACAATTACAACAATCCAGTTTCCGGCGTCAGTGTCTCCTTCAGCGACGGCGGAGCCGGAGGCACTTTCTCCAACTCCAATCCAGTCGTGACCGGAAGCAATGGAACGGCGACCCAGTTCTACACGCTTCCGACGCTGGCTTCTTCCATCACCATCACCGCGACCGCGGCCGGCGTGTCGGGCCCGGCTGTCTTCGCCGAGAATTCCGTCGCCGGACCCGCCACTAACATCGCCGTCGTTAGTGGCAGCAATCAGACCGGTACGGCTGGAATGCAATTGACCCAGGCCCTGGTCGCGCTCGTGACCGACCAGTACCACAATCCTGTTTCCGGAGTGAGTGTGACCTTTAGCGACGGCGGTGTTGGCGGCGTTTTCTCCAACCCCAATCCTGGCGTGACCAATAGCTCCGGAAATGCGACGCAGGTCTATACGCTTCCGCCAGCCGCGGGTACCATCAGCGTCTCGGCCACTGCTGTGGGAGTAGCCAATCCGGCTGTCTTCTTCGAGAACTCCGTTGCCGGACCGCCTGTTAACGTAGTCATCGCCAGCGGCAACAATCAATCCGGAACGGTTGGAACGCAATTGCCCCAGGCCCTCACCGTGGTTGTGACTGACCGGTTCGGCAACCCCGTTTCCGGCGTCAGCGTTACCTTCAGCGATAACGGCGCTGGAGGCGCCTTCTCCAATCCCAATCCTGGCTCGACCGACGGCACTGGATCGGTGACCCAGTTCTATACGCTCCCGGCGATCGCGGAAGCTATCTCCATAACCGCGACTGCCAACGGAGTCGCCAACTCAGCCGCCTTCACCGAGACTGCGGTTGCGGGAGCTGCCAGCAACATCATCATCACCGGCGGCAATAGCCAGACCGCTCCGAATGGGACCCAGTTGCCTCAACCGCTCGTGGTGCTGGTGGTTGACCAGTACAACAATCCCGTTGCCGGCGTCAGCGTTACCTTTAGCGACGGCGGTGCCGGAGGAACTTTCTCCAACCCGAATCCAGGCCCGACTGGGGCCAATGGAACGGCAAGTCAGATGTATACGCTTCCGGCCGTTGCGGGCGAAACCGTCTACATCACCGCCACCGCTGCGGGAATTGCCAACCCTGTCACCTTTACCGAATACGGGCAGTAGTTCGGAGCCACGCGCGTGAGGAAGCGCCTCACGCTCCGATGACGTTTCACGTAGGTTCAGTCGTGGGTTCAGTCGTAGGTTCAGCCCTGCAGTATCTTTCGCGCCGAAAGGTGTGCTCCGGTCAGCAGCAGCATTCCGGAGAGGAATGCCCAGAACATCAGGCTGACCGAGATGGCGAACGGCCCATAGACTTCGGCAAAATTCAGCCTTGGCAGGGCGAAGATATACGCGTACTTCAGCGCCTCGGAAAGCAATCCCATGATCACCGCTGCCGGCAGCACTCCTTTGGCCGGGACTTTGCCGTTCGGCAGCAGCCAGTAGATGAGAAAGAAGATCGCGATGCTCGCCAGGATCGAGAAGACCTTCATGGTCACAAAGTCCACCAGTTGCACATACCAGGCGCCGTAGCCATGCAGCGCGCTCTTCAGGATGGCGACGTTTCCGGCGGTTAATCCTACCGAGAGCAGAGCGAGCGAACCGCAGGCAAACACCAGCCCCAGCGAGATCAACTGGTTTCCGATATACGAGCGGTTGTTGCGAAATCCCCAGACACGGTTCAACGCGACTTCAAGCGGCAGAAAAATTCCGGTGGAAGTAATCAGCAGCATGACCAGCGAAAACACTTGTGCCCGATGGTGCGCGCCGACCAGCGCATTCAAGTTGCGGATCACGAATTCCTGGCCCGTCGGAAGATAATCGCGCAACAGGCTCTCGACTACGCCATACATCACCTGGGAATGAAAGACGTAGCGGATCAGGGTCATCAGTAACAACAGGAAGGGGAAGAGAGACAGAATTGAGTTGGCGGCAACCGAGAAGGCAAAAGTATGTACTTCGGTACGGAGCAAATAGCGCGCCGTCGAACGAACGATGCCTTCAGACGGGATGGCGCGATATTCGGACGCGCCTTTTTTGCCGGCAAGCTTGATGGGAGTGATCGAAGACACTAGTTTCTCAAATATTATCAAATACTTACGGCTTTCCGTCGAGGCGGGCAGATTTGCGTCCGAGCGCCCTGGTTCCCGGTTGAGCACGAGTCATGTTCGTTTTCAGCAACTTAGCTCTTGCCAATCGGAATCTTCCTGCTATTATCTGGAGCTTCGTCAGCCGGACCCGGTTGGCGATGCAGCAGGTTGACGTTTCTGTGCAGCAGTCGAATATCGCGCTTCGTCTTCGTTTGCGGCTCCACAGCATCTCGTCGCGGGTAACCCTCGACGGAATGCCGGGGAGCCGTTTCTGTTGGCGCGGTTCCGGTTGTACGCGGAGACGCCAGTAAAAAAGTTCTTGCGTCCGTTCGAGGGGGTGTCCGGTGAGGCTCGTCCTGTATCTACCAGGACAAACGAGCCGGGCAACAGACAAGCGGCGGAAGAATAATTCTTAGCAAGAGGCGAAAGGAGTTTCTTTGTGAGAGAGAAGGGTACTGTGAAGTGGTTCAACGG
>Ga0209415_10016463_pt1 | contig 11877 bp, 7 predicted proteins | sample PeaSoiSIISIP2007_FD_187696 | JGI IMG/M metagenome (GOLD analysis project Ga0209415, IMG submission 187696) | Peat soil microbial communities from Weissenstadt, Germany - SII-SIP-2007 (SPAdes) (version 2) | ecosystem: Environmental > Terrestrial > Soil > Wetlands > Peat | place: Germany... | reverse complement strand
GGGCCGGATCACCTGGCAAGGACACGCGAACGGGCCGGATTCACTGGCAACGGGCCGACTTATCTGGCACGGGACAATCACCTCGCCCTCTGATCCGGTGGCGAGCTACCGAATGTTGTCCTTTGCCATTGGATCTGAGCCACGGGCAGGCGGCTGACCTGGGATGGCTCAGTTTGGGTGGCAGGGCATTTGATGGTCGCGGACGCTGGTCTGCCACCGAATGTGAGCCATTTCGCCCTGGGTCGCTGACACCTTGGCGGCCTGGGACCTGCGTCTAGGGATGGCCGGCGTGCGGTGCGGGCTGGCCAGGCGCCGCGAGCAGCTGCCCGGTCCAATCCGGCCCCCGAGCCCGACGGGTTCCTGGTCACGCACGCCGACCTCGGCCAGCCGGGCTGGAACGACATCGTGGTGGACGGGCGCGGCAACATCTACGTCAACCGGGCCGGCTCCAACCCCATGGCGGGGGAGGAGTTCCGGCCGGGCTTCGTGTTCCTGGCCGCGGCGGACGGATCGGTGCGCCAGGTGGCCGACGACATCGCGTTTCCCAACGGGATGGCGGTGACCGCGGACAACTCCACCCTGATCGTCGCGGACTCCTACCGGCACAACCTGGTGGCCTTCGACATCGGCGCCGACGGCGGCCTGTCCGGCCGGCGCATCTGGGCCCACCTGGGCGACGGCGTCCCGGACGGGATCTGCACCGACGAGCAGGACGCGGTCTGGTACGCCGACGTGCCCAACCACCGGTGCGTGCGCGTCGCCGAGGGCGGCGCGGTGCTGCAGACCGTCGCACTCGACCGCGGCTGCTTCGCCTGCGCGCTGGGCGGGCCCGGCCGCAGCACGCTGTTCATCGTGGCCGCCAGCTGGCGGGGCATGACCGAACCGGAGCCGGTCGCGCCCGGCAGCGGCCAGGTTCTCGCCACCGATGTCGACGTGCCCGGGGCCGGCTGGCCGTGACGCCGCCGCAGGCGGCGGCGTAGGTTGGTCACGAGGGGTGTCGACAGGAGCCGCGGCATGAGTGTCTCGCTGGATGAGCACCGGCTTGGCGGGTTGCGCTGGATCGTCCTGCGGGGCCCGGACCGCGAGGCGTTCCGCTCGCTGGGCGAGCACATGCGCGACGAGATGGCCGTGCTGACCAAGACCTGGGGGCTGCTGGCCAAGCTCCGCGAACACGTCGGCGGCCCGGCGGGCCGCGACCGCCTCGTCAGCGTCCGCCAGGCCAGCGCGCTGGGCTTCCCCGAGGCCTGGGCGGAACTGGCCGCGTTCGCCGAGGGCTGCTCGGTCCCGTTCGAGGACCTGGCCCTGATGAACTTCCGCGGCGACCTCGGCCCGGTCACCGGCGGCATCGGGTGCAGCGACCTGGCCTGGCGGCGGGAGCGATCCCTCATCGGCCACAACGAGGACGGCGCGCCGGAAAACGTCGGGCGGTGCGCCCTGCTCACCCTCGTTCTCGACGGCCTGCCGACGGTGACCGCCTTCTGGTATCCCGGCTTCCTGCCGGCCAACGCGTTCACCGTCACCGCCGACGGGCTGGTGTGGACCATCGACCACCTGCCGGTCGCCTCGCCGGGCGACGGGGCGGCCCGGCACTTCGTGGGCCGCGGGCTGCAGCGATCGGCCAGGACACTCGACGCCGCCGTTGACTACCTCAGGGCCCATCCCTCGGCCGGCGGGTTCGCCTACACGATCGGGGACCGGGCCGGGCGGATCGTCAACGTGGAGGCCATGGCCGGACGTCACGCCGCCGTGGAAGCCGGGTCCGGGTCGGGCCCGCTGCTGTGGCACACCAACCACGGACGGTACCTCCCCGGCGCCGAGCCGTCGCCCGAGGGAACCAGCGTGGCGCGAGGGCAGACGCTGTGCGCGCTGGCCGTCCCGGAGAAGGATCCCGATCCGGCCTGGTTCCTGCGCATCCTGGCCGAGGCGCCGCTGCCGCGCGGCGTCCGCCGCGATAAGGGACCCGGGGACCCGGCCATCACGCTGTGCACGTTCGTCGCCGACCTCACCGCAGGCCAGGCCGTCATCGCCGCCCGCGGCGAGCAGCCGGTCGCGATCCCGCTGCCCGACCTGGCCGTGGGCGACCCGCACCGGCAGCGCCAGCTGGCCAGCGCCGGCCGTGCTGGTTGAGCTTTATCGCTTCCGCGGGCGTGTCCACCACGATCCGCCATCCGGGAGCCGCAGCGCGTCGCGGGTCACGTCGTGCAGGATGCGACCCCGGCCGAAATTGACGTCGTAGCCGCCGAAGAAGCCGACGTTGACGATACGGCCCACCGTGCCCGCCGGTACGCGGCCCAGGGCCAGGGACCGGGTCGCAACCACCCGTACCCCTCTGTGCAGCGGCATGAGACGCTCCCCATTTCCGCGGTTGCGGTACTAAAAGTAATCAATCGATTATCTTAAGTCAGGCTAATTCGCCACAGACGGACAGAACGAACGATCTGGTGACATCTATCCCGCTCACGCGACCGCGGCCCCACCGATGTTCGGGCGTCCCTCGTCACACCGCCCGCGACCGCCCAGGCGCACCGGGAGCCGCGGTGCGCCGTCGCCTTACAGGTCCGCCAGGGCCCGGGCCGGATCGGCCTCGGCGGCGCCGCTGGGCTCCCAATCGTCGTCGGATCGCGCGTACGGATACCAGCGCAGGTCCCGGCCGAGCCGCAGCTGCAGGCGGTCCGCGGTAACCCGGTTGCCCTGGATGACGGTCCGTGACGTACCAGTCTTAGCGCTCAGCGCGGCCCGGGCCGCCGTCAGCAGGTCCGCCGCGTCCGGATCGTCCGCAGCCGGGTCCCACTCGGTGTGCAGCGACTCCAGCCCGGCCGGACCGCCCTGCCGCCAGGCCAGCGCCTGGCGGGCCAGATCACGCGGGCCGACCCCGGAGCGCGCCGCGAGCGCGGCGAACGCGGGAGTACCCAGCGCCCGGGCCGCTCTGCGGGCCAGGTCGGCGTCCAGGTCGAGGCTCAGCCCGGCATCGGCGGAGAGGCCAACCGCCATCTCCCAGGCCCGGCTGGCCGCGTCCGCGGCCAGCTCCACCAGGTCCTCGCGGAGGCCGGATCGCCACGGCGGCGGATCCACGGGAAGCGCGGCGGGCGGCCCGGGCCGGCGTGGCGGCAGCGGCACGGCGGGAATGGACGCCGTGGATTCCGGAGCGGCGAACGCCGCCCTGGCGTCGACGCCCTCGTCGGCCAGCGGCTGGCCCGGGGCCGGCCGTGCTCCGGCATCGCCGCGATAGTCCGCCGCGGCTCCCGGCGCAGCCGCCTGACCCGGCGCGGCGCCCCGCCGGCGAGCCCGGATCCCGGCCAGCACCTGCTCCCTGGTCCGGCCGCGCAGCAAGAACAGGGTGAACGGGTCCACGTCCAGCGCATCGGTGAGCAGGTAACAGGCCGCCGCGGAGTGCTTGCACGGGTCGGCGTCGTCCGGGCACGTGCAGCGCGGACCGAGCTCGCCGCCGCCGGGGAGCAGGTCGAGCCCGGCAGCGGCCGCATCGTCGGCGATCTCTGGCGGCAGCTCGCCGTCCAGCAGCGCGGCCGCGTGGCCGAGGCGGGCCGAGATGGCGGCCAGTACCCGGTCCCACTCGTCGTCGGTGAACCGCCGCACCCGGATCCTGACCTCGTACGGCTCGGTCTTGCGGCCCTGGACCCTGGCCCGCGCCTCGCCCGGCGCGAGCGTCAGTTCGCCTACCGCGCCCGATCGCGCGTAGTCGCGGCCGCGCGGCAGCCGGTCGGGGTCCAGCCGGGCACGCTGCTCCAGCGCCTCCAGCCAGGCCCGTCCCCACCACGTGCGGCCGAACTCATGATGCCCCGCGCCCGTTTCATCCACGTCGCTCAGCTCATTCATGGCGACACCTGGAGGCTGACCAGCTCCGCGAGCTCGGCATCGGAAAGCTCGGCGATCCAGCCCTCGCCCGAGCCGATCACCGCCTGGGCAAGCTCGCGCTTGGTCTCCAGCAGAGCCGCGATCCGGTCTTCCAGTGTCCCCTCAGCGATGAGCCGGTGCACCTGGACGGGACGGTCCTGACCGATCCGGTAGGCCCGGTCGGTCGCCTGATCCTCCACCGCCGGGTTCCACCACCGGTCGTAGTGCAGCACGTGAGTGGCGCGGGTCAGCGTCAGGCCGGTGCCGCCCGCCTTGAGAGACAGCAGGAACACCGGCACGTCGCCGGCCTGGAAGCGGGCCACCATCTCCTCCCGGCGCGCCACGGGCAACCCGCCGTGCAGGAACAGCGAACCGATCCCGCGGTCGTCCAGATGCTGCTGCAGCAGCGCGGCCATCTGCGTGTACTGGGTGAAGACCAGCATCGACTCGCCGTTGGCCAGGATGACGTCGGTCAGTTCGTCGAACGCGGCCAGCTTCCCGGAACGGCCGTCCAGCGGCCCGGGTTGCTTCAGGTACTGCGCCGGATGGTTGCAGATCTGCTTCAGGGCGGTCAGCAGCTTGAACACCAGGCCGGCCCGCTGGATGCCCTCAGAGGTCTCGATCGCTGTCATCGTCTCGCGGACCATGGCCTGGTAGAGCGTGACCTGCTCGGCGGTCAGCGGTACGAACACGTCCGTCTCGGTCTTGGGCGGAAGCTCCGGCGCGATTCCCGGATCGGCCTTCCGCCGCCGCAGCAGGAACGGCCGGATGAGGGCGGCGAACCTGGTCGTCGCCTCGGCGTCGCGGTACCGCTCGACGGGGACCGCCACCCGGCGGGTGAACGCCTCCAGGTGGCCGAGCAGGCCCGGCGTCGTCCAGTCCAGGATCGCCCACAGCTCCGTCAGCCGGTTCTCCACCGGTGTCCCGGTCAGCGCGATCCTGGCGGGTGCGGGTACCGCCCGCAGCTCGCGCGCCGTCCGCGACAGCGGGTTCTTCGCGTGCTGCGCCTCGTCGGCCACCACCAGTCCCCAGCCGACCTCGGCGAGCTGGGCCGAATCCCGCAGCACGACGCCGTAGGTAACCAGGACCATCTCGTCGGCGGCCAGGTCCTCCAGATTCCGCCCGCCCCCGTGGTAGCGGCGGACCGGGACGTCTGGAGCGAACCGGCGCACCTCGTGCTCCCAGGTACCGAGCAGCGAGGCCGGGCACACCACGAGCGTGGGTCCCGCCTTGGCCTGGATCCGGTGCAGATGCAGGGCGATGACCTGGATTGTCTTGCCCAGCCCCATGTCGTCGGCCAGGCACCCGCCGAGCTCGGCCTCGCACATCCCGGCCAGCCAGGCCAGGCCGCGCTGCTGATAGGGCCGCAGCGTCGCGGCAAGCCCTGGCGGAGGCTCGACCTGCGCCGGAGCGGACGCGAGCCCGGCAACCTGGGCGGCCAGGTCGGCGAGCAGGCCTTCCGCGACCACGGTCACCGTCTCGCCGTCGATTTCCGCCGAGCCCGCGAGCACGGCGCCGAGCGCCTCGGACACGCGCATCCGGGTCCGCGGCGGGCGGCGCAGTCGTTCGAGCAGCGCCGGGTCGAGCATCACCCAGCGGCCCCGCAGCCTGATCAGCGGCCGTTTCGCCTCGGCCAGCGCGGCGATCTCGTCGGCGTCGAGCAGGGCCCCGTCGAGCGTGAGCTGCCAGCGGAAATCGAGCAGCGCCTCGAGCCCGAACCCGGCCTCCGTCACCTTCCCCGGGACCGGGGTGGGGACGGCTCTCAGCTTGAGGCCGCCGCCCAGCATGCTGGACGGCCACAGGACCTCGATGCCGGCGCCGGCCAGCTCCTCGGCCGCCGGGCCGAGCAGGCTGGTCAGCGCGTCGTCGTCCAGATCGATCACCGACGGGCTCGCCTGCCGCAACGCCTCGGCCACCGGCGGCCAGACCGGCGCGCCGCGGCGCAGCGCCAGCAGCAGGTCCGTCTCCGCCTGCGGGCCGAACCTGGAGAGCACTGTCTCCGGCTGGTTCCACAGCGCGGCGGCGTCGACGATCAGGCTCGGATCGGCGTTGCTCCGCAGCTGCAGCACGAGCTGGAACGTCGGCGCGACGTCGCCGGCCCCATCGGCCTCTTCCGCCCCAGCGCGGTACGGTTCCAGGCTGGCGAAGAAGTCTTCGTCGTCATCCTCCGACGGCACGGGGACGGTCTCGATCCGCAGACCGAGACGCGCCCCGGCCGCGAGGCCGTCGGTGGTGTCGGCGAGCCATTCCGTGAGGTCGTCGACCCGGGTCGGCTCGGCCGCGGCGAACGCGGTCGAGGCGGTTGTCCGCGGCGCGGCGGGCGAGCGCGCGATCAAGTCGGCGATCGCGTCCCACAACTCGCGGATCAGCGCCTCGGGGGAGCGGAGCCGCATCGGGCGCGAACCGGGAATGGCCAGGGCGTGCGCGGCAGCCGGGAAGACGGCGGCGAGCTCGCGCAGCCAGCCAAGATCGGACGGATCCAGCGGGCCCGCCCGCCAGACGTCCGTGTCGTCTGCTCCGACGGTCGGCAGCAGCCTGCCCCGCGCCACCAGGCCCACGCCCGCGCCCGCGGCCGCCGCCCAGACCTGGGCGCTGCGCCGCATCGACCGCCCGGCACGCTGGTCGGGATCCACGCTGAGCAGCGGTGGGAGCGCCTCGGCGAGCGGAATGAGGTCCGCAGACACCAGCCGCTTGCGGATGCCGTACCTGCCGCCGGGGAAAACCAGCTCCAGTTTGGCCGATCCCGAGCCTTTGCCCCAGTGCGCGAACATCCCGCGCCGCGGGATCGCGTTCGGTACGAAGACCAGCTCGCCGTCCAGCACGGAACCGTACATTACCGGTTCTCCCGCAGGCTGGCCGGAGCTTCCGCGCGGCCGGTGGCCGAGAATGTCGGCCCCCGCCCCTACGATGATCCACCATGGCCGGAACGAACATGATGAGCTTCGATGAGGTGGCCTGGCTGCGCGACAACAGCCCGGCCTGGCGGCTACTGCGCGCCGACCACGCGCCACTGGTGCTCAGCTTCCTGCACCAGGTGTTCGTCGAGCAGAACGTCCGGTCGATCCCGGCCGTCGAGCTGGCCAGCCGCCTGGACGACGAGCTGTACGCACTCAACGAGTGTGACGGCGAACCGAAGAGATTCCCCAGGCCGGCCAGGGCGTACCTGGACGACTGGGCGGCGCCGGAGGCCGGCTGGCTCCGCAAGTATTACCCGGATGGCACCGATGAGCCGCACCTGGACGCCACCCCCGCGGTGGAGAAGGCGCTGCAGTGGGTCGGCGGCCTGAAGGAACGTGAGTTCGTCGGCACCGAGTCGCGGCTGAACACGGTTATCGACCTGCTGCGGCAGATCGTCTTCGGCACCGAGACCGACCCCGAGCAGCGGATCGCCGAACTGCGGCGGCAGCGCCAGGACATCGACGACCAGATCGCGCGGATCCAGGCGGGCGAGCTCGACCTCCTCGACCAGACCGCGGTCCGCGACCGCTACCAGCAGTTTGCCTTGACCGCTCGGGAACTGCTCGCCGACTTCCGCGAAGTCGAGGAGAACTTCAGGAAGCTGGACCGGCGGCTGCGCGAGCGGATTGCCGTCTGGCATAGGGGCAAGGGCGAGTTGCTCGACGAAGTGCTCGGCAGCCGGGAAACCATCGCCGGCTCGGACCAGGGCCGATCCTTTCAGGCGTTCTGCGACTTCCTGCTGTCAGCGGCCCGGCAGGAGGAGCTGACCGGCCTGCTGGAGGCCGTGCACGGCCTCGAGGACCTCACCGGGAAAGACACGCGGCTGCGGCATGTCCACTACGACTGGCTGGACGCGGCGGAGCAGACGCAGGCGACGGTGCGCCAGCTCTCCGAGCAGCTCCGGCGGTTCCTCGATGACCAGGTGTGGTTCGAGAACCGCCGGGTGATCGACATCCTGCGCGGCATCGAGTCGCATGTGCTGCGTCTGCGCGACGAGAAGGACATCCCGGTGACGATGGAAATCGACGCCCCGGCGCCGGTGATCACCTTGCCGTTGGAACGCCCGCTGTACGCGCCGGTGCGCAAGGCGCGCATCGACAGCGGGAACGTGCGGCCCGCCGACGAGGAAACGGACCCGGCCGCACTGTTCGAGCAGGTCTACGTCGACCCAGAGCCGCTGCGCGGCGTCGTCCGCCAGGCCCTGCGCCAATCCCCGCAGGTCGGCCTGGCGGAGCTCATCGCGGGCAACCCGATCAGGCAGGGCGTCGCGGAACTGGTCACGTACCTGTCACTGAAAGACGGCACGTTCGGCCTGGTCTTCGACGAGGACCAGGCCGAGCACGTGTCCTGGCAGGAGGCCGACGGCCGGGAACGGAAGGTGACCATGCCGCGTGTCACGTTCGTCAGGAAGCAAGCAGGAGACAAGCCGTGAGCGAGCCGGACCTGTCGCTGGCCGTCACCCAGCTGATGAAGGGCGTGGTGTACCGCGACACGCACGAGCGCGCCTGGCGGTACCTGCTCCAGGCGCAGCCGCAGGTGCGGGATTATGTTGCGGTGCTGGGCCTTCAGGTGGTGGTCGATGAGGCCGAGGGCTACGCGTTCTGCCGCCAGCGCCCGGCCGACGAGACCCGCGACGACGACGCCGAACCGCTGCCCCGGCTCATCCCCCGCCGCCCGCTCTCCTTCCACGTGAGCCTGCTGCTCGCGCTGCTCCGCAAGAAGCTGGCCGAGTTCGACGCGCATGGCGCCGACAGCAGGCTCATGCTGAGCCGGGACCAGATCGCCGAGACGATGCGGGTGTTCCTGCCTGCCACATCCAACGAGGCCCGGCTGGCCGACAAGATCGACAGCTACCTCAGCAAGGCCGTCGACCTGGGCTTTCTCCGCCCGGCGAAGAACGCCGAGCCGGTCTATGAGGTCCGCAGGATCCTCAAGGCCTTCGTCGACGCCCAGTGGCTGGCCGACTTCGACGAAAGGCTCGCCGAATACGCCGCACTGGCGGCAAGCCAGACCGAGGAGGCCGGATGACCGAGACCCTCAGCGGCTTCCGGCTCGTCCGGCTGGAGCTGTACAACTGGGGCACGTTCGACCAGAAGGTCTGGGCGCTGGACGCGAACGCCCGGAACACGCTGCTGACCGGCGACATCGGGTCGGGCAAGTCCACCATCGTGGACGCGATCACCACGCTTCTGCTGCCGGCCAACCGGATCTCCTACAACAAGGCCGCGGGCGCCGAGGTGAGGGAACGCTCGCTGCGCTCCTACATGCTCGGCTACTACAAGTCCGAACGCAACGAGGTCACCGGGACCACCAGGCCGGTCGCGCTCCGCGACGGCACCAGGTACAGCGTGATCCTCGGTGTCTTCGGCAACGAGGGGTACGACGCCACCGTCACCATCGCCCAGTTGTTCTGGCTGCGCGGCGCCGACGCCGGCGGTCAGCCGGACCGGTTCTACGTGACCGCGGACAAGCCGCTGTCGGTGGCCGCCGACTTCGCGGACTTCGGCTCCGACGTGACCGCGCTGCGCAAGCGGCTGCGGGCCGCGGGCGCTCAGGTTTACGACAGCTTCCCGGAGTACGGCAGGGATTTCCGCCGCCGCCTTGGCATCGAGTCCGAGCAGGCCATGGAGCTGTTCCATCAGACCGTCTCGATGAAATCGGTCGGCAACCTCACCGATTTCGTCCGCGAGCACATGCTGGAGCCGTTCGACGCCGCGAAGTGGACCGCGAACATCGTGGCGCACTTCGAGGACCTGACCAAGGCGCATGAGGCGGTCGCCCGCGCCCGCGCCCAGCTCAGCGCGCTGGGCCCGCTACTGGCCGAGTGCGACGCCCACGACAAGGTGGCCGGCGAGATCACGGCGCTGACCGCGCAGCGAAATGCGCTGAAGTACTATTTCGCCGACCTCGAGGCCGGGCTGGTGGACCGGTTGCTCGCCGATCTTTCTACCGAACGGACTGGCCTGCTTGCCCAGCTAACCGATCTTGCCGCCCGCCTGAAGGACCTGCGGGAGCGCGAACGCTCTCTCGATCTGGACCTCGCCGGGCATGGCGGCACCCGGCTCGCCGAGATCGACCGGCTGCTCGCCGAGGGCGAGGCCACGTGCCGTGACCGGATGGAACGGGCCGAGCGGTTCGGCAAGCTGCTCGCCGAGGCCGGCCTGGACCCGGTGGAGACCGCCGGGCACTTCGCCGCACGCCGTCGTGAGATCGAGACCGCCCGGGATGCGGCCAAACGGGACCTCGCGGACGCGCACCACCGGCTCACCGACGCCGGGTACGCGGCCAAGGGGATCGAGGAGAAGGCGGCCGGGGTCAACGCCGAGCTGGTCAGCCTGCGCGAGCACCCGAATAATATCCCCAAGCAGCAGCTGGACCTGCGGGCCTGGATGTGCCGGGAACTGCGGCTGGACGCGGAGGCGCTGCCGTACGCCGGGGAGCTCATCGCGGTCCGTCCCGGCCAAACGGACTGGGAGGGCGCGGCCGAACGCCTGCTGCGCGGTTTCGGCCTGTCCGTCCTGGTCCCCGAGCACCACTACGCCGCGGTGTCGGAATGGATCGACGGCCGGCACCTGCGGGCGCGGGTGGTCTACTACCGGGTCCCAGACCCGGCGCGGGAGGCACGGAGCGCGCCGGCCAGCTGGTCACCCGGCTCGCTGGCCGCGAAGCTGGACATCAGGGAGCACCCGTTCGCCCCGTGGCTGGAGCGCGAGCTGGCCCGGCGGGCCGACTTCGAGTGCGTCGAGACCATGGCCGAGTTCCGGCGTGCGGCCAAGGCGGTCACCAAGGCCGGGCAGTTCAAGGGGGAGCGCGGCAGGCACGAGAAGGACGACCGGCACCGCATCGATGACCGCAGCCAGTACGTCCTCGGCTGGTCCAACGAGCGCAAGCTCGAGGCCCTGCTCTGGCAGGCCACGTCGCTGGCGGCTCAGCTGTCTGCGCTCACTGAAGAGCAGGCCGTTCATTCCAGGGCGCGCGACGCCGCGATCGAGCGCGGCCAGGTGCTGGCCGGCCTGGAGGTGACCCGCGAGTTCGCCGACCTCGACTGGCAGTCCGTGGTCAACAGGACCGAGGCGCTGAAGGCGGAAAGGCGCCAGCTCGAGGCGGCCTCGGCCGAGCTGGCCCGGCTGAGCCGCGAGCTGGAGAAGGTGCGGGGGCAGATCGCGGGCGCCGAAGGCGCCCACGGCGAGGTCCAGCAGCGATTCGGCAGCATCGCGGCCGAGATCGCCCGGGCCGGGCGGATCCGGGACGAGGTGAGCGCGAGGCTGGCCGAACCCGAATGCGAGCCGGCCCGCCCGCACTTCGAGGCGATCGCCGCCCTGCTGGCGCAGGGCGGGCATGCGCCGCCGGCCGCCGCGGAGGCCTGCGACAAGGCGGAGAACGCGGCGGGCGAGCAGATCAGCACGCTCATCGACCGCCGGACGGTACGCCGCACGGCTCTCGGCAACAAGATCGTCTCGCTGATGGGCGAGTTCCGCAGTCAGTACCCGGTGGAGACCGAGGAGCTCGACGCGGCGGTGGAGGCGGCCGACGGGTACCGGGAGCTGTACCAGCGGCTGACCGACGACGACCTGCCCCGGTTCCAGCAGCAGTTCAAGACCTACCTGAACCAGAACACCATCCGCGACATCGCCGGCTTCCAGTCCCAGCTGAACAAGCAGGCGGAGGTGATCAAGGGCCGGATCGCCACCATCAACTCCTCGCTGGTGGACGTCGACTACAACCCCGGCCGGTACATCAAGCTCGAGGCGCAGCAGAGCCCGCATGTCGACATCCGCGACTTCCGCTCCGACCTGCGCGCCTGCACCGAGGGCGTGGTCGGCGCCGATGCCTCCGACCAGTACTCGGAGCAGAAGTTCCTGCAGGTCAGCAGGATCATCGAGCGGCTGCGGGGCCGTGAGGGCCAGACCGAGGCGGACCGGAAGTGGACCCGGTTCGTCACCGACGTGCGGAACTGGTTCATCTTCACCGCGTCCGAACGCTACCGCGCGGACGACACCGAGTACGAGCACTACGCGGACTCGGCGGGCAAGTCCGGCGGGCAGAAGGAGAAGCTGGCCTACACGA
>Ga0209415_10016461_pt1 | contig 11878 bp, 9 predicted proteins | sample PeaSoiSIISIP2007_FD_187696 | JGI IMG/M metagenome (GOLD analysis project Ga0209415, IMG submission 187696) | Peat soil microbial communities from Weissenstadt, Germany - SII-SIP-2007 (SPAdes) (version 2) | ecosystem: Environmental > Terrestrial > Soil > Wetlands > Peat | place: Germany... | reverse complement strand
CTGTATGGAGTCGCGGCGGTCGCCGTGATCTTCATCATCGTCTCGGGCTATCTTGCCATGAGAGGCAGGAAGCCCGCCTCCTAGGGAGGACAATCAACGAGCGGGTACCCCACATGGGGCACCCTCCAACTTTTCTTTCCGTTCCGTTCAGCACAAAAGTTTCGCCCGGGCCTCGGGACGCCCTCAGCCATCGTCATGCTTTTGGGTTTGGGCGCCCCCGAGGCCTAGGCTACTAGTACTCTGATTTCATGGACCTCGACTGGAAGGTGCAGATTGGAGACAGGCTCGAAGCGGGGCGCCACCCGATCCTCCGATGATCACTCGCCTTCGCGGGCCTCTAAAGCCTCAAATGGAAGAGGGAGACCCGAGGGTGCAGATGAGCAGGCTCTTCTTCGAGAGGATGCAGCGCGAGCTCGCTTCCCTGCACTCGTCCCTGAGCCCTCCGGAGAGGGGCGAGGTCGACAGGGAGGTGGAGCGAATCACGGGGAAGGACTGCGACGATGCCGCGCGCTCCCTCTCCAAGGAGGAGTTCAAGGAGGTGGCGGAGGCCGCCGTCCGGGGCGTGAAGCAGAGGGCGAAGCGCAGGACGGGCAGAGCGACGATGACCGCAGAGAGTCTATCCCGGCCTATGCCTGACCAGGCCAAAGAGGAGGCGGACTTGCGTTCAGGCATCTTTATTGTAACGCTTTAGAGCGCCCACGAGTTCATTGCACAGCTTCTCCATCTCAGGTAACCTCTCCGAGGCCGAGCTCGCGAGCTCCTCGGCGACCCGCTCCGTGTCGAAGTCCTTCGCATCGTAGCTCGAACTTGCGATCGGGAAGACAACGTCCAGCGTAGTGCCTATCCACGGCTCGCCTTCCAGGGAGTCGTGGCTCTCTCCCACCACCGCTTTCACACCGTACCTTTCCCTGTATTTCCCCAAGACCTCCTCAACCCTACGACTGCGAAAATCCACCTCCCAATAGTAAAGCCGCCTGTTGTATGTTGTATCATCCAATAGAAGTGGCCCGCTCAACCCGGAGAGAGACGCTGGATGAAGAAGACTTCCAGATATCGAAGTATATGTATTGGTCTAACCACAAACTTCAGTGACAAATTCTCGGGGTGCTAGCTCTTTTCGTTAGAGATGTCGAATCCTGCCAACGGCACCCCTACGCAAAAGTCCAGGTCCGTTGGAACGACGATGACGTCAAGGCAATGATAACGAAGTACTCCGGGCGCACGACGCTGTCGAAGAGGAAGACCATCATGTCCTTGTCCTGGGCGAGCATCCTCGCGAGGTAGGACTTGATCAGCGTGGACTTGCCGAGCCCTATGCGTCGCAGATTTCTGGAACGGGGACAAGGGGCGACGTGCGAAGGAGACGCTCCTGACCGAGGTTGGCGCCGAGCGGGTCCGAGATCGGCTGTCCACCGGGCAGCGTCTCCACGGCCAGGCAGCCGATCGGTGTCTCGGGGTCGAGAGTCAGGCCAGCGAGCATCAGTCTGATTTCGGCCGCGGACCATGTGGCGTCCGCGTAGAACGCGTTGGGCACGGCCTGATTCTCGAGCGGCTTTTCACGGAACCGCGCCTGTTTGTGGCTAAGGAGCACGTTACGGAAGTCGAGGTTGTCGCTCTGGTAGACCTGGGCGTAGATCATGACGTAGATCTCGGTGGCCGGCGGGAAGCGGCGCACGGAACGGCCGTCCCTGACGGGGTTCGCGTAGGGGGCGCTGGCCACGATTCCCATGGTGTTGCGGAAGACCATGCACGTGAGCGGCGGGGCGGGGTGCTGCACCCCCGTGACGCGCAGCGCCGCTCCAAAGCGGCCTTGCGCCGTGCTCCACCCTTGGTTGTGGCCCACGCGGAACTCGTAGGTGAAGAAACCCAACAGTTCGGGCGCGTTGTCAGGCAGGCCAGGGGGAAGCGGCATCATGAAGTGCACCGGGGAGTCGGACGGGACCAGCGGCTGCATTGCCGTAAACCCGGCGCGGTCGTCCGACTGGCCTGGCACGATCGTGCGTATGGGCTCGGGGTCCACAGGGAGCGGCGGCTCGGCCGTCTCGTCGGGGTCCTCCAGCACGCCCACGAGCAGGGGGTCGGGGGCGTAAGCGAGGATCCGGCAGAAGTAGAGGTCGCGGGGGTTGTCCGGGGGCCGGTCGAACTCGAGCCAGAGGACGCGGCGGCGCTCTTGAGTGCTGGAATAGTCGGCGGAGCGCTCGTAGGGTGAGAGCGCGAGGCCAGCCGAGACCAGGCGCACCGTCTGGGAAGGAGGCGTGGTCATGGGCAGAAACACGCTGACCGTGAGCGGCGGGTCGGACTGCGTGGGAGGCGAGAGGAATTGAGGGGTCAGGGTGTATTGCAGGGTAATCTCCGCGGGGAAGCTGCCCGGGTCGGGCTTCGGGTCGACGACATCAAAGAAGATTAGGTCGGTCCCGGTCCGGTCGGGGTGGACTAGCGCGCCTGCATCGATGGTGGAGCGGGGCTCCACGCGCCCGACCTCGCCGGCTCCCTGGCGGACGACGGAGACGCACGTGGGCGAGAGGCCGTCCCACGACCAGTCGCGGTCGATGGTGACCCGCAGGGCCACTATCCAGTGGCGCATCAGGTCGGTGTTCGAGGCGAAGGTGATCGAGGAGTTGTCGGGTGCGAGAACGTGGCGCAGGCCGGAAGAGGCGCCAAAGACGAGGCGGCGGCCGGAGAGCGAGCGAAGGGTGAGCCCGTTGACTGCGAGGTTCAGTTCCTGGGCGAGCCGGCCGAGGGGATTGGCGGGTGCCTCCACGCCCAGGCCTGCGGCCCGCTGGGCGTATGCCACGGGGGCGTCCAGGAGGCTGGTGGGCTGGAGGAAGATTGCCCGCAGGAGGTCGCTTGGGGTCTCAGGCACGAACAGGCCCGTCTCATCGGAAGACTGGTGCCGGATGTTGACATTGACGGAGGCCCCCGTCCGCACGTCGTCGCTCCCGAAGTACTTCAATTGCGGGTCGGCCGCGGCGATTGCGAAGAGGACGAGGCGAACGTCGCGCGCGGTCGGCACAGGGACGGGGCCGGTCGTGGGCGCGGGGACCATCGAATCGACGTCGTGGACGTCGCTCCACGGTGCGAGGTCGAGCACGAGCGGACTCGTCGGGTCGGCTGGGAAGTCCCGTGTGGTAGTGTAGACCGTGTGATAGCCAGACTCCGTCCCACCGCCGGGTTGGTCGTCGAGGCCGAGGGCGCGCACCTGCACCGCGATGCTTAGGGTGCTCACGTCGGGGTCTGGAAGGCCGACTTCGCGCTTCTCGGCTTGGGCTGCGGGGATGTCGGCGATTAGGTCGGCCGCGGCGTTGGGGGCTCCAGTGAAGTCGTACTCCGGGTGGCCGAGCAGGGGACGGCCGACGTGAATCTGGGCAGGGGGGTTGTTCGGGTCGGGGACGTTGGGCAGGTCGTCGAGGACCCGGACCGCGTGGGGGCGGATCCAGCGGCGGAAGGGGAGGGTGAAGATGGGGCTGGGTCCGGGATTTTGCGGCGCGCCGGTAGAATCTGGTCCGCCTCCCGTGTGGTCCATCAGGCGCACGCGGAACTCGTAGGTCTTGCCATAGAGCAACTGCACGGCGGGATCGACTCCGGTGACCGGATAGGGGCCTGCGAATCCCGGGTCTCCGATGAGCTGGCGCGTGAGGGTGTCTACGGCGACGAGCGACGGGCCCGTCCAGTGGGTATAGTAGCTCGGCAGCCAGTACTCGCCGGTGGTATCCCCGTCCGGCTGCGTAGGAATCGTCTCTATGGCGAGCTCGCCGTTGAAATTACCGACATTGGTCCCGCCGACCTTGACCGCGCCCTGGGCAAGACACAGGGACGACCAATTGCCGGCTCCTTGCTCTCGAGTGTCCACGCGGTAGCCGAATACCCCCATGGGTGCGTCGAGCGGGGCGGCCGCGGGGTCGATTTGGCGGTTGAGCCAGATGGGCACCTGCTCATCGTCCCAGCCTAGGCGGACGCCCGTGTCCTTGACCGGGCGGGTGCCGTCGTCCACCTCGTTCAGCGGGTCGAGGAACTTTGGCTGCACCGCGTGGACGGACTTGGCGAAGCCGTCGTCGTAGTCTTCCACCTCCTGGAAGAGGTCGTCGTACGGTCCGGGAGGGGGCACGCTCGCCACGGGGAAGAGCACGGGGGTAAAGAGCGTCCGGGCGGAGCTTAGGGCGGGCACGCGTGTGGCGTAGACCTTGAGGGCATCCGGGAGGGTGGTGAGCGCGAAGGCGTCGCTCGTGGGCGCCAGCGTGACGTAGATCCAGCCCCCCGCCTTGAAAAAGTCGGCCGGCACCGTGATATCGAGCGGCCGGATGATGCCCACCGCTTGGGCCAGGATAGGCTGGCGCATTGCGATGGCTATAACCTTCCCCCAGGGGAACTTCGGCGCGGCCGGCGGGATGATTTTCTTGTAAGGTGGCTTCTTCGGCACCGCGCGCAGCATGCAGTGGTAGCTGTCGTCGGAGACGGTGTACGGGCTGCGAGAGACGGTGAACCCGACGGCGTCGCGATAGGAGGGGGGCAGATACTTCTTGATGAGGGTGCCCGCGGGACGCGGATTAGGGGGAGGTGGCGCGGGGTCTATTGTGAAGACGGTGGCGAGTTGGTTGAAGAGGTTCTGCGCCTGGTTTGGGAAGGGCGGCGTGATGGTGATGCTGGTAGAGGGCGTGCCCGTGGACGGGATCTGGTCGAGGCCCTGCACCAGGCGGACATCGAAGACGAAGTTCGCGGTCGCGAACGAGGGGCCAGGCGGCGTGAGACCCGAGACCAGGGGGTCGAGAGGGCTGCCGCGGGGGACCGCCAGGAGGCGTACGTGCACCTGGGCGCCGTCCCAGCTCTGCAGATACGGCAGGAGGTTGAGCCGCGTCGACGATGCCATCTCTATAGCACGTCCGGCAGGGGGCAGGGGCCTCCGTTGATGTTCTGGTCCGCCTCGGCCGAGACCTGGATGTTGATGTCGATGATGAAGGCGATCGTGACCTCTATGCCGAAGGTGAGCTGGGCGGCGCCGTAGATCGTCGTGCCAGGGCAGGTCACCTTGAGCACGGCCATCTTGGCCTCGACGGTGACCTCGACCTCAACTATCTCCAGGTCTATGCTGCCCTTGATGAGGAGACCGACGGCGAAGCCGAGGACCATGTCGCCGGCGATCAGAGACAAGGTCTCCAGGAAGTAGGCCTTGCAGCCGAACCCAGCGATGTTGAAGGAGACGCCGAGCCCGGCTCCCGCGGTGAGGATGAAGGTGTTGCCCGACTGCGTGCTCATCTTGATCTGGATGCTGAACATGCCCACCGCCTTGAGCGGGTTGTAGGGGGTGGGGAAGAGGAGCGTGGCCTCGAGCTTGAAGTCGACCTCCGAGACAGGGGTATCGATAACGAAAGAGACGACGACGTCTGTGTCGTCGAACTCGGGACCTCCGGGCGGCATGAGCTTGTTCAGCTCCTTGTCCATGGGGATCTTGAGACCGGCCTGGAACTGGAGCTTGTTCGTCATGGATGTGGCCAGCGGCGAGGGGAAGCCGAGCGTCTGGAGGAACACCAGGATGTCTTGGACCACCCCGAGCGCACCGCCGAAGGTGATCTTCGAGTCCTTCAGGCTCGTGGCCGTGTTCGAGGCGGCGTCGACGGTCGCGGTGACGCGGATGACTTCGCCGAGGAGGGTGGAGCTTGTGGCTAGGCTCACGCCTTGGAGCTGGAAGGTCCAGGGGACGGGCGCTCCCGTGTCGATGGCGAGCTGCACGACTGACCCGGTGTAGTCGGCGTAGCTGCGGACGCCGCCCGCCTGTCCGATAGTCCGCTGTCCGACGGTCACGGGGAAGGTTGGCGCCGACAGCTGTAGCTTGTAGTTACCGCCCGAGATCACGATGGCATAGTTCGCGTCCGGGAACGGGATTGCGGAGTCGGTGGGCGGGAAGTAGCCGACAGCGGTGGCCAGCGAGTATGGGTCGGCAAGCACCGGAGGGCGGGTGCTGGTGATTCGGTCAGGCGCTGTGGCCTCGACCTTGGGGCGCGGGAAGAAGACGCGCTGCGTCCCTGTGGCGTGGACGATTCCATAGTCCGAGGCGGGCGTGTCGGGCGTGGCGAGGTCCACGGGGTCCGCGAAGCGGTACGGAGAGGAGGGGGTCGGCGCCGCTGGTGCGGGTCCGGCGCGGATGAGGGGGACGCCCAGGTCCTTGTCCACGACCTCGGGCGCTGCGCCCGCTGCAGTCTGGCGCAGGAAGGACCACTGGCCTCCCTGCGGGAACTGCGGGCTCCCCCAGACGGTCATCACGAACTCCGGGCCGCCCATCCCCTGGGTGACGCCCACTCCGACGCGGCCGAGCTTCATCAGCTGGCCGGCGCCGCCTACGTTCAGCACGCAGTCGATTGTGCCACCGAGCGGGCCCGCTTGGGTGATCAGCTGCTGGTACTGTGCGGGAAGGAGGCACCCAGAGGACGCCGGCGTGAGCTGCACGTAGCCGACCTGGTCACGCGCCGGTACTCCCGCCGGAGATACACCCTTGACCGCGCCGTCGATGTCGAGGTATCCGTCGAAGATTACGCCGGCGACCTGCGCGCCGCCGCCCACGTCGATGAACTGTCCGGTGTCGCGGATGTTCGCGACGTTCGAGATCTTCCTGACCACCCCGGGATGGGTCGTCAGGCCGACGCCGGGGAAGAGGTATTCACCGTCGCTGACCGCCTGCCAGCCGCTGTCCTTGCGAACCACGACGCCGGAGTTCTTGCGGTCGATCGTGATGGTGCGGACGAGGCGGACCCCATAGGGGTAGAGGACGCTCCTGACCTGGATGACCTCCAGGGAAGTGCGACCGACGAGCACGTCGAAGCGCGCCTGGCTGACGGCGACCGCGTCGTCGGTGTCATTGAGCCAGTTGCTGAAGAGGCTCTCCCCATATCCCGAGAGGTCCAGGCGCGTGACCGGTACTTGGGGGCGGAGCTTCCCCGGACCGAGGTACCCGTTGAAGATCTTGTCCACTTGGTCATCCAGGATGCTCTTCCCGGCAGGTACGCCCGAGAACAGGAGGTTGCGGAGCTGGGTGGTGTAGCCCTGGAGGCTCGGCGAGTCAGGGGCTGCGGGGTCGACCGCGCGGACGCTGACCTGGTATCCGCCCAAGACCGACTCGGAAGTGAACTTCGGGCGGTTGTAGTCGACGGTGGCTCCCTGCGGCCCTGTGATGCCGGGCTTGTTCCAGGTGGAGAACGCCTCGATGCCGAACGGCAGGGTCAGCCGCGCGGAGGCCTGCTGCGGGTTCGTGCTCGTCGTAAAGTTGGCGACCAAGAAATCGAGCGCCGGGGCAGGCGCGACACGGACCAGCTGCACGGACTGGACGGTGATCGCCGTGGGGCCGCCGCTGTCGGCGAACGTGGCAGGAGAAGGAAAGGCAGGGGGAGATTCGGTGAAGACTGGTTCCCATTGGACCGCGGGCAGGGTGAGGACCCAGATGGAGCGGCTCTGGCTCTCGAGGTACATCGACTCGACCGCCAACGATGGGCTGGTCGAAGGTGCGTACCTCCCGGCAGGCACCCAGGCGACGCCGAATCGGTCGACGTTGGTCGAGAGGTCGAGTAGGATGAGGGCGCCATATCCGATGACCGGGGTGACTGCCGTCGCCGATGTGGCTACCGTCGCGGCCACCGCGTTCGTCGACGCGAGACCGCCAGGAGCCTGGAATGGAGTCGTTGTCGACGATGAGTTCGGGGGCAGCAGGTAGTCGAGGACGGGAGGGTTGGCAGGGGTCCAGATGACGATGGCGACAAGAGGCCCGATGGTACCGACGTCGCGGAGCTTTTCATAGGGCACGTTGACGTTGGCTGCGTACGGGTCTGGGAGCGTGGGCAGCAGGTACTGGAGACCAAAGACTATGGCGACCCCGCCCTGCGGCGATTGCGTACCATCGTACGCAGCGACCAGGAGCAGGGTACGGGCGGTCGTGGTGCGGAAGATGGCGTTTGATATGGCGAACGCCAGCGCGGTCGTGGGAGGAGGCGGCGGGTCGAGGGCAGCTTCGACAATCACACCCTTGAACACCACGGATTCGACGAAGACGATGAGCGCCAACTTTGATCCGATGAAGACGCGGCTGCCGCCCACGGTCACTGGGCGGTCGAAGGTCGCTGTGATGGACCCGATGAGCGCCAGCAGCTCTGCGCCGCCCGAATAGGAGAAGAAGCGCAATGGAAACTGCAACGGCCAGCTCAGCTCGATCTGCGAAGACGCAGGGCCGCCGGGCTGCTTGCTCCAAAGCGGGATGATCTCGCGGGCCCCAAGACTACGGGCGGTGAGCGCGACCACGGTTATCAAGCCAGTGTCGACGATGAGGGTGAGAGGGCCCGAGGGCACGGGAGCGTTCTGGCCTTTCCAGGTGAGGGTGAGTCCGTCCTTGAGGACCAGCGCGAGACCGCCGGCTCCAGCTGCGTTGCCCAGCGAGTTGGGAGAGATGATGGCCACCGGCAGCGCCCAAGAGACCGAGTCGACCGCAGCCTCCCCCGCCACCTGAAACTGGTCTGAACGGACGTCGGCGACCACGAAGGAGGCCGCCTGGGTGGTAGCTGGAATGAAGATGCGCGCAAGCGAAGCTACGTACGTCGGGGGGTTGGAGGTGGGGTCGACGTCGGCGCTGGATCCGTAGACCTCAAGGCTCGCTTTGCCGACCGATTGGATCTTCGCTCCTGCAAGTGAGAACAACAGGGTCACTGTCTTGGGGACGTTCGCGGTGGCGAGCCTGGCGTCTTCGCCCGGGCCGGTTCCCGTGGGCGCCACGCCTGGGTCGAGCTTGAGCGCTAGGGTGCACGTCACCCCAGGGGGGACGACGATTTCGTTGCCCGAGGGCACCAGTGGTTGGCTGAAGGCGAGGGTGCCGCCCTTAATCAGCAGGCCGGTGTAGCCTCCCGCCGGCGCGCTCGGCGCGAGCTGCTGGGACGCGATCCAGATGCTGCCCGCTGGCAGGGTGAACTTGTCGCCTCTTACGACGAGGCCCTTGATGGGGAGGGTGAGGAACGGCGAAGCGCCCGGGCTGCGGACCAGGCGAAATTGGCTCACGATGTTGAACAGATCAATCCAGATCGGGCGGCCCAGCGCGTCGCTGAAAGGTCCTAGGGTCTTGTCGATGGCCCTGCCCGCGGTCCAGTCAGGCGACAGCGTTTCGAGGCCGGTGGCGGCGAGCGGCAGATCCCGGCGCGCGACCAAGAACTGCGGAGGACCCGTGGGGTGAGACAGGGCAGCATCGACCGCCAACCCCACCGCCGATTGCTGAGCGGCAGTGACGCGGGCTGTCGGGGCCGCTCCTACCACCGCGGATACGCGCGTGGGAGATTCCAACTGACCCGACGCGATTGCCTGAGCGACAGCAACCCGGGCGTTCTCCAATTGTTGCGGGGGTGTCCCTGGGGCGGGCTGGAGGTCCGCGGTAATGGAAGCTACACTCGCCAGAACAGCCGCCTTGTCCAAGGTCATCATAATATCTCCGAGGCCGTGGCGTTGGAAGAAAGAATAGGTCTAGGTGCCCCGCCGAACCTCACGGACCGGGTGCTCGTACAACCTCGGTCACCATCGTTCAAGACCGGTTTACCTACCTCATGTACGAAATGGGCTTCATCGCGTAATAAAATCAATGGTCAAAATTAGTAAACCGCTATCGATTGCCCTAGTTTGTGATCTTGAATCTCCTGCGGAAGCCCGCTTGCCACAGTGGCCCTCTCTTTTTTCGCGACCTATTCAAGCCGACCACGCGTCTTCTCTGTCCATGCGTTACGATTCCACCATGCTGGTGGAGTAGAAACGAGTGCGACGCCCCCCGCGACCAGCAGTACGGCTAACTACCGCTTGTAGCCTATCTTGCGCAGGAATTCCTGCCTCTCCTTCCTCTCTGCCTCCGTTTCCACCCCTTTGCTCTTCACTCCATCGATGACACCCAGGACCCCCTCCCATCCTTCGTCTCTGCGAGTATCGCGACGACCTTGTTGGACGTAGCGCGGTAGATGCCCGCCACCTCCTCTGGGCGACTTGATCCTGTTGAGGACGTTTGTTGGGAAGGCGTCCTTCAGGACGACCATGAAGACGTGCCCGCATGACAGCCTCCGGGCGTACTCCACCGTGAGCTCCCCCGCCCCGTCATCGGTCTTGTCGTGCCTGATCAGGGCCTTGCCCGAGGACTCGCGGAACGCGACCCCGAACTTCAGCCCCGGCGCTGCTGCCACCAGCGTCTCGTAGAGGTCTTCGACTGTCTTGATGAAATGGCTCTGGCCCAGGATGAGTTGGTAGCATTCAGGGACTGAGGGAATGCGACGAAGTTGAACACCTCGGTCAGGGTCGAGGCGTCCATTCCTCCTTGGAGCATCGAGAGGACACTTGACTTGTCCCTCGGGCCGAGCTTGCCGACCGCGAGCACCTTCCTGGTCATTTCCAGAAAGTCCGAGGCCGTGGTCTGGACCTGCACCTGGCGGTTCTGCGCGCCCGCCAACCTAAACTTAACGTCAGGGAGGGGGACGAAGTTCGCCTCGCAGAGCGCCCTGAGGCGGAAGTAGGGTGCTTCCTCCTGGTCTCGTTGCTGTCTCCCTCGAACTCAGGGCTCTTCACGTAGTCCTAGAGGACTTAGGTGCTCCGTCAGCGTCCTCACGTTGCCCTCGGCGCACTCCTCGACCCACCTGTCGGGGTCTTTCTCGAGGCTACGCGACCTCCTCCAGATGACGAACCTGTTGACCGAGTAGATCGCGTGCTTCCTGCTGTGCCCCTCGGTCAGGCCCGCGATACAGCGCCGGACGCTCTCCTTCGCCGCCAGGGCGTCGAGGTTTGTGTAGACCTTCTTCCTACCAGCCATCTTCTCCTTAGATATAATGTCCGTTTGGACAGGGATTCGAACCAAAGTATGAGTGGGCCGGAAGGGATTCGAACCCTTGACCTTTCAGCTGACTTTGCAGCTAGATCCATCCACTTACCCATTCCTTCATGCCCTCTTTGTCTGCTGGAGTGAAGGGGAGGTTGAGGTAGGTGGTTCAGGGAGGTCGTCTGGGTGTGCCCCTTGCTGAGGAAGATCTCGAGAACCCTCTCCGGGTACGAAGCGACGAGCCAGCTCTCCCAGGTCTTCCTGGTCGTCTTGGGCCCCAGTCCCTCGGGGTCGAGACCGGCCCGACCCGCCCACCTCTCGAGGTTCTGGGTCCAGCCCTTCCAGTTGGGGAGAGGCTTTGCCTTGAAGAAGTATGGGAGGATGCTCGCGCCCTTGCTCGAGAGCTTGACCCATCGCTCCTTCTGCTTCCTCTTGACCTTCCTCTGCGCGTACACGGGGAGGTGGATGAAGCGGCCGTCGACCCAGTCCGGGTTGCCCTGCAAGCGCTGCGCCTCCACGTACCTCAAGCCCGTCAGCAGGGGGGCGTCGGACCTGGTCTGGTTCTCGAGCGTCTCGGCTCCCTGGCGCAGCTGCTCGTACTCGGCGGGCCTGAGGACTCGGACGCCTCCCTTTGTGATGGGTTTTGGCACGCCACTTCCAATTAAAAGTGGGTGCTTCTTAACGGTTGTTCGGGCGAAATCAAGGAACCCCCGAGCGTGGACCCGACCGCTGACATTCCACTCTTAACCTAAAAGTGGGGGGCGGCGCCTCGAGAATCGTCTTATCATAAAAGTGGGGGTCCTTCTGAGACGGCCAGCTCGAAACAGGCCAGTTCTGTTTCGGTCATGCTCGAAAGTTCTTTCGGCATTCTTGCAACATTTATAGACGTAGAGTACGAATTTGAATATGGTCTCGTTTAGGAAAGAGCCTATTGAAATTCTGAAGGGACTAAAAGAGCCGCTTAGTTACATTGAGCGATTCCAATCCGGAATGGCTGAGCGTGGGGAGCTTCTCTACCTCACGGCTTGAGCGAGAAGTAGAGCCGCCTGTTGCTCTTCCCCTTGTTCTCTA
>Ga0209415_10016458_pt1 | contig 11879 bp, 8 predicted proteins | sample PeaSoiSIISIP2007_FD_187696 | JGI IMG/M metagenome (GOLD analysis project Ga0209415, IMG submission 187696) | Peat soil microbial communities from Weissenstadt, Germany - SII-SIP-2007 (SPAdes) (version 2) | ecosystem: Environmental > Terrestrial > Soil > Wetlands > Peat | place: Germany... | reverse complement strand
TCCCGGGGATCGGCGACCGCTTCGGCGGCCGCGATCACTCCACGGTGATTCACGCCACGCATGTCGTCGATGAACGGATGAAGCAGGACCCAACGTTCCGCGCGACCATTGAACGCCTCGAGCGGATGTTGGAAGGAGGGGGGTAAGCTGTGGACAGCGTGTGGAGGCGACGGCATGCACCCTGGAAAACTCTGCGGCGAGGCGTGCAGAACGATCGCCCGTCGCTCCGCCGCTCCGTGCCCGGGCGGTTGGCGCGCGCGCCGGTCGCGGATTTCCACATATCCACATCCCCTATTACTCCTGCTAGTTTGATATGAATAAAGAGAAGGAATAGGCGGGGGGAGGCATGGAATTCACAATCGCGCGTGACGAGCTACTGCAGGGACTGTATCTCACCCAGGGAATCGTCGAGCGTCGTACGACGATTCCGATCTTGGCGAACGTCCTGTTGGAATCGGAGGCCGATGGGATCGGCATCGCAGCTACCGATCAAGAGATCGGCGTGCGGCGGCGCTGCGAAGCCAAGGTGAAGAAGAAAGGATCACTCACCGCGAGTGCGCGCAAGCTGTATGAAATTGTGCGCGAGTGTTCCGAAGGCGCGATTGGAATCCGCTCGCTCGAGAACAATTGGATCGAGGTGTCTTCGGGGAAGTCACGCTTCAAGATCGTCGGTTTGGATCCGAAGGAGTTTCCCGCGATGCCGAGCGTCGGTGCCGAGCGCGACGCGCAGAGTATTACGGTGCCGTCCGCGCTGCTGCGCGAGATGATCGAGCGCACGGTGTTCGCCGTGTCGACCGACGAGACGCGCTTGAACCTCACGGGCATCCTGTTCGAGCGGCCGGAGAAAGGCAAGGTGCGTGCCGTCGCCACCGACGGCCACCGCTTGGGGATGATTACCCGTCCCGTGGAGGGCGGCACGGCGGGCAGTGGCGTGATCATTCCGCGCAAAGGCGTGGTCGAGATCTCCAAGGTGATCGAAAGCGGCGATGAGCCGGTGACCATCAGCGTGCAGGGCGGCGTTGCGCATGCCAGCCGCGGACAGGTCGAGCTGTCGATGCGTCTCGTGGAAGGCGAGTTTCCGGATTACAATCAGGTGATCCCGCAGAAATCGGAGCGCCGCTTGCTGGTCGGCGTGGAGCCGCTGTTCGCGGCGCTGCGCCGCGTGTCCATCGTCTCGAGTGAGCGCACACGCGGCGTGAAGCTGCAGATGGATCCAGGGCGACTGGAGGTTTCGTCGATCAACCCGGACATCGGCGAGGCCACCGAAGAGCTGGCCGTCGAGTACGACGGCGGGTCGCTCGGCATCGGTTTCAATGCGAAGTACTTGATCGACGTTTTGGGTGTTCTGCCGGCGTCGACACAGGTGGAAATTGGCTTCAATGACGAGGTCAGCCCCGGGGTGATTCGCTGCGAAGGAGACGCCGATTTTCTGTACGTCGTCATGCCGATGAGGTTGTGAGTGAGGCGGCCATTCAGCAGCGGTTTTCGGGCCGCATCGCAGCCTGGATCACGGCCCTGAATCGGCCCGGTAAACTGCTTGTAAGTATTTGAATTGAAAAATGAATTACTTCCTGTGCGGTCTTTACTGAACCGCCGCGTTCTGCTACGCTCTGATCAATCCGAGACGACCGTTTTTTCCTCCGCCACTTTGCGGGTGAGACGGGTGGGGTGACGTGGCAGAAATTATCGAAAGAGCTCAGGTAGACAGCGTCGGCAGCGGCGACTACGTAGCCAGCCAGATCAAGGTTTTGGAAGGTCTGGACGCCGTCCGCAAGCGCCCCGGAATGTACATCGGCGACACCAGCGAGCGCGGGCTGCACCACCTGGTTTTTGAGGTCGTCGACAACTCGATCGACGAAGCGCTCGGCGGGTTTTGCGACGAAATCCGAGTGACCGTCCACATCGACGGCACGGTGACGGTCGAGGACAACGGCCGCGGCATTCCCGTCGACATTCACGCCAGCGAAGGCGTGTCGGCGACCGAAGTCGTGCTGACCAAGCTGCACGCCGGCGGCAAGTTCGACAAAGGTGCCTACAAGGTCTCCGGCGGTTTGCACGGCGTCGGCGTGTCAGTGGTCAACGCGTTGTCCGAATATCTCGAGGTCGAGATCAAACGCGACGGCAAGGTGTACGCACAGACCTATCACCGCGGCAAACCCGATGCGCCGCTGAAGGAGGTCGGTACCACCAAGCAACGCGGCACTAAGGTCACCTTCAAGCCCGACGCACTCGTCTTCGAGCAACTCGACTTCAGCTTCGACATCCTGTCGCAGCGGCTGCGCGAGTTGGCGTTCCTGAACCGCGGCGTGCGTATCTCGATCGACGATCAGCGTACGCAGAAGCAGCATGAGTTTTTCTACCGTGGCGGTATCGAGGAGTTCGTCAAGCACCTCAACCGCGCCAAGACCCCGATTCATCCGAAGGTCGTGTACCTCAAGGGCGAGAAGGAGAATTTCGAGGTCGAAGTGGCGCTGCAGTGGAACGAAGGCTACGCCGAAACCATCTTCTCGTTCGCCAACAACATCAGCACGATCGAGGGCGGCACGCACCTCATCGGCTTCAAGGCAGCGCTGACCCGCACGATCAACTACTACGCCGCTGCCAACGGCTTGCTGAAGAAAGAAGGCGAGACACTGCAGGGCGAGGACGTCCGCGAGGGTTTGACCGCGGTGGTCAGCGTCAAGGTCCAGGAACCGCAGTTCGAGGGACAGACGAAGACCAAGCTTGGCAACAGCGAGGTCAAAGGCTTCGTCGAAGCGCTGGTGAATGAGAAGCTCGGCGAGTACCTGGAAGAACATCCCACCGACGCCAAGAAGATCGCGCTGAAAGGGCTCGACGCCGCCCGCGTGCGTGAGGCGACGCGCAAGGCGAAGGAACTGGCGCGCCGCAAAGGTGCGCTCGATTCCGGCTCATTGCCGGGCAAGCTCGCCGATTGCCAGGAACGCGACCCGGCGCTCTCGGAGCTGTTCCTCGTCGAGGGCGACTCCGCCGGCGGCTCGGCGAAGCAGGGACGCGACCGCAAGAACCAAGCGATCCTGCCATTGCGCGGGAAGATCCTCAACGTCGAGAAGGCGCGCTTCGACAAGATGATCTCCTCGCAGGAGATCCGTCTGCTGGTCACCGCGCTGGGCACCGGCATCGGCAAGGAAGATCGCGATCTGACGAAGCTGCGCTACCACACGGTCATCATCATGACCGACGCCGACGTCGACGGATCGCACATCCGCACCTTGTTGCTGACCCTGTTCTACCGCCAGTTCCAGGAGCTCATCGAGCAGGGCCACGTGTTCATCGCCCAGCCGCCGCTCTTCAAGGTCAAGAAGGGCAAGACCGAGCGCTACCTCAAGGACGAGGCGGCGCTCGAAGACTACTTGATCGAGCTGGGTACCGAGGACATCACGTTGCAAGCGCACGGCGAGCGCGCCGGCACCACCGGCATCCCGTTGAAGAACGTCGTCAAGAAAGTCCTGCGCCTGGAGCGCGTGCTCGATATCGTGGAGCGCCAGCACAAGAACCGGCACGTCGTGGCCACGCTGGCCGCCGACGAGCGCATGAACCGCGAAGCGCTGTCGGACAAGGACGTTCTGACCCAGATCGCGACTGCCGCGGCCGAGCGCCTCAAGCAAAGCGCACCCGAGCTGCAACCGCTGAGCATCGACGTCGGCGACGACCCCGAGCACGGCTGCTACCAGATCAACGCCCGCACCCGCATGAACGGCAGCAGCCAGGTAACGCTCATCGACACGAAGTTCTGTCTGACGCCGGAGTTCGAAGAGCTGCGCCGCCAAGCGAAGGACCTGCGCAGCCTCGGCCAACCACCGTTCGTGGTGAGCGAGGGCAACAAGCAAACGGAGACGCAAACCCTGCGTGAGGCCGTCGCGCACGTCATCGCGCAGGCGCGCAACGGGCTCGCCATCCAGCGCTACAAAGGCTTGGGCGAGATGAACCCGGAGCAGCTGTGGGAAACCACTATGAACCCGGAGACCCGCACGCTGCTGCAAGTGAAGATCGAGGACGCCTACGAAGCCGACGATATCTTCTCGACGTTGATGGGGGATGAGGTGGAGCCGCGGCGGAAGTTCATCGAAGACAACGCGCTGAACGTCAAGAATCTGGACATCTAACGGATGGCGGATTGCTCATGGCAGATGGCTGCTGGTCTGACCCAGCCCTCCGACCATATGCCATAAGCAATCAGCCATAGGCGATTTCCAATGGACGCAACCCTCAAAGCCAATAGGATCCCGGTCAACATCGAGGACGAAGTTCGCCAGTCCTACATGGACTACGCGATGTCCGTCATCATCGGGCGCGCCCTGCCCGATGCGCGCGACGGGCTCAAGCCGGTGCACCGGCGCGCGCTCTACGCCATGTACGACCTCGGCAACGACTGGAACCGGGCGTACAAGAAATCCGCGCGCGTCGTCGGCGACGTCATCGGTAAGTACCATCCGCACGGCGACGTCGCCGTCTACGACACCATCGTCCGCATGGCGCAGGACTTCTCCATGCGCTACCCGCTGGTCGACGGGCAAGGCAATTTCGGTTCGGTCGACGGCGATCCCCCGGCGGCTATGCGGTACACCGAAATCCGCATGGCGCGCATCGCCGGCGAGCTGCTCGCCGATCTCGACAAGGAGACCGTCGACTTCGCGCCCAACTACGACGAGACGCTGCGCGAGCCGACGGTGCTGCCGGCGCGCATCCCCAACCTGCTCATCAACGGCTCCGCCGGCATCGCCGTCGGCATGGCCACCAACGTCCCGCCGCACAACCTCGGCGAGGTGGTCGATGCGCTGATCGCGCTCATCGATAACCCGAAGCTCAGGGTCGAAGACCTGATGCAGCACGTCCCCGGGCCCGACTTCCCGACGGCCGGCTTCATCCACGGCAGAGCCGCGATCCGCGAGGCCTACACCACCGGTAAGGGCATCCTGCAACTGCGCGCCCGCGCTGGCACCGAGACCGACAAACGCACCGGCCGCACCGCGATCATCGTCAAAGAGATTCCCTACCAGGTGAACAAGGCGAAGCTCATCGAGCGCATGGCCGAGCTGGTGAACGACAAGAAGATCGACGGCATATCCGACCTGCGCGACGAGTCGGACCGCGAGGGCATGCGCATCGTCGTCGAGCTGAAGAAGGACGCCAACCCCGACATCGTGCTCAACCAGCTCTACAAGCTGACGCCGATGCAGGAGTCCTTCGGCATCATCATGCTGGCCATCGTCGACAACCGGCCGAAGCTGCTCACGCTCAAGGACGCCCTGCAGGTCTTCATCGGGCACCGCAAAGACGTCGTCGTGCGGCGCACCGTCTTCGAGCTGCGCAAGGCCGAGGAGCGCCTGCACATCCTCGACGGCCTGAAGATCGCCCTCGAGCATCTCGACGCGGTCATCGCCCTCATCCGCCAGGCCAAAGATCCGGCCACCGCCAAGGCCGGGCTGACGCAGCAGTTCGGGCTCAGCGAGCTGCAGGCGCAGGCAATCCTCGACATGCGCCTGCAACGCCTCACCGGCCTGGAGCGCGACAAGATCCTCGAAGAGCACGCCGAGACGCTGAAGCTGATCGCCCGCTTCAAGGAAATCCTCGCCGACGAACGCGAGGTCTACAAGATCATCGTCGAGGAGCTGCGCGAGGTGAAGAAGCTGCACGCCGACGACCGCCGCACGCAGATCGTCGACGAGAGCACCGAGATTTCCATCGAGGACATGATCGTCGAAGAAGACATGGCGGTGACGATCTCGCACGAGGGCTACATCAAGCGCAATCCCGCCGCGCTCTATCGTGCGCAGCGCCGCGGCGGCCGCGGCAAGATCGGCGCGACGACGAAGGAGGAAGACTTCGTCGAACACCTCTTCGTTGCCTCGACGCACTCCTACATCCTGTTCTTCACGACGTCGGGAAAAGTGTTCTGGATCAAGGTGCACGAGCTGCCGCAGGCCGGGCGCGCGGCGCGCGGCAAGGCGATCGTCAATCTGCTCACCCTCGAGAAGGACGAAAAGATCTCGGCCTTCCTGCCGGTGCGCGAGTTCCAGGAAGGGCGCCACATCGTCTTCGCCACCAAGAGCGGCACGGTGAAGAAAACCGAGCTGATGGCCTACTCAAACCCGCGCAAGGCGGGCATCATCGCCATCAGCCTCGACGCGGGCGACGAGGTCATCGGCGTGCGGCTCACCGACGGGCAGCAGGAGCTCATCCTGTCGACGCGCCACGGCCAGGCGATCCGCTTCAAAGAAGAAGACGTGCGCCCGATGGGCCGCGGCGCCGGCGGCGTGCGCGGGATTGCACTGGATGAAGGCGACAGCGTCGTTGGGCTTGATGTCGTGAGCCCCGGTGCCACGCTGCTCGCCGTCGCGGAGCGCGGCTACGGTAAGCGCACGGAGATGGACGAGTACCGCCTCACGCGGCGCGGCGGCAAGGGAATCATCACCATGAAGACCACCGACAAGACCGGCCCCGTCGTCGGCGTGCGCATGGTCACCGACGACGACGACATCATGCTGGTCACCGACGGCGGCAAGGTCATCCGCACCCCGGTGCGCGGCATCTCCGTCATCGGCCGCAACACCCAAGGCGTGCGTCTCATCGACCTCGCCGAAGGCGAGAAGGTGGTCGGCGTGGCGCGGCTGGCGGAGAAGGAAGAGGACGACAGCAACGTCGTGCTCTTGACCGACGTCGTCGACGACGATCCGGACAAGCCGGAGGAGAGCTAGCCGCGGCCCAAGTCATGAACCTGGTAGTATAGGCTTCCAGCCGGCGGGAGGGAAAGAAATGAGACCGTTTGCGGTGGTCGGTCTAGTCGCTCTGGTGCTTCAACCCGTGTCAGCGTACGCTGGAGCTCTCACTTGTCTGACCGGTAGTGACCCAAGCGTGGCGAACGACCTCACGCAAATCCTTGCCGTCCGCGCAGCGGTCGACGCGAGCTGCGTTTGTGCCAGCTTCGATGGCAGCCCGGGAAAGACGCACACGCAATACGTCGCCTGCACGAGCAACGTCATCAACACCCAAGTCGGCGCCGGCAACCTGCGCACGCAGTGCAAAGCAACCGTGAAGAAGTACTACTCGACATCGACGTGCGGCGTGCCAGCAAGCAAGGATGAAGCACCGTGTATCAAGACGACCACCTCCGGCAGAGTGAGCTGCAGCATCAAGTCGACCGCACACTGTACGGGTACCGGGAAGGTCGCCTGTCCGACGTTCACAACATGCATCGATGCGGCCGACACCAATGGTGACGGGCTGATTGCCGCACCGGGCGATAGTGGGGCGTGCGCGCCAATCACCTACGACTGTGCTCCGGCTACCGGGTGCATGCAGCTCAACATCCTCGGCGACCCGGTCGATACGAATACGGCGAGCGAGTTCTACGGCAATGTGGACCCATGCGTGAGGCGGGATCCGAATGGAAATCACGCACTGTACCTCTTGTACAGCTTCCCCTTGGTCATCCCGGGCACCCACACGCCGAGCGTTGAGATCCACCTCGCGACAAGCATCGACGACGGCGCCACGTGGAACTTCCTGACGGACGTCTGGCCGTACACGAAACAGGCCGACGGCAACTACACCTCGCACGAAGTGGCGAACCTCGCTGCGCAGAACGTAGACGGCACAACGACGTGGTACGCCATCAGCCGCCACTACGAAGTTCCCCCGGGCGGATCGGCGGCCAATCCCACCGACGCTCTCTACGTGGAGCCGGTCTTCACCCAATCAGCATACTTCGTGCTTGCGTCTGCCGGCGATCCGGCCCAGCTGGCGTCGCCCACGGATTCTACGGTCCTGATCTCGGGCGGCACCACCAGCGCCTATGCCTCTCCGTCGTACCCGAACCTCACGGCCATCGGCGGCGACAGCAACGCCGTCACCTGGCGGGAACCGGCGCTCTTTGCGCAGGGCGACATGCTGTACCTTGCCGCCCAGGCGGCCAACGTCAGCGGCGTCTTCGGCGACATCGGCATCTTCGCAGCCAAGACGACGGGGAAAATGTCGACCTGGACCTGGGAGTATTTGGGCAAGCTGTTTGCCCCAGACGATCCGGCCCAAGCTCTGCCTACGGCGACGAATCCCATCTTCACAGAGATCGACCTTACCCAAAGACCGGACGGCCAAATCGTTGCCCTTATGACCGCCATGGACCAAGCCAGCGGGCAGAAGTACGGCTCGCGCACTGCAGACGTGGCGTCCCTCGGAACCTACGACCCTGTTTCAGCGCCCGCCATGGTGCGGGACAGCGAGGGACACCTGATCGTGACCGGCCAGTTCACTGCTAACGACCTGAACGTGCCGCCGAACCAGGGTCCCGGCGCATCCACCTACGAAGCCGCCGAAAGCGGCCTCGGTGTGCTCATCGTACGGAGAGAAATGCAGCCGAACGTCCACGGCTTCACCTTCGACACGGGCCAGCATCCGCAATAGGCCGTTCGCGTCGGCGCCGACTGACACCCACCGTTACGCCGACGCCCACTACTACCCAACATTTGATGGCGCGGTCATCTTACTGACCGATGTCGTCGACGACGAGCCGGAGACGCCGCAGGAGAGCTAGCCCCGGCCCAAGTCATGAAACCTGGTGGTTCCTGGTGGTATAGGCTTCCAGCCTGTACGAGTTGACGCTGCGCCGCCGCTCGCGCGCCTGCTGGAGCATCTTTCCGCCTGCGGCGTGCGTTTATCACCGAGACTACGTCGTGTCGGAGCGCGGCTCCCTTGGGCGCACCGAGATGGACGAGGTACCGTCTGCAGTTGTGCCTCGCGGTGCGGCTGAAGGACCATTTGGAAGACGCGAGGCGCTCGCGAGGGATGTGGGAAGCGAGGTGACTGGGTGTCACCCGTTTTTTGCGTGCCCGCGCGCGCAGCGGTCGCACCAGATCCTCGTCGATTTCGATCTCGTAACGACGCTGACGGATCTCGCTCACCACCTTCACGGTCCGAAACGCGTCGGGGTAGTCGGTGGTCGCGTGAGTGTCCCAGAATTCAGCCGCTTCTTCGTAGCTGCTGAACTCCTCCGGAATGGGCTCAACGCGCTTCTTTTTACTCATTGCAGTTACCTCCGCTCGGCGCCCGTCATCTCACGCGCTGAGATCGGCAAGGCGCTGGCTTGGGGTTTCCGCGGTGAACCGATCCTTCCAGATGACAGCGCACAGCCGCAAGCCTTGTCCCTCACGTTCGCGTCACTATCTATCACGCACGCGAGCGATCTGGCAGGGCTAAACGCCAACTGGTAAACTGCAGCTGCGATCCCGGGATCTACGAATCGCGCCACAAAGACGAGCGACGCATGGTCACCGACGACATCATGCTGGTCACCGAGGGCGGCAAAGTCATCTGCACCCTGGTGAAGGGTATCTCCGTCATCGGCCGCAACACCCAAGGCGTGTGTCCCATCGACCTCGCAGAGGGCGAGAAGGTCGTCGGCGTGGCGCGGCTGGCGGAGAAGGAAGAGGACGAAGAACCGGGTTCGCTGGGCGAACCAAGCCAGACGCCGGCATCGTAGAGCCTGACCGAGCCAAGAACGGACGACTGTGGGCAAGACTTACGCGAAGGAACTCGCAGCACTCGGTGATACCTACCAGTGGGCGCACTCCGGTACGATCGAGCCGATCAAGGACTTCGTAGCCGATGCACATGGGCGGCCGCTCGTAGCCGTCGGTTCTGGAGGGTCGGCGACCGCCGCTCACCTCGCGGCACTCCTCCACCGGTTCCAAGCGGGGTCGTTTGCGCGCTACACCACCCCCCTCGAGTTGCTTTTGAGCGAGCCAAATCTACGCGACGCTGCCGTATTGCTGTTATCTGCATCTGGCAAGAACCGCGACGTACTTGCCGCGCTTGAGTGCTGTATCCAACGCGACGCGCGTACGGTCGCGACGCTATGTACGCGACGCGGGAGCCCGCTGGCGACGAGGGCACGGCGCTTCGAGCGGGGGTATGTGTTCGAAGAGGACGCTCCTTCCGGCAAGGACGGTTTTCTCGCAACGAACTCCCTTCTCGCGACCTGCATCTTCATTGCCCGTGCCTACGGCGCAAAGCTTCCTGAACGCTTCTCTGCCGAAGGACCTTGGCAGGTCCCTGACGTAAGCGGACGGTACGTCGTCGAGGTTCTGCACGGCGGCTGGAGTTCGCCAGTTGCGACCGACCTTGAGTCCAAGCTGAACGAGTCTGCAATCGCCTCTGCCCAGCTCAGCGACTACCGAAACTTTGGCCACGGTCGCCACTTCTGGTTAGCCCGTCGTGCGTCCGACACCATCGTCGTTGCGCTCATAACGCCGGAGACTTCCAGGCTTGCCGCCCGCACTTGTGCTCTCCTGCCTCAAGAGGTCCCCGTCTTCGAGCTGAGGACGATTCACGAAGGTCCTTTGGGCACGATTGATCTACTCCTCCAGGGCTTCCATCTGGTGGGCATACTGGGCGGGCGTCAAGCGTTCGACCCGGGGCGACCTACCGTTCCTGAGTTCGGGCGGAAGCTGTACCACCTAGCTCCGCCAGTTCCAGCCGACGATCCGCCCGCCCCCGTCGTGCGCAAGCTCGCGCGAGCGATCAACTCGGAACACCACCAGCAGGCGGAGGTTGTCGCCGCGCTCGGATGTTTTATCGAGCGCTTGCGATCGACGAAGCTCGGCGGAATTGTCCTCGATTACGACGGCACTCTCTGCGCACGCGCTGAGAGGTTCGGCATGCTTCGTCCCGAACTCGCAGGCGAGTGCCGTCGCCTGCTTGAGGGCGGCCTCATCCTTGGCATCGCGACCGGGCGGGGGCGCTCCGTACGCGAATCACTCCAGAAGACACTGCCGCAGAGCCTATGGGGTCGAGTCATCGTGGGCTACTACAACGGCGGAGAGATCGCTTCGCTGGTGCACGACAACGTTCCGTCGCGTGACGCCCACGCAGAACCTCCACTCGATGCGGCTCAGAGTCTGTTGAAGCACGACCCTATACTCAATGGATTCGCTTCACTCACCGTGAGGCGTCGGCAGATCACGGTTGAGCCGAAGCGGCGTGTCTCGACCCATGCGTTGATGTCTCACGTCATGACGGTACTCGGCCCGATGGAAGAGCACGGCGTGCGCGTGCTAGCGTCGTCGCACTCAGTCGATGTGCTCCCTCCGGGGGTCGGAAAGCTCGCTGTGGTGGAGCACGTGAGACGACGAATCAGGAAAGGCACCCAAGTCCTGTGTATTGGTGACCGCGGCGCGTGGCCCGGCAACGACTGCGCCCTTCTCTCGCATGAGCCGTCCCTCAGCGTCGACGAGGTCTCTGCATCGCTTGCGACGTGTTGGAACATTGCCCCCCCGGGCGTGAGCGGGGCCGACGCCACGTTGCGGTACCTTCAGTCCATCCGAGTTGGGAACGAGTACGCCACTCTCGACGCGCACGGCGTCTGGAATGTGTCATGAGGGACGCCCTCGCTGAACGCCTCTTGGCCAACGTGATGAACTGGTCGCCAGCGGACATGCGTGATGAGCGGCCGATCCTTCAGGCGCTCGCATTGCTCAAGTACGATGAGTACCAGCAGTTCTCGCCGGGGATGCGCTTCGTGGAGAGCCTCGCCCTTTGGCTCGAGCAGTTCGCGCCCGACGAGCGCCAGATCGCGTACGACTTCGTCCGGTCAAGACTCATTTTCCTTTCGGAGGCAGAAATGGCGCACTTTGCCGCCGTGATGTACCCGGATTTCCTGCGCCCTATGCTGCTTGACCGCGCTGCTGCCGCCGACGGAACGAGCCCGCACCGTGTGAGCCAGGTGGCACGCGGCCCCACCTTCGAACGTCTTCAGGCGTCGACCCTCTTCTTCGGGCTGAGCGACGGGGCTAGCCCGCATCATTCGCGCGAACTCTGATGGCGTATGAATTTGGGCGGAGTCGGGGGTCGGCGCACCCGAGCGT
>Ga0209415_10016457_pt1 | contig 11880 bp, 10 predicted proteins | sample PeaSoiSIISIP2007_FD_187696 | JGI IMG/M metagenome (GOLD analysis project Ga0209415, IMG submission 187696) | Peat soil microbial communities from Weissenstadt, Germany - SII-SIP-2007 (SPAdes) (version 2) | ecosystem: Environmental > Terrestrial > Soil > Wetlands > Peat | place: Germany... | reverse complement strand
CGCGCAGCGCGTACGCGTGAAAGGCGCCGGCGTCAGCCGCCATGACGGCCTCGCGCGACCCGCCGATCGGCGACGCGCGCAATACGCGGTCCGAGAACAGCGCAAAGCTCGCGTGGTGCTGCTCGAGCATGGTCGCCGAGTTATCATCGTACGCCCCGTGCGGCGAATACAGGCCTGGGGCAACCCCTGAGACCAGGTTCGCGCTGCGCAGCGCATGATCGACCATTGCGGCGGCGTCCGCAGCCGCGTTGACCATCACGACGTTGGGTCCGCTCTTGCCGCCGCCATCGATCAACAGGGGAAGGATGGGCTCACCGGCAGGGTCGGCCACGAGCTCGAGTTGGCCAGAGGTCGCCAGCTCTTTCAAATCGTCGAGCGTCTTGCGGTCTGCCGCCGCCAGCTCGTTCACCGCGCTCAGAGCCTCAGCGTCCGTCAGCGAGTTCTTCTGCAAGAGCGGGGAACTCGCTGTCAGCTCGCCTGCAGCGGCCAGGCGCACCAGTGCGCCAAAGCCGGCGAATTCCACGTAATCGCTCGCGGTAAACGTCGCCGTGCGCTGTCCGGCCAACGCGAGGGGCGCGGTTGCGGCGAGCGCGCGATAACGCCGTGCCGACGCAAGCATGGTCAAGGAGTCGTCGAGCACCGGCACTTGTGCCAGCACGCGCATCATGTCCGAGCGCGCGCCGCCGACGAGATGACCTTGCGCCATCGTCTGCAAGGCGGTGTCTCCCGCAGCCGCACGAGCCAACCCGTCGAGCGCGCCTGCATCGACGGCCAGCGAGAAGTGCGCGCGCGGATGCGCGTGCAATGCGCGCTCGATCGCGCCGAGCGAGTCGGGCGCCGATAACGCGATCGCGGCGGCGCGCACGCTCGCATCCGCTGAGGTCGAGGCCGCCAGGTGCCAGACGACCGCTACGTCGGCGGGGCGCGCGGGTGTCGAGACGGGCGTGGGAGTCGGCGTCGGCGTCGGAGCAGCCGTCGGCGCCACAGAGGGAGTGGCGCTTGGGCTGGCGTTGCGTGTCTGCGGCGTCGGCGTCGGTGCGGGCGTCAACGGCAACGGCGAGACCACCGGCAGAGGCGTCGCCACCGGTTGACCGGTCGGTGCGGCGAGCGGCGACGGACTCACCGCTACGACCGCGACCGCGAGTGCTGCCCAGATCATGTCTGTCGAACCACCTGCGCCCGTGGCATCGGAGAAAGAAAAAGGCCGGACTGCGCCGGCCTCGAGAGCGTCTTGATATCCGTCGGAACTAGAGAACCGTCACCGTGACTGTTCCCTTGACTCCCGAGACGGTCGCATTGAGCGTCGCGGTCCCGGGTGAGGCTCCGAAGACGCAGATGTTCTGCAACAGGGTCGTGCCGTTATACGGGGTCGCGCAATCGCCGTTGAGCAGGACGAGCGCGCCCGTTCCGTTGACGGTGGTCCACGTCGCACCTTGCGTCGACGAGACGTACTGCTGGCCGCCGTAACTATAGTACGCCGTCGCCACCATCAGAAGCGTGTGGCCACGGGAGACTTGCGGGATGTTGACGCCGCTCTGCACGGCGATGCCGACCTTGTTGACGACCGCCGAGCTGCGCGACGAGCCCGAGCCGATGTTCACGCCAAGACCACCGCAGCCGACGAGCGCGAGAATGGCCGCCGCTGCACCAAGCGCAACAACCGTTCGCCGCATAACCTGCATCGCAAGCCCTCTTTCGTGCAAACAGCCGGTACGAAGAAGAAGCAACACGTCCGTGCAGCGCCTCGTAGTGGCTCGACCGCGCGTTGCGTGTGTTACCGGCTCTTGCGGGCGGTTCGAAGGGGTCTCGGGCATATCCTCCGGCCGGAGCAGGGCCTTGGCGGACCGCCTTGCGGGCCGCAAACCGTTACAACGTCTTGAGATGGATGGGCCCGACGACGACACCAAAAGGCTGCTCGGCGCCGTCGAAGATCGCCGGCGCGACGGTCATCGTCAGCGTCTGCTCCTGGTCTTTCTTTCGCGCGACGGGGAAGTTGATGTAGCCCGACGCCTGGTGGCCGGGCAGCAGGCGCAAGCCTTCGAAGAAGCCGAGGTCGTTGAGCGGAAACGTCGCGTCGTTCAATGCCGGGACTTTGGCCGCGCCGTCGTCGAGCACGCTCTTGCCCAAGGGGAGCACCTGTGCCGGCGTCGTGCTCCCGTTGCGGATCGTGCAATCGATCTGGATGCGCTTGTCATAGAATTCGATGCGGTGCACGGTGATCGCGATTCCTTGCGCGCTGCCGGTGATGTTCGGCGCATAGGATTTCCACGGCTGATACAGCTGCTTGACGCGCCACGCGCCGTTCTCGAGCAGCGCGAAGTACGGCTCTTTGACCGCGCCGCTCACGACCGCGCCTGTCGCCGCATTCACGAACGTCGCTTGCTGCGAGACCGTGATCTCGACGACTTGGTCGTGCGGCAATGCGCTGACGATCTCGAATTTGTGGATCGCGTATTGGGTCGCGCGCGCGTTGGACGCGAAATTGTTGACGTTGCCGAAATAATGCTGCTGCGCCGACGTGAGCAGCGCATACGCCGACGCGTAATCGTTGTGCGACAGCGCGGTCACGTACTGGGTGACCGCGGCGATCGCATGCGTGTCCACTTGTTCGCCTGGCTCGCCCGGCGCGATCGGCGGCGATGCGCCGAGCAACGCCAAGGCCAGGACCGTCGCGAGCCACGTCGCTCTCATGTTTCCTCCGGACAGATGCGATCGACGATGCGTTGCAGCTCGTCGTCGTCGGCGTAGTGGATCTCGAGCGAGCCGCCGCGCGCCGCTCGGCGCAGCGTCACGCGCGTGGCTAGCGCGAAGCGCAGACGGTTCTCGACTTCGGCCAGGTCGGGAGGAAGGGTGGCGTGTGTGCTGCGCGCCTGAGGCGCGGCGGCCTTACCGCTGGCTCGCAACGCCGCACGCTCGATCTCGCGCACGCTCCAACCCTTGGCCGCTGCTTCGCGCGCCAGCCGCTCGGCTTTCGGTCCGGACAGGGTGGCCAGCGCGCGCGCGTGTCCGCCAGACAACTTGCCGTCGCGCACCATCGCCTGGACCGAATCCGGCAGTGAGAGCAGCCGCAGCGCATTGGCGACCGCGGGGCGGCTCTTGCCGAGGCGTTGCGCGAGCATCTCTTGCGTGAAATCGTGCTCTGCGATCAGCTGGCGATAGCCCGCCGCTTCTTCGATCGCGTTCAGATCCGTGCGCTGGAGGTTCTCGAGCAGTGCCAGTTCGATGGCCTGGCCGTCCTTGGTCTCGCGCACCATCGCCGGAATCGTGCGCAGACCCGCGAGCTTGGCGGCGCGCCAACGCCGCTCGCCGGCGATGAGCTCGTAATGTGCCGGGCCCTCGCGCTTGGGCCGCACGAGCACCGGTACGAGCACGCCGTACGACTTGATCGAGTGGGAGAGCGATTCGAGCTCGGTCTGATTGAAGGCGTGACGCGGCTGGTGCGGGTTGGGCGCGATGTCGGCGAGCGCGAGCGGGATGACCGTGCGCGCGCCGGCCGGCCGTTCTTGCGCGCTGGCCCCCGGGAAAAGCGCGCCCAGGCCGCGCCCCAAGCCTCGCTGCGGTTTGCTCATCGTGCCATCACCTCTTCGGCCAGGGCCGCGTATGCTACCGCACCCTTGCTTTTCGGGTCGAACGCCGCGATCGGCGCGCCGTACGAAGGCGCCTCCGACAGCCGCACCGTGCGCGGGATGCGCGTCGTGAAGACCTCGCCGGGGAAATAGTTCTCGACTTCGGCGACGACCTGAGTCGCCAGATTCGTGCGACCGTCGTACATCGTGATGAGCACGCCCATGATGCGCAGCTCCTCATTGAGGTGCGTGCGCACCAGATCGATGACGCGCGTCAACTGGCCGAGCCCTTCGAGCGCGAGATACTCGGCTTGTACGGGCACGATGAGCCACTGCGAGGCGGTCAGCGCGTTGAGCGTCAGCAGACCCAATGACGGCGGGCAATCGATCACGATGTCGTCGTACCGGTTCGCGCTGCCGCGCAGCGCGTTTCGCAAGCGCTGCTCGCGCGAAAAGGCCGACACGAGTTCGAGTTCGGCGCCCGCGAGGTTCAAGGTCGCCGGCACCAGCGCGAGATTCTCGACGCTCGTGGACATCGTCGCCTCGTCGAGCTTCACGCTCTTGAGCAGCACGTCATAGATGCAGCGCTCAACCTGTGTCTTCTCGATGCCGAGCGCGGTCGTCGAATTGCCTTGCGGATCGATGTCGACCAGCAGCACGCGCCGCCCACGGCCGGCGAGCGCGGCCGCGAGATTCACCGCAGTGGTCGTCTTGCCGACGCCGCCTTTTTGGTTGGCGACTGCGATGACACGATTTGTCCCGTTATGCGAACTTCTCTTAGGCATTTGTCCCGTTATGTGGGTCGCTTTGGGCGGGCGTCTTGGCCAAAATGCGGCGTGCGATGGCGTGCAAAGTGTCTCGCTCATTGCGAGCGGGGTCCTCGAGGACCTCTTCGAGGCATGCCTGCAAGACCGTGCCCACTCGATCGTCCCCGCGAAAATCGCCGCCGGCAAGCCCGAGCTCCCGCATGATGGCGATGACATCGTTGCCGTCGATGGCCAAATCGCCGACGCTGAGCGCCGGACGCCCTTGGAGCATGGCCGCCACGCGTTTCTCGAAGCGCTCGTTCTCGCCATGATCGTGCGGGGGCAGGCCGCTGGCGACGATGTCGGCATGGCGCAGCGCGAAAAGCCCGTCGATATTGGCCGGGCCGACCTTGCGGATGAAGCGGCGGATGCCGGCGTCGGTGATGACGTCGCCCGTCGCATACATGTGGTTGGCGATCAAGCGGGCGACGCGTTCGATCACCTCGCCGCTGAAACGCAGGCGGCCGAGGAGCTCGCGGGCCATCTGCTCCCCGACCTGCTGATGGCCGTAAAAATGCGGACCTTCTTTCGTCCGCGGCTTTCCCACATCGTGCAGCAGCGCGGCGAGGCGCAGCACCAGCTCGGGCTTCGCGGCATCAAGCGTTTGGAGGCTATGGTAGTAGACCGTGTAGGCATGGTACTCGTTTTGCTCGACCTGCCAACCTTCGAGCAGCTCGGGCATCACCACGGCAAGCGCGCCCGTCTCGCGCAGCAGCTCGATCCCAACGCTGGGCCGCGGAGCCAGCGTCAGAAGCTTGGTGAGCTCGTCGGCGATCCGTTCGGGCGCTACGGTCGCCACCCGGTCGGCGGCGGCGCGCATGGCCGCAAGCGCCGATGGGGTGGGCGCAAGCTCGAAGCGGGCCGCGAACTGGGCGCCGCGTAAGATGCGCAGCGGATCTTCTTCAAACGCCTCAGCGCGCAGGGTGTCGAGGCGCTTGCGCTCGAGATCAGCCCGGCCGCCGTGCGGGTCGATGATCGCGCCGCTTCGCAGGTCGCGGGCCATCATGTTCATGCGGAAATCGCGACGGCCGAGGTCTTCCTCGAGCGGGATGTCGGGGGCCGACTCGATGGCAAAATCGCGGTGGTGCGGCCCGGTTGAGCGCTCGCGCCGGGGCAACGCGATGTCGACGGTCCGGTCGTGCAGGGTGAATTTGATGACCCCAAACGAGGCGCCGACGACCTCGACCCGCCCGTGGCTGCCGAGGCGCTCGAGGATCGTCGCCAGCGGCACGCCTGTCACGAGGTAGTCCTGATCGGGCTGGCGCGCTTGGCGTTGGCCCAGTTCGGCCAGAACAGCATCGCGCACGCTGCCGCCGACGGCGTAGACGCCGGCCTCGGGCAGCGTTTCGATCAACAGCGCGCCGACGTCCTTACCCGGCAGGTTCACAATGCGTGCCCTGTCAGCGCCGATTGTTTCCCGTGAAACAATTCACCCGGTCCGTTCGCCTTTGCGGCGCACGCGGGCCGGCGCAGGAACGCCCGCCGGCGTCGGGCCGGCCTTCTCGATGATCCAGACATGTCGTTGCGCACCAAGGTACGGAACCACGACCTCCCGCGCCTCCACCAGCTTGCCGCCGAGCATGCCGAGCACCGCCAGCTCGGGCTCGCCTGGAGCCGCCTCGCGCCCTGTATAGATCGCCAGCCGCCCGCCGCGCGCCAGGAGCGGCAACGCCAGCACCAGCGCGGCTTCCGGCTTGGCCAGCGCCCGGGCCAAGACCGTGCCCGCACGGTCGCGCCATTGGTCGCGGCCAGCCGTTTCCGCCGATACCTTGACCACGTCGACGTTGTCCAAGCCGAGCGCCGCCACTGCGGATCGGAGAAAGTCCGCGCGTTTGGCGCGGGGCTCTAGTAGCACGAACCGCAGGCTCGGCCAGGCCAGCGCCGCCGGGATGCCGGGCAGGCCGGCGCCGCTGCCCAGATCGACGACCGGCTCCCTCAGACGCGCTCCCGCCAGCGGCGCTAGGCTATCGAGCAGGTGCGCGCCGACGAGGTCGTCGAGCGACTTGGCGCCCACCAAGTTGGTGCGTTGGTTGGCCGCGAGCAAGAGACGTCCGAACGTCGCCAGGCGGTCGCCGAGGGCGTCGGGTTGGGCGAAGCCGAGTTGCGCTAAACCGCTCGCCAGTCGCTGGAGCGGCTCCTCGCTCACGCTCCTGTGGCAGCCAGCGCGGGCGCCCCCCGCCGATGAAGGAAGACCGACAACACAGCGACGTCGGCCGGGGTGACGCCGGGGATGCGTCCGGCCTGGCCGAGGGTCTGGGGGCGTTGCGCCGCGAGCTTCTCTTTGGCCTCGCGCGAGAGACCGCGACAGCCGGCGTAATCGAAATCCGCCGGGATCGGCGCGTGTTCGGCCTTGGCGAGCCGGTCGACCGCCAGCGCCTGGCGCCGGATGTAGCCCTCGTAGCGCAGATCGATGACGACCCGCTCTCCCAGCTCGGGCTCGATCGCCGCAGTCCCCGCGACCTCCGCGTAGTCCGTCCCTTGGCGGCGCAACAGTTGCGCCAACGTCACGCCCGGCTCGGCCGCATGCTCCGCCACCAGCTGCGCGTCCGCTTTGGTGGCCTCGAGCCGTGCGCGCTCGCTCGCCAACCTTTCCATTCTGCTGGCGAACGTCGCCCATGTGTCGTCGTCGACAAGCCCGACCTCGCGTCCGACCGGCGTCAAACGCTCGTCCGCGTTATCGTGACGCAGCAGCAGGCGAAATTCCGCGCGCGACGACAGCATGCGATACGGCTCGGGCGCTCCCTTGGTGATGAGATCGTCGATCAGGGTGCCGATGTACGACGTGCTGCGCGAAAACGTGACGGCATCCTCACCGCGCGCGCGGCGCGCGGCGTTGATGCCGGCGACGATGCCTTGCGCAGCGGCCTCTTCGTAGCCGGATGTGCCGTTGACCTGGCCCGCATGGAAAAGCCCGCAAACCCTTATGGCCTCTAGGTTTGCGCGCAGTTCGGTCGGCGGCACGAAGTCGTATTCGACGGCGTAGCCCGCGCGCAGCATCTGCGCTGCTTCGAGGCCCGGCAGCGTATGCAGCATCGCGAGCTGCACCTCGTCCGGCAGCGATGTCGAGAAACCGCCGACGTAGATCCACTTCGTCTCCCAGCCCTCGGGCTCGAGGAAGATCTGGTGCGACGGGTTGTGCGCGAACTTCATCACCTTGTCTTCGATGGACGGGCAATAGCGCGGACCGACGCCCTCGATCACGCCGAGCCCGTACATCGGCGAGCGGTGCAAGTTGGCACGGATCAGCGCGTGCGTGCGCTCGTCAGTGTGGGTGATGTGACACGCGAGCTGCCTGCCGGGAAACGCGGGCCTGCTCCGATACGAGAACATCAATGGCACGGGGCTCGGCGGCTGGACTTCGCACCTGGAGAAGTCGATCGAATCGGCGTGTACCCGCGGCGGCGTACCGGTCTTCAGACGCCCGGTCGGAAACCCGAGCCGGCGCAGCGCGTCAGACAATCCAAGACTCGGCGCCTCGCCGACCCGCCCGCCCGCGGTGCTCCTCTCGCCGGCGAACATCTTGCCGCTCATAAACGTTCCCGCGGATAACACGACCTGGCGCCCCCGGATGAACGATCCGTCGGCGAGCGCGACGCCGGCGATGCCGCGCGCGTCCGTCGCGAGGTCGGTGACGAACGCCTCGAGCAGCGATAGGCCGGGCTGCGCGGACACGGCGACGTGCATGCGGCGCGCATACGCGGCCTTGTCTGCTTGGGCGCGCAGCGCGCGGACCGCCGGACCGCGGCTTTCATTGAGCCAGCGCACGTGCAAGAAGGTGTCGTCGATGCAGCGACCCATCTCGCCGCCGAGCGCGTCCACTTCACGCGCCAGTTGGCCCTTCGCGGGGCCACCGATGGACGGGTTGCACGGCATGAGGCCGATCGAGTCGAGCTTGCCGGTGACCATCAGGGTGCGCGCGCCGATGCGAGCAGCCGCCAGCGCAGCTTCGCAGCCGGCATGGCCGCCGCCGATGACGATGACGTCGAAATCTTGTCGTGACACGATGATGGACAATTGCTCAGCCGTCTGTGAAGAACCTACGGCATGTCCATCGTTACTTTGCCGCGCAAAGTTATGGGTTCGACCCGCGAGCGGCTTTACTTCCCGACGCAGAAACGCGAGAAGATGCCGTCAAGCACGTCCTCGGTCACGGTCTCGCCCGTCACTTCGCCGTATGCTGCGATCGCCGTGCGCAAGTCGCCCGATAGCAGATCGACAGGTGCGCCGGACGAAAGCGTCGCTTCGGCGTGGCCGAGCGCTTCGCGCGCGCGCGTGAGCGATTCGAGCTGGCGCGCGTTCGCGACCAGCGCCGTGTTCGCGGCGATCGCGCCGCCTCCCCAACCCAGCCGCGCGATCTCGCGACGGACCGCCTCGATCGTCGCAGCCCTGCGCACGCTCCCGCCGATGTGCTCGCATGCCGGATATTCGCGCGCGAACTCGCGCGCCCCGGCGTCGCCGACATCCAGCTTATTGAGCAGCACGATGCGCGGGCGACCCTCGCTCGCACGCAGCGCTTCGCGCGCTTCGTCGGTGAGCGGCGCCGACGCGTCGAGCACGACGATGATCAACTCGGCGTCGCCCATGGCGCGGCGCGCACGCGTGACGCCCTCCGCTTCGATCGCGTCCGCCGTCGCGCGCAGACCCGCGGTGTCGCGCAAACGCAACACCACGCCGTCGACCGCGACGCGATCTTCCACGATGTCGCGCGTCGTGCCGGGAGTCTCGGAGACGATCGCTCGCTCGGCCTCGACAAGCGCGTTGAGCAGCGACGACTTGCCGGCGTTGGGCGGGCCGACGATCACGCAATCGAGACCATCGCGCAGCGCGCGCGCCGGCCCCGCACCCGCGAGCAGCCGATCGACGCCGGCGCGTTGATCCTGGATGACCGATTCCAAACGGCGTTCGTCCGGCGCCGGCACTTCATCCGGATAGTCGACGTGCGCTTCGACCTCGACGAGGCGCGCGGTCAGCTGCGTGCGCAGTTCGCTCAAACGCCGGCCCAGTGAGCCTTCCAGCCGCGCCGCAGCCGCCGCGGCGGCTTGGCGAGACTGCGCGTCGATGAGATCCGCCACGGCTTCAGCCTGCGCGAGGTCGAGCTTGCCGTTGACGAACGCGCGGCGCGTGAATTCTCCAGGCGCCGCGAGCCGCGCGCCGGCGGCGACCACGTGCGCGAGCACTGAAGCGACCACGCCGGCGCCGCCGTGCACGTGCAGTTCGACCACGTCCTCGCCGGTGTACGAATTGGGGGCCGCGAACAGCAGCGCGAGCGCATCATCGAGATGCTGGCGCGTGTGCGGATCGCGCACCCAGCCGCGGCGCGCGCGCGCGTTGCGCAGCTCCCCGCCGCGCGTGGGTTCAAAGCAAGCCGCGCCGATCGCGCGCGCCTGCGGACCCGAGACGCGCACGATCGCGACGGCCGACACGCCGGGCGGCGTGGCGATGGCTGCGACGGTGTCGTCGTGCGGCGTACTCACGTCGCGGTGGGATTGCGACGCGCGCCAAAGCAGCGCCTTGGCGTTCGTGGCGACGCCGGCAAACGACGACGCGCCCATGCGGGCGCGTCGTGCGGTGCTGTCGCGACGCGCGGCGCGCGCGTCAGTACGCGGGCTCCTCGTCGAACTCCGGCGGACGCTCGGGCGGTGCGTCGCGCGGCACGATCACGACGCGGCGATTCGAGCCGCTGCCCGTCGACTCGGTGGCCAGCGCGGGATGCGCGGCCAACGTCAGATGGATGATCCGGCGTTCGGAGGGCGGCATGGGCGAGAGCTCGATCGCGACGCCCTCGCGCAACGCGCGATCCGCGCTGCGTTGCGCGATCGAACGCAACGTCGCGACGCGACGCGAGCGATATCCCTCGACGTCCACCGCGAAGAACAGCCCTTCCGATTCGCCTCGATGCATGACCGCGTTGACGATCGCGGTGAGCGCGTCGAGCATCGCGCCGTGCTTGCCGATGAGAATTGCGAGATCGTCATCGGAGCTGTCGTCGTCGCGCCGAAAACGATCCGGCGGACCCGCCGGCGCCAACCCGCGGATGTCGATCATGACCTGGCGCCCGTCGCGCGCAGGCTCGACGCCTCCGTACGACAGCCGCGCAGGCAGGCCGAGCGCGGCGATGAGGCCGGCTAAGAAATCACGCGCTTCTTTGAACGGCTCGACAAGCTCGGGCGGGCACGTCTTGCGCGGTGCAGGGCGTCCGCGCCCGCCATCGCGCCGATAGGCGCCGCCGCGGTCGTTTCCGCCGTTGCGGCCGTCAGGGCGACGGCCTCCGAAACCGCGGCCACCAGAGCCGCGGCCGTAACGCGGCGCGCCGCCGCGGTTGCTTTGCGGCCGGTCGCCGCGCCCGTGGGGGGGTCCGTAGTCGCTCATGAGCCTTGCTTTGCGCCTCCACCGGATTGATTAAGGGCGGCTGGCGCGTTGGCCGCGCCGTTGCCGCTAGGTTGGATCTTGCGCACTTTGGCGCCGCATTTCTCGCACTTGCTTCCCTTGACCACGACCAAGCGCTGGTTGCAGGACGGACAGTCCAGCGGATAGCCGGCCAGCGTCGCCGGCGTTTCGGCCGGCGGTGCGCCGATGCGCGAGGGCGCGCGCATGATGATCCATTGCTGCGTCATGCTGATCACGTTGAAGCCCAGCCAATACAAGATGAACGCCGACGGGTAGCCGCGCAAGAAGAAGAAAAGCGCGAACGGCATGATGAGCGAGTTGATTTTCATCATCTGCGCCTGCTGCGGGTCGATGTTCGGCGTCGGCGTCAGACGCACCGAGAAGTACAGCGACACGGCGTAGAGCAGTAGCAATACCAAGTCGCCTTGGGCGAGGTTGGTCGCGAGGATCTGCATGCCGAAGACCGGCGGCAAATGGTGCGAGAGCGGCGAGCCGATCCACGCCCACGTCGCGGCTTTGAATTGGTCGTTGTGATCCCGGATGGCCTGATAGACCGCCCAGAGGATCGGCAATTGCACGAGCAGCGGCAGACAGCCGCCCAGCGGATTGACGCCGTGCTCGCGATACAAGGCAAGCGTCTCCTCTTGGAGCTTTTGCTTGTTGTCTTTGTACTTGTTCTGCAGCCGCTTCAGGTAGGGCGCCAGTGCCTGCATCTCTTTGGCGGACTTGAACTGCTGCACGTACAGCGGGATGAGAGCGACGCGCACGACGAGGGCGAGTACCAGCATGGACCAGCCGTAGTTGTGTGTGATGCCGTTGATGTAGTCGATGACGCCGGCGAAGAAATGCCACATCGGATCGAATATCGGCGCGAACGGGTTGGCAAACCCGAACACTACGGCGGACACGGAAAGGATCAGGCTCGCGATCGTCATTCTCTCTTCTTATACAACGTCTATGGAACCGGGTCGAAGCCCCCAGGGTGCCACGGATGGCACCGCAGCAGCCGCTTGGCGGCCAGCGCCGACCCGCGCGCGCCGCCGTACCGCTCGATCGCCTGTGCCGCGTACTCAGAACATGTGGGCGTGAAGCGGCACGCCGGCGGCAGCAGTTTCGAGATC
>Ga0209415_10016456_pt1 | contig 11881 bp, 13 predicted proteins | sample PeaSoiSIISIP2007_FD_187696 | JGI IMG/M metagenome (GOLD analysis project Ga0209415, IMG submission 187696) | Peat soil microbial communities from Weissenstadt, Germany - SII-SIP-2007 (SPAdes) (version 2) | ecosystem: Environmental > Terrestrial > Soil > Wetlands > Peat | place: Germany... | reverse complement strand
GCAGGCCGGGGGCCATCCACACATGACCCGTGAATCTTGCTCTGCATGTTAGGACTAGAGCCTGATTCACGTCACAAGCCGAGCAGGCTTGAGACGATCAGGCTCTAGGGAGTCCCGCCCAGCATGACCCTGCCCATCCGCAAGGACATCCTCGAGCTCGAGGATTCGAAAATCGTCGATGTCTGGCACCGGGGCCTGGGCAAGCAAGGGATCATCATGCTGGCCGTGGGCGAAGGCGACCTGCCGACGCCGAAGTTCATCGCCGATGCGGCCTATGCCTCGATGCTCGCCGGCGAGACCTTCTACACCTACAAGCGCGGCATCCCCGAGCTGCGCCAGGCCCTCGCCGCCTACCACAAGAAGCATTGGGGTATCGCAATCGCCGACGAGCGCATCGCCATCACCTCGGCCGGCATGAACGCCATGATGATCGCCATGGAAATCGCCATCGGGGCCGGCGACAACCTGGTGGCCGTCTCGCCTGTCTGGCCGAATATTTTCGCCACCGCCGAGATCATGGGCGGCGAGGTGCGCATGGTGGCGCTGACCAATGAGGGCGACCACTGGCGCCTCGACCTCGACCGGCTCTTCGCCGCCTGCGATGCCCGCACCCGGGTGGTCTACGCCGCTTCGCCCGGCAATCCCACGGGCTGGGTCATGCCCCTGGACCAGCTCCAGGCGGTGGTCGAGTTCTGCCGCAAGCGCGGCATCTGGTTCATCGCCGACGAGGTCTACAACCGGCTGATCTACGACCGGCCCGTGGCGCCCTCGGCGCTTGCGGTCGCCAGGCCCGATGATCCCGTCCTGGTGGTCAACAGCTTCTCCAAGACCTGGGCCATGACCGGCTGGCGCATCGGCTGGATGGTGATGCCCCTGGGTCTCACCTCCGTGGTCGAGCGCCTGCTGGAGTTCAATACCAGCGGCGGCCAGGCCTTCCTCCAGCGCGCCTGCGTCGCCGCGCTCGAGCAGGGCGAGGCCTTCGTCGCCGAGCAGATCACCCGCTGCCGCGCCGGGCGCGATCTCGTCACCCAGCGCCTGGGCGGCATGCGGCGCGTCAGGGTGCTGCGCTCGGAGGCCTCGTTCTACCTGATGTTCCAGGTCGAGGGCGAAGCCGATTCCCACGCGCTCGCGCTCAGGCTCGTGGACCAGGCCGGCGTGGGCCTGGCGCCCGGAGCCGCGTTCGGCGCCGGGGGCGAGGGATTCCTCAGGCTCTGCTTTGCCGCCGGCACCCCACGCCTGGCTGAAGCCATGGACAGGCTGGAGCCGTTTCTCAGCTGAAGATCCGCTGACCAACCGCCGCTGCTTCGAGTGGTCGGCCGGCCAAACCGGGCCAAGCGACTTTGAAATCGTGGACTACCACTGAGGAAAGGAGATCAGGCCTTGTTCATGAGAGCCGTTCACCCCGGCGAAGTCCTTAAGGACGAGCTGGACGAACTGCGTGTTACGCCGACCGAGTTTGCGCGGCAGATCGACGTTCCGCCGAACCGGATCAGCCAGGTCATCGCCGGCAAGCGCGCCGTAACCGGCGATGCCGCGCTACGCTTCGGTCACTGGTTCGGCACCGAGCCGCAGTTCTGGCTCAATCTGCAAAGCGCCTATGAAATCCGCATCGCCGCGGAAAAAGCGGGGCGGGAAATAGCGAGACTGCCGGTGCGGGCAGGCGCGGCGCGATCGCGCGCGCCGAGCGCCGCTCGCGCCTGAACCTGTGCAATTGATCCTGTTGGAGGGGGTCGCGCCGGCACCCCGCGCCTGGCGGAAGCCATGAACAGGCTGGAGCCGTTTCTTAGCTGAAGTTCCGGCGAGGCCCCTGCCCCGCCGTCTTCCTCAATTGGCGAAGGCACCGCCGGGGCAAGGCCGGAAGGTCCAGTTCTGGGGCGGCGTGCTGGCGTCGGGCCGCAGATAGAAGCAATAGGCGGAGACATGCGTGTCGCCCGCCGTGTCGTAGGCGAAGCAGCCTTCGACATAGAAGACCTGGGCGCCCGACAGGACCGTGGCATCGATGAGGGTGGCGCTGGTCGTGAGGCGATAGCTGTAAGCGTCGATGGCCGATGGAAACACCACCGGCCCGTCGGCGATGGTCTCGATGCCCTGACAGGCCTGGTTGTCGCCCACCATCAGGGTCTCCCAGGCGCCGTTGGCCGGCGCTATTGCCAGGGCGCCGACGCCGTTGATCGCCAGGTTCGTGGCCGGCTCCTTGCCGGTATTGCCGTAGCTGACGGTGAAGGCGAGAGGCTTGCCGGCCTCCACCGTGCCGACGAGATCGGCGCCCTTGGGCGCGATCCAGGCCCGCCGGTCGACGGCCAGAAGCTCCTTGTTCGTCTCGTTGGCCTGGCGGGCGACATCCGTCGCCTGGGAAGCGGCATCGGCCATGCGGTGGAATTCGCCGATCAGCCGCTCGGTCTGGCCGACGGCCGTGCGCATCTGATCCAGCTCGACGCCCATGACGCTGAGCTGCCTGGCAAGGATGATCACCAGAAGTGCCGCACCCGCCAGCCCGGCAAAGGCGATGACCACCGAGAAGGCCATCATCCAGCGGTTGTTGCGGTTCAGGCTCTGAACGAAGGCGCGCTCGGTCTGGGTCCTGGCCAATTCGGCCGAGAGACTCGCCGCAGTTCGGCCCTCGCCGGGATCGTCCGATTGGCTCGTCATGAGATCCTGCCCGCCTTTCTCTAGGGAGCGCCGCGCCTTCAACTCAGCGATGAACGTAGCATGCCGGCTTCCCCGCCTTCCAGGCGGGCGGCCTCAGGCGGGCGCGGCCTCCTTGCCGGCTTTCGCCTCGTCCTTCAGCCAGTCGCGGAAGGCGGCGATCTTCGGCCGCTCGGCCGAGACCTCGGGCATGACCACGTAGTAGGCGTATTCCGTGGGCAGGCTGATGTCGAAAGGCCGGACGAGGCGCCCGGCGGCGAGATCGTCGCCGGCCAGCGCATGCTGGCTCAAGGCCACGCCCAGCCCATCCACCGCCGCCTGGATCATCAGGTTCGAGTAGTTGAAGCTGAGGGCCCGGCGCCCCTCGACGACGCCGAGACCGGCCGCTTCGAACCAGATCTGCCAGACATCGATGCGCCAATCGAGGTCGCTGAGAAGCGTATGGCGGGCGATGTCGGCGGGCGCGCGGATCGCGTCGGGGCCTTGCAGCAGGCTGGGGCTGCAAACGACGAACAAGGTCTCGTGCATCAACAGCTCGACCCTGAGGCCGGGCCAGTTGCCGCGGCCGTAGCGCACCGCGATATCGACGTCGTCGCGCTCGAAATCCACCAGCTCGGAAGAGGCCGAGATGCGCACGTCGATGTCGGGATGGCGCTGGCGGAACCGGCCCAGCCTGGGCACCAGCCATTTTCCGGCGAAGGAGGGCATGACGCTGACGGTCAAGGGTCCGCTGCGCTCGCGCACCCGCAAGCGGCGCGTGGCGTCGCCGAGGCGCTCGAAGGCCTCGCGAATCGGCTTCAGATAGGCCTGCCCGGCCTCGGTCAGCACCAGGCCGCGATTGACCCGGCGGAACAGCGGCAGGCCCAGCCATTCCTCCAGGGCCTTGATCTGGTGGCTGACGGCGCTGTGGGTCACATGCAGCTCGGCCGCCGCCTTGGTGAAGCTCAAATGCTTGGCGGCGATGTCGAAACAGCGCAGGGCATTCAACGGCGGAAGGCGTTCGGCCATGGCTATTCGTCCGTTAGTTTTTCTAACGAAACATATGAGAAACGATCGTTTGTCGGCAAGCGAAATTCAGATCAAATTCTCCCTCACACACAGGGCATAGACGGGGCCAATGTCCCGCCAAGCCGAAGGAGAGGAAAGATGAGCCAGATATACACGAACCACACGGTTTCACAGGCCGCTTCGAACCTGAACCATGCGAGTGCTCGTTTTGTTCACTCGGTGGATGCGGCAGTCGAGAACGTCCTCGACAGGTTCCTCACTTGGCAGCGCCGGCACAAGGATCGTATGCATCTCCTGAGCCTCGATGACCGGATGCTGCGCGACATCGGCGTCAGCTTGGCCGACGTCGACCGGGAGACCTCCAAGCCCTTCTGGAGGTCGTGACGACAAGCGAGGAAGGAAGCCGATGAACGCCGCCTATTTTCGCCGGCTCAGCCACTACAACGCCTGGGCGAATGCCCGAGTCTACGCCGCCTGCGCTCAGCTCACCGACGAGGAGCGCAAGCGCCGGCGGCCTTCCTTCTTCGGCTCGATCCACCGGACCCTCAACCACATCCTGGTCGGCGACCGGGTCTGGCTGTCGCGCCTGGACGGCAAGCCCCATGGCGTCACCAGCCTCGACCAGGAGCTATACGGCGATTTCGCCGAATTGAGCGCCGCGCGAGGCGAGGAGGACGCCCGGCTGTCAGCGGTCGTCGGCGGCTACAAGGACGAGGATCTCCAGCGCACCCTCGCCTACCGCAGCATGGCGGGGGAGGCCAAATCCGTACCCATGGCCCAGGTGCTGGGCCATCTATTCAACCATCAGACCCATCACCGCGGCCAGATTCACGGGCTCCTCTCCGACACGCCCGTGGCGCCGCCCTCCCTCGACCTGATCGCATTCGAGTGGGAGGCGGCGAGGTGAGCCAGAGTTAAGTCCCCGGAGCGCCGAACCGTAGATCAACGCAAGCTCGGGCAAAAGCGGACATTGCCGGAAGTCCGATTCGAACCAAGTCGGACTTCGCACCTAGCCCATGAATAGCGAAAAGCGGCTGCCTCAGGGCGGTCCCGCCATGAATGGTCGGCGCCGATCAGGCAGCTGTTTGGTTTCTCCATGTTGACTGTCGTCGTGATCTCCCGCAGACGCGGCTGCATGTTCAAGCCGGCCCAGGAGAGGCACGGCGCGAGGATCCCGGCGACGGCAACGAGGCAATCGAGAACTTCCATCGGACGCTTTCGCGCTCCCGACTGCTCGCACCTCGTGCGGCGACCCCAGTCGCGTCTTGGCCGGCCATCAGCCGCCTTCCAATCCGTGACCCAAAAAAGCAATGAGCAGGATAGCCAAGCCGGCAACGAGCGCCATGACCACGAGACCCCTCAGGACGTATCGCGACTCTGGGCTGTTCTTATCGTTTTCCATGAACGTGCTCCCAACGCGACCGATGGGGGTAGCTGCAGCCGCTGGCTGGCAGTCACCCACTGTTGACGTCAGATCGCAGCTTTTCAAGAGACCAAGGTCAAATGTCGGACTGTGGCCTCGAATTACAGGCATTAGCGGATCGCTAGCGAAACATGGCCAGAGTTGCGGCCAATCGATTGAAAGCCAGCCGGTTGCCAAGCCGCCTTGGGGCAACTTCGGCTACCTGCCTGCTTGGTCTTTGCGGCAGAAAGAGTTCAGTCGGCGGCGGGTAGCCTACATAGTCCGAGATGACGAAGCGAAGCGTGACTCTCTCGCCAACCGAGATTCGCCCTTGATCGAACTCTACGCGATCATACGGCTTATCAACGATCGTCACTTGGCTGAAACCGCTGGCGGTGAACAGTCTTCCCGCATTCGATCCTTGACCGAAGGACAGCCCATCGGAATCGTCGCTGGAAATGCCGAGTTGCGATTGAAGCTCGAGTTCGAAAGAGCTCCAGGGAATGTCGGTCGCGTTCTCAATCACCTTTGTCAGTGCGAATCCGATCGTGTGCTGTGAGCCGATGTGGTTGCCAAAGTCGGGCGCGACGCGAAACGACAGCGTCCCCCCGTCTGCATCCGTCATCCGTTCGATCAGCACGAAGGGGTCTTCTATTGAACCCTCGCCGGTGACCTTCTCCAGGACGAATCCTCCCAAACGATCCGAGAACGTGACGCCATTGACAGTGAGCGTTGCACTTTGCGCCTCCCGGCAACACAGCCCCAGAATCTGGAGCGCCGCACAGAAGGCAATCGCAGGGCAAAGGGGGCTGCGCTTGCGGCGTTCTCTCGAGCGGCGGTTCGCTGCCTTGGCCTGGTGCATCGCGGACCTACCGATTGTGCTTGGATCCCGAACAACAAGTGCAGTTCCGGATATCCCAATCTTCATATCCTTCAGAAGACTCGATCGCGGCGCCAAGGCTCGGATATGGTCCATGCCATCTGCTGAATTTGCCGGAGTCGGAAGACTTCCAACCATTGCCATTGTTGCAGTACGCGCAGCTTCCTCGATGGACGCGCATGCGCTTCGCTTCCCAATTCTCATAGACCCAGTACTTCGGCATCGCCCTTCAGTGATTCCCGCGCGATCAAAAAGCGCCGTGGCCTCGCCACTCGAGATTGCGGATGGCCGACCGGAAAACTTAGCAGCGACAGCTGGATGGCCTCACAGCCGAGCGATTGACGGCAGAAGTCGAAACGCGCGAACCGGCCTTCGTTCCTGGTGCAGCCCACGCCACTACTGCGTCAGCACGACTTGGGTGAGACCGCTCCCGCTACCGCCGCTGACGGTGCAGTTCACGGCAAAGAAGTTATTCTGGTATTGGCAATCTTCCCCATACCCCGGGTCGCTTGACGATATTTGCGTGCAATGGCTGGCGGGACCGTAAAACTGCTCATTGGGGCCCACGCCGCCGGCGTCATCCCACCAATAGACGACGGATGCCGAATGGGTACCGTTTGCCAATTGAGAGATCTGAGAACAAGTCGGCGCCGCGTATGGATAGTTTGCCGGGGTCACGCCGGTGCAGTTCGGAACGGCGGCGGCCGGCGTGGGAGAGTTATTGTTCAGGCCATTGACGTAGCTTTGGGTGACGCCGGTCTGGATGTAGAGCGAACAATTCGGCGTGGTCGATGACAAAGACGTGGGATATTGGGTCGTGCAGGTGTAGGTCGTCGTGCTGCCGGATGTCGAGGACGTGCAGTTGGAAGCGCCGCCATTGGAAGCGCCCCCGAGGTAGGTCCACAGGTTATTGTACGGATTGGGCGCGAGCGGTTCGGTGATCGTGGTGCCGTCCGGATAGATCGTGCTTGGCGGGAGCGTGACCGTGACGCTGGAGATAGTGCCGCTGCGGCCGCTCGTCGTGACCACGGCCGTATAGGTATAGTTGCTGTCCTCGCTGGGCGATTCGCCGAGAGGCAAAAGCGACGAATAGAATTCCTGCACCGCACCGTCGGGCGCTCCGTAGGAGTTTGCGCCCATGACTGGAGCGCCACAGGAGGGATTACCCGTATTGCCGTTCGTGATGTTCTGCATCATGAAGCCGAGCGGCTGATTGGCGGTGATTGTGGGCAATGACTGGCCGGCAGGCAGCGTGGCATAGGGGGAGGAGGAGCCGGCGAAACTCGTGCCGATCTCATAGTAGTTGCCGGATGCCCCGGTTGTAAAAGCTGGAACGGACGTATAGTCATAACCGCCGCCGTTGGCTTTTTTCGGCACCTGGTAGAGAAAGGCAGAGTTTCCGTCGCATGCGCGGGAACTGACGTTGGTGAAGCTCAGGTTGGGCGTGAGTACGGGGTCGCCTGCCGTTCCCGTGGCGGTGATGCCGAGCGGTTGAACCCCGAGGATGGTGAGAAACGTCCTCGGGATGGTGGCATTGGCGGTGACGGTGACCGTGAGGGCCGATGCCGTGCCGAGCGCGGGATTGATCGTACCGTTGGCATTCGGCGTCACCGTCAGGCTGGTCAGGGTTCCCACCGGCAAGCCGGCAAACTGCGAATAGAAATAGTTCGTCGCCGTGTCCTGGGCGTTGGTTGCCTCCGAAGAATCAAGAAACGCCGCGGCGCCCGCCAGGGCGGCTTCGTCTACCGCATTCTGCAAATCGGCTTTGTATTGCACCATCCTTCCGTAGTCGACGGCCGCCCCCACGCAGATGATCATGGGCACCAGCATCAGGGTGAACATTACGGACACGGCGCCCCGCCTATCCGATCCGAAGCGAAAAGCGGAGAAGCGGGTGTTCATGCGATGCGGCATTTCTGGCTCCTCAAGTAGGGCAGGCGTTCCCGTTGCTGGGTTCCGTACATGGGATTGTCACGTTCCCGCGCGGCCGGGCGTAGGCGACATATGTCAGGGTCGCCGACTGGAAATTTCCCGGTAGATTGAACAGGATCGCGCCGAAATTGATGTTGAGCGGCATGTTGTAGACATAGGTGACCTTGACGACGATGAGGCTGTTACCCGAGCAAGGCACGAGATCTATCGTGCTGCCGCTGGCGCAGCTGGGATTTACGCCGTTGGCAACCGCCGTCGTCGCGAGCGTTACAGCTGAGGTTCCAAAGCTGGCTGCTGTAACGGAGCAGGCGCCGTCGCTTTCCCAATCGGCGCCCGCGGTGCCTGCGTTGTTGGTAACGCTGACCATTGCCGCCGAAAAAGCGCCCGGGTTGCCCGAGGTGCCCGACGTCGACAGCGGCGTCATCGCCTTCTGGCCCGCGGTGCAGAAATTTCCAAGAGACCCTGACGTCGTATCCGTCACGCTGCCCTGCTGGGCGATCAGATCCGCGATATTCTCTGCGGCAATGGCCACCTTCATGCTGGCTCGCAAGACCTCCGCGGCCTCGAAGACGCCAAAGACCATCATCAGGATGAAGGGCAGGAGTATCGCGAATTCGATCGTGGCAACGCCATCGCGCCGCCGCCAGAACAACGACTGCGCCGTGGCAATCACTAGTAGGGCTCCGTCTGCACGGCCACCGTCGCCAGCAGCAAGGCATTGGTTCCCCCAACCGCTCTGGCGACCAGACCGATCACCCAGGGCTGGCTGTAGCCCAGCTCCACGATCACATCGTCGTTCGCCGCAAGGGTCGCGTACGACGACGTGATATTGCCAGCCGTCACGGTCGCCGTCGAAATCGATGAATATCCGGACCCCGCCGTGCTCCCCGAGGCCGCGGCCGCGACGTAAACCCGTATATTCGCGCTGCAGGAGGGAACCAGGACAATGGTGCCGCAGATGTCGGATACGAGGGTCGAGGAATAGGAGCTGCCGGTAATCGTCCCTATGCGAATGAGGCGGGCCGCGTAGCGCGCGGCGTTGTCCATGTTCTCTTGGGTAAAAAGCGCCAGCCCGATTTCAAAGATGAACGACATCGTCAACAGGAACACGGGCGCGATGAGGGCAAACTCGGCCATCGCCGTGCCCCGGCAGTGTTTCAGAAATGGCCCAAAGGCAACGCCCCCGGTCTTGGCTAACAGTGACCTGGAACCGGACCAATTGGCGACCGCTTGACCCAATCGCGCCCCGGGCATCGCATCAGAAGGCCTCTCATGATTCCTGCCGCGAGGAAACTTCCCCATGGCTCCCGAACAGCGACGCGCAAGCGAAGTCACCGGACATCCAGGTGTATTTGGGTACAAGCCATCCGCACAGGTTGCACGTCCCCGACACAGAGCACCGGCCGCCCCTCGGTCCGCACCGGCGGCCTGGACGAAAACCCAGGCCTTACTGTCTTGCCGATCGGCCGATAGATCAGTACCGTCAGCTCCAATCAATAATGGGGCATTTCACTTATCTTACCTTACAAAATACTTACAACATTGTACCTATTTGAAAGCTTACAACTTACTTACAAACTGTCATTGTAGACGGTGCGGATTGGTATACTGGTACCTAGCCACCGTGGTACTTTCCGGTACGCTTTGGGCGTGGCTGCCGACTGCCGTATCTAGCGGGCAGGTCGGCCGTTCAATGCGTGAGTTTGCCGGCTCTAGGTGAGCGGCGAAAGGAAATCGGGGTTACGGGAGCCCGTTCGGCATGAGTGCATTGCAGGCCACCTTGCTGCTCATCGAGGACAATCGAGAGCTATCCGGGCTTCTCGTCCAAACCCTCACGGCTTCGGGCTATGTCGTGGATACTGCAACCACGGCGTCGCAAGCCGCCGAAGCGCTTGGGAAACGCAGATATTCCGCGGCCGTGCTGGATTTGGGGCTTCCCGACCGCGACGGCCTTTCGCTCCTCAGGGACATGCGCAAGCAATCCGACCCGACGCCGGTTCTGGTGCTGACGGCCCGGGCCGGGGTGCAGGACCGGATCAAGGGTCTGCGCGGCGGCGCAGACGATTATCTGGCGAAGCCATTCGATACCGAGGAGCTCATCGCGCGCCTGGAAGCTCTATTGCGGCGCCAAGGCAACCTCGTCGAACGAGTCGTCCGCTGCGGCCGCGTGGCCTTCGATTCGGAGTCCCGGCAGGTGACTTTCGGCGGCAGGTCAATGGTTCTGCCGCCTCGGGAATCCACGCTACTCGAAATACTCATGCGCCATATCGGTCGTGTGGTGCCCAAAAGACAAGTGGAGGATCAACTTTTCGGCGTCGTGCAGCCGGTCGGATCGAATGCCATTGAAGTTTACGTGCATCGCCTTCGCAAGCTGCTCGCCGATGCCGGTGCAGGCCTGGAGATCCACACCGTTCGCGGCGTTGGATATCTTCTCGGCGAGACGAAGTAACTGACGCGGCCATGTGGTGGTCTCCATCGATCCTGACGCGGCTGATGTGGTTGAACGGCCTGGCGCTTTGCGCCGTCGCCCTGCTCATGCCTCTGGCGTTGTATTCGCTGCTCGGTTCAGCGGCCGACGACTTGCACCACCGAGCTTTGAAAGAAACCGCCAGCGAGATCGCGCACTACCTTTCGCCGGGATCCGACGGAGGGCTGCTTTTCGACCTCCCCGACGAAATGCGCGAGCTGTACTCGCACAGTTATGGCCGCTACGCCTACGCAATTCTCGATCGGTCCGGGCGAGTGCTGTTTACTTCGGAAGCCAACAACGCCGCCATTTCGCCCGGCGACAAGCTGCAACCGACCCCGGCTTACTTTCAGCTCCCCTGGGATAGCCGGATTCTGTTCGGCGGAAGTTTTCCCGAGCAGGTGCAAGATCAAAGGGTGTGGATACAAGTCGCGGAAGATCTGAACCACCGCGATGTCGTAATCGACGACATCGTCGCGGATTTCTTCCAACGCGTTGGCTGGATCACCCTGCCCTTCATGGCGGTCCTGCTTGTCGTCAACGCCGCGATTTTTTTATACGCACTGAAACCTGTGCTCAATCTGTCCAAAATCGCCAGAACGATCAGGCCGACCCAGCTCGACTTCCGGCTGCCGACCGACCGGCTGCCGCGGGAGATTGCGCCTTTGGTCACGGCCATGAACAATGCCCTCAACCGCCTGGAGCAAGGCTTCAACAATCAGCGAGAATTCGTCGCCGATGTGGCGCACGAACTGCGAACGCCGTTGGCCATTTTGCGAACCCGCGTGGACGGCCTAAGCGATGGAGAACTGGCAAACCAGCTTCGCCGGGACGTCAGCCGCGTCAGCCGGATCGTCGACCAACTTCTCGTGATCGCCGAACTCGAGGCATTCACAGTCAGTCCGAACGAAACCGCTGACCTCCAACGCATTTGCTCGGAGGTCGTGACTTCGCTGGCTCCGCTTGCGATCGCAAAGGGCAAGAGCATTGCTCTGACCGGCGAGACGACGCCAGTCAGAATAAGGGGCGATTCCGACGCATTGTTCCAGGCTATCTCCAATCTGGTCAGCAACGCGATTCGGCACACGCCGGAGGGAACCACGGTAGAGGTCGGGATCGACCCAAGGGCCATCGTGAAGGTGGTTGATCGCGGACCAGGAATTCCCAAATCCGAACGCGAGAATATCTTCCGCCGCTTTTGGCGCAGGGACAGGCGTAGCGAAGAAAGCACAGGCCTTGGCCTGACGATTGTCGCTCGCATCGTAGAAGCCCATGCAGCAACCATCTCCGTGGGCGATGCCGACGGCGGCGGGGCGGTGTTTTCGATCAAATTTCCGTCTCTGGGCGACTTCGCAGCCGACAGCGTCAAAGGACGGGATCCCCCGAAGCGGCCAACGCCAGCCTTGTCTTGAGTGAGGGCTTAGGCGGACAAGTCTCTAATCGCTCTCCCGGCGATAGACCCAGACGCTCGCCGGCGGAAGATTGGCGGCGACGCGCTTGGCGACCGTGCCCTTGAGCTTGAAGCGCCGGCGGTCGACCGGCGACA
>Ga0209415_10016454_pt1 | contig 11881 bp, 9 predicted proteins | sample PeaSoiSIISIP2007_FD_187696 | JGI IMG/M metagenome (GOLD analysis project Ga0209415, IMG submission 187696) | Peat soil microbial communities from Weissenstadt, Germany - SII-SIP-2007 (SPAdes) (version 2) | ecosystem: Environmental > Terrestrial > Soil > Wetlands > Peat | place: Germany... | reverse complement strand
CCTTGGGGTCCATCGCCAGCGAGCCGCAACACCTGCTCGGCCGTGCCGGCGTTTTGCCGTTTTTTGATCGGCCTTTTGTCTCGCATAGCCAACAGTGCATGTTGCACGGCGATTGCCTGGCGGAACACGGCGATCCCCTGGCAATCTACAAGGCAGCGTTCGGCGACGCTCGCCGCGGGCACAGCATCTTTGCCTATATCGATCACCCCTTCTCGCCCCGCTACAGCTATGGCTGGAAGAGCGAGGCGGATCGCAGGGCAGTGCATGAACAGCTGCTCGACTTCTTCCAGGTCGAAGGCGGTCGGCTGTTGTTTATGAGCGAAGCCGAGTGCCTGGACTTCATCGCGATGAAAGGCGCATGCGCGATCGTCTGGCCCTCCGATGGTCAGCACTTTGCCGTCGAAGGCGCTATCCACGGCAGATTCGCGCTTGCCGCAGGTTATCGCGGCCGATGGTGGCCGGCCGACCGCCCGGTGGCCATCGATGACTAGGCATGTGATGGTTGTACTCGCGACCCGTCCCGACGGCATAAAGATGATGCCCGTCATCCATGCCTTGCGCGGGCACCCGGCCGGGTTCCGAGTGACCCTCTGCGCAACGGGTCAGCATCGCGACATGCTGCGCGCGGTGCTCGCCGAGTTCGGGCTTGCCGCCGATGTCGATCTCGATGTCATGCGCCCGGACCAGGAGCCTGTCGACCTCCTCGCGTCCCTGCTGCCGGCTTGCCATCGAGCGATGGTAGAACGGGCGCCCGATCTGGTCCTGATTCAGGGCGACACCACCAGCGCGCTCGCCGCCGCGCTGGCGGCAAACCTTGCGCGTGTCGATCTCGCCCATCTCGAGGCAGGACTGCGCACGGCCAGCAAGCGCGCGCCCTTTCCCGAAGAAATGAACCGGCGGCTGATTGGACGGCTGGCTGATCTGCACTTCGCGCCGACGGAGGCCGCCGCCGCCAATCTCAGGGCCGAAGGCGTGCCGCCCGCAAGCGTGCACGTCACCGGCAACACCGTGGTCGACGCGCTCATGCGAGAGATCGAGGTCATGCGTCGGGGAGATCGCGTCGGCATCGATCCGGTGCTTGGCGCACTTGTCGAACGCCATTCCGGGAGGCTTGTCCTGGTGACTTGCCATCGGCGGGAAAGCTTCGGCGCCCCGCTGCTCGGCATATGCGAAGCGATCCGCCGGCTGGCCGGGGATTTCCCGGCTCTTGCCTTCGTGCTCCCGATGCATCCGAATCCGAACGTCCGCCGCACAGTGTTGGACCACCTGTCGGGCATCCCGCAGCTCAATCTGGTCGAGCCTGTCACCTATCGCAGTTTGCTCTTTCTCTTGCAGCATGCCCGTCTTGTGCTGACCGATTCCGGAGGCATCCAGGAGGAAGCACCCTCCTTCGGCGTACCCGTGTTGGTCATGCGGGAAGAGACGGACCGTCCCGAGGCCATCGCTGCCGGTTTTGCGCAGCTGGTGGGTCGCGACCCCGCGCGCATCGTGACGGCAGCGCGCGCGTTGCTGCGCGGCGACGCTCGCCGCCTCGAGGGCCGGCCCAATCCGTACGGCGATGGCAATGCGGCAGCTCGGGTGGCGGATATTCTGGCAAAGCTGCCATGAACCAGGCGAAATCAAACGAAATCGTCATCTTTTCGACGGCCGACTGGGCGACCCCATATTGGACCAACAAGCAGCACATCGCCTATCGCTTGGCGAAACGCGGCTGGTCGGTGCTTTATGTCGAAACGGTGGGCCTGCGCGCACCGGGCGTCGGCCGTACTGACGGAGCGCGGCTGATGCGCCGGCTCGGCGGCGCCGTAGCCTCGCCGCGCCCGGTCGCCGATCGGCTTTGGGTCGCTTCGCCCCTGACGCTTCCCATCGGCCATCGCTTCGCTGCCGTTCGCGACTTCAACGCCCGAGCACTTTCATCCGCCCTTGAAGCCTGGTTGGCGAAGCTCAGGTTTCGCAGACCCGTCATCTGGACCTATCACCCCTTCATGCTCGCGGCGATCGCAGGGATCGACCGCACCGCGCTGGTATATCACTGCGTCGACGAGTTGGCGGCCATTCCAGGCATCGATGCCCAGGCCATGGGCGTCGCCGAGCGGGCCCTTCTACTGGCAGCGGATATGGTGTTCGCCACCAGTCCGGCGCTGAGGGATAAATGCGCGGCTCTTTCGCAAGCTTGCCACTATCTACCCAACGTCGCCGATATCGATCATTTCGCGGCGGCAAGGCGGCCGTCCGCGTTGCCGCCGGATCTCGCTGCCATTGCGCGACCGCGATTGGGCTATGCCGGGGCGTTGAGCGACTTCAAGGTCGACCTCCCGCTCATTTTCAACTTGGCGAAGCGTCAACCCGGTTGGCAGTTCGTGCTTATCGGCGAGGAGCGAGCAGGTCAAAGAGATCCGACACTGCGGCAGCTGCGCGGCCTCGCCAACGTCCATATGCTGGGCTGGCGCGACTACCAAGTCCTGCCGGATTATTTCCGCGGACTCGATCTCGGCCTCCTCCCGCTGCAGGATAATTCCTACACGCGAGCGATCTTTCCCATGAAGTATTTCGAGTATCTGGCGGCTGGCCTGCCGGTGGTCTCGACCGAGCTGCCGGCTCTGCGCGCTTACGGCAGCCTTCATAGGACGGCGGACGAGGCGGGTTTCGCAGCCGCCATCTCGGATGTCCTGGCAAATCGCGCGCGCTACACCATTGCACCGGACCATCCCGTTCTGCGGGAGCATGATTGGGAACGTCAGCTCGATAGGATGCTCGCCCTTCTTCGCCCGATCTTGTAGCGCCCGCAAGGGACTCCTATGGCACCATCTGCTTCGCCGCGAACAGCACCAGGCTCAACAGCGTCCACGAGGCCGCGCGCGTCAACGCTGGCATCGCCCTGCGGTCCAGGACGAAACTGGAGCCGAAGCCGAGAGCCACAACCGTCGCGACGCTGAAATAGGGCAGCAATTTGGCGAGCGCCCCTTGTTGGAGACCCAGGAGCTGGGCCGCCAGGGCCATCACGGCCACAATTCCGGGGAACGTCATTACCAGAAGCGATGAGCGCAGAAGCTCCCAGGCTTCGTGCAATCCGACATGCGCGCCGCGCCGGGTTTCGCTGTTGACCAACTCGACAAACATATGGGTCATGGACATGGCGAACCCGACAAGCAGCGCACCGGCCGCTACCGCGTACCTCGAAGCGATCCCGGGTTCATAGGCTAGATCGGCAGACATGATGGCGATGACGCCGTAGAGAACGGAAGCTACGCCATTGGCGAACTTCTTCCTGGATTCGGACCAGTCCGGTGTCACGAGATTCGCCATCGACGCCCCCGAAAATCCACTATCAGCGCATCGTGCCGTTTACCCATGGCCGCGACTTCAAGTATGGCCGATCGGAATCAAATCCCGGAATTAGACCGCTCGCAACTCAGCCGGTCGACCGAGGTATTCCGCCGCCACAAAAATTCAGCTCAAGGGTGCCAAGTCGGCCTTCGACTCGGCCGCGGTCATTGTCGAGGGGCAGAGATGGTCGCGCCACCGCATGCAAGGAAAAGCTGCGCGGTGTCTCCGTAGCGCTGGATCTCCGCCCGCACATAGCCGAGCTGCGCCTGTTCATATTGACGCTGCGAGTCCAGCACTTGAAGTACGCCCGTATTGCCGGCGCTATAGCTGAGACGGGTCAGGCGCAGAGAAGCGGCGGCCGCTTCCACCGCATGCTTTTCGGCTGACAGCTCCTCGGCATCATGCGCCAGCGCATCGAGCACGTCGGCAACCTGTCCGAACGACACAACGACCGTTTGCTCGTAGATGGCCAAACTGGCATGGAAGTTATTCACTGCTTCGCGCCGCTGAGCCTCCAGCTCCCCGCCATGAAAGATCGGCGCCGTCAGCCCCGCTGCGAGGCTCCAGGCAGCGCTGGCTGCATTGAACAGGCTCGGCACTGTCAGCGCCTCCTGGGCTAATGACGCCGTTAGATCGATGCTGGGATAGAGGTTCGCCGTGGCGATGCCAATCGCAGCGCTCTCGGCGTGCAAATTGGCCTCGGCGGCCATGATATCTGGCCTGTCGTGGACCAGCGCCGAGGGGAGGCTGACGGGAAGTTCGGCCGGCAGCGTAAATTCGGAGAGATCGAAATCGGGCGCCGTCCAGCCTGCCGGCGCTTCCCCCACCAGCACGACGATCGCGTGGCGCGAGACGGCAAGCTGTTGGCGCAGGGGCGGCAGGAGCGTTCGGTCATTGGCGAGCTGGCTCTCGGCAATGAGCACGTCAACCTGCGCGACCGAGCCAGCTTGCTCGGCGCTGTTGACGAGGTCGAGGTTCTTCTCGTCGTCGGCCAGAATGTCCTCGACAGTCAAAATCTGAGCCCGGGTCGAGGCCACGGCCAGGGCTTGCATCACGACGTTTCCGGTTAGCGAAAGATAGGCCGCTGCGACCTCATAACTTTGATGCTCGGCAATTGCACTCTGCTGCTCGATCGTGCGTTTGGTCTTTCCCGCGATATCGAGCAGATAGCTGACGCTGGGGCCCACGGAGTAGTAGGTGAAGGCTGGCGTTGCCGGCGCTGCACCGGTGAAGGCGGCGCCGTATTTTTGCCGGCCCAAACTTGCCCCCAAATCGACCTGTGGGTAGAGGGCGCCCGTCGAGGCCGTTACCGAGTCCTGCGCCGCGGCGAGCGTGGCCTTGGCGGCGGCAAGACTGTGATTGCCGGCGAGCGCCCGCTGGATCACGCCATCCAGGTTCGGGGACTGGAACTGTGCCCACCACTGCGCCGGAACCTTGCCCCCAAGTACGACCCGCTGCTCGGCGATCGAGGGATCTTGGGCTGAAAGATCGGGAGTTGCCTCACTGGTATACTGTGCTGTTGTTGGCGCTGCGGGCGCCTTGAAATCCGGACCGGCCGTGCAAGCGGCAAGCAGTGCCGTTGCGACCCAGAGCGCTCTACGCCCCCCTCGAAGCAGGTTCATTTTCCCGCCGGAACCCCGGCGAAGGCCGACTCGATCAGGCTGAGCAGCTGCCGGCGATGCTTTGTGTCGACTGAGACGGTGACGCTGAGGCCGGCACGCATGGGTCTCGTGGGATCATTGCCCTCGATTTCCAGGCGCACCGGCAACCGCTGAACGACCTTGACCCAATTGCCTGTCGAGTTCTCTGCGGGCATCACCGAGAACTGGGAGCCCGTGGCCGGGCTCACGCTAACGACCCGACCTAGGAACGTCTTGTCCGGATAGGTGTCGAAGTCCAGCGTGGCTGTCTGGCCGACGCGCATGAGTTCAAGATCGTTTTCCTTGAAGTTGGCCTCGACCCAGACGTCGCGCGTGGATACCAAGGAGAAGGCCGGGCTTGCCGCATCGAGGTAGTCTCCCACCTGCAGGTGCTCGACGTTTGCCACAATGCCGTCGTCGGGCGCGGGGATGAGGGTATAGGAAAGGTTCAGGTTGGCGCGGTCGACCCTCGCCTGCGCCTGCTGGACCATGGGATGACGCTCGTCCTGAATATCGGGATTTCCGCCAAGATTCGCCAGCGCGTTGGCGATCTGCTGCTCGGTCGCCGCGACCTGCTGGCGTGCGTTCTGAAGCGCATGGACAGCCTGATCGTACTGCGCCTGGGAGGACACTCCGGTGGCCAGCAGACGCGACTGGCGATCATACTCGCGCTGCTGGTAGTTCACCGTGTCCTGGGCCGACCGCAAATCCGCCAGCTTCTGGCGATATGTTGCTTTCAGGGCGTCGACCTGCAGCCTGACATCGGCGAGTTGGGCTTCGGCCTCCTCCACCGCGATCCGATAGGGACGGTCGTCGAGGCGGAACAGGACGTCTCCCTTATGGACTTCCTGGTTGTCGCGCACGTCGAGTTCGACGACCCGACCAGCCACATTGGCGCTGATCGTCACCTGAGCCGCCTTGACGTAGGCGTCATCCGTAGAAACGAAGCGACCGCTGGTCAAATAGAGGTAGGCGACAATGATGGCCGCCACCACCGGGACACCCAACATCAGCGGCAGGCGAAGCTTCCTGCCCCACGAAGAGTCGCCGTCGTCCTTGCCGGAAGTCATGGCGCTGGCTCGGCCGGCTCGGCCTTGGGCGCAAGGATAGGCTCAAGCGCGGTCAAGTTGCCGTGGATCCGGCCAAGCATCTCAAGCAGGAAATCTCGCTGCGTAGCCTCAAGCCCCGCCATTGCCTCGTTTGAGGTGGCGTTGGCAACCTCCTGGATCGCGCTGAAAACCGGCTTGGCCTTCTCGGCGAGATAGAGCCGGTATGCGCGCCGGTCGGTCGGATCGAGACGGCGCTCGACCCAGCCCGCCTCCTCCATGCGATCAAGAAGCCGGACTATGGTGATGGGCTCGACCTCAAGAAGCTCGGCCAGTCCCGATTGATTGATCCCTTCGTTGCGGACCAGGTAGCCCAGCAGCTTGCATTGCGCCCGATTGAGGCCGAGGGATCGAGCCCTCTGATCGAAGCGTTTGCCCCATAGCCTGGCGACATCGTGGACGAGGAATCCGACGGTGCGCAGTTGGTCCCTGGCCATCATTCGTACCGATATATACAATAACAGTAGACATTATACCCAGCGTTCCGGTTTAGGCAAGTGCCTCCGCCAAGACTCCGCGACGTCCTGTACCGCCTCATAGGAACGGATCTGCCATCCCGCCGGGCTCGCCAACAGCCTCACCTATGACGGAATGAACCGCTTCACCTGGATCGACACCCTTCCTGACCGCTGCCGCGATCACGGTCGGAATGAGGCTGGCCGGTATCTGATCGGCGCACTGTCGCGGATGCAGCGCGAGGCGCCACTGTCCGGATCAGCCGACGCCGCGGGCACCGAAAGATGGGTGAGTCTTCCGGGCGTGCTGCGCGAAGAAATGTATATCGGCACAGACTGGCGCTATATCGCCCATGCTCGCGAAGTCACGGCCGCTACGACCCGATTTCATGCTTGTGGTGGACGAAGGGGGCGCCCTCTATACGGGCCTCTCCCAAGCGCTGCAGACGGCATAGAGGACCAAGGGGCAAAAATGACCACGTCAATATCCTGCGGCACGCAGCTCATGCATCTGCTGCGCGCCTATGGCGTCGACACCGTCTTCGGCATGCCCGGTGTGCATACGTTGGAGGCCTATCGCGGTATCGAGGCGGCGGGAATCCGCCACATCGGCGTGCGCCACGAGCAGGGTGCTGGCTTCATGGCCGACGGCTATGCCCGCGTTTCGGGCAAGCCTGGTGTCTGTCTGCTGATTTCGGGCCCCGGCATCACCAACGCCGCCACGCCGATCGGCCAGGCCTATTCGGATTCCCAGCCGATGCTGGTCATCTCCAGCGTGGCGGCCACGGGCGACCTGGGCATGGGCCGAGGCATGCTGCACGAGATTCGAGACCAGGCCCAAGTCACTCAGCCGCTGACAGCCTTTTCGTCCGTGGCCATGAATGTCGATCAGGTGCATGAGCTCGTAGCGCGCGCATTCGCGCTTTTTGCCAGCGCACGGCCGCGGCCCGCCCACATCTCCATTCCTCTCGACGTGCTCAAGCTGCCGGACACCGGTAAGCCGCGACGCCGGACCGCGGCGCTCCCGGCCTTGCCCGACCCAGTCGCGATAAAGGCCGCGGCCGACCTCCTGGGCCGGGCCAGCCGGCCCCTGATCATTGCCGGCGGCGGCAGCCTCGGCGCCTCGGCGGAGATACTGGCGCTGGCAGAACGCGTGGGCGCGGCCGTGGCGCCGACCATCGCCGGCAAGGGCGTGATCCCCGACGATCATCCCCTGGCCCTGGAGGTGACGCTCGACCGGCCCGGGACCCAGGCCTTTCTCAAGACCGCCGACCTGGTTCTGGCGATCGGCACGGAGCTGGCCGAGCCTGACATATGGCTCGAGCATCGCCTGACCTTCGGCGGGCCGATGATTCGCGTCGACATCGATCCGGCGACGCTGGCGCGTGACTATGATGCGGCGGTGGCGATTGCGGCCGATGCGCGGACGACGGTCGCGGCGTTGCTTGTTGCCCTGGGCGAAGCCGGAGGCAATCGGCAAGGCTTCATCGGCGGCGAGGAGATCGCCCTCCTGCGCCGAACCGAGCGCGAGAAGCTGACGCCGCTCGAGCGCAAGCATGTGCGCGTGCTGGAATCCCTGCGCCGCGCCTTGCCGGCGGAGGGCCAAGTCTTCGCCGACATGACGCAGATCGCCTATACGGGTTGCGGATTCTTTGCCTGCCAGCGCCCGAAGATCTGGTTCTTTCCCGCCGGCTACGGCACGCTCGGCTTCGCGCTGCCCGCCGCCATCGGCGGGCAGCTGGCCGCGCCGAAGCGACCCACGGTCGTGCTGGTCGGCGACGGCGGCTTCCAGTTCACGCTGCAAGAGCTGGGGACGGCGGTCGAGAACCGGCTGCCGGTCGCCATCGTATTGTGGAACAATGACAGCCTGGCCCAGATTCGGGACGGCATGAAGGCGCGCGGAATACCCACCATCGGCGTCAATCAGTTCAATCCCGACTTCATCGCCCTGGCGCGCGCCTATGGCTGCAGGACTGCTACACCGCAGAGCTTCGGCGAGTTCGAATCGAGCCTCCAGAACGCCTTCACCGCCGATCGGCCGACGCTGATCGAAATGCGCGAGGACGCCGCGTTTCTGCAATAGCTGCGTGGTCGTGGGGCTTGCCATCGCGGCAAGTCCGTTGCCTCAAGCCTTAGCCGGCCCCGGAACGGCCGGGGGCGCGCGGAGGAGCAGCATCAGCAGCAACACCCCAATGACAGCGAAGCCCAGGACCATGAAGCCGTCGATGTAGGCGAGCACATAGGCTTGGCCTTGCACCGCTCGGCCGATCGCGGCAAATATGCGTCTGCCGCCGGGGTGGCCCGCGGCGCCTGCGTGCTGGCTGATTCCCCTGGCGGCCCGCCCGAGGTCATGTTCATCGCGTCCGGCAGCGAGGTCAGCCTGGTGGTCGCGGCTCATGAGGCGCTGTTGTCTCAGGGAATTCGCTCCCGCGTGGTCTCCATGCCCTCCTGGGATATCTTCGGGCAGCAGCCGGCGTCGTACCGGGAAACTGTGCCGCCGCCCCAGATCACCGCCCGCATTGCCGTCGAACAGGGATCCGTCCTCGGTTGGGAGCGATATGTCGGCCCCATAAGTCGGGTCATCGGCATGACGACCTTCGGCGCCTCTGCGCCGCTCAAGGAATTGCAGCGGAAATTCGGCTTCGAGCCGGACAGGGTCGTCGCAGCGGCGAAGCAACTCCTCGGCCGCGGGTGACAGTGGCGGACCATGCAAGGCGCTTATGATCAGGAGCGAGACAGAAATGACCGATGAACGCGAACAATCGACCAAGTCCACAGCAGGGCGCGATCGGGCGGTCGCGGCACCACCCTGCGCCATGGTCATCTTCGGCGCCGCGGGCGACCTGACCAAGCGACTGGTCGTGCCGGCACTCTACAATCTCGTCACCGCCGGGCGCCTCGCCAAAGGATTCCAGCTCGTCGGCTTCGACCTGGCCGCCAAGACCACGGAAGAATGGCGCCAGGGCCTGACCGAGATGATGCAGGAGTTCGCCTCCGAGGGGGGCGGCGAATTCGAGGTCGACCACATCGACGAGGCCGCCTGGCGCTGGCTAACCGACCGCATGACCTATTTGCAGGGCGATCTCAACGACCCCGGAGCCTTTCAGAGACTGGGCAAGCATCTGGCCGATCTCGACAAGTCGAACGGCACGGCGGGGAACCATCTTTTCTACCTCGCCGTCGCGGACCGCTTCTTCAGCTTGGCCGTGGCCGGCCTCGGGGCGGCTGGCCTTGTCACGGAGAAGGACGGGCAGTGGCGCCGGGTTGTAGTCGAGAAGCCCTTCGGCCATGACCTGGCCTCAGCCAAGGCCCTCAATGCGGAGATCCTGAAGACCCTGCAGGAGCGGCAGATCTATCGGATGGACCATTTCCTCGGCAAGGAAACGGTTCAGAACATCATGGCTTTGCGCTTCGCCAACGGGCTCTTCGAGCCATTGTGGAATCGCGAGCATATCGAACACGTCCAGATAACGGCGGCGGAGACTGTCGGCGTCGAGCACAGGGGCAAGTTCTACGAGAAAACCGGTGCGTTGCGCGACATGGTGCCCAATCACGTGTTCCAGCTCTTGGCGATGACGGCTATGGAGCCGCCGAACTCCTTTGACGCCGATGCGGTCCGGTCCAAGAAGGTGGAAGCGATCGAGGCGATACGCCCGCTGAAGCCTTGGCAGGCGCTGAAGGATGCCGTTCGTGGCCAGTACGACGCCGGCACCGTCCTGGGCCAACCGGCCCGGGCCTATCGCCAGGAACCCGACGTGGCCGCGAACTCGAATGCCGAGACTTATGTCGCCTGCAAGCTGAAAATCGACAACTGGCGCTGGGCCGGCGTTCCGTTCTACCTGCGCACCGGGAAATACCTGTCGCGCCGCTGGACCGAGATCGCCGTCCGATTCCACAAGGCGCCCTTTGCCCTGTTCCGTGGCACCAGCGTCGAGCGGATGAACCCCAATTGGCTGATCCTGCGCATCCAGCCGGACGAGGGCATAGCGCTCGAGTTTGCCGCCAAGCGCCCGGGCCCGACCGTAAAGCTCAGCAACGTGAGCATGGATTTCGCCTACAAGACTTACTTCCAGATGGCGCCCAACACCGGATACGAGACCCTGCTATACGACTGCATGATCGGCGATGCGACCCTGTTCCAGCGCGCCGACAACGTCGAGGCGGGATGGCGAGCGGTGCAGCCCATTCTGGATGCATGGGGCGAGACGGCGCCCAAGAATTTCCCCAATTACAAAGCCGGCAGCGAAGGTCCGGCCGCTGCCGCCGACCTGCTGGCCCGCGACGGCCGAGCCTGGCGGCCACTCATCGCTTGAAGGGATCGCTGCCGGGCTGGCGGAACAAAGAATCGGCTGGTTGCGGGGGAGGGAAACCCCCGACAGTTGACTCTACCGCCCGTCGCCATCTGATCTCGAGCGATACCACGCCAAAGCGGTATAACCACTTATTCTAAATCACGTTTTCTGAGTCGACCCATTTGCGGCCGGCTCGATGGTACAGCTAGCCGGCGCAGCGTGACCGTCACGATAAAGGGGATCATGCCCACTGCGGGCGAGATCGGCCTGATGCCGGCCCTCGGCCTGATCGATGCGGCATTGATCGACTAACTTAGCAGCGAGACCAAGGATCGGGGCCTGGTCGCTCGGCTGGACCTAGCTCCGCAAGCAGGTGAACGGCGGCCTGAGTTAGGCCCGCTCGCCGCCCCGACGCCCATCTATGGCCATCTTCCGAGCCATCCGAACCTCTGGCTTAACCGGCCGCGCGCCTGGCTCGCGTTTCTCGCGCCGTCCTTGCGGCCCGCGCTCTACGCGCGCGTTGCGTGTGCAAGGCCGCTGCAGATCCTTGAGGAGCCGGCACGTCAAGGCCGCGGCCGACCTGTCTTGCCTGGGGCCGGCAGGAACGGCGCAATGATCTCCCATTCCGCAGCGGTCATATCGGTTCCCTAGCGCAGATGCTTTCGGCTATGCTCACACCGGATGGTCGGGGGCCACCTGAGGCCTTCCAAACTGACTTCAACAGCCGTTGGGAATCGCACTTCACCTCGGCCATTCAGCATGGATCTCGTTTCGAGACGGCCTCTCAAATGGTGCTTCTGCGATTCGAGCATGATCAGAAAATTGCACAACGTCGCGACTGAAGGAAACCCGCCTAATAGTGACTGGAATCCCGTAATATTTATGAGATTTATAGGCCTCCTTTTTATCAGGGAATTAATCCGGGGCGACAAAGCTCAAAAACGGCGCTTCTATAACCGCGTAACTCGTAGGGCGTTGCACTACACAGGATTACAGCCTCTCAGCGAGCTCCTCTTCGGGCTTCGGAGGAAATTCTCGTGGCGCTTGGGTTCTCGATGGAC
>Ga0209415_10016452_pt1 | contig 11881 bp, 9 predicted proteins | sample PeaSoiSIISIP2007_FD_187696 | JGI IMG/M metagenome (GOLD analysis project Ga0209415, IMG submission 187696) | Peat soil microbial communities from Weissenstadt, Germany - SII-SIP-2007 (SPAdes) (version 2) | ecosystem: Environmental > Terrestrial > Soil > Wetlands > Peat | place: Germany... | reverse complement strand
GCGCCAAGCTCCTATCCCAGCGCAGAGAATCACTATCCGATTCACCCCTCAAGAGATTTATTGAGTTCTGACCCTAGCTATCCCACGGCGTCCTCGGTCCAGAACGGCGCGTCGGCCCTGAACTGCTTCCACTGCTTGCGCAGCTTGGACTCCAACTCCTTGGCGCCTCGCTTGTACCAGCCGACGACGAGGCCGCCGGCGCGCGTCAGCGCGGCCGCTTGTTGGACGCCATCGCGGCCGTCGAACTCCTTCAGCAGCTCCCGCGCCGTCTCGACGTCATTCAGGTGGCCGAGGCCGTCTTGCAGCCGCGACAAGCCCTTGAGATATCCCCGCGTCGCCTCGCCCTCGAACAGGGAGCGAAAGCATTCGGCGGCATAGCGCAGCTTCTTGACGCCGAGGCGCAGGCGATGCCGGTCCTTCGCCGATAGCTCACCAAAGCCGCGGCCACGCTTGCGGACCTTGCGATAGCGCTCGGACAGCAGCCGGCTCGCGAGGATGCGCGCGGGCTCGCTGAGCCGCTGGGCCGCCTCGGGCTCGAGCGTTTCCTGCCATGTGCGGCTCTCGACCAAGCGTCCGATCTCGAGGAGCAGCGCCGTATAACGCGCCGTCGCGAACGCAGCGCGCACCTGCTCATAGGCGGCACCCCGCCGTGCCCGGGCCATCGACTCGAGCGCCGCCAGATCGGCATCGTCGGCGAAGGCCACCTGCACCGGGCGGAGCATCCCGTCCACGAAGACGTCGAGGTTGCGCGCGGCGCTCATCTCGCCGGCAAGCCATTTCAGCTCCTCGCTCAAGGCCGCGACCGTCTCCGCGGGCAAAACCGAGCGAAACAAGGACAGGATCGAGCGCAGCCGGCGAACCGCCAGGCGCACCTGATGCACGCCCTCGGGATCGTGACCTTCGCGCGCCGCGCGCTCGTTGGTCAGGATATGCGCGAGATTGTGGCGCAGAATGGCCTCGAAGGCCTGCACGCCGGTCATGGCGGGATCGAGCACCAGCGCCGGCGCCTTCGACCAGCCGATCGCATCCTCGGTCAGGATCGCGTACCCGCGATCGGACTTGCTCAGGGTCTCCAACCGGAGCGGCGTCTCCTTGTTGAGCGCCAACGCGAGATCGAAAAGCGCGTCGGCATTGCCCTCCTTGAGCTCGAGCTCGATCTCGCAGATCGGCGCGGAGCCTCGGGGCGTCATCACCCGGCCTTGATCGATCGCCACCTCGATGCGTCCGGTGTCGCCATGCAGGATCGTGCGCGTGATGCGCTTCACTTCCGAGCTGAAGACGGGCGCGAGCTGGCTCACCGTCGTGCCCAGCTCTTGACGCAGGGTCGGGTCGTCGATGCCCGCGAGGTCGGGCTTGGGACCTGCGACCGGACGCTCCCACTCGTGACGATTGAATAGCCCGCTGAATCCGGCGCCGTTGCTGGACTTAACCGTCTGGATGTAGCGCCGGCCCGCTTCGCGCACCCGCACCACGAGGCCGCGCTCGCGCAAGGCCAGATGGGGCGTATCGTAATAGATGTTCTTGAGCGCCCGCGCGATCACGCGCCGTGCACCCTCGCCCTGCAGGTGCGGCGAATCCATGACACGCTCCAAGCGATCGGGTCTAACCGACAGCTTGAGCTCGATTTCCCGGCCGGACTCCATCGGCCCCTTTTGCTTCCTTAGTCCCCGTGGCGGCGGGCACTCTAGCGCATGAGCCGACGTGCCGTCACCGAGTCCCAACAGTGGACGGACGGAGTTATCCACAGTTTCGATACGACCGGGCCGAGCACAACTTGCTGCGAGCAGATCCAACAGGGCCAGGCATCGGATTTCACACGAAAAAGCGGCGCCCGAAGGCGCCGCTCAAAAGGACCGTTGAACTCGACGTGATCGAGGCGATGAGCGTGCCAGGACAAAATCTGCTTATGTGTCAATTGTGTATCAATCCAGCAAGAAAGCCGTGTAAGGTTTTCCGACGAAACACCCTGTTTTGGACTGAGCAATCAGTCTTAATGCCCAACTCACATCCACGCGGTCGCGCAGACCGGCCATGGCAGATCTAGGTTGGGAGCCTGGAAGACCGAGGCATGCACGCTCTGTACCTGCTGCGCCACGCGAAATCGAGCTGGACGGACGACAAGCTGGACGATCATGACCGTCCGCTGAGCAAGCGAGGCCGCCGCGACGCCGAGGCCATGGCGCGCCACCTTGCCGCGAAGGTCGGGACACTGGATCTCGTGCTTTCCTCGACCGCGGCTCGGACGCGAGCGACCTTGGCACCGCTCCTCGAGCGCCTGAAGCCGCGGCGCATCCTGCTCGACCGCGATCTCTATTTGGCACCGGGCTCGGCGCTGCTCGAGCGTTTGCGAGACACCGACGAGGGGATCGGCACGGCCCTGCTGATCGGGCATAACCCGGGCCTGCATGAGCTTGCGCTCCTGCTCGCCGATCCGGAGTCGCCGGTGGATCTGCCGCCCCTTTCCGACAAATTCCCCACCGGCGCTCTCGCGAGCTTCCGCTTCGCGCCGGCCTGGCGCCGGCTCAAGCCGCACGCAGCGACCCTCATGGCCTATGTCACGCCGCGCGACCTCTCGGACGATCGAGAATGAGACGCCATTCGCCGCTCCACCACCTCGGCTACTGAAAGAGATCGCGGCATGTCGAAATCGCCAAGACCGCCCAGCCTGCCGCGGCCGATGAGCGACCGCGTCTATCACCGCGAGCTCCACAAGCTTCAGATCGAGCTGGTGAAGCTGCAGCGTCACGTGATCTCCGAGGGCGAGCGCATGCTCGTGATCTTCGAGGGCCGCGACGCCGCCGGCAAGGACGGCACCATCAAGCACATCACCGAGCACCTGAGCCCGCGCGAGACCCGCGTGGTGGCGCTCGGCCCGCCCTCCGACCGCGATCGCCGCTCCTGGTATTTTCAACGTTTCGTGCCGCACCTGCCGGCCGCCGGCGAGATGGTGCTGTTCAATCGCAGCTGGTACAACCGCGCGGGCGTCGAGCGGGTGATGGGCTTCTGCACCAAGGCGCAGACGCGCGACTTCCTCGCCGTGGCGCCTCGGTTCGAGGAAATGCTGGCCCAGGAGGGCATCCAGCTCATCAAGTATTACCTCGACATCACCAAGGCGGAGCAGAAGCGCCGCCTCAAGGCGCGCCGCCGCGACCCGCTGAAGCAATGGAAGCTGAGCGAGATCGACGCGCAGGCGCCGAAGCTCTGGCGCGCTTACAGCAAGGCGCGCAACGAGATGCTGCTCCGCACGCATACGGCAACCGCGCCCTGGACGATCGTGCGCGCCGATGACAAGGATCATGCCCGCTTGTGCGTGATCCGGGACCTCTTGTGGCGGAGCTTTTTCCCGGACCGGCACAAGGATCTGAAGTTGCCGGATCCGAACATCGTCTTCACCTTCGATCCCGGCGATTTCGAGAACGGCATGATCGCGCCCTGAGCGCGATGCCTGTCTTTCGCCGCCGCACCTCCTGACGCTAACATCGAGGTCGAAGGCCGAGCCTGGCCTCGGCCCTATCGCTTTTTGGAAAGCTCCGTCTTGAACGACCAGCCGATCGCCGAGACCGTCGCTCCGACCGCCGCGATCCGGCGGCGGCCGCTGGTGTTGGCGGGGATCATGCTGGGCATGTTCATGTCGGCGGTGGAGGCCACCATCGTCGCCAGCGCGATGCCGACCATCGTCGCGGAGCTCGGCGGGTTTCAGCTCTTCAGCTGGGTGTTCGCGATCTACCTGCTCACGCAGTCGATCAGCATCCCGATCTACGGCCGGCTCGCCGATCTCCATGGCCGCAAGCGCGTGTTCTGCGCGGGCGCCGCGCTGTTCCTGGTGGGCTCCGCGCTCTGCGGATTCGCCTGGAACATGGTGGCGCTGATCGGCTTCCGCGCGCTCCAGGGCCTCGGCGCGGGCGCGATCATACCGGTTGCCACCACCATCGTCGCCGACATCTACACGCCCGCCGATCGCGCGCGCATGCAAGGGTATCTCGGCGGCGTCTGGGGCGTGGCCGCGATCATCGGGCCCGCGCTCGGCGCCTTCATCGTGCAGCACCTCTCGTGGTCGATCATCTTCTGGATCAACCTGCCGGTCGGCGTGGCGTCGATCGCCTTGCTGGCGCTGTTCCTGCGCGAGCGCCTGGTGCCGCACGAGCACAAGATCGACTACGGCGGCTCGGCGCTCCTCGCGCTGGGCTCCGGCGCGCTCATGCTGGCGCTGACGCAGGCCCACGAGCTGAGCGGACCGGCGTTCTGGGGCCTGATCGCGGCGGCGGCCGTGACGCTCGGCGTCTTCCTGCGCCACGAGCGCGTCGCCGCCGAGCCGATGCTGCGGCTCGACCTGTGGCGCCACCGCGTGATCGCGGTCGGTAATGTCGGTGCCACCACGATCGGCGCCGTGATGATGGGCATCACGGCTTTCGTGCCGGCTTACGTGCAGGGCGCCATGGGGCGGAGCCCGCTGGTGGCGGGCTTCGCGCTCACGGTGATGTCCCTCGGCTGGACCGCCGCGAGCGCGATCGCCGGCCAGGTCATGCTGCGGACGTCGTACCGCGCGGCGGCGGTGATGGGCGGGCTCTCGCTGCTCGCGGGAAACGTCGTGTTGATCCTGATGCAGCCGAGCTCGGGCCCGCTCTGGGCGGGGTCGGGCGCGTTCCTCATCGGCATGGGGATGGGCTTCTGCAACACCACGTTCCTGGTCTCGGTTCAGAGCGGCGTGCGATGGCAGGAGCGCGGCACCGCGACCTCCTCGATGCTGTTCATGCGCATGGTCGGCCAGTCGCTGGGCGTCGCCATGTTCGGGGCGGTCTTCAACTATGTGCTGTTCGGCTCGGGCACGGAATCGGGCGAGGTGGTCAACCGGCTCATGGAGCCGACGCTGCGTCTCGGTCTCGATGCCGCCGAGATCGCGCGGCTCACCGACGAGATCGCGCGCGCCTTGCACGCCGTCTACCTCATCGCGCTCGCGATCTCCGTCGTCACGCTATTCCTCGCGAGCACGCTGCCGGCCGGCCACGGTCCCGGAGCAGTACCGCCGGAGGATTGAGCGCGGCTCATTCCGCGGGGCCGTCCAGCGTCTCGATCCCCGCGAGCTCCGGGAAGATCCGCATCCAGATCAGGGCGACCAAGACCGCACCGATGCCGCCGATCAGGACGGCGGGCGCCGCGCCGAACCAGGCCGCGGTCAAGCCCGCCTCGAAATCGCCCAGGGTATTCGAGGCCCCGACGAAGAGCGAGTTGACCGAGCTGACGCGGCCTCGCATCTCCGAGGGCGTGCGGGTCTGAACCAGCGAGAAGCGGATCACCACGCTGACCGCGTCGGACGCGCCGCAAAGGGCGAGCGCCGCCAGCGACAGCGCGACGGAGGTCGAGACCGCGAACACCGCCGTCGCAGCGCCGAAGCACGTCACCGCCGCGAACAGGATCGGACCGACGCGCCGCTGCAAAGGATGTCGCGACAGAAGGATGGACGAGGCGAGCGCCCCCACCGCCGGCGCCGAGCGCAGCATGCCCAGCCCTTCCGGCCCCACCCGCAGGATATCGCGCGCATAGATCGGCAGCAGCGCGATGGCGCCGCCCAGCAGGACCGCGCAGAGATCGAGCGAGATCACGCCGACGAGCTCGCGGCGGCTCCGGATGTAGGCGAAGCCCGCGAAGAGCGATGCGAGGCTGAAGGGCTCGCGAGAGCGCGCCGGCGCCTCGATGCGGACCATCGTGATGAGCACGCTCGCTCCCAGGAAGAGCGCCGTGCAGGTGAGGTAGACCGCCGCCGGACCCGCGGCGTAGAGCAGGCCGCCGACGGCGGGGCCGAGCACGACCGCGGCCTGGTTCGCCGAGGCCGAGCCGGCGACGGCCCGCGAGAACAGGTGCCCGGGCACCAGTCCCGGCACCAGTGCGTGCATGGTCGGCAGCTCGAACGCGCGCGCGGTACCGGCCACGAACACGAGGGCGAAGATGGCCCGGATATCGAGCCACGCCTCGGCGCTGCCGACAGCGAGGCCGACGGCCGCCGCAGCCTCGACGAGCTGAGCGATGCGCACGACCCGCCGACGGTCGTACCGGTCGGCGACATGGCCGACCACGAGGGCCAGGGCCACCACCGGCACAAACTGGACGAGTCCGACCAATCCCAGGTCGAGGGCGCTGCCGGTGAGATCGTAGATTTGCCAGCCGACGGCGACCGCCTGCATCTGAAAGGCCGAGGTCGCCGCCACGCGGGCGCACCAGAACAGCACGAACGAGCGTTGCCGCCTCAAGCTCGTCGAGGGGTCGGGAGCGAGCGCGGTCATGGATGTCCTGTTTGTGGCACGCGCGAAGAGTCGCGCGCAAGGCTGCACGGGAAGCCGAGAAATGAGATAGACGACGCGCGCAAAATATGGCTGAGGACGCAGTCTACTGCGAACCACGCTCAAACCCTGTTCCGCCTGAAATTGAGGGCAAAAGTCCCCTAAAGACGCACTGGGCCCCGGAGTAATTTCAATTAGTGCACGGGCTTAGGCGCCTAGCGACCGCGCTTTGAAGCAAAAGAACAGGGGCAATACCGGTCATTATCAGGACCTGATAGCCCCGGACATCAGGACCGAAACAGGCGTTGGCGACGATTTGCTTCAGCGGGCCCGCGATGGCTCATGTTCGGCGCGGCGCGCGCAGGGTCGGCATTATCCCTCCCACAAGACGCAGCCGGCGACCTTGAGCCCTTCCACGCAGAGCGGATCAACGTCGGCGATGTTGCCGTGTTCGTCCGAGTGAAAGATCCGTTTGCGCACATAAAAATTCATGAACGGGCGCGGCGACCGCATTCGGACCGAGGCCGGCGCGGGCTCGCCCAGCATCTCCGGCGTGATCCGGCCCTTGTTCCTCGCCAGCGCCTCGTAGAAATCGATCCAGCCCTGTGCATCTGACTGCGTAAAGATGAATTCCAACGCCTGAGAGATTGAATCTACCTGATCGGCGTAGCGCCCCTTGGGGAACATCGCCAACTCGTGCTCGAGATCCGGCAGCCACGGTGCTTCGCTGGGTAAATAGACGACGCCGTTTTCAATATGCGCGGTTTGGGCGTTCATCCGCATGACCTTGTCGCCGGTCGGCTTACACCCGCGAACGCTGCTCAGTTCCTTCTGTAGATCCTGGAGCAAGGACGCGCCCGAAGCCGCGTCCTCGATCAGCACAATTCTTGCGCCGAAAGCACGAGCCTGGGTAATGACTGCGCGGCGCAGGTCCGGGTATTCTAGGCGTTTGCGGTAAACATGGATGAGATAGGCCTTCTTGGCCAGAATTCCCCAGGTTGTACAAACGCTATAGCTTGAGAGTTCCTTGGAGCTAACGGCCGTATCCCAACTCTGCACGACCCGATCGAAGCTGGGCGGATGTTCCAGATCGAACCGCGGGAACCAGCCGATCTTGACGATCCCACCTCCGGGTGGGGTCGGCGACTGAAGATATTGTGCGCTGAAGAACGCGGACCCCATGGATGCACGGAGCTTGGTCAGCTCCCCGATCGGTTCGCGATCTGGATGGAGCGCTTCGCCTTCGCGACGCCGATGACGAATCAGCCCGAAGGGGGTAGTAATGCCATGCGTCTCGTCTTCCTGCGCGATGGCCGGAAGCGACAGATGCGTCCAGCCTCCTTGAGCCACCACGTAACCGGTCAAATCATCCTCATGCAACCGCTGCATGATCAGAATGATTCTGCCTCGACGTTTGTCGTTAAGTCGGGTCACCGCACTTTGCGAGAACCAATCATTGGCGAACTGTCGCCGTGCGTCGGAAGCTGCCTCCTCGGGCTTGGTCGGATCGTCCAAGATCAGATAATCCGCCCCGAGGCCGACCAACGTGCCACCCACCGACGTCGCAATGCGATACCCACCGACCGTCGTTTCGAAAGACTCGGCTGATGGACGGTCCGAAGCGAGACGCGTTCGAGGAAACAAAACGCGATACCATTCGGCTTGCATGACTTGCAGGCACATCCTCCCGAGCCGCGCCGCCAGATCCTCGTTGTAGCTGGCGCAAATAATTTCGGTCGTGGGGTCGTGACCGAGCAGCCAGGCGACGTAAGCAACCGACACAATGATGGACTTGAGATTGCGCGGAGGAATGTTGATAGCCAGACGCAGAATCTTACCGGCTCGTACCGCCTCCAAATGCTGCGCGATGAGATCGATGTGCCAGTTGTAGAGGAAGGGCTCGCCCGGGTTCAGTTCGGCGAATACGCGCTCAACGAACAGCGCCAGCGAGACCCGCGTCAGCGCGTTGAATTCAGTTCGACTCGGCAGCAGAGCCATCATCATCGTTCCGCTCCTCCTCGATCATGCGCCGGAGCCGCGCCACAAACTGGTCGGCGATCTCGCGGTCGGAAGCCGACAGCTCCTCGCTGGCGCCACCAGACGCCTGCATCTGCCGCTCCTCTGCACGCCTAACAAGGTCGAAGGTGGTCTTGCCCGCGCTCAGGTTGCCCGAGGCGCCCTGGTTTGCAATTTGAGCCGCTGTGATTTCAAGCTTGGAACGCCTGCGGCGACGCCCGTTCTCGGTCACGGTAATGGCTTGGTGCACGGCGCCGAGGATTGCGTCGTCGGCGCTCCGAGGTTTCCGTGGCCGCCCACGAGGATTTCCGGATTTTGTCGGCAGAAAGCGGCCGGTGGCCGGGTCGCGACCCGTGTCTCCGTCAGACATTGCCGCCCTCCCCGCTCAGGCGTTCGGCACGGACTTGCGAGAAAGTTTGTCCCGTCGATTCCAAAACTGCCTCCAGCCCAGTCCGCTCCGACCAGCGTTCCAAGGCGAGATCGACATACAGCGGGTTGATCTCGACCGCGCGACAAAGGCGGCCCGTGCGTTCGCAGGCGAGGAGGCAGGTCCCCGATCCGAGGAATCCGTCCAAGACAAGATCACCCCTGCGGGTCACGTCCATGATCGCGTCGGCGACCAGGGCGGTCGGTTTGACAGTCGGATGCAATTCGAGGTCGCGGCGCCGGGATCCACCGAAGGTGTTGACGGAAGCGTAGTCCCAAACGTTGGTGCGGTTTCGCCCGTGCTTGCCAAGCTGAACCGCGTTGAAGTGCGGAGCATCGCCGACCCTGAACACGCAGATGAGCTCATGCTTGCTGCGATACAGACTGCCCATTCCCGCGTTCGATTTGTTCCAGACGGCGATATTCAGCCGCTTCGCATAGACCCTCTTCCCCACCCTCAGTAGCGTGTCCAGGTGCTGGTGGTCCATAAACACGAAATGCACGGCGCCATCACGCGACATTTTTGCGAAGCCGCTGAGTGCGCCTTCGAGGAACCCCTCAAACGCTTCGGCGGACAACTCGCCGCTCGCCATCGCGAACTCCGGATGGCGAACTCTTCCGCGCCCGGTCGTGGCATCGCCCGAAATTGCGCGGTTGTAGGGAGGATCCGTTATGCTGGAGTCGACGGGACGTGAGCCGACGACCCGCTTCAGAAAAGATAGATCACGGCAATCCCCACAGCCGACCCGGTGTTGGTCCCCGGCGATCCAGATATCGCCCCGCAGCGAAACTGCGCGCGACGCGATTGCGGGGATAGTGTCGTCTTCGGGGTCGGTGTCGCCGGCAATGAGCAGCTTGTCGATCTCACCCACGGACATGCCGATATCGCCGGGATCGAGGTCGATGTGGACGGCCAGGATCGCCCCAATCTCGATCCGGAGCTGATCGAGGTCCCAATCCGCATTGTGCTGATGCTTGTTCAGCCCGATCCGAAGTTCACGCTTTTGGGTCTCGGATAGACTGAAAAGACGGAGCACCGGGATCGATGTCTTGCCCTCGAGCTTCGCTGCCCGCCAGAGGGCTTCGCCATCGATAATGAGGCCCTCTTCATCGGCGACGACGGGCCGCACGATGCCATAGGCGCGAATGCTCGCCCGGATCTGCTCGATCTGCTCCTTCGGGTGCTTGTGGGGGTTATTGGGGTACGGCTTGACGCTATCCGAATTCGCAAATTCGAACAGCAGGTTATTCGGGGTGAGCTGCTCGCTGGCCGCTCCGGCAAGCGGTGACGCCAATTGCGACGGGGATCTGGGTGGTCGAGACATCGGAACCCTCGAAGAAAGTTGCGAGGGTCCCTATTGGTCACATGGGAATCTGGCGGACTAGGTTCAAAAATCCCGAGTCGCTGATTTTTCTGCTCGGCAGGGGATGAGTGCGCTTGGGTCGATCATAAAGGTCGAACTGCCTTTAAGTCCGGCCCTACGACGTTCCCATTCGGAATGCGCGGCCGCCTCATGGACTTCGGCTAACGCCAATACACGGCGATGAAGATCAAGGTCATCCAGCTTGTATTTGAAATCGGTCCCGGATTGCAAATGCTGGCCCAAGACGTGAATCGCCACCGCCAAATGGATGGCCGGGAGGCTCGAGCGCCAAATCCGATGTTCACGGTCGTGCCGAGCATCCTCGCTGATGTGGGGAAGGTGGTGTCTCATCAGATCGTTGAGTGAATGCCTGGCCATGTCTTCGAGCAAGGGAGGGGGCCGCACTTCAACGATCCCGATTTGTCTCGTCAGATCGGGGTAAGCCTCACCAATTGATGCGAACATGTGCCGCATCGCCTCATCGAAATAGCCCAGCGCCATTCGCGCAGCGAGCATGCGGTCCCGGAGGCGGCGGCCCAGGGTCCGCAGGCGGCGCCGACTTTCTGTGGTGTCGATCGCGGCATAGGCCGGAAATTTGGCACGCCACCCGGCAGCTTTCTCCGGTTCTGCCTCGCAGGTGACGCGGACCATATCGGCGCAGAGGGCTTCAAACGCCAGCCGCCGAGCATCGATTTCGTGGGACCCTGGGAAAGCAAGTATCGCGATCAGCGCAGTACCGATTTCAAACGGCTCACACTGGTTAGGGTCTAGTAGGTAGATTTTCGACTTCACTATGCGCTCAATTCGGACAGAATCTCGTGGTAGTTCGTTTACATCAAATGTAGGTTCAAATTGGGGACCTGCAACCAACGAGACCCGGGTATCGTCAGGGTCGACGTTTAGGTTCATGTACATGGCACGCAACCACCGAACGGTTCTGGCTCGCGGCAGATTGTCAGCCAACCTGTCCCTACCGTTTATACCATCCGCACGTAGTGGTGATGAAGGCCGCCCAAGAAAGGCACCGGAACGATACGTCCGAATGACTGAACGGGCCGGCTCACAGGTGCGTCCTTGCCGAGCGCGAGATGTGTGCGAACCCCATTATAGTAGACGGCATAAGCCGCAAGGATCCGGCGCAGATGCGCTTCGCCGAACACCACGACATGGTCGAGGCACTCACGCCGGATCGAGCCGATGATGCGTTCAACATAGCCATTCTGCCACGGCGAGCGGGGCGCGATGGGCCGGTCCCGGATACCCATCGCCTGGAGCCTCTGTGTGACGACGGTGCCATAGCAGCGATCCCGATCGCGGATGAGGTATCGAGGTGCCTGATCCCATGGGAATGCCTCGGTGATTTGGCGCGCGATCCACTCCGCCGTCGGATTCGCGGTGACATTGGTCCAGACTAAATGTCGCCGATCGAGACGAAGGATCGCGAGTCCGTAGAGCAGTCTGAAGCCGATGGTCGGCACGACGAATAGGTCGACAGCGGCAATATGTGGTGCATGATTGCGGAGGAACGTCTTCCAGCCCTGTGACGGGGGCCCGCGTCGACGCTCCATGTACTTGGCGACCGACGACTGGGCGATCTCAATGCCAAGCTTCAGCAACTCGCCATGTATGCGCGGCGCGCCCCAGAAAGGATTTTTCCGGCTCATCTGCCGAACTAAGCTACGAATGCCCATCGGTACGGCGGGGCGACCGGCTCGCCGCCGTGACTTCCAGTGCCAGAAGACGCGAAAGCCGCCGCGGTGCCAGCGCACCAGCGTCTCCGGCTTGAAGATGACTGCGGCA
>Ga0209415_10016451_pt1 | contig 11882 bp, 7 predicted proteins | sample PeaSoiSIISIP2007_FD_187696 | JGI IMG/M metagenome (GOLD analysis project Ga0209415, IMG submission 187696) | Peat soil microbial communities from Weissenstadt, Germany - SII-SIP-2007 (SPAdes) (version 2) | ecosystem: Environmental > Terrestrial > Soil > Wetlands > Peat | place: Germany... | reverse complement strand
CCCCCTCCGGAATCCCCGCCACCCCCGTCCCAGCTCGAGCCGCCGCCGCCCGCGTCGAACGAGCCGCCGCCATCGCCGCTCGAGCCACCTCCGGCGTCGTAGCCGCCGCCTCCGCCGTAGCCGCGCTCCCGCTCCCCCTCCATCTTACCGAGCTCGTAGCCCGCGATCCCGCCGAGCCCCGCGCCGATGACTCCTCCGCCCACCGGCCCGATCCCTCCTCCGTAGCCCGGACCGCCGTAACCCGGCCCACCGTAGCCTGGTCCGTACCCCGGGGATCCGTAGCCTGCGCCCCGTGCGAGCCGCCGGACGACTGCGACGATGGCGAGAATGATGAGGATGGGAATGCCGATGACGAGCAGGAGCATGATGGCGCCGCCGATTGCCCAGCCGCCCGTGCCGGAGGACGACGAGGCCGCGCTGCCTGAGCCGGCCGACGCCGCCGCCTGGTCGAGGATCGCGACCACGCCTGCGACCCAGTCGGAGCTCCGGAACGATCCGTTCCCTGCGCGCTCGATGCCCGGCCACGCCGATGAGGCGATGTGCGAGCCCGTCCCAAAGTGGACCTGCGTGTGGTGGTGCGTCGGGTCGATGCCGACGACCACCTCGTTGGCCTCGTTGACCTGAGAGCCGACGTAGCGCGAGAACGCCTGTTGGTCAGGGTAGGCCGCCGACGTGAGGACGCGCACGTCGAACGGGTACCGCTGCGCGGCCGCCTGGAGCTGGCTGCGATCGCTCGCCGAGAAGAGCGACGCGGTGTCTCGCACCTGCAGCGTCCCGGCGGACGCAAGGCGTACGTAGAACGGCTGGAAAAGGACGAGGAGCGCGGCCGCGAGCGACGCGACGGCGAGCCGAACGAAGCGCAGAGGCAAACGCGAGGCGTTGCGATTAACCATGCACCGCAGCATCGGCATGAAAGCCGATGTGCGCAACGTCATTCCTCAGGAATAATCTTTCTCCATTCGCTCTTGATCCTCCTTGCAGCGGATGCAGAGCGTCGTCTCCGGGCGGGCCTCGAGGCGTTTCACGGAGATCTCCTCCGAGCACTCCTCGCAAACGCCGAACGAGCCGTCGTCGATCTTGTTGAGCGCCTTCTGGATCTTCTCGAGGAAGGCCTTCTCGCGACCGCGCAGCCGGAACGTGAACGACTGGAGGTACTCGCTAGAGGCGAGATCCATCTCGTCGGGCAGGTCGTTCGCGTCGAGCGACATGTCCTCTTCGAGCGTCTGCTTCGCCTTCTTGACGATCTCGTCGCGCTTCTCGGTGAGCAGCGTCTTGAACTTCTTCAGTTGGACCTTGTTCATCGAGGATTTCCCTTGAGATTGGCGCGCCCGGGCGCCTCCAGGAAGCGCGAGAACTTATTCACCTCCCGGCCCTCCGTCAATTGCCCTTCGCGAGCGCGCTTCGCGCCGACGGCGCTCGCGCCTCGCGCGGGCGGCGGACTCGGGAGCCTCCGACCCTTCGGGCACGCGGACGCGGCCGACGGGCGAATCCGCTTGCGGTGCGCGCGATAGCGTGGAGGTGTTCGGCGCCGTGGCTGGAAGGGACCGCGGGAGCGCGTCGAAGGCGGCGGCGCTGCACGTCGGGATCGACGAGAACGGGCTCGGGCCGCGCCTCGGACCGCTTGTCGTGACGTCGGTCGTCGCGCGCACGTCGGGCGATGGCCATGCGGTCGTGACGTCCGCGCCGGCCCAGCGCCTCGCCGCGCGCATCGGCGACTCGAAACAGCTGGTGTCGTTCCGAGACTCGGTCCTCGGAGAGGCGTGGGCGCGAACCCTCGCGCCGCCCGGCACCCCGAGCGACCGTAGTCCGGACGCGCTCATCGATGCGCTGTCGATCGACGCGCGGGACACCCTCGAGCGTCCTTGCCCCGCCGACCACCGCGGCCAGTGCTGGGGCACGGAGGGCGAAGCGTTCGCGGCCGGCGACGCGCGCCTCGCCGAGCTCCGTCGCGACCGTGCCGCGCTCGCGACGGAAGGGGTCGAGCTCCTGGGCGCGAACGTCGTCATCGTCTGCACCCAGCGCCTCAACGAGGCCGCGGCGCGCGGCGTTTCGCGGTTCCAGACCGACCTCTTCGCGATGGAACGCCTCATCCTCCACGCGCGCGGGCGGCACCGCTCCGAGCTCGTCGCGACCTGCGGGAAGGTCGGCGGTTACAACCGCTACACGACGGCGTTCGGCCCGTTCTCGGGGCGGCTGATGACGACGCTCGAAGAGGGGCAAGCGCGCAGCGAGTACCGCATCGCCGAGATCGGGCGGGTCGCGTTCGTCCGCGACGCCGACGCCGGGCACCTGCTCGTCGCGCTCGCCTCGCTGGTCGGCAAGTGGGTGCGCGACGTGCTGACGCGGCGCGTGACGCGCTACCACCGCTCCCACGACCCATCGCTGCCCGAGGCGAGCGGCTACCACGATCCCTCCACCACGCGCTTCATCGACCAGAGCGCGCTCGCCCGAAAGGCGCGCGGAATCGCCGACGCCTGCTTCGAGCGACGCGCGGTCCCGTCGAATGGCTCGCCGAGAGGTCGCTCGGCGGATGTCGCCGCGGCGGCGTCGGCGGAGACGCCCGTCACTTCGACTTGAGCCAGCCCGTGAGCCGCGCGACCTTCCGCTCGCGCGACAACCGCGTCGCGCCCGTCTTGTCGGCGCCCGCTGCGCCCAGCTCCTCGTCACCCGCCCCTACGATCTGACGCCCGGCTCGCGCGAGGACATACTCTCTCTTCGGCGCATCGGCTGACGCGGGCGACGCGAGCGTGACGGCGACCGCCTCGTCGGCCACGCCCGCGACGGGCAGGGCGCCCGGGCGACCGCGCACGATCTTCCACGCCTCCTTCGCCTTCGCTTCGTCGGCGCCCTCGAACGCGACGAGCCGGTACCGCACCGCGTCCTCCGCGTAGTACCCGACGGCGAGCGGTCCGAAGCCAGCGAAGCCGAGCGCGTCTTTCGGTACCAGCTGGACGCCGTTCGCGACGCGATTCGCGGTCGGCAGCGCACGGACGGCGTCGGGGAGCTCCGCGCTGCCCGGCAGACCCGCGCCGATCCCCTTGCCGATCGACGTGAGCACCTTCGCGCTCGAACGGGCGAGCGCCTCCGGGGTCTCTTGCTCGTTGTTGTACTGCAGCTCCGCGAGGTACTGATCCTTCCACACGTACGCTCGCCCCGTGCCGATCGCTCCTGCCGCGCCGGCCGCGAGCGGCTTCGGCGTCGTGGGCTCGGCGGGATCCGAGTCGGCGACGACGCGCTTTGTGAACATCCCATACGCGCCGGTCGCGTCGGCGAAGCGCGACAGATACACGTCCACCGTGCCCGAGCCGCCCGCGCCGTCGACATAGCGGAGCGAGACGAGCCGCTTCAGGCCGAACTGCGTGTAGATCGCGCACTCTCCGTCGAAGGCGGTCGTGCACACGGCGTCCATGTCGAGCTTCCCCTGCTCGCCGTACGTGCGCACCTGGCCTGCGGGGTCGATGCAATAGCCGTCGAGGCTGCGCGGGAAGAAGCCCGCGCTGATCGCGTCGCCAACGACGCCGCCTCCCCCCGCGCACGCACCCGGCGCGGCGCTGGCTGCCGGTGGCGGAGGCGGCGCGCCGCGAGTGTCGGACTCGGGCCTGTCGCAAGCCGCCACGGCCACGAGCCACGCCACGCCCGCGAGCGTCGATGAACGGAGAGGTGTCATATTGGAGCCTCGAAGGCCCCCGCTTGCCATGAAGTCGTCCATGGCGCCAGCAACATCCGGGCGAGGCGCAGGCCGCACGTTTTTCACAGCGTCGCAATCGTTTGCGAGCAGCCCCTGCCGCGCGAGGTCTCCCGCGCCGCGAAAAGGGCTGGCAGGGGGGGATGAGGTCAAGGCACGTCCCTTGCTGCCTGCTCGGTTGTGCGAGTCCGCCCGAGGCCCCAGGTCGCGCGACACCCTGCGACACGCGCCTTCACGCTCATCGAGCTGATGGTGGTCGTCATCCTCATCGGCATCCTGACGGCGATGGCCATCCCAACGATGAACGAAGCGCACTTCAACGCCCGGACCCTCGACCGCGCGACCCAGATCGCGGAGCTCTTCCGCGAGGGGCGAACCCGCGCGATGGGCCGCGGCGCGGCCATCCTCGTACAGTACGGCAGCGCGAACACCTACAACACCTTCAACGGAGCGCCCACGCTCGCCGCCCCGGGCCTAGGCGTGGGCTACCTGTACGAGGCCCAGGCCGTCGCGGGGGGCGCGCTCCCGCTCCCGGTCGGCTCTCCGCTCAGCTCCTGCGGAGGGCCCGCCACGTCGTGGGTGGGGGCCAACCCGACGAGCGTGCTCATCGACCAGGTCGACCTGAACACCAACTACGAGGTGACGGCGCAGATCTGGACGGTCCTGCAGGACTCGACCGGCCCGCAGACAGCCGCGTCGGTCTGCTACACGCCGCTCGGACGCGCCTACTACCTGCCGGTCACCGCGCCGGTGTTCACCCCCGGCGTCAACGTGCTGCAGGGGGAGATCCAAATCGCGGTCGAGCGGTCGGGGATCGGGGGGGCTCAGACCGGGCTTACCCGGACGGTCATCATCCCGAGCTCGGGCTCCACCCGGATCGTCTCGCGATGAGCGCGTGGCGCAGAGGCCGCCTGGCGCGCGGGGCGCGTGGCTACACCGCCGTCGAGGTCATGCTCGCGATGACGGTGCTGCTCATCAGCACCGCTGGCGTCATGGCCATGCAGAAGGGGGCCGTGCAGGGGAACCTCGACGCCCGCAGGCTCGACATCGCCAACTCGATTGCGCGGACGTGGCTCGATCGCCTGTCGACCGACGCGACGGCCTGGAACTCCAACACCCCGACCCTCGGCGCGACGCAGTGGCTCGGCGCCCTCTCGACGGCGTACACCGTACCGGCCTACGGCGCCACGGGCGCCGGCTCGCCGGGGCTGCTCAGCCCTGCATTTGACATCATGGGACGCGATCTGCCTGCGGCCGACCCGACGATGGTCTTCTGTGTCGAAGTGAAGCTCGACACGCTCGCGGTCGACTCGGGCGCGAACCCGACAGTCGTCCGCGGGACCGTCCTCGTGTTCTGGCCGAAGAACCTCCTCGGCGGAGGGCTGCCAACGCTCGGCTGCGCCGCGGGCGCCGTGCTCGACCCGGCCGTCGTCGAGGCCGCGACGCCGGGCACCTACCACATGCTCTATGCGGCCGAAGCGCTCCGGAGGTCGTCGTGACTCGCCCGGCCGCGCGCCTGTACCGAGCGAGGCGGCGCAGCGCGCAGCGCGCCGCGGGCGGGGCCGGCTTCACGCTCATCGAGCTCGTCATCTCCCTCGTGGCGGGGCTCATGGTCGCCATGGCGGTCATGGGCGTGTCGAAGGAAGCCACGACCACCTTCCACGAGGAGGTCCGCGTCGCCGGCGCCGAGATGGGCCTTCGAATCGCCGCGGAGCGCCTGCGGCTCGACCTCCAGCGCGCGTCGTTCATGGTCACGGGGAACATCGCGGCCGATCCGCTGATCGCGCGCGCCGCCTCCTCGACGAGCAACCTGTCGACGATCACCGCACCCGTCCCGTACTCGATGACCTACCTCTCGGGCGTGCACATCTACCCGTCAGGGGCGTACGTCCTGGGCGATGCAACGTACGGGCCCGAGCTCACGGCCCAGGGGCTGTCGCCCGACGCGATCGACCTCGGCGCGAACTTCTCGAGCTCCGACGAGTACGTGGGCGCCGTCACGTGGACGCCGGCCGCGGCACCCGCGGGCTGCTCGACCGCCGCGGCGATCGTCTTGCAGATGAACACGCCGGCGGGCTGGCGAATCCAGAACGCGGAGACCGCCGCACAGAATGCGGGCCTCGCGGCCGGGAAGGCGATGCTCGCGCTCTTCCACCCGGGGACGAGCACGACCAGCCAGTTCGCGCTCCGCCTCACGGACGCGAGCGGACGCTACCAGTACGTCCTCGGATGCCCCGGGTCGGCTGCCGTGAGCTACAACGGCGCGGTGACGCCGCCTGTGGCGACGATCTACATCTCCGCAAACTCGACGATCCTGAGCACCGTGCAAACGGGCGGTCTGGGCGGCGTCTCCGGGCTCGGGGTCGGCTGGGTCGTCGCGAGCCCCGTGGAGGTCGTGCACTGGGACGTCCAGACCATCGACCAGCTCCTGACCGGTCAGGCTCCCGCCGGTACCGCGCCCGTCGGGCAGACGTACGCGTACAACGTCACCGGGAGCGGCTCCGCCACCACGTATGACCACGACGAGTTCGTGCTCACGCGGTCATACCTCGACTTCTCCACGTGCTCCGCCACGAGCTGCGCGGCCGACACAACGACGACGGAGGTCATCGCCGAGTATGCGGTCGACCTCAAGTTCGGGATCACCGTCGACACCGGGACCCCGTGCGCGGCGATCCCGTGCGCCATCGCGGCGCCGAGCTACACGACGAACCCCTTCACCTACTATCCCATCGACGGCCCCACCTCGCTCTCGACGCTCGGCACGACGACGGCGGTGACGTGGCCGGGGACTGCCGGGGCCGGGCCGCAGCGGATCCGCGACATGCAGTTCCGCGTCGCCACACGGAGCCCGTTCGGCGATCGCCCCGGGACGCTCCCCGGAGTCGGAACCTACAAGTATCGCTACCAGCTCACCCCGGGCAACGCGCTCCACGCGAACGCGGCGTACCCGTTCGCACGCGTCCGCGAGCTCGCGAGCGAGGTGACCCTCCCCAACCAAGCGAGGTTTTACTGGTGAGCCCCCTTCGTTCACGCCAGGCCAGTGACGCGTCTCGCGCCGCCGCGATGCGCCGCGCGCGCCGCCGTATACGCGAGCGCGGGGCGGTCATGTTCATCGTGGCGATGACCATCGCGGTCATCACGGCGATGGGGGTGTACGCGCTCAACATCGCGTCGATGGAGGTACGCACGGCGGGCTTCGTGCGCCAGCAGGTCCAGACCCAGTACCTCTCGAACTACGGGTCCACCGCGGCGTCGCAGGCGGTGACGGGGACGAACGCCCAGATGTACGACACGATCATCATGTCGCCGACGCTCCGCGACACGGCGTGTGTATCGCTGTACGGCACTCCGACCACCGCGAGCGCGCAGGCGCTGGCGTGCCACAGGGCGGGCTCCGCGGAGCTCGCGGTCGAGATGAACACGGGCGGCGCGGCGCTGCTCACGCCGTGGACGAGCGCCGGGACGTCCGCCTTGCGAGGGAGCGTCGGATTGCCGCTCCAGGCCGACTTCTTCGTCGAGGTCACCGATCCGAACCAGCGGCAGCCTCCGCCCGGCTACGCCGTGAACTCGAACCTGTGCTTCATCCAGTTCACCGCGTCGTCGTACGGCCTCACGCCGACCGGCGCTGCAAGCGCCGGCACGCTCGCGGGCTATCAGTCAGAGGGCTTCGAGATGTCGCGCGCGCGCATCTTGGGGGGACCCGTCACGTGCACCGGGACCAATTGAGGAGGACCATGTCGATGCGACGAGCACGAATTTGCTTTGGCCGCCCCGCCACGTGGACACTCCGTGCGGCTCGAGTTCCGCTCGCGATCGGCGTCGCGAGTGCCGTCTGCGTTCTCGGACGCTCGGCCGACGCGCAGATCGCGAGCTCGAACGTTCCGCTCCCGAACGTCCTCCTCCTGCTCGACACCTCCGGGTCGTTCGAGCGCATGATCGACGGCAGCAACCCCGAGGACGCCGCGAACAACCCGCCCACGACGACCACTTACGCGAACTGCGAGCTCGCCTGGAACAACAACCAGGCCGCCGTCCCGAACCGCTGGGGGACGGCGGTCCAGGCTCTCACGGGCACGGTCCTGAACGGCGCCGGCGCGCCTTACTACAGCTGCGTCACGATGGACCGCGCGGACGCCCCCGTTCCGCCGAACGGCGTGACGGCGCTCACGCCCGCGCCTGCCGGGGCCGGGTTCGGTTTCGACGTCCAGTACGGCATCCGCGCGAAGCCGAACGGCGCGGGGGCGGCGTCCTTCTTCTACCCGTATGACTCCGGCTACTACCTGAACTTCCACCGCCCGGTTTCGAAGACGACCGGCGGCGCTCGCTGCGTCGTAAGCCCCGCGGCGCTCCCGGGCTCCACCGCGAACGGCGGCGTGGGGCTCACGACTGCGGCGCTCGGCACGGCCGGCTACATCAGCCCGATCGTCGGCGCGAACGGCGCGACGGTCGCCGCCGACTGCCCAGGCGAGGCCGCGTGTCTCGCGACCGACTTTCCGCAGGACGCCATCGGTCAGTACATTTACGACGGTTATCCGCCGGGGCCGGTCCCGAACCCGCTTCCCACTCCAAACTTCGGTTTCTCGACCAACTCGGCAGGCTGCACGTTCAACCAGGCTTCGAACGGCATCCTCCAGCAGGCGTCCACGCTCGTGCGTTTCGGCCTGATGACCTTCGACAACGACCCCAGCGCTGCCGTCGGCGTGACGGGGATCGCACCGATGGACGTGAACGCCGGGACGTCAGCGACGCCCGAGTCGCCCTTCACGGGCCAGTGGAGCTACTTCAACGGGTGGACGAACGGCGACGGCTCGTGCGGCGCGACGGGCACGCCGTGGGGCTCCTTCCTGACGTTGAACCAGAGCGTGTGCGGTGAGCCTGCCGGGTGCAGCAACCCGTACGCGTTCGAGCTCGGCGCGCGCAACCCCGGCGCGCCCCCGTGGGAAGGGCGCCTGGTGCCTTTCCCGCCGGCCAGCTCCGACGTCATCGCCGTGAGTCAGGCGAACGCGAAGATTGCGACCTCGATCAGCGCGATGCGCCCCTACGGCGCCACGCCGACGGGCGCGCTCTTCGCCGACGCCGAGTACTACTTCTGGGCCGACCCAAGCGGCCCCGGGAAGACCGACTCGTTCGCGTCGAACGGTTGCCGTGACCAGTACATCATCCTCCTCACCGACGGGCAGCCGAACGACGACATGCGGACGAACTGCCAGGGGGCGGGCGGCCATTGCCCTTACCAGCTCCCGGAGGACACCGCGTACGTCCTCGCGCAGGGCACGGCTTCCGACGCGCAGACGGGCCTCACGCCGCCCGCGGGCGGCGTGGGGAAGGTAATCACGTACGTCATCGGCTTCGCCGTGAGCGGCCACAACGACGTCGGCCTGGCGAGCTGTTCGACCCTCGCCGCCAACCCGTCTGCGCTCGCGGCGGCCTGTGGAACCACGAGCTTCGTGCAGCAGACGACCACGCCGACCACCGCTTCGTCGACGACGCTCGATGGCGGTGTCACGGTCTCCTTCGAGTCGCCGTGCTGCTCGCTCGAGCGGATCGCGGTCGCCGGCGGGACAGGCCACGCCTACTTCGCGGACACCCCGGGTGACCTCAACGCGGCGCTCGCGGCCGTCATCGGGAACATCGCGTCGAAGCTGGGCAGCTCGACCGTGCCCGTCGCGGCGCCGGGGGTGAGCTACGCGGCCGGCGGGCCGCAGACCGCGTCGTATCTCGCCTCGTTCAACGGGGCGACCGTCCCCTGGACGGGGGACATCGCGCGCCAGGAATACACGTGTAGCGGCGGGGTCGCGACGCCAGTCATCCCCGCGACGGCTTCGGACGACTTCGGCAACACGTGCACGTCGTCCGCGTCGGGCCTCACATGCACGGGCGACTCGTCCACGCAGAGCACGACCGGGACGCGAAACTTCCTGTTCTTCAGCGGCGCGACCGCAGCCGGCCAGCCGAACAACAACGCGCTGACGCTGCGCCCCTACCTGAACCCGTCGCTGGTCATCACGGACGCTCTCGCGAACGCGCCCGCCGCGGACAACTTCGACAACTTCACCGGGGCGGGCCAGGGCGGCCAGGAGATCGCGGTGTGGGGGGCTCCGGTCACGGCTGCGCTCTACAACGCCCTCAACATCCCCGATGGCTCCGGCAACACCCTCGCAGGCGTGACGGCCACCACCTGTCAGGACCCTATCTCGAGCGGGTACGTCGACCCGAAGGGCTGCGCGAACCTCGCGCTATCCTTCGCGATGGCGCAGCAGACGTTCCCCGCCGGGGTCTCCAACGTGGCGTACAACAACCTCGCGAGCGCCTACACGGCGGGCGTCCTCGGCCAGCCGGCGACGAACCGCAACGAGGCCCCGTTCGGCGCGGTCGTGAGCTCGAGCCCGGCGGTCGTCGGTCCGCCGAGCGCGCAGGTCCGTGACGACTCCTACCAGGCGTTCGTCACGGCGATGTCTCCCTCGTACATGTCCTCGACGCTGAGCACGACGCCGCGCGACACGATGCTCTACGTCGCGACGGTCGACGGTCTGCTCCACGCCTTCGACACGAACGCCGGGCTGGGCGTCGTCCCGGCGTCGGCCGTCGAGTCGTGGGCGTTCGTCCCGCCGGCCGTGCTCCCCAACCTCATCACGAACTACCCCGGTGCCAACAACATCCTGCTCGACGGTGCCCCCGTCGTGAAGGACGTCGTCTTCCACCGCTGCTCCGGCTCCGGCTCGCCGTGCACGGTGCCCTGGGTGAGCTCGTGGCACACGATGCTCCTCGCGGGCTTCGGCGCGGGGGGCCGTGGCTACTACGCGCTCGACGTGACCGATCCTCGGCCGACGACCGCGGCCGCGGCGACCTCGTTCACGAGCGTGCCGACGTACGTCGGTGCCGCGCCGAGCACGGCGACCCTGACCGGGCCGCACTTCCAGTGGCAGATCACGAGCATGAACTACACGGGGACGGCGACGACGCCGCCCGCGAACGTCCAGCTCTTCGGCAAGATCTCCGCCACGCCCGCGATCGCCACCGTGTTCGCGGATCCGACGCGCCCCTCCGCGAGCGCCACGACGCACCCGCAGGAGATCGGCGTGGCCATCTTGCCGGGCGGGCACGACGGCGCGCCGACGCCCGGTCTCGTGTGTCCGCGCGAGCTGAGCCTGGCGACCGCGAGCACCCTGTACAAGACGAACGGTGGGCTCTTCGGGACGAGCTCGGCGCAGACGATCAACGTGACGAACAACGCCTACAGCGCGTTCAACGTGAGCGACCCGCAGTTCTACCCACGCTCGTGGGTGCGCGGCTGGTCGCAGGCGTGCGCGGGGTCGCTGGGTGCGTCCGCGCCGACGACGGCGACGAACGTGAACGGCCGCTCCCTCACGATCGTGAGCATCGCCACCGGACAGATCCTCGCGGTGTTCGCGCGGCCGGCGAGCGCGGTGGCGGTGGGGAGCCCCGACCCCACGTTGTGGGACGTCCCGAACTCCGGCTTCGGCACGCCGCTCATCCCCGCGAACGACCTGAACCCGACGCCGCTCGACTCACCGATGACAGGAACGCCGGTCACCTATCCCTCGGGCGTTGGCGTCGTCGCGCAGGCCATCTACATCGGCGACGCGGACGGCACGATCTGGAGGTTTGACGTGAGCGATCCGAACCCGGTCAACTGGACGGGCGCCCTCTTCGCGGACGCATTCGCCCCCAGGGCTCTCCTCTCGAGCTCGGAAGGATCCCCGCCTCAGCTCGACGCGCTCGCCTCGCAGCCAGTCGCCGGCACTCCCCTCCTCACGCTCGACTCTCAGGCCAACCTCGTCCTGAACTTCGCGACGGGGGACCAGACCACGATCGGCGCGACGTACACGATCCCGCCCGGAGTCCAGAACCCCTCGTCGACGACCGCGGCCGTCGAGCCGACGGTTAATTACGTGTACTCGGTGCACGAGGTGCGGGGCGGAGTGATGGGAGCGACGCACGTCCCGTATTTCGCCGACGTGAACTGGTACAAGCAGTGGACGGACGGCTCGCGTGTCACCGGCCCGATGGCGGTCTTCAACGGGGCCCTCTACTTCGCCACGTACACCCCGGCCGCCGCGGGCGCCGCAGCGTGTACACCGGGCGGGCCCGAGATCTTCTCGTACGACTTCGCGAAGGCGACCTCGCCGTGCGGCCTCGGCGGGCCGAACGATCTCGGCCTCGACGTCGGGTG
>Ga0209415_10016450_pt1 | contig 11883 bp, 11 predicted proteins | sample PeaSoiSIISIP2007_FD_187696 | JGI IMG/M metagenome (GOLD analysis project Ga0209415, IMG submission 187696) | Peat soil microbial communities from Weissenstadt, Germany - SII-SIP-2007 (SPAdes) (version 2) | ecosystem: Environmental > Terrestrial > Soil > Wetlands > Peat | place: Germany... | reverse complement strand
TACTGGTGCTTCAGGCGCCCGCGCGCGATGAGCGCGCCGGCCTCCGCCAGGGCCTTGATCACGGCGTCGTTGGCGTCGCCCTTGTCGCCCTTCTCGGTGAGGACGCGCTTGCCCGTGAAGCCCGGCGCGTCCTTGGTCATGACGCCGTCGGCGTCGACGGTGAAGGGGATCGTAGTATCGATATCGCGCGATTTCAGCTCCGCGGCGTTCGCCATCCAGATCTGATAGTCGTCGGCGCCGTGGCCGGGCGCGGTGTGCACGAAACCGGTGCCGGTGTCGTCAGTGACGTGATCGCCGTCGAGGAGGGGCACGTCGAAGCCGTAGCCGACAAATTCACCTTCCAAGAAGCCAAAGTGCCGAAGCGGATGCGCGCATACAAGGTCGGCGAGCTCCGTGGGCAACACAGCGCGGATGCGGGTGAACTCTTCGACCTTCGCGGCCTTCATCACCTCGGCGGCGAGCTTCTCGGCAAGGATGAGCTTTTCGCCGACTTGCGCCCAGTTTCCCTGTGGCGCCGCGGTCACCTCAAAGAGACCGTAATCGATCCTCGAGGAGAATGAGATCGCGCGGTTGCCCGGGATGGTCCACGGGGTCGTGGTCCAGACCACGACCGATGCCGCACCGAGATCGGAGGAGCCCTCGACAACAATTGCGTCTTCGGAATCATCAACCGATGACACCTCCGGACGCGCGCCAACGTAGGCCACCGGGAACTTCACCCAGATCTGGTCGCTCGTGTAGTCCTGGTACTCGACCTCAGCTTCCGCCAGCGCCGTCTTCTCGACGACCGACCACATCACGGGCTTGGACCCGCGGTAGAGCGTGCCGTTCATCGCAAACTTCATCAGCTCCGCCGCGATCACCGCCTCGGAGGCAAATTCCATCGTCAGGTAGGGATGCGCCCAGTCGCCGACGATGCCGAGCCGCTTGAACTCCTCCCGCTGCACGTCGACCCAGTGGCGCGCGAACTCGCGGCATTCGGCGCGGAACTCGTTGATCGGCACCGCGTCCTTGTTGCGGCCCTTGGCGCGGTATTGCTCCTCGATCTTCCACTCGATGGGCAGGCCGTGGCAGTCCCAGCCCGGCACGTAGTTGGAATCGTGCCCGAGCATGGTCTGCGATTTGACCACGAGATCCTTCAGGATCTTGTTCAGCGCGTGCCCGATGTGGATGTTGCCGTTGGCGAACGGGGGGCCGTCGTGCAGCAGGAACTTCGGCCTGTTGCGGGCGGCCTCGCGCAGGCGCTCGTAGAGGCCCATCCCGGCCCAGCGTGCGAGCAGCCGCGGCTCGAGGTCGGGCAGGCCCGCGCGCATGGGAAAGTCGGTCTCGGGCAGGAACAGCGTCTTGCTCCAGTCGCGCGAGGCCGCGGCCGCGCCCTCGGCAGCGGCTCGCGCCGGCGCGACGGCGCTTTCCGGCTTCGCCGCCCCCGCGGCCTTGCCCTTCGTCCTGGTGGTAGCGGCGCCGCCCTTGCCGCCGTCGGTCTTGCTCATAGGTCCTCGCCGCTCAATCAAGCGGGGGTTCTAGCAACCCCGCCCCCGCGAATAAAGGCGCGATATGGAAGCGGCATGGAGGCGGGCTATGCGGGAAGGCTAGCGTGCGGGGACCATGATGCCGCTCCGGTCCATGATCCGCAGCACGGCGTCGCACGGCACCAGGAACGTCTGCCAGTCGTCGCGCTTCTGCGGGTCGACGTCGTAGCGAAAGCCGTTCTCCTCACCCGCGATGCCCTTCACCGCCACTCCGACCAGGACGCCGTTTGCGTCGACGACCGGGCCGCCTGAGCTGCCCGGGAGCGAATCGACCGTCGAGGCGATGTAGGTGGAGACGATGCCGCGGAAGTCCGCCCGCCCCAGCCCGACATACTCCCCTTTGCTCCACCGCTTCTCCTCGCGGGTCATGCGCAGCGACCGGCGCTTGCTCACGCCCGGAAAGCCGACGGCATAGATCTCGCGGTGCAGGGCGTTGGCGCAGCTGCCGTCCACCTTGAGCGGGTCCCCCATGCGCAGGACGGCGCTCGTCGCCACCTTGACGACGGCGATATCGTAGGCGTCGTCGAGATAGACCAGCTTGACGGGCTCAAGCTGTGGCGGCGGCTTTGCGAGCGTAATGCCGTCGCTCTCGAAGGACGGCTGGTCGATGTTCTCCGCCAGGTACGGCCGCGGAGATTTGCAGCCCTCGATCGCATGCCCGGCGGTGATGAAGTAGTCGTCCGACTGCTTTCCGCGGGCATGCTTCTGCACGAGGAACGCGGTGGCGGTGTAGGTGCCCGCGCGGCTCTCGCACACATACGCGTAGACGGAGGGCCAGATGGCGCGCACGCCCGGCGGCGCTGCATCCGCGAAGAACCCTTCCGCGGCAAGACACGCGATCGTCGGCGTGCATGCCACAACCACGCACGCGAGGGATCGCACGGGGAACAGCAGATCGAGGATGCGGGCTGCGCGCCCCAACTCAGTGCGCCAGCGCCTTGACGATCTCTTCCGTCATCTTCTTTGCGTCGCCCAGCACCATCACGGTGTTGTCGTTGTAGAAGAGCGGGTTGTCGATGCCGGCATAACCGGAGGCGAGGCTGCGCTTGTTGAACAGCACCGTCCCGGCCTTCCACGCCTGCAGCACCGGCATGCCGTAGATCGGCGAGGTCTTGTCGGTCTCGGCGGCCGGATTGACGACGTCGTTGGCGCCGATGACGTAGACGACGTCGGCCTGCCGCATCTCCGAGTTGATGTCCTCGAGCTCGAACACCTCGTCGTAGGGCACGTTGGCTTCCGCCAGCAGCACGTTCATGTGCCCCGGCATGCGGCCGGCAACGGGGTGGATGGCGTATTTCACCTCCACGCCCGCCTTCTTCAGCTGGTCGCCCATCTCGCGCAGGGCATGCTGGGCCTGCGCCACGGCCATGCCGTAGCCCGGCACGATGATCACCTTGCTGGCGTTCTTCATGACGTAGGCGGCATCCTCCGCCGAGCCGAGCTTGACGGGCTTCTGCTCCCCCCCGCCCGCCGGCCCTGCGACCTCGCCGCCGAAGCCGCCGAGGATGACGGAGATGAAGCTGCGGTTCATGCCCTTGCACATGATGTAGGACAGGATCGCGCCGGAGGAGCCGACGAGCGCGCCGGTGACGATGAGCGCGATGTTCGACAGCGTGAAGCCGATGCCGGCCGCCGCCCAGCCCGAGTAGGAGTTGAGCATCGATATGACGACGGGCATGTCGGCGCCGCCGATGGGGATGATGATAAGGACGCCGAACAGCATCGCCGTCAGCGTGATGGCCCAGAACAGCCAGCCAACGCCGCCCGACAGGCAGAACGTGTAGATCAGCCACACGAGCAGCCCGAACAGGGCGAGGTTGATGACGTGGCGCAGGGGCAGGATGATCGGCTTGCCCGACATGCGCCCCGACAGCTTGGCAAACGCGATGACGGAGCCGGTGAAGGTGATGGCGCCGATGGCGACGCCGAGCGACATCTCGATCAGGCTCGCGAAGTGGATGTCGCCCGGCTCGCCGATGCCGAAGGAGCCCGGCGCATAGAGCGCGGAGGCCGCGACGAACACCGCGGCGAGGCCGACGAGGGAGTGGAACGCCGCGACCAGCTCCGGCATCGCCGTCATCGGGATGCGGCGCGCGGTGACTGCGCCGACGAGGCCGCCGACGCCGAGGCCGGCGGCGATCAGGTACCAGGTCATCGGCATTTGCGGGTTTGCGATCGCGAGCGTGGTGCCCATGGCGATCGCCATGCCGAGCATGCCGGCGTAGTTGCCGCGCCGCGAGGTCGCCGGGCTCGACAGCCCGCGCAGCGCGAGGATGAACAGCACGCCCGAGGCGAGGTACAGGAGGGCGACGAGATTAGCCGACATTGCTCTCTCCCGGGAGGCGTGACCCTTGCATGCTCACCGCTTGTCGCCCTTCTTCTTGTACATGGCGAGCATGCGCTGCGTGACGAGGAAGCCGCCGAAGATGTTCACGGCCGCCATCGCCAGCGCCAGCAGGCCGAAGACCTTGGAGGCGAGGCTGCCGTCGAAGTTGGTGAAGCTGTCCATGCCGCCGTGCTCGACCGCGACCGCCAAGAGCGCGCCGACGACGATCACCGAGGAGATGGCGTTGGTGACGGACATGAGCGGGGTGTGCAGCGCCGGCGTGACGCTCCAGACGACGTAGTAGCCGACGAAGATCGCCATCGCGAACACCATGAGCTCGTAGATCACGGGCTCGATGGCGCCGCCGATGCCGGCCGCGAACGCCGGCGTCGGCAGCAGCGTGGCAGCGAGCAGAAGAGTGAAACCGAGCCGCGCGCTCTGATTCCCCTCTCCCCCACGGGGAGAGGGGGTTGCGTCACATACGCTGAGAGCTGCTTTATTCCTCATCTCACGCTCCCGGGGATTGCAGGCTGGGGTGGACGATCTTTCCGTCCCTGGCGACAAGCGTGCCTTTGACGATCTCGTCGTCCCAATTGACCTTCAAGGTCTTGTCCTTCTTGTCGATCATGGTCTCGAGGAAGGTGTAGAGGTTCTTGGCGTAGAGGCTCGAGGCATTGACCGGAACCTCGCCCGCGAGATTGAGCGGGCCCACGATGCGCACGCCGTTGTGGTCGATGGTCTGGCCGGGCTGGGTCAGCTCGGTGTTGCCGCCGCGCTCGGCCGCAAGATCCACGATGACGGCGCCGGGCTTCATGCTCTCGACCATGGCGCGCGTGATGAGCTTGGGCGCCGGACGCCCGGGGATCAGCGCGGTGGTGACGACGATGTCCTGGTTCTTGATGTGGCTGGCGACGAGCTCGGCCTGCTTCTTCTGGTACTCGGCCGACATGGGCTTGGCGTAGCCGGCCGTTGTCTGCGCCTGCTTGAACTCCTCGTCCTCGACGGCGACGAACTTGGCGCCCAGCGAGGCCACCTGCTCCTTGGTGGCGGGGCGCACGTCGGTGGCGGAGACCTGGGCCCCGAGGCGGCGCGCGGTCGCGATCGCCTGCAGGCCGGCGACGCCCACGCCCATGATGAAAACTTTTGCGGCGGGAACCGTGCCCGCCGCCGTCATCATCATCGGCATCGCCTGCTCGAACATGGCCGCGGCATCCACGACGGCCTTGTAGCCGGCGAGGTTCGCCTGGCTCGAGAGCACGTCCATCGATTGCGCGCGCGTGATGCGCGGCATGAACTCCATAGTAAAGAGCGATGCGTTGGCGGCGGCGAGCGCTTCCAGGCCCGCGCGGTCGCTATAAGGATCGAGCATGGCGATGACGAGCGCACCGGGCTTTAATGCCCGCACCTCGTCCGCGCTCGGGCGGCGAACCTTGAACAGGATGTCGGCATCGCGCAGCGCGTCCGCCGCGGTCGGCACGATCTCGGCGCCCTGGGCCCGCAGTACCTCGTCGGAGAAGCGCGAGCGCGCACCCGCGCCCGACTGCACCTTCACCTTAGCGCCGAGTCCGACGAGCTTCTTGGCCGTCTCGGGCGAGATCGCGACGCGCGACTCGTCCGTCCCCTCCGCCGTTACAGCTATGGTGACCATGTACTCTTCCAGTTACGCGGAGGACTTCTAAAGCCGCCCGCCGGGCGCGACATCTCGGGGCGCGGCTCGCCAGCTCCGTTACGGGCACAGACGTGCCCGCGCCGGGCTTCAGGTCAGGAAGTAGCCCATCCCGGCCAGCAGCAGCACCAGACAGACGATCCCGATTCGCGTGAAACGCAGAAACTGGCTGTAGGTCTGGCCGTGCGCGGCGTAGTCCATCTCCGAGCTGCCGCCAGAAAAATCGATCGCCACAGTCCCCTCCTATCGGATTTGCCGGTCCCTAGGCTCTCGTACCGCAACGGCCGCCGTCTATCAAGCCGATCACGGGGTAGTGGGTCCGTTTGGTTTAGCGGCGGCGCTGCCGCGTAAGTCGCATTTCAAACGGACCCACTACCGATCACGGCCGCGCGCGGGCGGCCCGAGGGCTCCCGTCAACCATGTGTGGCATTTGTCCCGTGGGCCCGGCCGCCCCCTTGGGTTTAAACTTGCGCGGCTAGACTTGGCTGGCGCCCTCCAACTTCAACGCCCCCGGAAAGCCGTGGATACATTCGAGCTCGTCGGGCGGTTGGCGGTGGCGCTCTCGATCGGCCTCGTGATCGGCATCGAGCGCGGCTGGAAGCAGCGGGGGGAGGCCGAGGGAGAGCGGGCGGCCGGCCTGCGCACGCATGCGCTGGCGGGCCTGCTCGGCGGCATCTGGGGCGCGCTCGCGCTCAACGCCGGCCAGGCCAGCGTGATCGCGCTGGCGCTGGCCTTCAGCGCCTTCACCGCGGCGATCGCCGTCTACCGCTACCGCGAGATGGTGCGCAACAACACCTACGGTGCGACCACGCTCGTCGCCGCGATGCTGGCGTTCGCGCTCGGGGCGCTCGCGGTCGTGGGCGACGAGACAGCCGCCGCCGCCGCCGGGGTTGCCACGGCGCTGCTGCTGGCGCTGAAGGCCGCCACGCATGAATGGGTCAAGCGGCTCACGTGGGAGGAGCTGCGCGCGGGGCTGATTCTGCTCGCCATGACCGTGATCCTGCTGCCGCTACTTCCCGACCGCGAGCTGGCGCCGTGGTTTCCCGTCAATCCGCACGCGACCTGGCTGCTGACTATCCTCATCGCGGCGCTGTCGTCGGCTGGCTACGTCGCCATCCGCCTCGCCGGGCCGTCGGTCGGCGTGCTGCTGTCGGGGCTCGCGGGCGGGCTCGTGTCGTCGACGGCGACGACGCTCAACATGGCGCGCCTCGCCCGCTCCGACGGCGAGCGCCGCAACATCTTCGCGGCCGGGGTGCTTGTCGCGAGCGCGGTCATGATGGTGCGCGTGCTCGTCATCGTCGGCGTCGTCAACATCGCCCTACTGCCGGCCCTGGCGGCGCCGCTGCTCCTGGGCGCGGTCGTGCTCGTGGGCATTGCCGGGTACCTCGCCAACTGGGGCCACGAGGACTGCCCGCTCGGCAAGCAGCTCACGCTGCACAACCCGTTCGAGCTGCGCGTGGTGCTGGAGTTCGGGGCGCTGCTGGCGTTGATCATGGTGGCGGCGAAGCTGCTCTCCGCCTGGGCCGGCTCCGGCGGAGTCATGGTGCTCGCCGGCGTCTCGGGCTTCGCCGACGTCGACGCCATCAGCATTTCGCTTGCCGGGCTCGCTCCCAAGGGGCTGGAACCCAACACCGCTGCATGGGCAATCCTCGTCGCCGTGCTGGCCAACAGCGTCTCGAAGATCGTGCTGGCGATCACCGCGGGCGGGCTCGGATTCGGCAAGGTCGTGGCGCGCGCCATCGCCGCCTCGCTCGCCGCCGGCGCGCTCGGACTGCTGCCGGCGCTGCTAATGTGAGCGGCCAACAGGGAACGTATTCAGACGACCGAACGCCGCATCATGAGTTCACAACAGCGGCAGCGACGACAGCCCTGCAATCGCGAGAAAGACGGGCCAGGCCAGATGGCGGCCGCCGCTCGCCGCCAGAATGACGATGCCGGTGATGGAAAACGTCACCGCGATGATGGCCAGGGTGGAGCGGCTGCTCGGATCGAGCGGCGCTGAGGCGTACGCGACCAGCATCGCGCCGATCCCCCACCACGCAATGGTCGTCAGGTGCCAGGCAAAGCGCAAGACTTGCCGAGCAAAGGCGCTTCGCTCGAGAATCCCTTGGCGGTGTCCCGGCGCCAACAACGGCCCGATCAGCCGGCGCTCTCCCAACAAGGAGTGCACCGCGCCGACGGCGAAGGTCAGGGCCGCGGCCATCAGCAAGGCTGTGCTCGTCATATCCGGGCCACTCCCAAATGGTTCCATACGGCTACGTATGGAATTGATAGATTGCGCCATTGCCGCTGTCAATACGGCACCGTATGGTCGCGCCGTGAGCAAGCGACTCGGCAAACAGGAGTGGATCAAAGCGGGGCTCAAGGCCCTTGCCGAGCACGGCGCCGATGCCGTGCGAGTCGAGCGGCTAGCCGATACCCTGCGCGTGACCAAGGGTAGCTTCTATTGGCATTTCAAGGACCGCGGCGCGCTTCTCGAAGCGCTGCTCGAGGCTTGGCAGGCACGTGCCACCAACGCCATCATCGATCAGGTCGAGGCGCAAGGCGGCGATGCCCGCGCCCGGCTCGAAACTCTGTTCACGATAGTCGCACAAGTCGATGGCCGCTTGGATCGAGCCGTTCGTGGCTGGGCCGCGCAGGACGACATGGCGCGCAGCGCACTCGATGAAGTCGATCAGCGGCGGCTCGGTTATCTGGAGATACTGTTTCGGGGGATCGGGTTCACCCCGGCCGAAGCCGTCGCGCGGGCGCGGCTCGTCTATCACGCGCTGGTCGGACAGTTCATGATGGGCGCCGCCGTCGCGCACGGCGACCGCCTCGCCGAGTGCCTCGATATCATCCTGCCGATGCTGACAAGGAAGACCTAGAGGATCGGCGCGTTGCCCGGCGCGGCCGTCATCGCTCCTTGCGCAGCGACATGATGTAGGCGGCGAGATCGAACATCTCGTCCTGGGTCAGGTGATGGTTCGGCATCATCGGCGGCACCGACTTGAGCCACAAGACGATGCCGTCGAAGGTCTGGCCGGTCCGGTGTGCCACGGCGACGAAACCCGGAATTCCCATCGGCCCCTGCTTCTCGTCCTGGCCCTCGTTGAGATGGCACTGCGCGCACAGCGCTCGAGCGAGATCGCGACCCTTGGCGACGTCGTCGGCCGCCGCGCAAGGCAACGCCGCCGCGAGCGCCAGGACGCTGGCAATGATGCTCCGGGAGATGGCCCGGCAATTGTGATGGCGCATCGCTGCCTCTCCCTGCCGAAGCCACGGCCCCGAGCGTAATCGATCGCGGGCGCGCGCGCGTTTGATCCAGATCACTGCGCACGCCGGCCCGGCAGCCTACGTCTTAAGCTTGGCGCGATGCCAGCGCCGGACAGGGAGCTTGCCCAGGAAACTTGCCATGGATATCAACGAAGGAATGGTCGACCGCACCTTGCGTGTCGTCGTCGGCTTGGTGCTGATCGCCTTCCCCCTCGGAGTGTACGGTATCGACCGCGCCTACGCGTGGGGCTGGATCGGGCTCATACCGCTGGTGACGGGGCTCGTCGGATGGTGCCCGCTCTACCGGGTGCTGGGGCGCAAGACCATCGCGTCCTGACCCTTCTCCGCATCTCCGCACGGCCTCAGGCCGTGCCGTCGGGCAGCGGCACGCCCGCTGCGGCGAATGCCTCGCGCTGGCGCGCCTCCACCTCGGCGAGCCGGAAGCCCTCGATCGTCTCGTTGAACAGGCGGTGCCAGTTCTGCCGCGCGTCGAGGTGCAGGAACACGCCGCCAAGCCCGATCGCCGCCCGGTCCATGAACACGAACTCGCGCGGCACCGTCACCGGGCCCTTCTCGCGCAGGATCCTGTGCACGCGGTAGGCCTCCTTGCGCCCGTACTCGGCCGGCGTGGTGCCTTCGTCGATGGCGCGCTCGCGATCGTCGAGCAGCGGGCCGTAGATGAAGTGGGCCCAGATGTTCATGGCCTCGATCAGCTCGCCCGACAGCCCGCGGAAGCCCCAGGTCTCGTAGGCGTGCACGACAAGCTCGCGGTTGCCTGACAGCAGCCCGTTGTAGAGATCGATGACGCCCTGCACGAACGAGGGGTGGAAGCTGCGGATGCAGCCGTAGTCGAGCAGATTGATGCCTGCGGGCTTGCCAGCCGCACCGAGTGGACTGTCTCCGTCACCCGCATTGAAAACGGTGTAGTTGCCCAGATGGGGGTCGCCGTGGATGACGCCGTAGTGGCTGAACGGAAACCACCAGGCGCTGAACATGGCGCGTGCGATGGCGTTGCGGTCTTCCAGAGGCGCCGGCTTGTAGTCGAGCAGCCGGCCGCCATCGAGCCAAGTCATGGTGAGCAGCCGCTTGGTCGACAATTCAGGCAGCACGTCGGGCACACGGATACGGTCCTCGTCGGCGAAGATCGCGCGGTAGAGGCGCATGTGGCGCGCCTCGAGCCCGTAGTCGAGTTCCTCGCGCAGCCGCGCCGCGATCTCCTTCTGGATCTCGCCCGTCGCCACGGCCGGGTCCATGCGCGCGTGGATGGCGAAGATGGCCTTGAGCTGCGTGAGATCAGCCTCCACCGCCGACGGCATGTCGGGATACTGCAGCTTCACCGCGAGGTGACGGCCGTCGTGCGCCACCGCCTTGTGCACCTGGCCGAGCGAGGCCGAGGCCGCGGCCTCCATCGCGAAGCTCCGGAAGCGCTGCGCCCAGTCGGGTCCCAGCTCGGCCGCAAGCCGCCGCCTGACGAAGGCGGGGCCCATGGCGGGCGCCGCCGACTGCAGCTGCATCAGCTCGCGCGCGTATTCGGCCGGCAGCGCCTCGGGGATGGTCGAGAGGAACTGCGCGACCTTCATCAGCGGGCCTTTGAGGCCGCCCAGAGCCAGCGCGAGATCGGCGGCGGCGCGGGACGGATCGTACGCGCGGCCGAGCAGGCGCCCGCCGGCGACGCGCGCCGCGACCGCGCCGACGTTGGTGCCGACGCGGACGTAGCGCGCGGCCCGCGCCGAAAATCTGTTCTCCTCGTCGGCCATCGCTGAGTTTTCTCGGGAAGCGGCTATCGCGCGCTCAAGGCATATCGGGGCGCGGGGTGACCCGCGCAAGACAGCTCGGCGCTAGACCGCGACCTGCGTGCCGACCTCGACGACGCGGTCGGTCGGGATCTGGAAGTAGGTCGTCGCATCCTGCGCGCTGCGCGCGAGCGCGACGAACAGGCGATCCTGCCAGCCCGGCATCTCCGACTTGGGCGTCACCTTCAAGTTGCGGCGCGACAGGAAGAAGGAGGTGGCGCTGATGTCGACGTTGAGATCCTTGCGCCGGCACTGCTCGAAGATCTTGGGCACGCTCGGCGTCTCCATGAAGCCGTAGCGGGCGATCACCCTGACGAACGTGTCGGTGACGCGGTCGACGGTCACGCGCTCGTAGCGCGGCACGCGCGGGGTGTCCTCGGTCTTGATCGAGAGGATGATGTTGCGCTCGTGCAGCACGCGGTTGTGCTTCAGGTTGTGCATGAGCGCGGTCGGCGCGGCGTTGGGGTCGCCGGTGAAGAACACCGCCGTGCCCGGCACGCGGTGCGGCGGCTTTGCCTCGAGCTTGCGCAGGAGCCAGTCGAGATCGGCCTCGTTCTTGCGCGTCTGCTTGACGAGGAGGCGGGAGCCCCTGACCCAGGTCACGATCACCAGCGCGACGCAGCTCGCCATCAACAGCGGCACCCAGGCTCCCTCGAAGAGCTTCAGCATGTTGGCCGCGAAAAACGCCTGCTCGACGAGGAGGAGCGGCACGATCAGAAGCAAGACCTGCCACAGCTTCCATCCCCACATCCGCCAGATGACGAATAGCGCCATCAGCGATGCGATGATCATCTGCGCCGTCACGGCGACGCCGTAGGCCGAGGCGAGATTGGTCGAGCTCTTGAACAAAAGCACCATCAGCATGACGGCCAAGAGCAGCATCCAATTGACCCGCGGCATGTAGATCTGCCCCGATATCGCTTCGGAGGTATGCGTGATGCCGAAGCGCGGCAGCAGGCCGAGCTGGATCGCCTGGCGCGTCAGCGAGAAGGCGCCGGTGATCACCGCCTGGCTGGCGATGATCGTGGCCAGCGTGGCGAGGACGACCATCGGGATCAGCGCCCAGGAGGGAAAGAGGAGGTAGAACGGGTTCTCGATCGCCTCGGGATGCAACAGGACCAGCGCGCCCTGACCGAAGTAATTGATGATGAGCGATGGAAGCACGAGCACGAACCAGGCCATCTGGATCGGCTTGCGGCCGAAGTGACCAAGGTCGGCGTAGAGCGCCTCCGCACCCGTGACGGCGAGAAAGACGAGGCCGAGGACGGTGAGCCCGACGAGGTCGTGACTGACGACGAACCTGATCCCGTACAC